>WNGD01017440.1_pt1 | contig 12420 bp, 11 predicted proteins | sample 5400671 | NCBI WGS metagenome assembly WNGD01 (sample SAMN13153369, study PRJNA577476) | soil metagenome | isolation source: 40 cm soil or saprolite under grassland replicate 2 | place: USA:California | collected 2016-06-15
CTTCGTACGCCCGGATCGCCGGTTCGTTCGCGAGCGCGGGATCGATGATCAGCCGGTGATGGCCGCGCTCGTCGATGAGCCAGCGGGCGAGCGTTCGCACGGCGTCGCGGCCGGGTCCTCGGTCGTGCCGCGACGAGGTCAGAAAGAGGTCGATGCCGGCGTGCTTGAACTCTCCCTCGCCGGGCTCCGAGAACTGAGCCAGCCCGACGACCTCGCGTTCATGCTCGATCGCGAACGCGGTGGCATCGTCGCGGCCCTCGGCCTTGTCGAGCAAGTTCGCCCGCGTGATTCTCGCCCCACCAGCGGGCGACCTCGGGCTCAGCGCCGATCTCGGTCAAGCGCTCGACGTCGCCACGCTCGAGCGGACGTAAGCGGACGCGTTCGCCTTGCAAGTCGGCCACGACCGCGATCATAGGGGCGTGAAGAAACGGGTCGACATCCTGCTCGTGGAACGCGGGCTCGCAGAGAGCCGAAGTCAGGCGCAGGCGCTCGTGCTCGCCGGGCGTGTACCGGGGCACGAGAAGCCGGGCGAGCAGGTCGACGAGGGCGTCGAGCTCGAGGTCACGGAAGGGGAGCCCTACGTCTCGCGCGGGGGGATCAAGCTGGCGAATGCGCTCGACGCGTTCGGCGTGGATCCAGCCGGGCGGGATTGCCTCGACGTCGGCGCCTCGACGGGCGGTTTCACCGACGTCCTGCTTCAGCGAGGCGCGGCGCGGGTGATCGCACTCGACGTGGGTTACGGCCAGCTCCACCCCCGGATTCGTGAAGACCCGCGCGTGGTCGTTCTCGAACGGACGAACGCGCGCAACGTGACGGAGCTGCCCTTCGCGCCACAGCTCGTCGTCTGCGATGTCTCATTCATCAGTGTGCGCACGGCGCTGCCGGCGGTGCTCGGCCTTGCGGCGCCGGGCTGGGAGGCGCTCGTGCTCGTCAAGCCCCAGTTCGAGGCTGGACGCCGGGACGCGCGACGCGGTGTCGTGCGCGAGGCGGAGACGAGGCGGCGCGTCGTCCGCGAGGTCGCGGAGGCTGCGCTGGCCTGGGGAGCGGAGACGGCCGGGGTCGTAGACTCAGGCCTGCCGGGACCGAAAGGCAACCGTGAGCTCTTCCTCCACCTTGTCCAGCGAGCTAGCCCCCGACTCCCCGCAGACCTCGACGCCAGGATCGGCGATGCCGTCGGGTAAGCCGGTCAAGCGAATCGCAATCCTCACCCACGGGAACGGGCCCGCCGTGACAGAGGCCGTCTCGCGTGTCAAGCGCCTCATCGAGTCGAAGGGCGTCGAGGTCGTAGACAACGACCAGCAGCCTGACCTCGCGGTCACGCTCGGCGGTGACGGCTCGATGCTGCAGGCCTTCCACCGCTTTCTCGGCGCCGGCGTGCCGGTGATCGGGGTCAACTTCGGCCGCGTCGGCTTCCTGACCTCGATTCGCCAGGCGGAGCTGGAGCAGGGGCTCGGGCGAGCCTTCGAGGGAGATTTCACGGTCGTCGAGCTGCCAACGCTCGAGGTGGGGATCGGCGCAGACAGCTGGCCGGCAGTGAACGACGTCTTGGCGACGAGCTCAACGCCCGGACGAATGGTCGAGCTTGCCTACGCCGTCGGCGGAGAAGACCTCGGCGTGCTCCCGTGTGACGGCCTGATCTGTGCCACGCCTTCAGGATCGACCGCCTACAACCTGTCGAACGGCGGCCCTGTGCTCGTGTGGGGTCTCGACGCGATGGCGCTCACGTTCGTCGCGCCGCATTCGCTACACGTCCGCCCACTCGTCGTTCCTCGTGGCCGCGACCTCGTGGTGACGAATCGGACCGCGGACGGCTCCGTGACCGTGATCGTCGACGGGCGACAGGTCGGACGGCTCGAGCCGGGCGAGCAGGTCGCGGTTCGCCTCGCGGAGCAGACCTCGCTGCTCGCGACGCTGCCTGAGCGCACGTTTTTCACGCGCTATCGCGAGACGTTCGCCTCGTAGGGGCACGTCCAAAAGAACCGATAGTCGTACGCCGACGCCGTGCGTACCATCGGGCGCGTGCTGCGCCGCCTGCGCATCGAGAACCTCGTCCTGATCCGCAAGGCCGAGCTCGAGCTCGCTCCCGGGCTGAATGCGATCACGGGCGAGACCGGCGCCGGAAAAACGATCCTCGCTCAGGCGATCGGTCTCCTGCTCGGCGCGCGTGGAGACGCCGCTCTCGTCGGGCCCGAGGGCGACGAGGCCTATGTCGAGGCGGAGCTCGATGTACCCGACCGCTTGCTCGAGGACGAATTCGAGAATCTCGCAGAGCTCCGCCCCGAGGACGAGGAAGGGCTCGTGCTCGCGCGCCGCGTGTTCGCCGACGGCCGCACGCGTGCTTACGCCTGGGGGCGCGCGGCGGCCCGGGACGACGTCGCCGCAGTCGCCGAGCGGTTGATCGCGATGTCCGGGCAGTTCGAGCAGCGGCGGCTCGCTCGCCATGCGTATCAGCTCGATGTGCTCGACGCCTTTTGCGGCGACGAGCAATTGCGCCGGCGCGCCGCGGCGCGGCTCGCGTGGCGCGAGCTGCAGGCCGCGCGGCGCCGGCACGAGGAGCTACGTGGCGGCGCGGATGCGGCGGAGGCGCGTCTCGCCGAGCTTCGCGCGCTCGTCGAAGACACGCTCGGAATGGATGCCGACAGCGAAGACACATTGCGGGACGAGCGGGAGCGACTCCTGCATGTGACCGAGCTGGCGACGGGAGTCGAAACGGCCGGCGAGGCACTCGCACCTGAGGACGGCGAGGGCGCGGCGGCGCTCGTCGCGGCGGCCGAGCGCGCGATCTCGCCGCTCGAGCCGCTGGCCCCGGAACTCCGGCGCGCCGGCGACGAGTTGCGTGACGCCGAGCTGCGCCTGCGCGAGACGGCGACCGAGCTGCGGAGCTTTCTCGCGTCGCTCGAGGCGGAGCCGGACCGGCTCGAGCAGATCGAGGGGGAGCTCGATCGGATCGCCGAGGCGAAGCGCCGCTTTCGGTGCCCGTCCTACCAGGAGCTGCTGGCACGTGCGGCCGAGGCCCAGACGGAGCTCGACGCTCTCGAGGACGGCGCGGATCCCGTTGCGGCCGTGGCGAAGGCCGTCGAGGCGGCTGAGTCGCGTGTGGGGCAGCTGGCCTCGGCGCTCCGTGAGTCTCGGCGGGCAGCTGTCGAGCGGTTCGCGGACGCGGTCGCCGCAGAGCTGGAAGGGATCGGCATGGGGGAGGGGGAGTTCCGGGTCGAACTGGCCGAACGCGAGCCCTCGTCTACAGGTGGCGACGTCGTTGCGTTCCTGATTCGCCCGAACGCAGGACTGCCGTTTGCGCCCGTTGCCGAGACGGCGTCGGGCGGCGAGCTCTCTCGCGTCGCGCTCGCGATCGCGGTCATCGGCGGCGGCGAGACGATGGTCTTCGACGAGATCGATGCAGGCATCGGCGGCCAAACTGCGCATGCGGTCGGCGAGACGCTGGAGCGGTTGGCGACCCGGGGACAGGTTCTCACGATCACTCATTTGCCGCAGATCGCGAGCCGGGCAGACCGCCATTTCCAGGTGGAAAAAGTGCCCGGCGATCCGACGCACACTCGCATCGGGCCACTGGGAGAAGCGGAGCGGCGTGAGGAGATCCAGCGTATGCTCGGCGGCCAGGAGTTCCTGACCGCCGTGCAGAGTGACTAGTGGACCCGGCCTCAAGCTTGGTTTGAGAACCACCAGACAAGAAGCAACTCATGGCCGGGCCAACTAGCTTCGTCGAGTTCACAGGCGCCGCGAAGCTCGACCGGCGCACCAAAAACCTCGTCCGGCGTCTTGGACCGGACGACGTCGCGGTCATCGATCACATCGATCTCGACCGCGTGTCGGCCGAGGAGCTGCTCGAGTCCGGGGTGCGGGTCGTGGTCAACGTGGCGCCCTCTCAGAGCGGCCGCTTCCCGAATCCGGGACCGCTTCTCCTCGTTCGGGGCGGCGTGCGCCTGATCGATGCGCCCGGCGCGCCGATCTTCGACGAGGTCTCGGAGGGCGAGCTGCTCACGGTCCGGGGCGCGAGCGTCTTTCGGAACGGCGACTGCGTTGCGGCCGGGCGGACGCTGACGGCCGACGAGCTCGCGATCGCGATCGCCGAGCAGCGCGGCCGAGTGACGGAGGCGCTGGAGTCCTTCGCGGACAACACACTTCGGTATCTGCGCGAGGAAGGCCGGCTCCTCTCAGAGGGGATCGACTTTCCCACGCTGCAGACGCGCTTCCGCGATCGTCACGCGCTCGTGGTCGCGCGCGGGCCCGGCCACAAGCGGGATCTGCGGATCGTGCGGCCGTATATCCGCGACTTCAAGCCCGTGCTCATCGGCGTCGACGGCGGCGCCGATGCGCTACGTGAGGCCGGTTACAAGCCGGACGTGATCGTCGGCGACATGGACTCAGTCTCCGACCGAGTTCTCACGTCGGAGGCCGAGAAGGTCGTCCACGCGTACACCGACGGCGGCGCGCCCGGGAAGGAGCGGATCGAGGCGCTCGGGCTCGAGTACCAGGTCGTCCGCGCGCCGGGGATCAGCGAGGACGTCGCCTTGCTGCTCGCCTACGAGAAGGGCGCCGAGCTGATCGTCGCTGTCGGAACCCACTTCAACCTGGTCGAGTTCCTGGAGCGGAATCGCGCCGGGATGTCGTCGACGTTCGTCACGCGCCTGAAGGTCGGTGAGATCCTGATCGACGCGAAAGGCGTCTCGCGCCTGGTCTCGCGCAGGGTTGGCCTGATGCCCCTGGTCACGCTCGCCCTGGCAGGTCTGGCTGCAATCGTTTTGGCGATCGTCGCCTCGCCGACGCTGCGGAGGCTGATCGGGCTGCTCAGCAACCGACTCCGCGACCTCCTCGGCCTCGGCTAGCCCCGGCTGCGCCAGCCGACCCGGTTCTTCGTAAGTTCAGGCGAGCCACGAGCCGTCGGACCGCTTCTAGGTTCCCGCGCGCGCACCCCCCACCCATAGGGTGGGGCTGACAGCCCGCCACTCTCAGGCCGAGCCTAGCGTGCAAATCCGCACGGATGTGTGACGGGACTGCGCCAAAACAGGAACGATTTGTCCACATGCCGACTTACGCAGCCACGCGGGAGCTGCTCGCGCCTCGCATCGACGTCTGGGCCTTTCTGGCTGAGCCGACTCACCTCAGTGATTGGTGGCCGGGCCTCCACCGGGTGGAGCCCGACCGCCGCGGGCTCGCGCCCGGAGCTCGTTGGCGGATCCTGAGCCGTGGCAGGCCAAGCCCGTTCGTCGGGTCGAAGCTCGATGTGGCGGGAATGCTCGTCGTCCTCGAGGTTCGACCGCCGGAATTCGCCGCCTGGCAATTCGTCGACTCGCGGCTCGACGCGGAGCTGCGGCTGGAGGAAACGGCAGCAGACCGCACGCGGGCCGACCTGACCGTCAGTGCGCCGTTTTTCGGCGGCCTGCGCAGATCCCTGCCCCACAAGGCGCTGACGCGCCTGTATTCCCTATGCGAGACTTGGATCCGGGCTTAGTGTCCCTTCCAGCGATAGTCAGGGCGTTTCTGGCGGCACCCGGCGCCGCCACGCGGCGTCCTCGATTGCGCCAAGATGTCTTCATATTGACGCTCCCTGCGTCCTTGCCTGACGACCCCGGGCACTCGCCAGAAACGCGAGACCATCGCCGGAAGGGACACTGATGTTCGACCTCCGGTACCACGTTGCCTCGCTTGCGGCGGTCTTCCTCGCCCTTGTGATCGGGATTCTCGTCGGAGTCGGCATCTCGGACCGCGGCCTCGTCGACCGAGCTCAGCGAGGCTTGCTCGAGCAGCGCGTGGCCAAGCTGCAGAGCGACCTCAAAGATGCGCGTCAACACGCCGACAACCTCGCGGCGCAGCAACGTGCAACGCAGGCGTTCGTGACCGACACGTACCCCGAGCTGATGGCAAACCGCCTGCGCGGCAAGACGATTGCGCTCGTCTTCCTCGGGCCGGCGGACCCGAAGGTGCAGGCGAGCCTCGAGCAGGCGCTCACCGACGCCGGCGCAAGCGGGTGGGCACGGGTACGCGCGCTGAAGCTTCCGCTCGATGTCCCCCAAGTCGACAACGCGCTCTCCGGGGACCCTGCCCTGGCGAGGTACGTGGGCGATTCACGTCTGCCGGCGCTTGGCAAGAGTCTGGCCGAGGAGCTCGCGGCCGGGGGCAAGGCACCGCTCTGGACGACCCTGGCGGAGCAGATCGTTGCCGAGAGGACCGGCAGCGAGAAGCGTCCGGCCGACGCCGTCATCGTTGTGCGCACCGCAGGCAAGAGCCAGTCCACCGTGACGGCCTTCCAGCGAAACGGCATCTCGAGCGTCGACGACATCGACCAGCCGATCGGGCGCTTCGCACTCACCCTGCTGGTCGACGGCGCCAAGGCGGGCCACTACGGCGTCAAGCCGAGCGCCGCCGACGGGGTGCTCCCTCCGCTCGACACCGTCCCCCGGAGTGGTTGAGCTCGTAGCGGTCCTCGTCGCGACTCGCGACGAGGAGGCGGCGATCGCGCGGACGGTCGAGTCCGTGCGCGAGGCGTTCCCCGGCGTCGAGGTGATCGTCGCCGACGACGGTTCGCGGGATGGCACGGCCGAGGTGGCGCAGCGCGCCGGCGCGCGAGTACTTCGTCTCCCAGCGCGCGGAAAGGGACAAGCACTCACGCTCGCGGAACGCGCCGCGCCGGTTGGTCGAGTCCTCCTCATAGACGCCGATCTCGAGGGAGACTTCGCACCGCTCGCCCGCGCAGACGGCGACCTGGCAATCGCCGCGTTCGCGGAGCGTCAGGGTGGTGGCTTCGGGATCGCCAAGCAAGCAGGCCGGATGCTGGTTCGGTCGCTCTCCGGTTTCGCACCGAAAGCGCCGCTGTCGGGCCAGCGCCTGCTCTCGCAGAACGCCCGCGAGGCGTGCTTTCCGCTGGCCGCAGGCTTCGGCTGCGAGGTGCGGATGACGGTGGACGCTGTCAGGGCCGGCCTCCGGGTCTCGGAGCTGGAGCTGCCGCTCCGCCACCGCGCCTCGGGTCGCGACGTGGCCGGCTTCGCGCACCGAGGACGGCAGCTTCTCGACGCGCTCCTCGCCTGCGGCCCCACCGCCGTCAACCACCGGGGCCTGAGGTTGCCGCTGGTCGGCTGGCTGGTGGGACTGAGACGCGATCGAGCGGTCACGGGGGTCGCGGCGATCGGGCTTGCGGACGATCTCTGGAGCGGCGGCGAGCGGGGCTTTCGCGCCCACCTTGGCCGTCGGCGCACCACGGGAGTGCTCAAGCTCGTTGGCATTCCGCTGGTCGGCCTGCTCGCGACCCGCAAGCTGTCCGGCGCCCTGCTCGTCGGGCTGGCCGCGAATTTCCTCAACCAACTCGACACCAGGCCGGGCCGCGCTCTCAAGGCGTATCTGCTCGCGGCGCCGCTCGCCGGCGCTCCGCTTCGGGCCGCCGTCATCCTTGCGCCTTACGATCTTCGGGAGATGGCGATGCTTGGAGACTCGGGGGCGAACGCGCTGGGGGCGCTGCTAGGCTTGAGTTCCGTGGGCAAACTCACGGCACGAGGCCGTTGGGCCGCAATCGGCGCCCTTTCCGGCCTGACCCTCCTGGGAGAGACACGTTCGTTGGGTGCATTGATCGAGCGCACGCCGGTGCTTCGCGAGCTCGACACGCTCGGGAGGCAGCCGTAGCCTCTCGGCCGCCGAAGTACGTCTTCGTCACCGGCGGCGTGGTCTCGTCCCTGGGAAAGGGCATCACCGCCGCTTCGCTCGGCCGGCTGCTGAAGGCGCGCGGGCTCAAGGTCCAGGTCCAGAAGTTCGACCCGTACATCAACGTCGACCCGGGCACGATGAGCCCGTTCCAACACGGCGAGGTGTTCGTGACCGAGGACGGCGCCGAGACCGATCTCGACATCGGCCACTACGAGCGCTTCATCGACGAGAATCTTTCGCGGAACGCGAATCACACGGCCGGTTCGATCTGGGAGCGGGTGATCCGCAAGGAGCGCCGCGGCGAGTACCTCGGCTCGACCGTGCAGGTGATCCCGCACATCACGAACGAGATCAAAGAGCGGATCCGCAGCGCCTCCGAGGCGAGCGACTGCGACGTCGTCGTCACTGAGATCGGCGGCACGGTCGGCGACATCGAGTCGCTGCCGTTCCTCGAAGCGATGCGGCAATTCCGACGGGAGGCCGGCGCCGAGAACATCTGCTACCTGCACGTGACGCTCGTCCCGTTCGTCGACTCGGCGGGAGAGCTCAAGACGAAGCCGACGCAGCACTCGGTCAACGAGCTGCGTCGCATCGGTATTCACCCCGACATCGTCGTTGCGCGCTCGAAGGGGCCGCTCTCTGCCGACATCCGCGAGAAGATCGCACTCTTCGCGGACATCGACACGCGCGCAGTGATCTCGAACCAGGACGTCCCCGACCTCTATCTCGTCCCTTCAGCGCTGCAGGAGGAGGGCCTCGACGCCCTCGTTTGCGAGAAGCTCGGGCTTCCCGCGCGCGAGGCCGATCTTGGCGAGTGGCTGCAGCTGACCGAGCGGATCCGTGAGCGAGACGGCGAGGTGCAGATCGCGCTCGTCGGCAAGTATGTGAAGCTCCAGGACGCCTACTTGTCGGTGCACGAAGCCCTGAATCACGCCGGCGTCCACCACGGCTGCACGGTTAACGTGCGCTGGGTCGACGCGGAGGGGATGTCGCTCGAAGAGGCCGAGGCCGAGCTCGAGCAGGTCGACGGTGTGCTCGTTCCGGGCGGCTTCGGCTCGCGCGGCTGGGAGGGCAAGATCCTCGCCTGCCGGGTCGCGCGCGAGCGCGGGATCCCGTACCTCGGCATCTGCCTCGGCATGCACGTCGCGGTCTCCGAGTACGCGCGCCACGTCGTCGGGCTCGAGGGGGCGAACTCGACCGAAATGGATCCTGAGACGCCGTATCCGGTGATCGATCTGCTGCCGGAGCAGAAAGAGATCGAAGACCTCGGCGGGACGATGCGCCTTGGCGCCCAGGCCGTCGAGATCGCTGAAGGAACCCGGACGCGCGAGACCTATCGCGAGGCCGTGATCCACGAGCGCCACCGGCACCGCTACGAGGTCAACAACCACTTCCGTCCGCGGCTCGTCGACGCGGGCCTCGTCGTGTCGGGCACGTTCCAGGAGGGCCGGCTGGTCGAGATCGTCGAGCTACCAGAGCATCCCTGGTTCGTCGCCAGCCAGTTCCATCCCGAGTTCAAGTCACGGCCGACGCGCCCGGCGCCGCTCTTCCGCGAGTTCGTCGGGGCAGCACTCGCTCGCTCGCGGGAGCGAGTCGGCGCGGCCTTTTCGGCTAGGCAAGCCGCGACGTAGTCCCGAGGCGTCGCTTGCGGCGCCGACATGAAGGACGTCCGGGCTTGGCCCGGGCGTCCGTCTAAACCCGGCTTGCGAGCCCAATGCCGGTGAGTCCTTTTGAGACGGGGGGACTCTAAGATCGGCTCGTGCAGAACGGGCTGCCGGACGTTGCCACGCTCTTCGTGGAACTCGCGCGCGTGCCGAGCCCCCCCGGGCAGGAGCGCGTGGTGGCCGACCGGGTGCTCGAGTACCTCCGCGGGCTGGCCCTCCCGGTCGACGAGGACGACGCCGGCGCGAGGATCGGCTCGACGATCGGCAACCTGCTCTGCCGGATCGAGCCGACCGCTGAGGGCACGCCACTTTTCTTTTGCGCTCACCTGGACACCGTCCCGCCGCAAGGACCGATCGAGCCGGTGCTCGACGGCGGTCTTCTTCGCAACGCCGGCAGCACGATCCTCGGTGCCGACAACAAGGCAGCCGTCGCCGCGATGCTCGAGGCGGTGCGGCAGGTCGTCGCAGAGAACCGGCCGCACGCCGGCATCGAGCTGCTCTTCACGCCCAAGGAGGAGGTTGGCCTTCGCGGCGCGGCGGCCTTCGACCAGGATCGCCTGCGTGCCAGGATCGGATACGTCTACGACCATGCGGGGCCTGTTGGCGAGGTGATCCTCGGAGCGCCGTACCAGTGCAAGCTCGACGCCTCGTTCCACGGCCGAGCGGCCCATTCGGGGATGTTTCCCGAGGAAGGGCGTTCCGCGATCGTCGCCGCGGCCCGGGCGATCGCGGATCTCCGGTTGGGACGGCTCGACGAGGAGACGACTGCCAACGTCGGTGAGATTCAAGGCGGGACGGCCCGCAACATCGTTCGACGTCGAGACCGAAGTCGATCCAAGCGCGCGCGGCTACCGCTTCAAACGGGACGACGAACCGGTGCGGATCGCTGCCGCGGCGCTCGAGCGCAGCGGCCTCCAACCAATCTACGGACTGAGCGGAGGCGGCGCCGACGCGAACGTCTTCAACGAACGCGGACTGGAATGCGTCAATCTCGCCAACGGGATGACGGACATCCACACGCCCGACGAGCGGATCGCGGTTGCCGATCTGGAGCGGATGGTCGACGTGACGCTCGCGCTCGTGGAGGTCGCCCGCGGTGCCGCTTAGTCTCCGCCGCGGGAAAGTCACCGCGATCGCCGAGCAGCATGAGGGGCTGATTCGCTGCGAGGTCGAGGGCGAGCCGTGCATCGCGTATCCGGAGCTGACAGGTGCGGTGGCCGTGGGCGACGACGTGATCGTCAACGTCCAGGCGCGCGAACTCGGTCTCGGCTCGGGCGGGTTCGACGTCTTGCATGTCAACCTCACGCAGGGGCTGGAGCTCGCGTCTGCGCCGGGGGCGCACGTAATGAAGCTGCCCTACACGCCGGCGCAGCACGCAGCCCGCCACCTCGAGGAGGATTTCGTGTTGCCCGACGGGCTCGGCGGGTTGCCGGTCGTCTGTTGCACCCTGCACAGTCAGCTCGCCCCGGTTTGCGCCGCGCTCGCGGGGCTCGGGGTTGCCTATGTCCAGCTCGCGGGGGGTGCGCTCCCGATCGGCCTCTCGGACACGGTGCGAGCGTTGCGAGCGCGGGAGCTCCTCGGCGCGACCGTGTCGGCCGGCTCCTGCTTCGGGGGTGACTTGGAGTGCGTGACCGTCGCCTCGGCCCTCGCCTGGGCGGCCGGCGAAGAGCTCGATGCGGTCGTCTGCTCGATCGGCCCGGGGATCGTCGGCACGTCCTCACGCCTCGGCCACGGCGGGCTCGCGGCGGCTGAAGCGGCGAATGTCGCAACGGCGCTGGGCGGCTCGGCGGTGTTGGCCGTGCGGGTTTCGAGTGGGGACGAGCGGGAGCGCCACCGCGGCGTCTCGCACCACACGCGTGCGGTCTTCGAGCTCTGCCTCGGCGAGGTCGTCGTTGCCTGGCCCGCCGGTCTCGAGGCTCCCGACTGGCTCGACCGGCGGCACGAGCTCGATGTCGGCGAGTGGCGGGGGGCCTGCGATGGCCTGCCGCTCGAGCACATGGGCCGTGGTCCGAACGACGATCCGTGGTTTTTCGCCTCGGCTTTCGCAGCGGGCAAGCTCGCGCGAACACTGATCAACTGATGGAGGAGCGGCGGCTCGGCCCGGTCGTCGGACTCGGCACCTGAGCGACCTTCGACGATGACGCTGCGTTGGCTCGGGAGGTCGTCGAGGCTGCCCTCGAGGGTGGCTGCCGTGTCGTCGACACGTCGCCGATGTACGAAGGCGCCGAGCGGGCGCTCAGCGGCATCGTTCGCGATTGGCGCCACGGCGTCGCCGTCGCGACCAAGATCTGGGCCGGCTCGGCGAAGGACGAGCCCAGTACGAGCGTCAGCGAGCCTGGTTCGACCGTGTCGAGATCGAGCAGATCCACAACCTCGTTCTCTGGCGTGAGCATCTCGCTTGGCTGGAGGAGGAACGCTCTGCCGGCCGGATCGACCGTTCGGGATCGAGACGTGGCAGCAGGCACTCCTCAAATGGCATGAAGCCCGACCAGTCACGACGGGTCTTCGAGGGGAAGCTGATCAGCGTCGACGTCGAGCGCTGGGGCGGCCACGACGCGAGGTCGTCCGCCAGCCGGGCGCGGTCGCGATCGTTGCAATCGACGGTGATGGTCGGATTACGTTCGTCCGACAGCTGCGCGAGCCGGCACGCAAGCGTCTGTTGGAGCTCCCCGCCGGGACACGGGAGCCGGACGAGGAGCCGCTCGCAAACGGCGAAGCGAGAGCTCATCGAGGAGGCTGGGCTCGGCGGCGGCGAGTGGCGGCTGGCAGCGACGTTCTTCTCGACGCCCGGGTTCTCTGCGACGAGCTGGTCAGCGTCTATGTCGCCGAAGGGGTTGAGGAGACCGAGCGTCAGCCCCAGGAGGACGAGGAGATCGAGCTCGTCCGGGTTGCCGTGGGCGAGCTCGAGTCGCTGATGCCGCAGATCGAGGACGCCAAGGCCCTCGTCGGGCTGCTTTTCTATCTGCGCGAGAGGTAGGGTTGGCCGGCATGAAAATCGGCGTGGCCAGGGAAATCAAGACGGACGAATACCGTGTCGCGCTGACACCGGCCGGCGCGCGCGAGCTCGTCCAGCGCGGCCACGACGTGCTCGTCGAAACCGGTG
>WNGD01005386.1_pt2 | contig 12419 bp, 14 predicted proteins | sample 5400671 | NCBI WGS metagenome assembly WNGD01 (sample SAMN13153369, study PRJNA577476) | soil metagenome | isolation source: 40 cm soil or saprolite under grassland replicate 2 | place: USA:California | collected 2016-06-15
CAACGGCTATGACGGATTCATGTATTCGGTCGGGTGGCTCGTCGCCTACCTGACGGTGCTCTTCTTGATCGCCGAGCCGATGCGCAACACCGGCAAGTACACGCTTGCCGACGTCCTGTCCTACCGGATGTCACCGATCCCCGTGCGGTCCGCGGCCGCCTTCTCGACCGTCGCGGTCAGTGCCTCGTACATGATGGCCCAGATGATCGGCGCGGGCAGCTTGATCAAGATCCTCATCCCGTCACTCGACTCCGCCTTGAAACCCTGGTTCAACTGGACGGTGCTCGGCACCAAGCTCGACCCGTCGATCACCGTCGTCGGCGTGCTGATGATGGTCTACGTCATCGCCGGCGGAATGGTGGCGACGACCTGGGTGCAGATCGTCAAGGCGGTGCTCCTGATGGGAGGCGCCATCCTCCTGAGCTTCCTCGTGCTCCTGCACTTCGGGTTCAACCTCGGGCGTTTCTTCGACACGATCGCCGGCGTGAAGGACAAGGTAAGCGGACTGAACTTCACGCAGCCCGGCATCCTCTACCCATATGGCAAGAAACAGGTGCTGGGTGTCGATCTGGCACTTCTCGACAACGTTTCGCTGGGGATGGCGCTGATCCTCGGCACGGCCGGTCTTCCCCACATCCTGATGCGCTTCTTCACCGTGCCTGACGCCAAGGCCGCGCGGCAGTCGGTCGTCTGGGCGATGGGACTGATCGGGTCGTTCTACATCATGACCACGTTCCTGGGCTTCGGCGCCGCGACCCTCGTTGGCAAAGCCAACATCTGCGCCACGGTCACGGCCGGCTGCAAGCCAAACAGCAACCTCGCCGCTCCGCGCCTGGCCGAGTATCTCGGCACCCAGTTCTTTGGCGGCACGGGTGGTGAGTTCCTTCTCGCTTTCATCGCGGCTGTCGCCTTTGCGACGATCCTCGCCGTGGTCGCCGGCCTCACGCTCGCCGCATCTGGCGCCTTCAGTCACGACTTCTACGTCAACGTGATTCGCACCCACATCCTCCACGGCCATGTCAGCGACCGCGAGCAGGTGCTCGTGGCGCGCATCACGGCCGGCCTCGTCGGTCTGCTGTCGATCTGGCTCGCGGCGCACGTCGGCGCCACCGCCAACGCGGCAGCCCTGGTCGCGGGCGTCGCGTTTGTCATCGCGTCTGCGGCCAACCTGCCTGCGATCCTGTTCACGCTTTTCTGGAAGAGGTTCAACACGTGGGGGGCTGTGGCATCGCTGGTCGGTGGGACGCTGGTGACGATCTGGCTTGTCGCCATCGGTCCCGGGTGGACCATACCCGTGAACACGAACCCGGCGTTTCCGCTGCAGAACGTCGGCATCGTCAGCATCCCGATCGGATTCGTGCTGGCGATCGTCGGCACGTATCTCGGCGAGCTGGTCAAGGCCGACCGCCTGGCCGAGCAGAAGTTCCACGAGATCGACGTCCGCGCTCAGACCGGTCTAGGCGCGGAGCCAGTCCCCGCCGGATGACCTGGACTCGGACCCTGGGGGGCGGCACGCGCCGCTCCCCAGGGTCTTTCTGATGAGCCAGCACGACATCGTCGGGTTGGTGGCGCTCGATGCGGCGTGCGTCCTGGCCGCCGCGATGATGCTGCGCTCCTGGTTGCGGCGGCGGACGCGCCCGCCGCTCGTGGCCGCTGTCTTCGTGATCGCGCTGGCGTTCGTGGCGAGCATCCTCGTCGTGCTCGGCGTCACATACTCGCTCGTCGTGGGGCCCACGTTCATCGTCGCGCTGCTTGTGATCATGTACACCGCGCGTTACGAAAAGGGGTTGAGCTCGCCCCGTCGCTAGACTCGGCTGTGTTGGCGATCCGCGTTTTCAAGCAAGACGAACTTCCCAGCGAGGCTTCTTCTCCCGAGTTTGCCGGCGAGCTCCATGGCGGGGTCGGCGCGTGTGTCATCTTCGTCGACGCGTCTCCCGGAAAGGGCCCACGACTCCACCGCCATCCCTACGTCGAGATCCTGATCGTGGTCGAAAGCGCAGCCACTTTCGACGACGGCGAATCGAAGCGTGAGGTCCGCGCCGGGAAGATGGCGGTCGTCGACGCGAACCAGGCCCACGGATTCGTCAACTCTGGGACAGACCGGCTGCGTCAGATCGACGTCCACCTGAGCCCCAGGTTCGTCACCGAGTGGCTGGCGTAGCTCGAGGTGCCGAAGACCGATCCGCATGATCCGGGAGTAGAACCCGCGCGCAAGCGGTCGGAAGAAGCGGGGAACTCGGCTCGCGCGCCGGTCCAGATCGGTAAAGGCAAGGTCCGTTTCGGGACGGCGAGCTGGACGGATCCGACGATGACCGCGCCCGGCGTCTTCTATCCCCGCGGTGCTGACAGCGCGGAGGAGCGCCTGCGCTTCTACGCAAGTCAGTTTCCGGTCGTCGAGGTCGACGCGACGTATTACGCGCTGCCCAACAAACGCACGGCCGAGAGCTGGGTGGAGCGAACGCCGAAGGGCTTCGTGTTCGATATCAAGGCGCACGCCTTGATGACCGGGCAGCCGACCGAGGTGACGCGCTTGCCCAAAGCGATCAAAGAGGAGCTGCCCGCCTCGCTGCAAGAGAAGAAACGCATCTATCGCAAGGACGTGCCGGAGGAACTGCTGGATGCGGTGTACACACATTTTCGAGAAGCGCTCGAGCCCCTGTTGGAGGCAGGCAAGCTGGGCGCGGTGTTTGTCCAGTTTCCGAAATGGGTTTTTCCGTCACACGAGGCGCGCGAGCTGATCCTCGAGACGCGGCGGCGGCTGGACCTGCCGATCGCGGTCGAGTTCCGCCACGGCAGCTGGTTCAACGAGAAGAACGCGGAGCGCACGGTGAAATTCCTCGAGGAGAACAAAATCCCGTACGTCGCGGTCGACGAGCCGCAGGGCTTCAAGAGCTCCGTGCCGCCGGTGATCGTGCCGACGAGCGACGAGCTCGCTGTGTTTCGGTTCCACGGACGCAACGCGGAGAACTGGGAGAAGAAGGACATCGCCCCGTCGGAGCGATTCCGCTATCTCTACGACGAAGACGAGCTCGCCGACTGGACGCCGAAGATAGCCGCGGTGGCGAAGAAGACGAAGGAGACCCACGCCGTCTACAACAACTGCTTCTCCAACTACGGAACGACGAACGCGCACGAGGCGGCCCGGCTGCTGGCGGAGATGCAGGGGTAACGCCTGTCCGGCCCTTCCAGCCACCTGCCCATAGATAGGGGAGGAGTTGCCAGACTATTTGTCGAGGTGTTTGGACATCCAGGTGCTCAGGGCGGCGCCGTCGCGCCACACCTGAGCGACGCGGTCCTTCGCCTTTGATGTCGCGATCCACGGTTCCGCGGGCCAACGCTTCCAGTAGATCAGGCGCTTGTGGCGGAGGAGATCGGCGCGCGGGTGATCCTGCGGATAGGGCGGTGGCACGCGCTTGAGCTCCTGCCCCTCCACGTCGTAACCCTTCTTGCGGAGGGCGGCCACGATCGCCGCGAGCTCCTTCCCCGAGCGTTCGGCGGCGACTGCCTCGCGCAACCTCTTCAACTGCAGGTCATCCACCATGTAGCGCCCGCCCGCCGCAACCAGGCCCTCCGCGTCGAGAGCCACGTAGCCGCCGCGGTCGAGATCGGCGTAGATGTTCAGCTTGTAGGGCGACTTGTCCGCCGAGAACCGAATGTCGCGATTCGGACGCGAGACACGGTGCGGCGGCCCAAATTCGGCCTCGAGGTCGGCGAGGAGCGCGAGCATCGGCGCCTTGACCTCGTCTTCGTACTGCTTGCGGTGCGCCTCGAAGTAAGCCTTGTTGTTGTTGGCACGCAGGCCGAAGAAGAAGCCCCTGAAGTCGCCCTTCCAGCCCACGAACCTCCCCGCCATCGGCGGCAAAGATTAGTCCCTACGCCGAAGCCCCTGCTTCGCCGCGGCGGGCGCGTCCAAGCATCGCTGTGAGCTCCGGGATCTTGACCGTGTCGAGCGCCTGGACGGCCCATCTACTTCCTCAACGCGCCGCGGCATAGAAATGTCAAGGACGAAACCATCGGTAGGGCCGCGTTCGGCGACGTTGCCCTTTATAGACACCAATCCAAAGGGAGGAGCACGCGTGCCGATCACAACCTCAGAGGAGAAGTTCGTCCACGAGCTCGCCGACATGTACGATGCCGAGCGTCAGTTTCACTACGAGATGGTCAGCTACGCGGACCTCATCGACGGCGCAGAGATGATGAAGAAGCGCAGGGCCGTCAAGCTGCTGACCGAGAACCGAAAGCAGGAAGTCTCGACCGCTCGCAAGCTCGAGCGCATCGCGCCGAGACTCGGGACGTCGGCAGCCTGATGGTCACCGCAATCGTCGCGATCGCCAGCACGTTCGCCGGACCGCACGCAGGCGATGGTTCAGGCAGCATGAACCTCGAGGCTTGGCAGGTGATCAACCTCATCGGCGCGCCGCTGCTTGCGCTGTTGTTCGTTGCGCCGGTGATCGACGACCTCAAGGAATGGCTGGCGTCGGGCCGGAAGTAGCGATCAGACGGCAGTAGGCTCCTTGACGGCGATCCTGTCGCCGACGCTGATCCTCCCGCTCGCGAGCAGGTCCGCGCGAAGGCCGGCCCGATGCGCGAGCGGCTTGATCAATGGCTTCCCGGTCAAGGCAACGAGGTGGGTGCAGGGCTCGCACAGCTCAACACCCAGCGCGAGCACCTCGCCAATCCAGAACTCTTTACCGACCAGGTCGTTGAGGCGAACGCCTCTGGTGGTCAGGTTGCGGCGGCTCTCGCCCGGATCAAGCGTGATTCCCGATGCGGCGAGGCCTTCGACGGCTTCCGCCTCGATCAGCGTGAGGTCGCAGCTGTCCGCGTTATGTTGCGTTGCGTTCCGGTCCCCGGACAGGCCAATCCCGGGCAGCGCCTCGACCGACGCGAGCGCTCGGACTGGACCGCCCCGTGTGTCGGCGATGTGGATGTGCTCGACGTGGGCTGGGGCCGCTTGACTCATCGCTTGAACTGCCGATCGTAATCCGGGAAGTAGCGCGGGATCACGGAGAGCTCGAAGCGCGGGAGGATCGAGTTCGGTGGTTCACGGTCGAGCAAGAAGCGGAAGCTACGCGAGACCAGGTCCTCGGCCGCGGCCGCGTCATCGCCTGTGCCCCACCGGGCAAGGTCGCGGCGGGAAACCATCACGGTGTGTGTCGACGTTTGACCCCCGCGCTCGACCGAAACGTCGCACACCCAGCCATCCGGTCCTTTCTGTACACGTACGGTGACCATCCAGAAAGCCTAGCGGCAGTCTTCTTGGCCGCTGTCACTTAACATTGTGGGTCGGCTCTGCCGATAATTCGAAGATCTTGGCCGTCAAATCAAGTTGGGACGACATCCCTGGCGCGCTCATCGCCTATGACCCAAATGGGCAGGTCACAGACGCAAATGAGGCCGCGCTCGAGGTGCTCGGCTCCACCCGCCGCAAGCTGGTCGGCTCGTTCGCCGAAGACGCGGACTGGCTCGTCCTCGAGTCGGCGGAGGGGCCGATGTCGGTGCATCCGGTCACCGCGGCGCTCAAGAGCGTGCAACCCGTCCGGGGCGTGCTCGCCCGAGTCCACCGCCCTGACGGTGCCGACGTATGGGTCCAGGTGGATGCCATCCCTCGGCTCTCGTCCGCGGGCGAGGCGACGCAGGTGGTCGTCACGATCGCCGATGTCACGCATCTTTTCGCCCGCAGCCGGCTGACAAGCCGCGGGGCGGGTGATCACATCGTGAGTGAGGTGGTCAACCAGCTGGCTGACGTGCACCTAGAGACACGCGCGATCCTGGTGGCGGTCACGAACGCCTTGAGCCGCATGCGGCCGGCCACGTGGGTCGCGGAGCTGCTCGATAAAGACCCGAGCACCTCGCAAACCTTCGCGGCGAATGTCGAACAGCCCGAGATTGCCGGGTACATCAATCGCTGGGGGGCCAAGCTCGACCCGCCCGGCCACGGCCCGACCACCGGGGTCTCGCAGCGGATCATCGAGTCCGGCAAGCCAATGCTGCTCAAGGACATGCCGATCGGAAAGCTCCTCGAGCTGACCGGGCCGGAGGTCCAGGCTTACGCCGCCGAGCACCCCCTTCCGGTCGCAGTGGACAAGGCCGACCTGCTCGCGGTTCCGATGCGCGCCCGGGGCGGCATTGTCGGCACCCTGTCCATCTACGAGCTCCCGAGCTCGAATCCGCTAACCGATAAAGACACCGTCTGGATGCAAGCCGTGGCTGACCGCACCGCGCTCGCGATCGAAAACGCCCAGCTTTACGAGGATGCGATCCGCCGCCTCGAGCGCCTCGGCTCGCTGCAGAGCTTGAGCCTAGCCCTCAGCGCCAGCCCGGACCTGCGACTCACCCTCAAAGTCATCCTCGACCAGGTCGCGGCACAATTGCGGGTCGACGCCGCGGATGTGCTCCTGCTCGACGAGACTGACAACATGCTGACCCTGGCCGCGAGCTCAGGTTTCCAGGCCACCGCAGTCCCCGACTATCGGCTGCCGGTGGACGAAGGCTGGCCAGGGCGCGCAATCAACAGCAGGCGGATCGAGACTGTGACCGCGTTGAGCGCCTTCTCGCAGTTCCGCCGCAGATCGCTGTTCGCGCGCGAAGGATTCAAGGCGTACGGCGCCGTTCCGCTCATCACGCGCGGCAAACTGCTCGGTGCGCTCGAGGTCTACCACCGCAGCCCGCTCGCGCCGGACCAGGAATGGCTCTCCTTCCTGGACGCGCTGGGCAGCGTGGCTGCGATCGCCATCGACAACGCGGCGATGCAGGACCGGCTTCGCCGGGTCCAGGTAGCGGGGGTCGCCCGAAGGGCCCCCGCACCACCACGGGACCTGAGCCGCCTCGAGCTCCAGATCATTCGCTTCGTCGTGGAGGGAAGGACCAACCGGGAGATCGCCTCCGAGGTGCACCTCAGCCAGAACACCGTCAAGTTCCATATGCGCCAGATCTTTCAAAAGACGGGCACGTCCAACCGGACCGAGCTCGCGCACCAGGTCGCGAAGGAAGGCTGGCTCTAAGGCACTTTTAGTCCTCTGGATTAACACAACTACCCGGATGGGTAGGTAAATCGTCCTTAGGGTCGTCTTCCGCTAAGCAATCGCTTCTTAATCTGGGCGGCGTAGGGAGCGCGTCGCTTTATATGGCCGTTGTAGCCAGCCAGGCGGGAGATGTGCCGGACCTGATTGAGGTTCGCGGATGGAGGCATGCCCCCATCCTGGCGCTCGCGCTCCTGGTTTCGACGATTGGCCTGGTGCTGCTGCCACCCGTGATCGGCGCCCTCGTGATCGCCGGGATCCTGCAGTGAACGTGCAGGAGGGTATGACCCTCGGCGCGTATCGCGTCATGGAGCGGATCGGCCGCGGCGGCATGGCGACCGTCTTCCGTGCCTATCACCCCGCGCTCGACCGTTTCGTGGCGATCAAAGTCCTGCCCGACTTCTTCGCCGACGAGCCCGACTATCGCGAACGCTTCCAGCAGGAAGCGCGATCAGTCGCCCGCTTGAAGCATCCGAACATCCTGGAGATCTTCGACTACGGCTATGACGACGGCACCGCCTATCTAGTGCTCGAGCTGGTCGAGGGCGGGACCCTGGCCGACCGGGTCGGCAAGCCAATGGACCTGCGCGACGTCGTGCACCTGCTCGAGCCACTGGGGAGCGCGCTCGACCACGCCCACGCCCACGGCATCCTCCACCGCGACATCAAGCCGTCCAACATCCTTCTCCACCCGGACGGGACGCCCGTCCTCGCCGACTTTGGGCTGGCCAAGATGACAGGCGCGGCCCGCCGGCTGACGAGCTCGGGCACCGTGATGGGCACGCCGGAGTACATGTCGCCGGAGCAGGCCGCCGATGAGCTGGTCGGCCCGGCGTCGGACCAGTACTCGTTGGCGGTTGACACCTACGAGATGCTGACCGGCAGGGTGCCGTTCCTTGGCGATACGCCGGCCGCGGTCTTGCTGTCCCATGTCACCAAAGCGATGCCGGCGACGCGCGAGCTGCGCGGTGAGCTCTCGGCGCACGTCGAGGACGTGCTCCGGCGGGCTCTTGAGAAGCGGCCCGACGCACGCTACCCGTCGACCTCCACCTTCGTCGCCGCCCTCAAGCCCGCCGCCTGGCCGAGCCAGCACCTCAACGAGCCGGCGGCACTCCCGACCCGGCGCCTTGCGCTCCCTGATCGGACGCCGGTCGTGCTCGTCGTCGACGACGGAGAGGCGAATCGCGAGCTGATCGAAGCCTGCCTGGCGGGTGTCGAGTGTCACGTGCGCACGGCCGAGGACGGTCCCGCCGCCCTGAAGTCCGTCCAGGCCTCGCCGCCAGACCTCGTGCTCCTCGACGTGCAGATGCCTGGAATGGACGGATATGAGGTCTGCCGGCGCATCAAGGGCATCTCCGCCACAAGACTCGTGCCCGTCGTCATGATCACATCGCTGGACCAGACGAACGACCGGGTGCGCGCCCTCGAGGCCGGCGCCGACGACTACATGACCAAGCCGGTGGATCGGGTCGAGCTCGTCGCCCGGGTTCGCTCCGCGCTGAGGCTGAAGGGCGTCTACGACTCCCTCGACAGCGCGGAGCATGTCATCTTCGCGCTCGCCGCCGCGGTCGAGGCGAAGGACCCGTACACCGAGGCGCACACCCAGCGCGTCGCCGACGCTGCCCGCGCGATCGGCTCGCGCATGAGCCTGCCGGCGTCAGACCTGGACTCGCTGTACCGCGGTGGCTTGATCCACGACATCGGCAAGATCGGCGTCCCCGACGCCATCCTCCTCAAGCCCGGCCCACTCGATCCCCGCGAGTTGGCCAGCATGCAACAGCACCCACTTATCGGCGAGAACATCGTGGCCCCGTTGCGGTCGGGCGCAAGCCTCCTGCCGATCATCCGCCACCATCACGAGCGCTTCGACGGCAACGGTTATCCAGACCGACTTTCAGGCGGCGGCATCCCGCGGTTGGCGCGCGTGGTTGCGGTGTGCGATGCGTTCGACGCTCTCGTCAACGACCGGCCCTATCGGGCGCGCAAGACGCTGGACGAAGCGGTCGCGACGCTGAGGGCGGGCGCCGGTACGCAGTGGGATCCCGAGGTCGTCTCCCTGTTTGCGAGCGACATCCCGAGCTGCGCCCGGCAAGGGGCCGCCTAAGCCCCTGCCTGTGAACCCCATCCTCGGCTACCTGATGGACGCGGTCGCGATCGCGTTCGTCCTGCTCGGCATCGTCACCGCAGCCGGGTGGCTCCGCCGGCGCGACCCGTCGCTGGGATTCCTGGCGCTGGCCATCATCCTGTTGGCCGCGGTGGTCGGCGAAGGTAGGCTGCAGGCACACCTCCCGTTCACGGTGCCTTTCCTCGCGCAGCTCTCGCTCGCCGGCTTTGCAGGCTCGGCCTACGCGCTGCTTCGGTACCGAGACAGCCTCATCCCCCTCCCTCGGCGCTGGCATGTCGCCGCGGCCGCGTCATTGGCGGCTGCCAGCGTCACCCTCATTGCGGCGGAGGCCCTCACGGCGAACAGAGCGGCGGTGCTCGCCATAGCCGTCGCGTGGCTCCTGGTGTGGTGCCTGTGTATCGGCGAGCCGATCGTGCGTTTCTGGCTGGTCGCACGCCGGCTTCCCGCCGTCCAGGGCTGGCGGCTCCGCTCGCTCAGCCTCGGCTTTGGCGGATTGGTCCTCGTCCTGCTGCTTGCGATCTCGATCGGGGTTTTCATAAGGCAGGTCGCAGTCCAGGTGGCGATCGAGGTCGTGGTCCTGGCCATCGTGCCGCTCCTTTACGCAAGCTTCTCCCCTCCCGCCTGGCTGCGCCGGCAGTGGCGCGCAGAGGAAGAGGAGGGTTTGCGCGCCTTCATGGAGGAACTCCTGCTGAGCGAGGATCGCGACGCGCTTGCCCGCCGCGCGCTCGAGTGGGCGATGCGTCTGGTCGGCGGTGGCTCGGCGGTGCTTTTCGATTCTTCCGGTAAGGCAAGCACCAGCAGCGGCGTGGACAAGGCGCAGGTCGCCGTGCTCGGCCGCCAGCTCGCGAATCTGCCCGACGGCGTGAGCCGGATCAACATCGATGACGTCGAGACCAGCGTCATCAAACTGCACGTGCGCGGCCTGGCCGCGCCTGGGACGCTCGTCATCGTCGCCGGACGTTTCACCCCCGCCTTCGGCACCGACGAGATGACGCGTGCCCAGCAGATCCTGAGCGCGTTCGTGACCGCGCTCGACCGGCGCCATTTGATCGTCCAGCTCGAGCAGAGCAACAGCGCGCTGCAGGACGCAAATCGCCACAAGAGCGTCTTCCTCGCCAACATGAGCCACGAGCTGCGAACGCCCCTCAACGCGATCATCGGGTTCTCCGAGCTGCTCACGGATGCGCGGGACGGGCAGTTCGACGCAGCAACCCGCACGCGATTCGTGAGCCAGATCCTCACCAGCGGAAAGCACCTGCTCGGCCTGATCAACGACATCCTCGACCTGTCGAAGGTCGAGGCCGGTCAGATGGAGCTGCGGCTGCAGGTCGTCTCGGTCGCCGAGGTCGTCGACCAGGTCGTCAAGACCGTGGAGCCGCTTGTGGCCAAGAAGAACATCCAGCTCCACGGCGATGTCAAAGGCTCGGGTGAGCTGCTCGCCGACGCGGGCAAGCTCAAGCAGATGCTGCTCAATCTGGTCTCCAACGCGATCAAGTTCACGCCGGAGGGTGGCGCGGTGAGCGTCGCGGCGGTCCGCCTCAAGGACACGGTGGAGATCTCGGTCACCGACACCGGGATCGGCATCGCCGAAGCCGATCTGAAGCAGATCTTCCACGAGTTTCATCAAGTCGACCATGGACCCGGGCGCAAGCACGAGGGAACTGGTCTAGGACTCGCGCTGACCAAACGCTTCGCGGCTCTCCACGGAGGCGACGTACGTGTTGTGAGCAACGTGGAGAAGGGCAGCACGTTCACTCTGAGCCTTCCCGTCCGGGCCGGTGTTGCGCCGGCTGTCGACCATGCGGAATCCATGCCGGTGAATGGACACGGCTCGGCCCCGCTCGTGCTCGTGGTGGAGGACGATCCGGCGGCGGCGGAGCTGCTCACCCGGCAGCTTATCGGCGCGGGCTACCGGACCGAGGTAGCCCGCAGCGGAAGCGAAGCTCTGGCCAAAGCGCGGGAGCTTCAGCCGTCCGCGATCACGCTGGACATCATCCTGCCCGAGATCGACGGCTGGGAGGTAATGACGCAGCTCAAGAGCGACCCCGCGACCAGCGCGATCCCGGTCGTCGTCGTGAGCGTCGTCGACAACGCTGAGCTCGGCCTGGCCCTGGGTGCCATCGACTACTTCGTCAAGCCGGTCGAGGCCAAGGAGCTGATCGCACGCCTCAACCTGCTGCGGATCAAAAAGCCCAACGGCGAGGGCGAGGTCCGCGTGCTCATCGTGGATGATGAGCCGGCCAACCGGCACTGGCTCATCAAGGCGCTCGAGCCGGCTGGCTTCACCGTGCTGCCGGCCTCGGGGGGCCGCGAGGCCATCGATATGGCGAAGTCGCTACAGCCTGACCTTGTGCTGCTTGACCTGATGATGCCCGAGGTCACGGGCTTCGACGTAGTGGAAGCGCTCCGTGCCGACCCCTCTACACGCGAGATGCCGATCATGGTCCTCACCGCGACCAACCTCACCGCGGCCGACAAACGCAAGCTCAACGGACGTGTCTCGGAGATCCTGAGCCGCCACTCGGTCGCATCGTCTGACGTCGTCGGGCTCCTGCGCCGCGTCGTCGCTCACCGGAATGGAAACGGGACCACGTGAGCAACCTCATCCTGTTGGTCGAGGACAACGAGGCCAATCAGATGCTGGCCAGCGCCGTGCTGGAGCTCGAGGGCTTCGAGGTCCACGTTGCGGGTTCGGCGGTGGAGGCGCTCGACCAGATCACGGAGGGTATGCCCGACCTGATCCTGATGGACGTCCAGCTGCCGGGACAGGATGGCCTCTCGCTCACTCGCCAGTTGAAGAACGACCCTGCCACCGCGGCGATTCCGATCGTCGCCCTCACCGCACACGCGATGTCAGGGGATCGCGCGACCGCGTTGGGGGCCGGCTGCGCCGGCTACATCTCCAAGCCGATCGACACCAGGACGTTCGGCGCGCAGGTGCGCAGGTACCTGGGTACCGACGTGCCGCACGACCGGCCGAGGGTGGCCTCGTGAGCGGTCGCGATCGGATTCTCGTCGTGGACCACGATCAGGCGAGCGCGGTGATCGTCTTCGACCCGCCGGTGGCCTTACCAGGTGCGGGTAACCTTCTGGATCGTTCGCGGACGGTCGGGGTCGAAGCCGCGGGCGACAGCGACGTGATGGGCCAGCAGCTGGCCAAGCACCGCGATGGGAATGGGGGTCAGCTCCTCAGGAAGGCCTGACACATCGTGCAGCTCCAGGACGTGGCATCCCTTCGCCTCGAGCCTCGAGCGGATCGACTCGAGATCTGA
>WNGD01006719.1_pt1 | contig 12419 bp, 13 predicted proteins | sample 5400671 | NCBI WGS metagenome assembly WNGD01 (sample SAMN13153369, study PRJNA577476) | soil metagenome | isolation source: 40 cm soil or saprolite under grassland replicate 2 | place: USA:California | collected 2016-06-15
GCCGTCACCGAATTCCTCCACAACCGCCTCGGCTGCAAGACGGTGTTCGCCACCCACTATCACGAGCTCACGCAGCTCACCGAGGAGCTGGCCCACGCCCGCAACTTCAACGTCGCGGTGCGCGAGGTCGGCGACGAGGTGGTCTTCCTCCACCGCCTGGAGCCGGGCGGGGCGGACCGCTCCTACGGCATCCACGTCGGCCGGCTCGCGGGCCTCCCCGCCGACGTCGTGAGTCGCGCCTGGCAGGTACTGAAGCTGCTCGAAGCGGGACACCACGTCGCCGACCGGCAGCTCCCCGCGCCGCCGGACGCTGCCCAGCTCCCCCTGTTCGGCGCGGCCCCCCCACACCCAGTTCTCACGGAGCTCGGCGAGCTGGACGTGAACGCCCTGTCGCCGCTCGAAGCGCTGAACCGCCTCGCGGCCTGGAAAAAGCGGCTGGAGGAGCGGCCGTGAGGCTGTGGACGTTGGGGCTGCTCGGCGCCGCGACCGTCTGGGGGGGGGCCTGCGGCAAGCCCGCGCCGCCGCGGGAGGCCGGCACCGGCGACGCCCCCTCGCCGTCCGAGGAGCCGCCCGTGGCGCTGAACCCGGCGCCGCCGATCCAGTACCCGCCGCGTCTCTACGACCAGCGGGTCGAAGGCGAAGTGGTGCTGCGGCTGTTCATCGATTCCACGGGGCGACTGGTTCCGGAATCCACGAAGGTCGCCGAATCCAGCGGCTACTCGGGGCTGGACTCGGCGGCAATGGCGGGGGCGCCGCGGCTGCGCTACGCGCCCGCGAAGCGGCACGGCATCGCCGTCTCCACGCTCTTCCTCCAGCCGATCCAGTTCCGGCACTCGCAGGCGTCCCAGCCGGGGGCCCCCGCCCCCGCGGCGCCCGCCGTCATCGTTCCTGAGCCGCAGCCCATCACGCGTCCCCCCGTGCGCCGGGTCGCGACGCCGCCCACCGATACGACGCGGCGGGACACGACGGCGCGCCGCGACACGACCAAGCGCCGGGACTCGACCCCTGTACCTCCGAAACCGGTGACGGATACCGGTGGCCGCAACGCTCCTGCCCCCTCACGCTAAGCCGTACGCCAGCGTCCTCGAGACGATCGGCTGGACGCCGCTCATCCGGTTGAACCGGGTGTCGGCCGGCCTCAAGACGCCGATCTGGGCGAAGGCGGAGTTCTTCAATCCCGGCGGCTCGGTCAAGGACCGGATCGGCGTGGCGATGATCGAGGCGGCCGAGCGGGAAGGGCGGCTCAAGCCCGGCGGCCTCATCGTCGAGGCGACGAGCGGCAATACCGGCGTGGGGCTCGCCATCGCCGCCGCGGTGAAGGGCTACCGCTGCGTGTTCACGATGCCCGACAAGATGTCTCGCCGTCGCGCCCGACCACCCCGACAACTACATCATGAAAGGCCGTGCCATCGCCGCGGCCCACGCCAACGCCATCTTCGCCGACCAGCACTACAACCCCGTGAACCCGGAGGCGCACTACCGCACCACGGGCCCCGAGATCTGGGAGCAGACGGAGGGCCGCGTCACGCACTTCGTGTGCGCGCCCGGCACCGGCGGGACGGTGAGTCGTGTGCGCGCCCGGCACCGGCGGGACGGTGAGCGGCGCCGGGCGATTCCTGAAGGAGAAGAACCCCGCCGTCCGCGTGATCGCGGGCGATCCCGCGGGCTCGATCTACGCCGAGTACGCCCGCACGCAGCGCAAGAGCGAGGGCGCGCCGTACAAGGTCGAGGGGATCGGCGGGGACAAGATCCCGACGTCGCTGCATTTCGACGTGGTGGACGAGTGGATCACCGTCACTGACAAGGATGCGATGCTGATGGCGCGGCGCCTCGCCCGGGAGGAAGGGCTATTCGTGGGCGGCTCGACGGGCGTGAACGTGGTGGCCGCGCTCGAGGTCGCCCGGCGGGTCAACGACCCGCGCGCGCTCATCGTGACCGTGCTGTGCGACACCGGGGAGCGCTACCTGTCCAAGGTCTTCAATGACGAGTGGCTGCGGGAGAATCAAATCATCGACGCCGAGCGCGCCACCGTGGCGCAGCTGCTCAGCGCCAAGGCCAACGGCAGCGGCGCGCCGCCCGTGGTCTCCGTGGGGCCGCAGGCCACGGTGCGCCAGGCGCTGAACCTCATGAGCACCTACAACGTCTCCCAGCTGCCGGTCCTTGACGGCGACAGCGACGTCGGCGCCGTCGCCGAGCAGAGCCTGATGGCGCGGGCGCTGAGCGACCCGGCGGCGCTCGATCGTCCGGTGCGCGAGGTGATGGACGCGCCCTTCCCCGTCGTCGACGAGCACTGGCCGGTGGAGCGGCTCACGGCGCTCTTGAAGCGGGAGACGCCCGCCGTCCTGGTGCGGCTCGACGGCCGGATCGCCGGGATCGTGACGCGCTACGACCTGCTGCACCAGCTCGCGGGCATCCGCTGATGAAGATCACCGTGCTCGCCGGCGGGGCGACGGCCGAGCGGACCGTGTCGTTCGCGAGCGCCGCCCAGGTCGTCGCCGCGCTGCGCGAGCGGCAGCATGAAGTGCGCGTCGTCGATACGACCGGCGGCCTGCTCACCGCCGAGGACGAGCGGCGGCTGCTCACCGGCGACGTGGGCCGCGCCCTGCCGGACCTCGCGGACCTCGACGAGCGCGAGCGGCGCTTCCTGTCGGAGCGGATCGCGACTCTCCCCGCCGTGACCGGGGCCGAGGTGCTGTTCCCCTGCCTGCACGGCGGGCGCGGCGAGGGCGGCACGCTCCAGGCCGTGCTCGACGTGATCGGCGTCCCCTACACCGGAAGCGGCGCGCTCGCGAGCGCGTTGGCGATGGACAAGGACCTCTCCAAGCGCCTGTTCCGCGCCGCGGGCGTGCCCACACCGGCGTGGTTCATGGCGCCGGTCGCCCCCGAGGACATCACGACCGCCCTCGGCTGGCCGGTGATCATCAAGCCCTCCAAGCAGGGATCGACGGTGGGCCTCACGCTGGTGAAGCAGGCCGAGGACCTCGACGCCGCGGTCGCGGAAGCCGCCCGCCACGACGACGAGGTCATGGCCGAGCAGTTCATCCCCGGCCGCGAGTTCACCGTCGGCATTCTGGGCGACGTGCCGCTCCCGGTGGGCGAGATCATCCCCAAGCACGAGCTCTTCGACTACGAGTGCAAGTACACGCCCGGCATGTCGGAGGAGGTGTTCCCGGCGAAGGTGGACGCCCGGCTCGCCCGGCAGCTCCAGGAGTTGGCGCTCACGGCCCACCGCGCGCTGAAGCTCGGCGGCTACTCCCGCGTCGACTTCCGGGCGACGGCCGAGGGCGACATCTTCTGCCTGGAGGCCAACACACTCCCTGGCGTGACGCGCACCAGTCTGTACCCGCAGGCCGCCCGGGCCGCGGGGATCGAGTTCCCAGAGCTGTGCGAGCGCATCTGCCGCCTCGCCCGGAACCTCGGGGGGTCATCGCGGGGATAATGAAGGGATGGACACACCGCGGGTTTTCGGCATGACGCCCTGGGTGCGGCGGCTGTTCGCCGCCAACTTGCTCGTCTTCGTGCTCCAGGAGACGGTGCTCGGCCCGCGTTTTCTCGCGGCGTTCGGCTTCGCCCCCATGAAGGCGTTCGCGCATCCGTGGACGTTCATCACCTACCTCTTTCTCCACTACAACCTCTTGCACCTCGCCTTCAATCTGCTCGGCCTGTTCGTATTCGGGCCGAAGGTCGAGGAACGCCTGGGCGGGAAGAGTTTCCTGCCCTACTACTTCGCCTGCGGGATCGGCGGGGCGCTTTTGTCCCTGGCGCTGACGCAGGTGGTGCAGGTGGACCTGATCGTCGGCGCCTCGGGTGCGGTGCTGGGCGTCGCCCTCGCGTACGCCTGGTTCTATCCCGACGCTGAGATCTTCGTCTTTCCGCTGCCCGCACCGATCCCCGCGCGTTGGCTGGTGGTGTTCGCCGTCGCGGCCAACCTCGCCCTGGCCTTCCTGCCCGGAGCGAGTGGCGTCGCCTACCTTGCCCACCTGGGCGGCATGGGGACGGGGTTCCTCTGGCTCAAGGTGCGCGGCCGGCGCGAAGGGGGCTGGACGGCGCCTGCACCGGCAGCGGCCGTGCCGGGGGTCCTGGTGCACCCGGCACCGCGCGCCGGACGCGCCGCCGGCACCGCGGGACGCGCGCGGCGCGAGGGGAGCGGCGACCGCACGCAAGTGGAGCTGGATCGCCTGCTCGACAAGATCTCGGCGCACGGCCTCGATAGCCTCACGCCGGCCGAGCGCAAGTTCCTCGCCGAGATGAGCGGCAAGATGCGCGATCGACACTGAGCCTTCCATGCTCGCGCTGCTGCTGCTCCTCCTCCCGCAGGACTCCCTCTACGCCCACGCCGAGTCGCTCCTCGCCCAGCGCAACCTCCCCGCCGCCCGCCGCGTCGCCGAACGGCTCGTCGCCGACCACCCGGACGACCCGCGCCCGCATTTCCTCCTCGGGCGCATCTGGTTCTTCTGGCCCACGGTGGGCCGTTACCAGGCGCTCGAGCAGTTTCGGGTCGCGTCCCGCCTGACGCCTCAGGACCCCGAGCCGCTCTACTGGCAGATCCGCGTCGGGCAACGCCTGGGAAGCGACGAGGGTGAGCGGATGATGCGCGAGGCGATCCTCAAGATTCTCGCCCTCCGGCCCGACTTCCGCGATTGCTGGGATGCGTTCAGCCAGCTCTATCACTCCGCCGACATCTGGCGTCAGGCCGACCGCGCCCTGGCGCGCCATCCCGACGACCCGGTGGCGCTGGCCCATCGCGCGGAGATCGCCGTCGCCCTGGAGGAAGCGGAGCGCGCCGACTCGCTGGCGGCGCTGGTACTGACCCGGCGCCCGCATGACGTGCAGGCGTATCTGTGGCGCGCCGAGGCCGCTTTCCAGCGGGACCGCGATGCGGCGGGCACCGTGTGGTACGACTCCGCTCTCACCTACGCCGACCTCGACTCGACCGAGGCGATCTGGGAGCAGGCGTGGCCGATCGCATCGTCGGACGAGATCCGGGTCTACGAGCGCACCGCGCCGGGCCAGCTGCGGTTGTTCTTCGAGTGGTTCTGGGGGAAGCGGGATCCCAACCTCACGACGCCCGAGAACGAACGTCTCGCCGAGCACTACCGCCGTCTCGCCTACGTGCGCAACGCCTTCCACCTGCTGCACCCGCAGAGCCTGTACTTCCGGTCGCCGTTGCGCCGCGCCCTCGTTGCCGCTGGTGCGCGGACGCTCGCTGGCCGCCTCGTGCCCGAAGGAACGGACTCGGCGGCGCTCCCGGAGTCTTCGCGGCTGGTCTACCGCACACCGGTCGGCGTGAGCCTCCTCGGCCCACGCGACAGCGCCACGTTCTTCAGCGGCGCGGGTCCGGACGTTCGTCTCATCGCCGACACCAATGGTCGCCTGGTGACGTCGCAGACCGGCCTCGACCCGCGCGGCCTGCTGTGGCTGCGCCACGGCGCCCCCGACGAGCGGGTGACCGGCGTGCTCGATCCGCTGCACCCACAGCGCGTCGCGAACGCGGGCCTGGACCTGGAGAGCTGGCTGTACGACACACCGGACGGCCCGCTCACTATCGCGTTCGTACGGGGGAGCGCGGGCCTGAACGGCGGACGCTTCGGCGGAGACTTCATCTTTTATCCTGTCACGGGACACCAGGTGCAAAGCGCCGAGCGGCTGCTCGCCACCGACGAGACGCGGATCCCCGCGGAGCTGCCGGTGCGCACCTGGATGGTGTTCTTCCGCGGGGAACGCCCGCTCACGACCACGCTCTACGCCAAAGCCGTCGCGCCGCGAGCCGCGATGGTCGTGTGGGACGCGCGCAGCGCGGAGGAGATCGCCCGCGCCGCCGGGCCGGGTCTCCTCGCCGCGACGCTGCGGCCCGGCACGTACGCCTTGGGCTTCGACGTCGCCGACGGGGACATGCTGGGTCGGGCGCGCGGGCGGTTGGCGGTGCCCGGGTTCCGGCCCGACACGCTGACGCTGGCGGGTATCGCGCTCGCGCCAGGTGACACGCTGCTCGATCGCGACGCCGCCCTCGCGGCGATGCCCGCGGATCTCACCTACCGGTCGGGGACGCCCCTCTGCACGTACGCGGAGGTCTATGGCGTGCACGGCGACTCCCTCGGACGCGCGCGCTACCGGGTCCGGTACTCGTTCGCGCCGGCGCGCGGTGGCGGCGCGGTCGTGCTCGAGTTCACGCGCGAGACGCCGGCGCGCCCCGTCGTCGCGGAGCAGTTGGTGATCGAGGCGGGGCGAGTGCGGTCGGGGCGCTATCGCGTGTCGATGGCGGTGACCGATCTCGCGAGCGGGGCGACGGCCGAGACGCGAGGCACGGAAATCACGGTTCGCTGACCGGCCGCGCGACGGATGTCAAGTCCGGTGTCGTCGACGTGAGGCTTGTCCCGCCGCTAGCCCGCGTCCAGATTGGGCCCGGACCCCGGTCCCAATGCTCGTCAACCTCGTTCCGGAGTTCCTCGCTTGCGTCGCCGCGCCCGATCCCGTCGCGGCCTACCACGGCTATCTCGATCGCCACCGTCCCGTCCTGAAGAGTTACTGGGACAACTACGTGCTGGACCTCGAATCGCCCCACGCCGAGCGGGTGATCGTCGACGCGCTGCGCGCCGAGCGCGATGACTTGGAGCGCCTCCTCGACGACGTCGACGTCGAGCACATCGCGCAGGACGCGCTGCAGCGCGCGCTCGGGTTGCTGGAAGGCGACTGCCCCGTCGACCTCTATCTCATGGTCGGCGTCGGCGCGGCGAATGCGGGGGAGCTCGTCGTCGGCGGGCGGGGCGTCGCCTTCGTGTGTCTCGAGCACTTCACCGGCAAGGCCAACCCCCACACCGGCGGCCTGGGGCTCGCCCCGCACCTCTTGCCGCTGTGGATTGCGCACGAAGTGGCGCACGCGGTGCGCTACACCTCGCCCACCAGCCGCGCGACGCTGCGCCGCTTCGTCGCCGAGGTGGGGGGTTATTACGATTATTGGGACACGGGGAGCCGGGCGACGCTGCGCGAGCTGCTCGTCAACGAAGGGATCGCGGTCGCGGCGGCGCAGACCGTGGCGCCGGGCTTCGAGCCGTGGGAGTACTTCGGCTACAGCCGCCGCCAGTACCGCCGCATCCGCGAGCTCGACGCCTTCCTGCGCCGGGCCGCCGCCCCCGACCTCGAGGGCTGCGGGCTGGGCCTCAGGCTGCGCTGGCTGTCGAGCGGGCTCTCGCCGGCGGCGCGGCTCGTGGCCGGGCGGGTGCTCCCCGAGCGCAGCGGCTACTATCTGGGGTGGCGGCTCGTGGAGAGCTATCTCGGCGAGCACGGCGTGGCATCCACGGTGCGGGCGGCGTGCCCCGAGTTCCAGCAGGCGGACGATCGCGCGATGGGGATCCAGACGGCGTGAGCCCGAAACGCAAGAGCGACGTGGTGGAGCGGCGCCGCAACCGGCCGCTGCGCGAGGTGCTCGACGAGTTCCTCGAGCACGCGCGCGAGTTGACGCGGCGCGCGCGGGACATGACTCCCGTGGAGCTCGACTACGCCCAGCAGCGGCTGGAGTGGCTCGCCGACGAGGTGTGGCGGCTGGTCACCGGCCAGGAGCCCCCGCAATGAGCGGCGTGTTCAAGGTCACGGTCACCAAGGAAGATCTGGTGTTCGCCGCAGCGCATTTCATCACGCTCCCCGGGCACCGCTGCGAGGCCCTGCACGGCCACAACTACCGCGTCGGCGCGGTCGTCGAAGGCGGCCTCGAGCCGGAGACGTGGTTCGTCCTCGACTTCATCGCCCTGAAGCGCCTCCTGAAGCACCTCACCGAGGAGCTGGACCACCGCGTGCTTCTGCCCGCGCACAACCCCAAACTGGCGATCACCGAGCGCGGCGACGCGCTCGCCGTCGCCTATGACGGCCGGGAACGCTACGTCTTTCCCAAGCGCGACTGCGTGCTGCTCCCGATCCCCAATACCACCGTCGAGATGATCGCCCAGCACCTCGCCGCCCGGGTCCGCGAGGCCCTGGGCGCCTCGGGCGCCCCACACGTGCGCGCCATCGAGATCGAGATCGAGGAGAACTTCGGACAGTCGGCGAGTTATCGCGAAGTGTTTGACTGACGGCGTCACTTCCCCACACAAAAACTCGCGAACACCCGATCCAGCACGTCGTCCGGCGTGACGACGCCGATCAGGTCGTCGAGCGCCAGCACCGCCGCGCGCAGGTGCGTCGCCGCGGCCGCGGCCTCGACGCCCGCCTCGCGGGCGGCGGCGAACTCGTCCAACTCGGCCACGGCGCGCTCCAGCGCCGCGCGGTGCCGGGCCCGTGTCACCACGGGCTCGACGTCACCCAGGGTGAGCAGCTTCCCGAAGGCGACCTCGGCGAGCCGGTGGCGCAGCTCCGTGAGCCCGTCGCCGGTGACGACGGAGACGGTCAGGCGGTCAGGCGGTCGGGCGGTCGGGCCGGCGAGGTCAGACTTGGTCTGCACAATCACGACGGGGGCTTGGCAGCGCGCCGCAAACGCATCCCGCATTCCCCCTCCCGCATCCTCCACCTCTTCGCAGTACAGCACGAGATCCGCCGCTTCCAGGTACTTCCAGCTCACCTCGATCCCCAGCCGCTCGACACGGTCGTCGCTGTCGCGCAGGCCCGCCGTGTCCACCAGCCGGAATGGGAAGCCGTCGATCGCGGCGTAGGCCTCGATCGCATCGCGCGTGGTGCCCGGCACCTCGGTCACGATCGCCCGCTCCCGCCCCAGCAGCGCGTTGAAGAGCGACGACTTCCCCGCGTTGGGAGGGCCCGCGATCACGAGCAGCGCGCCTTCGCGCAAGCGCTCCCCCTCGGGCGCCGTGCGCAGCAGCCGCGCCACGCGCTCCCGGGCCGTGCGCCACGCGTTGGTCACCCGCTCGGGCCGCACCGGGCCCTCGTCTTCCTCGGGGAAATCGATCTCGTAGGCGAGCAGCGCCTCGAGCTCGAGGATCTCGCCCCGCAGCGCGTCGAGCCGCTGGGAGAGCCCGCGGTCGAGCTGCTGCAGGGCGCGCCGCCGCTGCGCCGGCGCCCCGGCGTCGATCAGATCCGCCGTCGCCTCCGCCTGCAGCAGGTCCATCTTCCCGTTCAGCACGGCGCGGCGCGTGAACTCACCCGGTTCCGCCGGCCGGGCGCCGGCGACGGCGAGCGCGGCCACCGCCTCCGCCGGCACGAGCAGTCCGCCGTGGGTCGAGAGCTCGACGAGATCTTCGCCGGTGTAGGAGTGGGGACTTGGAAAGCACACCGCGAGCACCTGATCGACGGGCTCGCCCGAGGTGGGGTGGTGGAGCTGCGCGCGGAACAGGCGGCGCGGAGGGTCGGCGTGGAACGGCGCCAGGCAGCGCGCGGCGATCGCGAACGCGTCGCGCCCCGATAGCCGGATCAGGGCGAGGGCGGCGCGCCCGGGGGGCGTGGCGAGGGCGACGATCGCATCGGACAGCACCCGCCCTCGCCCCCTTTCGCTAGGTCGTCTTCCCCCGCTCGCGGAGCCGGCGCTTCGCCAGGAAGTACTGCTGCGGGATGCTGACCAGGTTCTGCACGGTGTAATAGAGGTTCAGCCCCGACGCGAAGCGCAGGAATACGAACGTCAGGAACGCCGGCATGAAGTACAGCAGCATCTTCGTCTGCGGGTTGGGCGGCATCCCGATCTGCCCCACCTTCGAGACCGCGAACATCGTGAGGCCCATCACCACGGGGATGATGTAGAGCGGGTCCGGGCGCGACAGGTCCGGCAGCCACAGGAACGGCACGCCGCGGAATTCGATCGTATTGGCGAAGACGAAGAACAGCGCGAACAGGACGGGCAGCGGCAGGAACATCGGCAGACAGCCGCCGAACGGGTTGACGTTGTACTCCTTGTAGATCCGCATCATTTCCTTCTGCAGCTTCTCCGGGCTGTCCTTGTAGCGCTCTTGCGCGTCCTTCAGCAGCGGCGCGGCCGCCTGCATCCGCAGCTGGGACGCCATCGCCTTCTGGTTGAGCGGCCACAGCAGCAGCCGCACCAGGATCCCGAAGAAGATCAGTACCCACCCGTAGGCGAGTCCCATCTGATCGTGCATCCAGGTGAGAATCGCCACGACCCACAGCGACACCGGGTGGATGATCGGCCGGAAGAACGACCACCCGTACGGGTTCGCGTCGTCGAGCCCGTGCCCCAGCGCCGCCAGCCGGTGGTGCTCGAGCGGCCCCACGTACACGTCGTAGCGGAACTCCCCGCCGGGCGGCACCGGCAGCGTCGCCCACACCGCCGCGCGGCTCGCGATCTTCGCCGGGCGATCGCCCCCCACCACCACCACGCCGCCGAACTGCGGCTGGTTCTCCTGAATCGCCATGGTCGCCGCGAAAAAGTACTTGGACTTGATCGCCACCCACTCGAACGGCCCGTCGAGGGTCGCCCGTTCTCCCGGCTTGAGCGAGTTGAAGGTCGTCTTCTGCGTCTTGGTGGCCTTGGTCACCACCGCGAACTCCCGGTAATCGAGCAGCGTGTCGGCTTCCACCGAGCGGAAGCCGTCGCCCAGACCCACCACGAGCACCGCCCCCGAGCCGCCGAGCCCCAGGACGTGCCCGCGCACGCCGAAGCGGTACTCGGCCGGGTCGAACGTGTACGTGACGCTCACCTGCGCCGCACCGCGCCGCGTCGTGAACGTGAGCGCCTGACCTGCCTGGCTCACCTGCACGCTCGGGGCGCTCGCGGTGAACGCCAGCTCGGCGAGCGAGGCCGTGTCGGAACCGACCACGAGGCGGTGGGTGAGCAAGGCCTGCCCCGCGGGCACCAGCTGCACGTGAGGCTCCGGGTCCCCGGGAGCGAAGGAGCGGTACCGCAGCAGCTCGGCCCACACGAGGCGGGCGCCCCGCGTGCTGAAGCCGAAGCGATACAGCGGGGACGTCACCCACACGGTCTCGGCACGGAGTGCGGGACTCGGGACTGCCGGTGGCCTCACCGCCGGTGCCGGCGCCGGTGTGGGCTGCGTCACCGTCAACGGCTTCGGCGGGAACAGCACGACCGGCAGGGCGATGACGAGGAGCGTCAGGGCGATGAACAGAATGACACGTCGTTCCACTATTCCATCCCTTGGCGTCTGGGCAACTTGGCCTCTGGCGTCCAGTTTTTCGGCACCGGGTCGTACCCGCCCGGGTGAAACGGATGGCAGCGCAGGATCCTACGGATTCCCAGCCAGCTGCCTTTCACCGCGCCGAACCGCTCCACGGCCTCATAGGTATATCGCGAGCACGACGGCGTGAAGCGACACTGCGTGAACACCAGATGCGACAGCGTGAGCTGGTATCCCCGGATGAGTAGCAGCACGGCCCGTCGGGGCCAGCGCGCGACGTTCACGCGATGCGCCGGGCGGCCTCCGTCAATTCGGCGCGCAGGTCTGCAAAGGAGGCGGCGTAGGCCGTTCGCTTCGCGCGGACCACGAGATCGACCGCAGGGAGCGTGCGCAGCGGGTCGCGCCGCAAGAGTTCCCGCAGGCGACGTCGCAAACGATTGCGGGCCACCGCGGTCTGTTGGAATCGCGGAACGACGATTCCCAACCGCGGGTGGCCCGTTTGGTTTGCGCGCCAGGCCAAGTCGAGGCGGGGGGTGCGGATCTTCCGGCCCTCTTCCCAGCAGGCGGTGAGCTCCGTGCCGCGGCCGAGGCGCGCGCGGCGCGGCAGCCGCTCGCTCGTGCTTAGCTCCGGTGGTGCTTGGACGACAGTTGCACGGTGAGGCGCTTGCGCCCCTTCTTGCGCCGGCGCGACAGTACGGCACGCCCCCAGCGATCCTCCATGCGCTTGCGAAAACCGTGTCGATTGATGCGCCGCCGGTTGCGCGGGCGATACGTCGGACCCATGGTGTCCTCTCGAAGGGCGGGAAAACTACTCGGCCGCGCGCACGGCGGTCAAGGTTGACTTTTCCACAGGGCGCCCGTACTTTCGGGCCGCCCTTGCTTTACGTCCCACCTTTTTCTTCGTCGTCATGGAGCAGTCAGTCAAAGAAGCCTGGAAGCGCCTCCTCGACGAGGCACGGCGCGAACTTCCCGACGCGACGGTCCGCACTTGGCTGGAGCCGGCGGTGCCGATCGCGCTCGACGGGGATCGTCTCGTCCTCGGCGCGCCCGACCAGTTCGCCGCTGAGTGGAACGAGAGCAAGCATGCGGCGCTACTCGCGCGCGCGGCCGAGCGTGTGTTCGGCCGCCCCACGCGGGTGATCTTCCGCGTCCAGGAAGAGCGCCAACACCGCCCGCAGATGGACTTCTTCGTCGCGCCCCAGGGCGGCACCGCCGTGGCGACCGAGCGTGCAACCGCCACGACGCCGCTCAACGAGCGCTACAGCTTCGACACGTTCGTCGTCGGCAAGTCGAACGAGCTCGCCGCCGCCGCCGCGCACGCTGTCGTCGAAGCGCCGGGCAAGACGTACAACCCGCTCTTCATCTACGGCGCGACCGGCCTGGGCAAGACGCACCTGA
>WNGD01005388.1_pt1 | contig 12418 bp, 9 predicted proteins | sample 5400671 | NCBI WGS metagenome assembly WNGD01 (sample SAMN13153369, study PRJNA577476) | soil metagenome | isolation source: 40 cm soil or saprolite under grassland replicate 2 | place: USA:California | collected 2016-06-15
TCTGGACGGCTGCTTTGCTGCTGGGCCTGGCTGGTCTGGGGGGGGTGAGCTACGTCCTCATCGTGCTCTGGGAGGTGCGTCACCGTCTGGTGGGCTATCAGCTGGTGCGCTCTGACTGGCTGTGGTACACGCTCTTGCCACTCATCTCCTACACCGCCCTGGTCGTCGCGGCGATTCTGCTTCCAATCTACCCGGGACCGGTCCTGTTCATCATCGCGGCGGTGACGCTGCTGCTCCTGTTCACGGGGATCCACAATGCATGGGATGTCGTGACCTACATGGCCATTGAACACTCCCAGCCGCAGGATCCAAGCCAGGACTAGCACAAGCCTGGCGCAGGCGAGGCTATCGCAGGCTCAAGTGCCGTGGGGAGGTGCAGAGTGGAAAGACCCTCCACCATGATCTTGACCCGCCTGGAGCTCTGCGCATCAGCGAGGCTGCGGATGAGCCGCGTTGTGGGAGAAAAGCGTATCTGGCAATCCGAGTGGAACTGTGCGTTCCCGGGCCACAGCAGTCCTGTCAATACAGGTGCCACGAGCCGGTTTGGAGGCGACATCGTTTCAGCATCGGCCTCGTGCAGTGTGGTAGAGTGAGCAGGTACAGACCGTCCGACCATCAAACAGACCGATGGCAACCCTCTCTATGAGAAACGATGCGAGATTCGATCCAGATCAGACCAGCACAGCCAGGCGACGCTGAGGTAGCGGCGGTCCTGCTTTACTCAGCGTATACGCATACGCAAGTCACCTCTCCTCTGCGAGAAGAAGACGAGAGCGGGTTGATCGAGCGTTTAGAGCACTTCTTCCGCCAGGACGGCAATCGTTTTAGCTCTCAAAACATCCAGGTTGCTGACCACAGCTCAGAGGTGGTCGGGTTGGTTTTGAGCTTTGGGGGTCGAGAGGAGGCACGGCTCAACGCCGCCGTTGGAAGCTGGCTCGAACAGGAGGCCCAGGACGATGAATGGTATGTCGATGCGCTCGCTGTGTTCAGCAATTGGGGCCGCAAAGGGATCGGCACGCGCCTGCTGCAAAGTGCGGAGCAGCAGGCACGCCAGCACCACTCTCCCAAAATCGCTCTGCATGTCGCTCAAGGGAACACACAGGCATTGGATCTGTATGCGCATCTGCACTATGTTGTCACCCAGCAGACCTTGCTCTATCAACGTCCCCATGCACGCATGGTCAAAACCTTGGAAAACTGGGAATAGGGAAACGACGCAACGCAGAGTACACAGAGGCGTTCTCAATGAATGTGGAGGTTCTGTGCAAAAAAATGAATCACACCCATTTGAAGCGCCCCACTCTACACAATATCTGCAAGAATATGTATACTAGAGAGAAAAAGGAAGCTAACTATGCTTACACCTGATATCCCTATTCGCCCGCTTATGGATGCCGACCGTGACCGGGTAAAACATTTCATCTTGCAACACTGGGGTGCCAGTACTGTAATTGGTCATGGCGTCACCTACACGCCTCATGAGCTAGCGGGATTTGTAGCAGAGGTGGAAGGTGAATATGTCGGACTGCTTACCTATCAGATACAGGGACAGGAGTGTGAGATAGTAAGTATAAACAGTACGCGCTCTGGCGCTGGCATCGGCACAGGTCTGATAGAGACCGCCAAAAGGTTTGCACGCAAGACCGGGTGCAAGCGCCTCTGGTTGATCACGACCAATGATAATATGAACGCACTGCGTTTCTATCAGAAGCGTGGCTTCGTCCTGGTAGCCGTCCACCGCGACGCAGTCACGCAATCACGCAAACTAAAGCCACAGATCCCATTGCTCGGCAACGATGGCATTCCCATCCGCGACGAGATCGAGTTAGAAATGCGCCTGGGCAGCGACCAGGATAATTAGGAGCAAAGCATGATCTTTCTCACCGAACCATCTACTCGATATAAAGAGCAGTTTATCTCAGCGGTACAGGAGTTCCAGCGCGAAGGATGCCAGCAGGACTACGACGTGCTGCACATCTGCGCCGACTTCGAGAAATTTGTACAACGCCTGCAAGAAGAGAAAGATCGCAGAAGCGTCTCGCCCGGCTTTGTGCCTGCCTCGACGTTCTGGCTCATTGACGATACGGAATATATCGGGCGACTTTCATTGCGTCACGAACTGAATGACAGGCTACTCAAAATGGGGGGTCACATCGGCTACGAGATTCGGCCATCAATGCGCAGACAGGGCTATGGGCAGGAGATTTTGCGCCTCGGCCTGGAAAAAGCGCGGGCGCTAGGTCTCAGCAGAGTCCTGGTGACCTGCGACGAGGATAACATAGGCTCGAAAAAGATTATTGAGCATAACGGCGGGCAGTTTGAAAATAGTGTAGAAGTCGAGGGTTCGCCAAAGAGAAAATTGCGCTACTGGATCGATATTCTTTAATAGTGAGCAAGAATAGATATATGCAAACGGAGCAGATTACGTCAATAAAAGACCCAAGAGTCGCTGAGGCGCGCGAACTCACAGCAGCGATCGGAAGAGCAAAGCTACAAAAATGTCTCCTGGAAGGTGCTGAGAGCATTCAATGGGCGCTTGATGCAGGTATGCCCGTCGAGCACGTGTTCTATGGACAGGGATATGAAAAGGAGCCATTATACAAAACGCTGCGAGAGCTGCATATCCCCTGCTATCTGGTATCCGAAGGCATTCTCAAAAAGATCAGCGATACCTCCTACCTTGTGCCCTATCTTGGTGTTACGTGTATTCCTGGAGAATTGAGCACGCAGGAGCGTATGGGCGATTTTGTGGTTGTGCTGGATCGCGTACAGGATCACGGCAATATCGGCACCATCATCCGCACAGCCAGCGCCTTCGGTATTCGCGATCTTGTTTCCACCACGCTCACGCTTGATATTTACTATAAGAAAATTATCAGTGCATCGCGCGGGCGGGTATTTGATATGCGCATCAAGAAATACGCCACAGGGAACGAAGCTATCGCTGATCTCAAGCGACAGGGCTACCAGGTCATCGCCACCAGTCCCTACGCCAGAGATATTCAGTCATTGGCGCCTTTGCGGGCTAAACCGATCGCGCTTGTGGTTGGCAACGAGACAGAGGGCATCGCCGAAGACATTGTGCGCAACGCCGACATTATCGTACAGATTCCCATGAGCGGCATGGTCGAATCGCTCAACGTAGGAGTCGCAGCGGGCATCAGCCTCTACGAACTCAAATTCAGGATGGTACTCAGCATGTTAATTGACTATATCCGTGCCAACCTGGGCCGTGAAGTTGGCGCTACCTCCAAATACATCCAGATGGCCTTTGACACCCAACTCAGGCAGGTCGGCGATCTCAGCGGCATGCAAGTCATCTTACTCATGATCCTCATCTGCGACCAGACGATGACAATGGAGCAGATCACCAGAGATACCGGCACCCTCGGCGAAGAGCGCACTGCCCTGCTCAAACCGCTCTTTGAGAAGGGCTACATGCAATACAAATCCGGAGACCAGAACAGCGTCGTTATCACCGAAGCAGGCGAACGAATACTCGCGCAATTGTGGAGCGTCGTCGAGCGTGCTGAACAGGCTACGATGGCAGGCTTCTCGGAAGCTGAGAAGACGCAATTCAGAGAGTATCTCAAGCGCATCCAGGAGAATTGTATACGTATGGTTGGTAATGATGGATAAGCTAGAAAGCGCAAAAAAGTGACGCACACCTTTCACATCAGGGCGTGCGTCACTTTTTGCATAAAGTAGAATGAATAACGGGCTTATAATAGTACCACAATCGTGACATGCATTAAATTTGGAGGGATCAGTATACTGGAATTAAATAGAGAATGTGAGGGGAGGTGGCAAGGCATGAAAAAGTGGGACAATGGTATGAAACGTCTGCTCGTTGAAAGTCCTCAAGATATACTCGACTGGGTTCTACAGGGTGCATCTTTTACCGGGAATCGTTCGCAAGAGTTCGAAAGTATCATGCTTGACGCTGATGTGATGCATGAGGCTCTGTACCTTGATAAGCTGATTTTACTCCACCTGGAGTTTCAAAGCGGTCCCCATCCCGATATGGAGCAGCGGCTATTAGAGTACAGCGTTCTGGCACATCGTTACTATGAGCATCCAATATGCTCCATCGTGATATACTTAAAGAAGGGTGGTCGTGTTGCAACATCGCCACTCATCAGAACGCTACCTGATGGTGAAGAATTTTTGCGGTTTCGCTTCCACATCATCCTGCTATGGGATATCCCGTACGAGGAATTGATGGCGAAAGGGCTACCAGGTCTTCTGCCTCTGGCACCACTGGCGAAAGATGGAGCGAAACGCGAAGTGGTCGAACAGATTATTGCTCGGCTTGCACCACCGGGTGAGTCTGCCAGAAAAGAACTGCTTGCCTTAACGCGTCTGTTTGCATCACTGGCATTTGATAGCCAGGAGGACCAGGAGTGGCTCAAGAGGAGATTCGAAATGTTAAGAGATATTCTGCGCGAGACACCAGCTTACCAGCAGTTACTCGAAGAAGGGCGCGAAGAGGAGCGCCAGAAACGTGTTCAATCACTTAGCCAAAAACTTCTCAATGTAGTGCAAACACGCTTCCCCAAGTTAAAGACGATGACGAAAAGGCAAATATCCCTCATGAAGAGACCTGAAACACTTGAAGATTTACTTGTCAAGGTTGCGTTGTCCTCTAATGCTGAGGAGGCGAAAGATGCACTAAATGCTTGGGAAGAGGCAGATGTCTCTAATGAAGAGGAGATTTGAGGTGTTGAGAGATATTCTGCTTGAAGCGCATAGTTGTGCTGATGGTATGTGCCTCTATGGAACAGCAGAATGTGTCGGTTTGCCGTGATTAGCCAGGTATTGATCGAACTGGGCAGGAGTGCGTACGCCGTGATGTAGTACTGCGTCGTAGATATCGGTGCTGTAGATTACGCTGCGATAGGCAGGAAACCTGTACCATATATTCTTGATCCAGAGGATTGCGAGGCGCGTCTCAGGTGTAAGTTCTCGTTCGAGTTCATCCTGCATTGGTTCGGGATGGGCGCCCTCTCCAGGCCAGAACGAGATGTCGATCTTCCACTCGTTGCCAGCATGATTATCGTAGAAGAAGGCAAAGTAATAGCGTTCATCGACCTGCAAGCCGGTCGGATTGAAGGGGCCGCTTTGCGTCAGGAGGGTAAAGAGAGGGTGAGGGCCCATCAAAGCATCCATCCCACTGGTGTAGGGGCGCGATTGATAAGCCCGCGACTGCTCAGGTGCAGGCACGGCGCATTGTCATTGACGCCACGGGCTTATCAATCGCGCCCCTACACCAGTGCCTTGCTGTGTGCAAAAAAGTGACGCTCACCCATAAATATCGTTTCAGCTATTTCTTCTTAATCCTGGCTTCCAGTGCTGCGGCTTCCTCATTGCAGTTCATCGTTCGCAAGAGGCTGGCATAGTTTCTTAAGGCAATAGAGGTGTGGGGATGCTCTGCCCCCAACGTTTTCTCATATGTTGTCAGTGCCTGCTTGTAGAGTAGCTCGGCCTCCTCATTCTTCCCTTGCTCCTCATAAAGCGTCGCTAATTGATGCTGTGTCGTTGCTGTACTGGGATGCTCTGCCCCCAACGTTTTCTCATATGTTGTCAGTGCCTGCTTGTAGAGTAGCTCGGCCTCCTCATTCTTCCCTTGCTTCTTATAGAGGTTCCCTAACGCATACTGTGTCGCTGCTGTACTGGGATGCTCTGCTCCCCACGCTTTCTCATGGGTTGTCAGTGCCTGCTTGTAGAGCCGCTCCGCTTCCTCATACTTCCCTTGTGTCTGATAAAGCGTCGCTAATTGATGCTGTGTCGCTGCTGTACTGGGATGCTCTGCTCCCCGCACTTTCTCAGAGGTTGCTAACGCCTGCTTGTAGAGCCGCTCCGCTTCCTCATTCTTCCCCTGCGCCTGATAAAGGCTCCCTAATGCATGCTGTGTCGTTGTTGTACTGAGATGCTCTGTGCCATCTAGCTTTTCAGCAATGCCCAAGGAGATCTGGAAGAACGGCTCAGCCAGTTCATAGAGTGCCTGCTGGTACAAATAGTATCCACACCATAAAAGCAAACGCGCAGCACCCGCAAAAACCAGTCCATACTGCTCAATCATTTCTTTACAAACCTGCGCGTTGGAGAGCAAACGACGACACTGAGGCCAGTTTTCGACCTCCCAGCCATAAGGAAACACGCGATTGATGGCATGTACAGCCCGTTCAGCGTACTGTCGCTGTACCTTCCTATTCATGCTATCCTTGAGCACCACCTGGACTAAGCGATGCATACTCAACGTTTTTGTTTCGGCATCGCGCTTCACGAGAGAGTATTTGAGCAGGACTTCTATTGCATCATTTAATCTCAAAGGGTCTGCGGCAACGGGCGCTAATACTTTACCGAGGTCTGGTGCGCCTTCGCTGATAATCTCTTCGGGGATGGCATCGGGGGCAAGGAAAGCGCACAAGCGCAACAGGTCGGCAGCAACCGGGTTCTCCTGCTCGACCTTTTGAAACGAGAGCGACCATGTTGTGGCTACGGTATCAGGATGGTCGGTCACAAGCCTGCCACGACGCCGCAAGAGATCCTGGCGACGGCTCTGGTAGAGTTTGAGATAGTCTGGCAGGCTAGAGCCAGTTTCTTCAATGTATGCTGCGATCTGGTCGAGCGCCAGGGGAAGACCGCCCACAGCTTCTACGATTGCTTCCGCATGCGTTCTATCGGGTGCCTTCGCCTGCTCAAGTGGTATATCTTCTGCCAGCAATTTAGCACGTCTTAGTAGTAGCAATGTTCCCTCTTGCCTGTCCATCTCTTCCACCTGCACAGCGTGAGCAACGGTTCCCAACGCCTGAGCACGCGTCGTCAGGATAGAATGTCCGTTCGTTTTGTTGCCAATGGGTAGGAAGTCGCGAGCCATCTCCACATCATCAGCATTGTCAAGGATGAGCAACCAGTCGCGCTGCTGTGCCAGGTAGTTTTTGATGGCAGCGACGGTAACAGGCTGATTCTGCGGATCTCTACCCGGTACCTGTAATAGATCGGCCAGTTTGACGAAATCGGGGAGCAAGGTTTCGAGGGTGGCGGCGCTGCTCCAGAGAACAAAGCGGTACTGATGCTGGTAGCGATAGGCGTATTCGATGGCGGTCTGTGTCTTGCCTATGCCGCCGAGTCCGCTGATGGCCTGCGCCTGAGTCAGAGCCATTGTATTGCCTGCGGTGAGTTTGTCGTGCAGGTATGTCAGCAGTTTTTCACGTCCGGTGAAGAAGGGATTGCGGCCATAGGGGATGTTCCAGGCAAGAGGCCAGTCACCGGGAAAGCCAGATGGTTGCGCTGATGAGGTAGCGCCGGGAAAATGTGGTTGGACGGAGGGTTTGGCGCGTGTGCGACGGATTCCTGCGAGCAGGGTGCTACGTGCAGTGGTTTCATCGAGCTTGACAAGGTCGATGTAGGCGATGGGTTTGAGCAGGCCGGAGATGGTACATGCTCGGACACGGATAGGGAGCAAGGTACCTTTCTCGCCAGTGGGGTCCTGCACGAAGGCCGCAGCCCATTCTGCCTGTGAGTAGGGTGCGTTTTCGAGATAGTCGGGCGAGAGGACCGCGATGGTACGTGCGGCAGACTTTGCCGCCTCGTCCATTTGCAACGCAAAGTTCGTGCCAGGGCGAAAATCCCAGGCTTGCAGAATGGTGGTGTAACCTTCGCTTTCCAGTTGCCACGCGATCCATTCGGCCCAGGCACGATCAGCCTTGTTATAGCTAATAAAGAAGTCTCTAGCGGAGTCCTGTGTCATGGACACTCCTGCATTATTGTAGAATATTCTACTTGATGATGAACGATTGTATCTGCCCGCTGAGTATAGCGCATTCGGGGTTGTATATCAAGCGAGAGGCCTGGACCCGTAGAGGCATGCCTTGCGTGTGCCGAGTGCGTGGGCCTCCTGGCTCAACGGGGTTACTGCCCACGCACTCGGCACACGCAAGGCATGCCTCTACGTTGTATAGCTCTTACCTCTTCTGCTATACTGCGCATAGAAAGCTTCTTGTGAAACCAGACCGGCCTTTTCCGTTTTTTATCAACGCGCAAAGAATGGGCTTTTAACAGATAATTATCCAGAACGATTAGAAAAGGATGTAGTGCAGGTGCTTTTGGGAAGGAGTTAAGAGTTTTGAATGAGAGTGCTACTTGCCAGGCATATGTTCTGCCAAAACTGCAACTGGCTGGCTGGGACCCGGATCGTATTGTCGAACAATATATATTCACTGATGGACGCATTGTTGTTGCGGGAAATAAGACACGACGTCAGAAGAAGTTACGCGCAGATTATCTGCTCCGCTATACCCGTGACTACCCCCTTGCTGTCGTAGAGGCGAAAAAGGAACTTAAAACACCTGATCAAGGTCTACAACAGGCAAAACGCTATGCAGAGGTACTTGGCCTCAAATTTGCTTACGCGACCAATGGGCATGGAATTGTGGAGTTTGACTACTACACAGGTGAAGAGCGTTTTGTAGATACCTTCCCTACTCCTGACGAGTTGTGGGCACGTCTGCGCAAAGGTGAAGGACTCGACGATGACGATATCGTCCAAAAGCTGCTTACACCTTCTTATATGGGAGACAAGGAACCGCGCTACTATCAGCAGATCGCTATTAATCGCACTCTACAGAAAATTCTTCAGGGCGAGAAGCGCGTTCTGTTGACGATGGCTACCGGTACCGGTAAAACACAGGTCGCTTTCCAGATCTGTTGGAAGTTATGGAATGCGCGCTGGAATCGTAGCGGGAAGTACAAGCGACCAAAAATCCTCTATCTGGCAGATCGCAACATTCTAATTGACAGACCCAAAGATCTGGATTTCGCTCCCTTCGATGAGGCACGCGATAGAATTCAGAATCACTTTATCAATTGACGTTTAGACTAAATTCTTATGAGACCAGGCTGGAAGCGGCTTCAGCGCCATTCTTACCGATGTGACCTCATACGGCTCCACAAGCCACTCCATACGAAATTAGTCTAAACGTCAATATCAACAAAGGTCGCGATATATACTTTGCCATTTACCAGGCTCTTGCCGATCGTGATGAAAATGCAGGACTCTATAGAGAGATCTCACGCGATTTCTTTGATCTGATCATTGTAGATGAATGTCATCGTGGCAGCGCCAGGGATGAAAGCAACTGGCGTGAGGTCCTTGAACACTTCAATACCGCCTACCAGCTTGGCATGACCGCGACACCCAAACGTGATGATAACATAGATACTTATAAATACTTTGGTGAGCCTATCTATACGTACAGCTTGCGCCAGGGTATCGCAGATGGCTTCCTTGCTCCTTATCATGTACATCGTGTTCTTACTGATTTTGATGCGCAAGGGTGGCGACCAGGACCAGCGGAGATTGATCGTTACGGTCGCACCATTCCCGATAAGGATTACTCTACTCCAGATTTCGAACGTATGGTGGCGCTACGAGCTCGTAGCGCTGCGCTTGCTCACCATCTGACCGACTTTCTGAAGAAGACAGGACGCTCTGACAAGACCGTTGTTTTCTGTGTTGACCAGGAACATGCCCTGGAGATGCGCCGCCAGCTCACTAATCTCAATGCTGACATTACGCAACATAATCCTAACTATGTGTGTCGTGTTACCTCGGATGAAGGCGATTTTGGTCTCAAGCACCTGGACGATTTTCAACAGGTTGAAGCTAAAGCCAATGGGCCTGTTATCCTGACTACTTCACAGATGCTTACCACTGGCGTAGATATGCCCACCTGCAAAAATATTGTGATTGCCCGCGTCATTAACTCTATGACCGAGTTCAAACAGATTATTGGACGTGGAACCCGCGTCCGTGAGGATTATGATAAGGTCTACTTCAATATTATCGATTATACGGATAGTGCGATCAGACTCCTTACTGATCCAGCTTTCGATGGTGATCCGGTGCAAATTACCAGAGAGGTGATCGATGCGCAGGGAGAGATCGCAAGTAATATAGAAGTCGTGCGGCCCACAACCGCAGAAGATGCCGCCTACGTTGAGGATCAGGAGAACGAGACTGAACCGTTTATCTCTGCTGGAGAGAGTCAGGAGATCAAAGAGCAGCGCGAGAAGTACTACTTTGATGGCGGACAGGCAACGATTGTCAACGAGTCCCGCTATGAGCTTGATGCAGAGGATCAGCGCCTTAAGCTTGTTCAGTACACTGAGTATGTAGCGGGCAAGGTGCGAATCGTTACGCCGACGCTCAGCGCCTTGCGGACACAATGGGCCGATCCACCACAAAGGGAGCAGATCATCGGCTATCTGAAAGACCGTGGCATTGATCTTAACGAATTGCTGAATCTCGCCAGGCGCCCGGATGCCGATCCTTTTGACCTGCTTTGCAACATTACCTTTAACGCTCCTATACATACACGCCGCGAACGGGCCAATCGGGTCTTACAAGAGCAACAGGCGTTCTTTGAGCAATACAGCATCCAGGCCAGAGCGGTCCTGGAAACGATGCTGGAGAAATATGCGGAGCATGGACCAAAGCAGCTTAATTTCGATGTATTCAAGCTCCCGTCATTCGCTCAATACGGGAAAACGGAGGAGATTACCAGAATTTTTGGTGGCATCAGACAACTACGCGAGTCAGTATACCAATTACAGGCTCTCCTCTATACAGATGCTGCGTGAGACGGGCAGCGACAATTGCCCCCAAACATGGTATTATTATCGACACATAACTGGTGCACATCCCCGCAGGGAGGCGATTATGGAGATTAACAAATTATTAACGGTTTTGGATGTAGGGACTCCGTTAGTATTTTGTTACATTGCATTATCGCCTCCCTGCGGGGATGTGCACCACTGATAACAATATTTTAGACGAGAGGAATGTATAGATCGATGGTTACATCGAAGAGAGATAAAGTTCGCGTAGTGCAGAAATCTTTGGGACTCAATACACCACCATCACCCACTACCGCGCAGCAACTTGGTAGCATTATAAAATCCGCACGTGATATTATGCGCAAGGATAAGGGATTGAATGGTGACCTTGACCGTTTGCCTATGCTGACATGGGTGATGTTTTTGAAGTTCCTGGATGATCTGGAACTTGAGGGCGAGGCGCAGGCTGAGATGAGAGAGGAACAGTACCGCCCGCTCCTTGAATATCCCTATCGCTGGCGCGACTGGGCAGCCGATGATAGTGGTATCTCGGGTGATGATCTGATCGCTTTCATTAACCAGGAAGAGGCTATGCGCCCTGATGGTATACGTGGAGCTGGACTCTTCGCGTACCTGCGCAAACTGCAAGGGACCAGTGGCAACGACCGCCGCACAGTTATCTCTACAGTATTTCATGGCACCGTCAATCGTATGGTTAATGGCTATCTGCTGCGCGACATCATCAATAAGGTCAATAATATCCACTTCACCTCCTCGTCACAGATTCAAACCCTGGGTCATCTCTACGAATCGATGTTGAAGGAGATGCGCGATGCAGCAGGTGATTCCGGCGAATTTTATACACCACGCGCTGTAGTACGTTTTATGGTCAGGGTCGTAGACCCGAAGCCAGGTGAGATTGTGCTTGATCCAGCCTGCGGGACAGGCGGCTTCCTTGCAGAGGCATTCCAGCATATTTATGACCAATGCGAGGCGGTTGAAGAACATGAGCATCTGCAGACGGAAGGCATTCGTGGCGGTGAGGCTAAATCTCTGCCCTACCTGCTGGCTCAGATGAACCTGCTCCTGCATGGGCTGGAAGCGCCGAGGATAGATCCAGGCAACAGCCTGCGCACTCCCCTCAATGAGATCGGCGAGAAGGAGCGCGTCAACGTAATCCTGACGAATCCTCCCTTCGGCGGCGAAGAGGAACGTGGCATCCTCTCCAACTTCCCTCCCGATAAACAGACCTCTGAGACCGCGTTACTCTTCCTGCAACTTATCATGCGCAAGCTCAAACATAATGGTCGTGCAGCAGTCGTCGTACCTAACGGCACATTATTTGGCGATGGCGTGTGCACACGTATCAAAGAAGAGCTGCTCAGAGAATATAATCTGCATACCATTGTGCGCCTGCCCAACGGCGTCTTCGCACCCTATACAGGCATCCCTACCAACATTCTCTTCTTTAATCGCGATGGACATAGCAGGCACATCTGGTACTATGAGCAACCCATGCCTGCGGGCCGCAAAAACTATACGAAAACCCAGCCGATGCAATTTGAAGACTTCGCAGAGTGTATTGCGTGGTGGAACAATCGTGAAGAAAATGATCACGCATGGCGCATACATGCCCAGGACGTACTGAACAATGGCTGCAATCTAGACATCAAGAATCCTAATAATCAACAGGACTTTGAGCATCTGCCACCCGAGCAACTGGTGGATGATATTTTGCGGAAAGAGCAGAGAATTGTGGAGATTATGGGAGAAATCAAAGCGGTTTTGGGGAGTTTTG
>WNGD01007015.1_pt1 | contig 12418 bp, 9 predicted proteins | sample 5400671 | NCBI WGS metagenome assembly WNGD01 (sample SAMN13153369, study PRJNA577476) | soil metagenome | isolation source: 40 cm soil or saprolite under grassland replicate 2 | place: USA:California | collected 2016-06-15
CGGCGAGCCCGAACTCCGCTCCGCCGAGGAAGTCCCGCTCGGAGAGCTGCACGTCGAGCCGCGCGAGCGCGGCGTCGAACTGCTCCGCGGCGCCTTCCTCCCCGCGACGCAGCGCGTAGTAGGGATCGGTCAGCTCGTCGTCGCGGAAGATCAGAAGCCTGACCGCGGCCCGGTCGGCGGGATCGGGCGGCAGCAGCGCCGGCTCCGGGTAGCGCTCCTCGAGGAACTCCATGATCACGACCGACTCCGCCAGGGGCCGGTCGTCCTCCTCGATCACGGGCACGCGGCCGGCCGGGTTCTTCTCGTACAGCCAATCGGGCCGGTCCGACAGGTCGATCTCGACGACGTCGACCTCGATTCCCTTCTCTGCGAGGACGATGCGGACGCGCGCGGCGTACGGGCAGCGCGGTGCGTCGTAGAGGACGAGGCTCACGGTTGCACCCCCATCACGGTTGCCAGCTGTTCGTACAGCTCCTGGGCGGGCGGCAGCTCGCCGGGCGAGGCCGCGGTGCGGGCCACCTCGCGCACGCGCCTGGGGTCGGCGCCGGTCAGCCGCCCGACGACCGTCGCGTTCGCGCCGAGCGCATAGGCGTCGCCCGGCGGCAGCGGTCTGAAGTACTCCGGAACGGACAGGTACTCGTCGACGTCGGCGCCGCGGTCGAAGAGGTCGTAACGCACGACGGCGCCACGTTGGATTCCGAGCGAGAGCGTGACGCCGCCGGTCGTGTACGAGAGCTCCTTCGCGAGCGCCTTCAGCCTGTCGGGGTCGGCGTCGGTCGCGTCAGAGCGCACGCGCACCCAGTTCCCCTCGACTTCGACGTCCGGCTCGAGCCGCAGCACCTTGACCGCGTCTCGCTTGACCTTCTCGATGTCGTCGGTCTGGACATGGACGAAGCCGAACGTCGGCCCGTCCGCCGGCGCGAGGCGCTGCTCGAGCTCGTCGACCGGCGCCGCGAGGCGCAGCTCGAAAGCCTGGAACCCCCAGCGGCTGTACGTGGCCCGCGCGCCCTCGTTCGAGGCGACGACGTCGAGCTCGATCACCTCCGCCCCGGCCTCGCGCATCTGCGCGACGAAGCTCCGCGTCAGCTCGGCGGCGACGCCTCCTCCACGCCCGGCCGGCCGGACGAAGAGACCGCGCAACTCGGCGACGCGCGCTCCGATCATGCGGCCGAACGCGATTCCGACCGGCTCGCCGCCTTCTCCCTCGGCGATCCAGGCCGTGCCCGCCTTCGTCAGCTCGTCGATCTCCCCGAGCTCCTCGTCCGAGTCGGGGTCGCGCCAGGGGGCGTCCTTGATCTCCTCCCCGAACTCGAGCCAGAGCTCGTGGAGGACGTCGCGGTCGGCATTCGTCGCTTGGCGGATCACGGGGTCAGGAACTGTGCCAGTAGGTAATGCGCCGTCAGGTTCTGGAAGGGCTCGAAGCGCGCGCCCGCCGCGCGGACGTCGACGTCACCATAGAGCGCGCGCACGGCCTTGCGCAGGGCGAGGTCGCCTGCCGGCCAGGCACGCGGCCGGCCGAGGTAGCGCGCCAGGAACCAGTCCGCCGTCCACTCGCCGAGCCCGCGCAGCGCGGTCAGCTGCGCCTCCACCTCGTCGTCGGGGAGAAGCGTCAGCGCCGCCAGGTCGAGGTCGGAGCGGGCGAGCCCGATCACGTACTCGGCCTTGCGCCGCGAGAAGCCGAGCGAGAAGAGCTCCTCCTCCGATGCGGTCGCAATCCGCTCGCGCGCCGGAAACGCCCAGACCCGACCGACGCGCTCGCCGAGCCGCTCGACGAGCCGGCGCCGTGATCGCGCCGACGAGCATCTCGAACGGATCGGGCGCGAGCGTCGGGCGGAACCCGGCGAAGCGGACGACGAGCGGAGCCAGCCGCTCCTCTCCTGCCGCCCACGCGGAGAAGGCCACCAGGTCGAAGTCGAAGCCGAGCAGCTTGCGAACGACCAGCTCCGTCTCGGCGTCCAGCGGGTCGACGTCGACGCCGCCTTCCGCCGCCGCGATCCGCACCTCCCGCCCGCCCACGGCGCGATAGAGCGCTCCGTCCTCCCACACCGTCGCGCGGTCGAGCCCGAAGGCGCGGAAGCGCGCGGTCGTCAGCCCGAGGGAGAACGGTTGCGGAACGGGCAGCAGCAGCGCTACAAGTGCGAGGTGAGGCCGGCCCCCGAGGCGTCTTCGACGTCGCTCGGCTCCTCGGCGTTCGCGTACCAGGAGTTCCAGTACGTCCCGTCGTCGAGCTCCCGTGCGAAGGCCGACAGCTTGAGGGGGTGGAACGTGTCGCACATCACCGCGAGCTCGTGCGTCTCGTGCATCCCGATCGCCTTCTCGGCGAGCCCCGGCTGCGGCCCGTGCGGCAGGCCCGACGGATGGAGCGTGATCGAGCCAACCTCGACGCCCTTGCGCGAGCCGAAGTTGCCGGAGACGTAATAGATCATCTCCTCGGACTGCAGGTTCGAGTGGTGGTACGGGATCGGCACCGCGAGCGGGTCGAAGTCGAGCTTGCGCGGGCAGAACGAGCAGATCACGAAGTTCCGGCCCTGGAAGGTCTGATGCGAGGGCGGCGGCTGGTGGATGCGGCCGGTGATCGGCTCGAAGTCGTGGATCGAGAACGTCCACGGGTAGAGGTAGCCGTCCCAGCCGACGACGTCGAACGGGTGGTAGTCGACGACGTACGTCTGGTACCCGCCGCGGACGCGAACCTTGACCGGGTACTCCCCGCGCTCGCGCACCGTGTGCAGCTCGGTCGGCGGGTGGATGTCGCGGTGGTAGTAGGGCGCGCCCTCCACGAGCTGCCCGTACTGGTTGCGGTAGCGGCGCGGGATCTCGATCAGCCCGGGCGTCTCGAACACGAGGTAGCGCTGCGGCCCTTCCGGCTTGAAGCGATACGTCGTGCCGCGCGGGACGACGACGTAGTCCCCGTCCTTGTACGGCAGGGCGCCGAAGATCGTCTCGAGCGTGCCGGAGCCCTCGTGGACGAAGATGACCTCGTCGCCCTCGCCGTTGCGGAAGAAGTAGTCCATCGAGCCGGACGGGCGGCAGAGCGAGATCTCGACGTCGTCGTTCCACATGAGGAGGCGGCGGCCGGTGATCTCGTCGCCGCCGGGCTCGGTGTCGAACGTCTTGAAGTGCCGGTGCGCGTGCTGCCCGGGCACCCACTCCTCGCGCTCGATCGGCTCGAAGCCGGCGAGCTCCATAACGCGGCAGGGCGACTGGAGGTGGTAAAGGATCGACTCGTTGCCGGTGAAGCCCTCGAGGCCCATCACCTCCTCGGTGAGGAGGGTCCCGTTCTCGCGGAACTGGACGTGGCGCTTGCGCGGGAGGTCGCCGAGACGCTGGTAGAAGGGCATCGGTCGTAGCTTAGTCAGGGGACTCCGCCCGGTTCGGCCGAGCGGCGGACGTGAGCTCGTTCCGTCCAACTCGTAGCTAATTCCCGCCACAAAGCGATTGCTCTCTATGGAAGGCGACTTGACTGACCGGTCAATCGAATTCGCGCGTGTTTGAGCCATGCATTTATCTGGGTAAGAAACGCCGGTTTCCGCCGAAAACGCGCCAGCGTGAGGCATCCAACTTTCGTCCCTGGGGGGAGAATGCACGCACCGGCTAGCGGTAGAGCAGGAGCGAGGCTCGTCCTTGCCATCGCATTCGCGGCACTGGCCGCGGTCTTCACGATCTCGCCGACGGCTCACGGCGCGACACCGGCGAGCGGGACCCTGACGGACACGTCGGGCCCCATCACCTACACCGCTGGACCGTTCGCGGTGGCGAACCCCACGCCGGTCCCGCTCCTGGACTCGGGGCCTGAGTGCGCGAACCCCGTCCAGCCGTGCGACGACTTTGCGCTGACGGTGTCACTCCCGAGCGACTATGCGGAGACTCACCCGAGCGACGTGGTCCGGTTCACGATGAGCTGGGCCGACAGCGGCACCGGCCAGTCCGACTACGACCTCTACGTCTACAAGGGGACGGTCACGAACACCGACGGCTCCGAGGCCGCCTACGCGCAGTCGGCATCGAGCGCCAACCCCGAGATCACCTCGATCCCCGTCTTCGACGGCACCCAGACGTTCACCGTCAAGGTCGTCCCGTACACGCCGACGGCCGAGACCGTCAACGTCGAGATCGAGCTCGCGACGGGATCCGGCGGCGGAGGCGGCGGGGGCACCGGCTTCGGTGGTCCGACCGCGACCCAGCCGGGAGTGCCTCGTTACCAGACCCTCACCCCGCCGCAGGGCTCCGGTGCCAATGCGAGCAGCGGCGAGTTCAACATCGGCTTCGACCCGAAGACCGGGAACATCCTCACCAACTCGTGGGGCGACGTGTTCCGCGTGACTCCGCCCGAGAAGCGCACACCGGCGCTTCCCGAGGCCGGGCCGGCCCTGTGGCAGGACGTGAGCCCGTCGATCGCCAGCATCACCTCGCTCGACCCGATCCTCGTCACCGACCAGTCGACGGGACGCACCTTCATCTCGAACCTCACCACCGGAGCGAACGCGCTGTTCGCGTACACGGACGACGACGGCGCCAGCTGGACACAGGCATCGGTGGCGCCGCCGAACGGCGGCATCGACCACGAGAGCATCGGCGTCGGGCCCTACCCGGGAGCGTTGGCCGGCCTGAACCCGCTCTACCCGAACGCGGTCTACTACTGCTCCCAGGCCGACGTCACCGACATGTGCCAGCGGAGCGACTCGGGTGGGCTCGAGTTCGGCCCGGGTGAGCCCGTGGACAGCGCGCTCACCGGCTGCAGCGGCCTGCACGGCCACATCAAAGTGGCGCCCGACGGCACGGTCTACCTGCCGGTCAGGGACTGCGGCGGGAGCCAAGGAGGCGCCGTCTCGACCGACGCCGGCGTGACGTGGAACCAGTTCCTCGTGCCGAACAGCGGCTCGAGCGGCAGCGATCCCTCCATCGGGATCGACAAGAACAACACGGCGTACTACTGCTACACCCCGAATGACGGCTCCCCGCACGTGGCCCTGAGCCACGACGGCGGGCAGACGTGGACGGACGACCACGACATCGGCGCGTCGGTCGGCGTCGTCCAGGCCGTCTTCCCCGAGGCCGTCGCCGGCGACCCGGGCCGTGCGTCGTGCGGCTTCCTGGGCACCGACAAGTCCGGCAACTTCAACTCCTCGTCCTTCGACGGCCGCTGGTACCTGTTCATCGCCACCACGTACGACGGCGGCAGTACGTGGACGACCGTCAACGCGACGCCGAACGACCCGGTGCAGGGAGCTGGAGGCATCTGCCTCAACGGCATCGGTTGCACGGGCAACAACCGCAACCTGCTCGACTTCAACGAGGTCACCGTCGACGACCGCGGCCGGGTGCTCTTCGGCTACGACGACGGCTGCGTCAGCGACGCGTGCATCTCGAGCGGCGGGGCCACCAACGACTTCGTCGGCTTCGAGCGCGTCGCGCGGCAGACCGGGGGCAAGCCGCTCTACGCGCAGTACGACCCCGTCGAGCCCACCACGCCGAAGGCGCCGTACCTCGACGGCACGCGTGACAGCTCCAAGGTGGATCTCACGTGGAACGCGCCGGACAACGGCGGCTCGGACCTCACCGCCTACAAGATCCTGCGCGGCACGAGCCCCGGCTCGGAGACGCAGATCGCGACCGTCGGCGGCGACAAGACGCAGTACGAGGACGCGAGCGTGAGCGCGTCGGTCCCGACCTACTACTACGAGGTCGTCGCGGAGAACGCCCAGGGAGACGGGCCGGCCAGCAACGAGGCGGCACTGCAGGTCACGACCGTCACGCCGATCGACCAGTGCAAGGCCCCGGGCCCGACGATCCTCACCGAGGGTTCCGGTGACAGCCTGACCGGGACCGCCGGCACCGACCTCAGGTCCCTCCAGGTGTCGCAGCCGTACTCGAGTGACGGCACGCTGAAGCTCCGCTTCCAGCTCAACACCGACCCGGGGACGAATCCCCAGCCGCCGGGCTCCTACTGGTACGTCTCGTTCAAGGAGCCGGACGGGAAGGTGCACGGCGTGCGGATGTGGTTCGACCCGACCTCGCCGAGCGCGCCGACCTTCCAGTCGTACCTCGCCGGAGCGAACTCGAGCGGCGGCGTCGACGGGCGATTCGTGCAGAGCGGGAGCGCGAAGCCGGCCGACCCGTCGAGCTTCTACGACCCCGCGACGGGCACGATCGTCGTCGTCGTCCCCGCTGCCGATCTCGGACTGAGCGCGGGCGACACGATCAACGGCTTCAACTCGGCCTCGGTGCAGGCCGTGAACTCGCCCGCAGGGGGTGCGGCGGCGACCGTCGACGAGATGCCGGACGGCCTCGGCTACCAGGGCAGCTACTCGGTCGAGTCGAACGCGGCGTGCGCTCCGAACACGGCGCCGACCGCGGTGCTCACCGCCTCGCCCCGGTCGGGGAGCGTGCCGCTGCAGGTGACGTTCGACGGTTCCGGATCCTCCGACCCCGACGCGGGCGACTCGGTGGCGTCCTACACGTTCGACTTCGGCGACGGCTCGGCGCCGGTGACGCAGTCGACTCCGACCATCACGCACACGTACACGAACGCGGGTGAGTTCCAGGCGAATCTCACCGTCGCCGACACGCACGGGAAGCAGAGCATCGACAACGCCTCCGTCGTGATCGGCGTGCAGCCGACCGTGACCTGCTTCGAGGACGACAGTCCCAACATCGCCTACGCGAAGGGCTGGCACATCGTCAAGGACACGGATGCGACGGCCGGCCACTTCCGCACGAGCAACGGCTCGGGGTTGAGCTTCACCTTCCAGACCTCGGCGACGAGCGGAACGCTGACCTACAGGTACGCGACGGCCAAGAAGGGCGGCTCCGCGGATCTCTATCTGGACGGAAGCAAGAAGCAGAGCGTGAGCTACAACGGGAGCTCGGGCACGGGCAATGCCCCCGTCTTCGGGCCTTCAGTGACCGTGTCCCTCTCCGGCTCGGGAACGCACACGTTCGCCTTGCAGAACGCGAAGGGCCTCAACTTCGTCGACCAGATCTGCGTGACGGACGGGAGCTCGAGCTCACGGCCGACCAGCGCGCCCGGGGAGACCACGAGCTCGACCGCCACGGTGCAGTCCGGGGACAAGCTCGACCCGGACGAGCTGTTCGTCCCGGCCAACGCGAAGTCGATCTCGGTGCTCGCCGAGACGAGCTCCTCGGTTCCCTACGCGGTTGCCGTGGTCGATGCGCTCGGCAACGTCGTCCATACGGCGAGGTCGTCGAACGGCGTCGCGAGCCTGGACGTACCGGTGGACGGAGCCGGGCTGTACTCGGTCCAGGTCATCAACCTGGGGCTCGGGCCGGTGACCGTCTGGAGCGCTGTGACTCCGTACCTCAGCACAGGCTGAAGCTCCTTCCGAGGGAGCTGACGGCAGAGGGGCGCCGCGCGGGCGGCGCCCCTCAATCCAGGGCGAGCGCGGCGAGCCTGCGGCCGACCGCCGGCGCGAACTTGAAGCCGTGCCCCGAGCACGCGGAGCCGACGACGACGCGGCCGCGCCGCTCGAGGACGAAGTGCTCGTCGGCCGTGGTCGTGTAGAGGCACGCCTGGGCCTCCACGGGGTCGGGGTCGACGTCCGGGAAGCGCTCGCGCACCCAGGAGGCGATGCGCTCGACGATCGCAGGGTCGGGCGCACCGTCGGCATCGGGGTCGGCCTCGGAGCCGGCGTGGTGCGCGCCGGCCTTCAGCCCGTGCACCGGATCGGAGAGCGAGTACATCCCGTGACCGCCCGTCTCGGCGTTGAGGTCGACGATCGACGGCGGCGGCGGGCCTTCCCGCTTGAAGTAGGCGACGGTCTCACGCGTCACCGTCACCGGCACGTCCGGGACGAGCTCGCGAATCCAGGCTCCGGCGGTGACGACGACGACGTCCGCGTCCAGCTCGTCGGTCGATTCGATGCGCCGGTTCGTCTCGACCTCGGCGCCGGCGGCCTCGAGAAGGGCGTGGCGCGCGCGGTCGGCGAAGACCACTCCCGCGTCGGCGACGTAGAGCGCCGTCCAGCCATCCGGGAGGACGGCGCCGTGTGCCCGGACTTCGTCCTGGTCGAGGAGCCGGTACGGCACGCCGCACTCGTCGAGCGCCCGCGCCGATGTGAGCGCGGGGTCGGCCACCAGCTCGATGAGACCGTAGAGGCCGAGCAGGCTCGGATCGAGCTCTTGCCAACCGGCGTACGCCTCCTGCGCGAAGCGGACCCAGAACTGCTCGGGATACGCGACCCGGAAGATGCGCGTCCGACCGTGGCTCGAGCCGCGGTCGTGGTCGATCCCGAATTGCTCGTGCACCGTCACCTCGGCGCCGCGCTCCCGCAGCGCCCACGCGGTCGCGCAACCCATCACACCCGCACCGACGACCGCGACTTTCACCGGACGATCAGGTCTCCCGGAGTGAGCGTGGTGTTCTCCGCCGCGTGGGCCACGAGCCGCCCCCAGTCCACGCCGCGCGGGGAGCCCTCGTCCGGCGTCGTCACGACCGGGCCGAGCGTGAGCGCGAAGTCGCGCTGCTTCGCGCCCTGGAGGTGCGGCGCGATCCACTCGACGAGCGGCGTGAAGCCGCCGATCGCGCCGTCGGCGCCGATGATCGCCGCCACGCGCTCCACCTGCTCGGCTCCCGGCACTCCCGGGTCCTCGTCCGCCGCCTTGATCGCGGCCGGATTCGCGAAGGCGAAGTCGCCGGCGTCGTCGAAGATGCGAATCGAGGGCGGACGCAGCACCGGCGCGCGGAACACGACGCCGGCGAGGGGATACTCCGCGTGCTCGCGTGCCGTCCCCCCGCCGGTGAAGAACGCCTGCAGCGTCTGCGCCGCGAGCTGGATCACTTTGTCGCCCTCGATCCGCCCCGGCCAGCCGCGCTCCAGGTCCTGCTCCACGGGCGAGAACATGCAGAGCCTCATCGGGGCTCCGTATGCACGACGACGTCGGCGATCTCCGGGCGCTCGCGCCGGATGAGCTCCTCGATCCGGCTCGCGTCGGCGTGCGCGTCGGCAAGCGTGTCCGAGCCGAGCCGCAGCGTCAGGTAGGCGACGAGACCCTCGTCGGTGTCGACGAAGCGCAGCTCGGCAGGATCGATGCCCAGCTCGGAGCGGACGATGCGACGCACGGTCGCGGCGTCGCCTGCGACCTCCGTGCCGGCCGCTTCCTCGCCGAGCGGCTCGAGGTGCGTCTGCACCGAGGACACCTCCGGAACCGCACGCTCGATCGCGCGCTCGACCTCCTCGCCGATCGCGTGCGCCTCCTCGAGCGAGAGGTCGCCTGGAAGCTTGAGGTGGAGTGAGAGCTCGGTTCCGCTGTCGACGGAAAGGACCGACACGTTGTGCACCTCGCGGACGCGCGGCACGTTGAGTGCCGCGGCATGCGCGCGCTCCCGCACGTCTGCGTCGGCGGCCTCGACCGGCTCGACGTGAACGACGACGTCCGCTTCCGGCAGCGCCGACTGCACAACACGCTCGACCGCGTCGGCCGCCGCGTGGCCCTGGGGGACAGCCGCGTCGTACGCCACCGCGATCACGACGTCTGCGAACACGCGCCCGGCCGCCTGGCGCATGCGCAGGCGCCGCAGCTGCACCGGAGGTTGCAGGCCGACGATCGCCCGGCGCGCCGCCTCCTCGGCGTCGGCAGGCGCGCGATCCATGAGGACGTCCACATTGCGCCGCATCAGCCGGGCGGCGGCGAGCAGGACGAGGACGGCGACGAAGAGGGCCGCGACAGCGTCGGCGCGCGGATAGCCGCCGCGTACGAGCAGCAGGCCGACGAGCACGGCGACCGAGCCCGCGAGGTCGCTGCCGAAGTGAAGCGCGTTCGACGAGAGCGCAGGGCTCGAGTAGGCGCGCGCCGCCCGCCAGGAGGCGGTCGTCCGGGCGAGGTCGATGCAGATGACGATGCCCATGACGAGCAGCGCGTACCAGGTCGCGTTCACGGGCATGCCGCCGCCCACCAGCCGCACGATCGCGCGCCACATGATGAACACGCTGGCGAGGACGAGGATCGCGCCCTCGGCGAGCGCGGCGAGGTGCTCGGCCTTGCCGTGGCCGTACTGGTGGCCCGGATCGGCCGGCCGCACGGCCACGCCGACCGCGAAGAATGTCAGCAGCGCGGCGATGAGATCCGTGCCCGAGTCGGCCGAGGCCGAGATGAGGCCGAGGCTGTGGGTCGCGAGGCCGGTGCCGAGCTTGAGCGCGATCAGCGCGACCGCCGCGAACACCGACCAGAGTGCGGCTTTTCTCTGGGGCTCCACGCCGGAAGCGTAAAGAGGGCTCAGGGGGCGATCGGTTCCGGCGGCCAGATGAGCGCGTCCTGCCGGAACGCGAAGTGGCAGCAGCGCGGCGCGCCGCCGAGCGAGAACGGCACGATCGAGGCGAGCTCGACCTCGGCTTCCGCCGGACTGAGCACCCAGCGGTCGTGGTGCATCTCGGCCCTCGCATCCGCGGCGAAGAGCCGGTAGCGCTCGGTCAGGAACGCCTCCAGCGAGCCAGGCTCCGCATGAAGCGTCTCGGCCGTCGCGCGGTAGCGCGCAGCGAAGACGCGGCCCGGCTCTCCGACCCGAACGCACTCCGCCTCCTGCCACTCGCCAACCGGCTCGAGCGTCATCCGCGCGTGGAAGGCGGGCACGTGGTAGATCCGCCGGACGCCGATCGCGGCGAGCCGGCTCGACGCGTCGATGCTGAAGAACCAGACGCCCGGGAGGCCGTCAGGCCCACGGACGTACGTGCGGACGTTCAGCTGCAGGAACGTCGAGATGCCCGGCACGGGCAGCACGCCGCGGGCTCGCAGCGCACGCACGCGGAAGAACACGACGCTGAGCCAGGCGGTGCCGTCGTGCTCCTCGATCTCGAGCTCGTCGGGGACCCGCGAGCGGACCTCGGCGGTCGGCACGGGCCAGTGCGCCCAGAACACCTGCTCCCAGGTCTGACCGAGCGTCCACCGGCTCTCGGGCAGCGGGAAGGGACGGTGGCCGACGCGCCGCAGCGAGCGCGCCTGCCGGCTCGCAGCCCTCGCGTCGTCGAAGAGATCCGTTCCCGCCGCCTAGAGGTTGCCGCGCAACGCCTGCTCGCGCTCGATCGCCTCGAACAGGGCCCGGAAGTTGCCCTCGCCGAAGGTCGTGGCGCCGTGCCGCTCGATCACCTCGAAGAAGACCGTCGGCCGGTCCTGCGCCGTCTTCGTGAAGATCTGGAGCAGGTAGCCGTCGTCGTCGCGGTCGACCAGGATCTTGTGGTCTTGCAGCACCGAGTAGTCCTCGGCGATCTCGCCGACGCGGCCGGGCGCCTCCTCGTAGTACGAGTCAGGCGTGTCGAGGAAGACAAAGCCGCGCTCCTTGAGGTTCTCGACGGTGCCGACGATGTCGGTCGTCGCGAGGGCGATGTGCTGTGCGCCGGCACTGCCGTAGAAATCGAGGTACTCCTGGATCTGGCTCTTGCGCTTGCCCTCGGCCGGCTCGTTGATCGGGAACTTGACCTTGCCGCTTCCGTCCGCCATGACCTTCGACATGAGCGCGGAGTACTCGGTCTGGATGTCGTCGTCCCCGAAATGGATGATGTTCGTCATCCCGAAAACGCGCTCGTAGAACTCGACCCAGTAGTCCATCTTGCCCAGCTCGACGTTGCCGACGACGTGGTCGATGTTCGTCAGGCCGGCACCGGCCGCGGTGTGGCCGTTCTCCGAGACAGAGACGTAGCCGGGCAGGAACGGGCCGCCGTAGTCGGCGCGGTCGACGAACGTGTGGATCGTGTCGCCGTAGGTGGCGATCGCCGCGCGCTCGACGGCGCCGAACTCGTCCTCGTCGCTCCGCGGCTCCAGCACGCTGCGGGCTCCACGCGAGACCGCCTCACGGTAGGCCTGCGTCGCGTCGGGCACGGTGAGCGCGATGTCGCGGACGCCGTCGCCGTGCTTGGCGTGGTGCTTCGTGATCTCGTGCTCCTCGCGCAGCGCGCTCGTGACAACGAAGCGGACATCGCCCTGCTCGAGCACGTAGGAGGCGCGGTCGCGGACTCCCGTCTCGGGGCCGGCGTACGCCGTCCGCGTGAAGCCCATCGCGTGCTCGTAGAAGTACGCAGCCTGCTTTGCGTTGCCGACCCAGAGCTCGACGTGATCCCAGCCGAGCAGCGGCATGAAGTCTTCGGCCATGCACCGATTATGCCCCTCAGGCGACTGCGACGAAGTCGCGGCCTTCGACGATGCCGAGACCGGCGGCTAGCGCACGCACCCGCGCCCTCCCCTCCGAGCCGGACACGGCGCCGAGCGCGAGTGAGCCGGGGACGTCGCCGGCGCGCTCGACCGGGACGACCGGCGCCCCGTGGATCCACTTGCCGAGCTTGCGCGGATCGACCTCGACGAAGGCGGCGAGCGGGGTGCCCTGGGCGAGGAGCTCGCGCGCGAACGCCTTTCCGGTCGGGCCCCCGCCCCAGACGACCGCGGCGCGGCCGCCGGCGAGCAGCGTCCGGCGCAG
>WNGD01005390.1_pt1 | contig 12415 bp, 10 predicted proteins | sample 5400671 | NCBI WGS metagenome assembly WNGD01 (sample SAMN13153369, study PRJNA577476) | soil metagenome | isolation source: 40 cm soil or saprolite under grassland replicate 2 | place: USA:California | collected 2016-06-15
CGAGCAGAACCGGGCCTTGCTCGATATGCACTTCGAGATATCCGACGAGCCCGTCGCGACGGCGCGCGAGCGCGGGGCTTTTCGTTGGATCGAGCCCCGCCTCTCCCATCGCAGCCGCCAAGGTCACGCCTTGGGCGTCGCGCCGCTCGAGCAGCTTGGCGTCGAACCGTCCCGCGACCGCGCTGCTGCCCAGAAAGCTCGACGAGAACCGCACGCCCTCCTCTTCCGAGAATGCAATCACGTCGAGATGGAATGGCAACTTGCGGCCCAGCCGACCGAGATGCTCGGCAAGGATGAGGGCGGTAAGCACACCGAGGCGCCCGTCGTATCTGCCGGCGTTGCGCACGGTGTCATAATGCGAGGCAACGATCAGCGCCGGTGCAGCGCTATCGGCGGCGGGGTAACGCCCGATCACATTTGCGACCGTGTCGATCTCGGTGGTGAGTCCCGCCTCGCGCATCAGATCGCGGATTTGCGCGGCGACCGTGCGATGCGCCGGCGAGAGATAGGTGCAGGTCAACCCATCGGAGCTCTCCGACCAATGCGCCAGACGATCGGCAAGCTCCATGATGCGCTGGCCGAATCCGCCCGACTCAGCGCCTCCACCGGTCCGTTGCGTCAGCGTGTTCATGTAGTCTTTCGCCGGGCGAGCTCTTGCAAGCTTTGGCGCGCCTCTGTCATCCTGCCACAGCTTGACCAGAGATAGAGGGCGAAGGGGCAAAGGGGTCTGCCGTCGTGCTTGCGGTCCTTACCGAATGGTCGAGCCTCATCATTCGCTGGCTGCACGTGGTTGCCGCCATCGCCTGGATCGGCAGCTCATTCTACTTCATCCATCTGGATCTTAGTCTGAAGCCGCGATCCGGTCTGCCGCAGGGCGTCCAGGGCGACGCCTGGCAGGTGCACGGCGGCGGATTTTATCACATGGTGAAGTATCTCATCGCCCCGTCGCGGATGCCGGACGAACTCACATGGTTCAAGTGGGAAGCTTATACCACGTGGCTCTCGGGATTCGCGCTGCTCGTCATCGTCTACTATGTCGGCGCGGAGCTATATCTGATTGACAAATCCATGCTCGACCTCACCGCGCAGAGCGTCGCGGGGATCGCGTTCGGGACTCTCGTGCTTGCCTGGCTGTTCTACGAGCTGCTGTGCCGGTCCGCGCTCGGCCGCCATGAAATCGTGCTCGCGCTGGTGGGTTATGTTTTTCTTGTGGGCCTGACCTATGGCTTCACCCGTGTGTTCAGCGGGCGCGGCGCTTTTACCCAGATCGGTGCGCTGGTTGGCACCATCATGGTGGCGAACGTCTTTGTCATCATCATTCCCAACCAAAAGAAAACGGTTGCCGCGCTGCTCGCCGGAAAAGAGCCGGACGCTGCATGGGGAGCAGAGGCCAAGCAGCGCTCGGTCCACAACAATTATCTCACGCTGCCCGTCGTCTTCCTGATGATCGCCAATCATTATCCACTGATGTTTGCGACCCGCTTCAATTGGTTGATCGTCGCAATCGTGCTCGCGATCGGTCCGGTCATCCGGCACTTCTTCAATTCGCGGCATGAGGGTAAAGGCAGCCCGTGGTGGACGTGGGGCGTGGCCGCAGCCGGGATGGTGGCGATCGCCTGGCTCTCAGGCGCCGGGCCCGCGGACATGGGACCGCGCGCCGAGCGCGTCGATACTAAGGCGGCGGAGAACGCGATCCTCGCCCGCTGCAGCATGTGCCACCGCAACGAGCCGGTGTGGCCCGGGGTATCAGCGCCACCCAAAGGCGTGGTGCTCGATGATCCCGCGAGCATTCGCCGGCACGCAGGCTTGATCGAGATCAACGCCGTGCGATCGAACGCCATGCCGCCGGGCAATATTACCGCGATCACAGCGCAGGAACGCCAGCTCATCGCGGCCTGGCTCGCCGCCGGCGCGCCCTCGCAGTGACGCGCCAGCCACGCGGTCCCGCTCACGCGCCGCCCATCCCAAGCAGCCCAACCGCGTTATTTCGCGCAAGTGTAACGGAGTTCACAAAGCTCTTGCGGCTTCCCCGCTAACGTCCCGGCTGCCGAGAACCTGTGTCAGGGGGCATCAGGAGGCGGAGATGGCAGCCAGAACGAGGTTCGCTTTCGTTTTCTGGATGGCCGTCGCGGTGGCGGTGACCATCCTGGGAATCAAACCGTGGACGGGCGCGCCGGGCGCTCAGAGTCCATCGGCTGCGCCGATTGCGGCGCGGGAAACGATTTACCGGCCACAACATTGGAACGTATTCTGAGGTTCGGGCAACCGAACGCTGCGAGCTTGCCTCAAAAGCCGCGGCATCGGCCTTGAGCGCCGCGACGGGCTTTGCGGCGTCACGGGCGCGCGCAAGACACGGCTTCGCCGAACTTGTATATGACGGGCCATGTGCCCGGCCGACGTCTCTCCTTATCCCCGCGATCTCGCGGGATACGGCCGCAATCCTCCCGACCCACGCTGGCCGGGCGGCGCGCGCATCGCCGTCCAATTCGTGGTCAATTACGAGGAGGGTGGAGAGCGCAATATCCTGCATGGCGACGCCACCTCGGAGGCGTTTCTCTCCGACGTGCTTGGCGCGCAACCCTGGCCTGGGCAGCGCCACATGAACGTCGAATCCATGTACGAATACGGCTCGCGCGCGGGATTTTGGCGGCTTTGGCGGCTGTTCACGAACCGCAACGTGCCGGTGACCGTGTTCGGTGTCGCGACTGCGCTCAAGCGCGCCCCCGACGCGGTCGCGGCGATGCGGGAAGCGCGCTGGGAAATCGCGAGCCACGGCCTCAAATGGATCGACTATAAAGACGTCGCCGAGGACGAGGAGCGCGCCCATCTCGCTCAGGCGATCCGCCTGCATACCGAGGCAACCGGCGAGCGGCCGCTCGGCTGGTATACCGGCCGCAACTCGGTCAATACGCTCAAGGCCGTGCTCGAGGACGGGGGCTTCCTCTACTCGTCGGATTCCTACGCCGACGATCTGCCCTATTGGGTCAACGGGCCGAAGGGACCACATCTGATCATTCCCTATACGCTCGACGCCAACGACATGCGGTTCACCAATGCGCAGGGCTTCGGCAGCGGCGAGGACTTCTTCGCTTATCTGAAGGACGCCTTCGACGTGCTCTACGGCGAAGGCGAAGAGGCGCCGAAAATGATGTCGGTCGGCCTGCACTGCCGGCTGGCCGGCCGGCCCGGGCGCGCAGCGGCGCTCGCGCGATTCCTCGAGTACATCGCCGCGCGCGGCCGAGTGTGGCTCGCGACGAGACTCGATATCGCCCGGCACTGGCATCGCGAGCACCGCGCACTCGCCGCCGGCGCGCAAGCCATCCGATAATACGACATGTCCAAGGTTGCATTGGCAGACCTCAACGCCGCAGACGAGGCCGGTTTCATGGCGGCACTGGGCGATGTCTACGAGCACGCGCCGTGGGTGGCACAAGCCGCATCGAGGCAGCGGCCGTTCGTCACACTCACCGCGCTGCACAACGCCATGATGGCGGCGGTGCGCGCCGCGCCGGCAGATCAGCAGGTGGCACTGATCAAAGGCCATCCCGACCTTGCAGGAAAGGCGGCGCGGGCGGGGGCCATGACGGTGGACTCCAAGGCAGAACAGGCGAGCGCCGGCCTCGACCGGCTGTCGGAAACGGAATTCGCGCAATTTCACCGCCTCAACAATGCCTATCGCGAGAAGTTCGGCATCCCATTCATCATCTGCGCGCGCCGGCACAGCAAGGATTCGATCCTGCAGCAGTTCGAACGCCGTCTGCAGAACAGCGCGGCGGCCGAGACGGACACGGCGCTCGGCGAAATTTTCCGCATTGCGGCGCTTCGCCTGGACCAGCGGCTCGAGGCCGCTGACCGTCTCGACGTTCACGGCCGCCTCTCGACGCACGTGCTCGATACTCATTCCGGTCGTCCCGCGGCCGGAGTAGCGATTGAACTTCTCGAGTTATCGGTGAGTGGCGAGCCACGCGTTATCGCGCGGGGTATGAGCAATCGCGACGGCCGCACCGACGCGCCGTTGATCAGGGAGCGGCCGCTGCCGATCGGGCGTTACGAATTGCGCTTCCATGTCGGCGATTATTTCGCGCGCCTGAAGGCGCGGCAGGATGATCCACCATTCCTCGACGTGGTGCCCGTCCGCTTCGCGATCGCCGAGCCCGAAGGCCATTACCATGTGCCGCTGCTGGTCACTCCCTGGAGCTACAGCACTTACCGCGGCAGCTGAGCAACCGGTTGGCCGCTGATTTCGGAATAGGCAAAGCCAAGCAAAATGCCTAGTCTCGCGGCAACAACGGAGCATCGACGCCGGTCCGGGCCGTCTTTTCGGACTGGCACGACGGTTGCTGCAGCAAGGTCACGGCGCCGGTCGCACCGGCCTCACAGGGAACCTCGAATATGAACAGGATCAGGCTTTTGGGGCTGCTCGCGGCTGCGGCAGCAGCGGTGGCGGCAAGCCCGGTTGGCGCGCAGACCGATGTGAAGTTTGCCCTCGACTGGAAGTTCGAGGGTCCGTCCGCCCCCTACTTCGTCGCGATCGACAAAGGCTACTACAAGGCGGAGGGACTGAACGTCACCATCGACTCCGGCCCCGGCTCGGTTGCCGGCATCGCCCGCATCGCGGCTGGCACCTATCCGATCGGCTTTTTCGACATCAACTCGCTGGTCAAGTTTCGAGACCAAAATCCGGATAAAAAAGTCCAAGCCGTGCTGATGATCTACGACAAGCCGGCATTCGCAATCGGCACGACCGCCAAGACGGGCATCGTGAAGCCGAAGGATCTGGAGGGCCGGGTGCTCGGCGCGCCGACCGCCGACGGCGCCTTCGCCCAATGGAAGGCCTTCGTGAAGGAAAACGGTATCGACGAATCCAAAGTCAAAATCGAGAACGTAGGTTTCCCCGTGCGTGAACCGATGCTCGCCGAAGGCAAGGTTGACGCGATCACCGGCTTTTCATTCTCGATGTATTACAACCTGCTGCAGAAGGGACTCAAACCCGAAGACATCAAGACGATGCTGATGGCCGACTACGGTCTCGTGCTCTACGGCAATGCCATCATGGTCAATCCGGACTATGCCAAAGCCAATCCGAAAGTCGTGGCAAGCTTCGTGCGCGGCACGATCAAGGGCGTGCTCGACACGATCAAGGACCCGGACACAGCCATCAAATCGGTGATGGCGCGCAACGAGACCGCCGACGCGAAGATCGAGCTCGACCGGCTGAAAATGTCGCTGCGTGACAACTTCGTGACGCCGTGGGTGAAGGCCAACGGTTTTGGGGGTGTCGACATGGCGCGGCTCGCCAAATCGATCGACCAGATCGCGCTGACCTACGACTTCAAAAAGCGACCGACGGCCGAGGACATCTTCACCAGCGAGTATCTGCCGCCGGCCTCCGAACGAAAGCTGTGAGCCACAGAGGGAGTTTCTCCATTCTTGTGCCTCCCACGCGGCACATTCAGTAATCTTGGTCCTGCGAGCGACACAAAATCGTGAGCACGGGATCGCCCGCCTGCGCGGGCGATGACGCCGGAGAGGTTTCATGACCGCCTCCGTCGACATTGGCAATGTCACACTGACCTATCGCGGTGCGGCGGGCGGTGTGCTCGCCCTCAAGGATACGAGTCTGAATGTGCGCCGCGGTGAATTCGCCGCCGTGGTGGGCCCTTCGGGTTGCGGCAAGTCATCCTTGACGAAACTCGTGACCGGCCTCATCTCCCCCGATAACGGCGAGATCGTGATCTTCGGTGACAAGGTGCGCGGCCCGGTCAAGATCGTCGGCATGGCTTTCCAGAATCCCAACCTCCTGCCCTGGCGCAAGGTCATCAACAACGTGCTGCTTCCGCTCGAGATCGTGGAGCCGCATCGCCGCAAATTTCGACACGAGAAGGCCCAGTACCGCAAGCAAGCCGACGCACTACTGAAGACCGTAGGCCTCGAAGGCTTCGGCGAGCGCTTTCCCTGGGAGCTATCCGGCGGCATGCAGCAGCGCGTCTCGCTCTGCCGTGCGCTGATCCATCAGCCGGCATTGTTGATGCTGGATGAGCCTTTTGCCGCGCTCGATGCGTTTACCCGCGAAGAACTATGGTGCGTGCTGCGCGATCTCTGGCAGAAGCTTGGCTTCACGGTGATCTTGGTCACGCATGACCTACGCGAAGCGACGTTTCTTGCCGACAATGTTCACGTGATGAGCGCGCGTCCCGGCCGCATTGTTATGACGAAGACGATCGATCTGCCGCGGCCGCGCGATCTCGACATCTGCTTCGAGCCACGCTTCACCGACATCGTGCACGAGCTGCGGGCCAAGATTGCCGAGGTGCGCAAGGCATGATCGCGCGCGCAAATTTGGGATGACCATGAACACAAATCTGGAAAGGCTTTCGCCATGGCTGTTCACCATCGGCATATTTGTACTGTGGGAACTTGTCTGTCGCATCTTCAAAGTCGACACGTTTGTGCTGCCCGCGCCGTCGCAGATATTTCAAGCGATCGCCCAGTATTCGCTGCCGCTCGCGAAGAACGGTGTCGTCACCCTCTGGACGACGCTCGCCGGCTTTGCCCTTGCGGTCGCGTTCGGCATCGTGCTCGGCATTATCGTCGGTTGGTCGCGTACGATTTATCGCGGCCTCTATCCCGTGATGATCGGCTTCAACTCGATTCCCAAGGTGGCGGTGGTGCCGATCCTGATCATCTGGTTCGGTATCGGCGTCGTGCCGGCGGTGCTCACCGCATTCTTGATCTCGTTCTTTCCGATCGTGGTGAACGTTGCGACCGGACTTGCCACCATGGAGCCGGAACTCGAGGACGTTCTGCGCGCGCTTGGCGCGAACAAACTCGACATCATGCTCAAGGTTGGGATCCCGCGCACGCAGCCCTATCTATTCGGCTCGCTCAAGATCGCAATCACGCTCGCCTTCGTCGGCGCCGTGATGTCGGAGACCATCGGCGCCAATTCCGGGCTCGGACACCTCATGGTGCTGGCGGGATCGAACTTTCAGATGCCGCTCGTCTTCGCCTGCCTGATCGGCTTGGCGGTGGAAGGCATCGCGATGTATGCCTTGTTCGCCTATGTGGAGGCTTATTTCACGCGCTGGGCGTTCCGCTCGTCCATGAGCGCAGCCGCCTGAGTCGTCTGGGACCGCGAGCCGTCAGTTCTTGAGTCGATAGCCGGTCTTGAAAATCCACCAGACCGTCGTCATGCAGATGGCCAGAAAAAAGACAGTCATCGCCAGGCTGAGGCCTACGCTCACATCGGCGGTCTCGAAGAAGCTCCAGCGAAAGCCGCTGATCAGATAAAGAACCGGATTGCACAACACGACCGTCTGCCAAACTGGGGGCAATACGTTGACCGAATAAAACGTGCCGCCCAGAAAGGTGAGCGGCGTGATGATCAACAGCGGCACGACCTGCAGCTTCTCGAATCCGTCCGCCCACAAGCCAAGGATGAAGCCGAACAGGCTGAAGCTCACGGCGGTCAGAATAAGGAATGCGATCATCCAGACCGGATGAGCGATCTGCAGCGGTATGAGCAGCGCGGATGTCGCCAGCACGACCAGCCCGAGGATCACCGATTTGGTGGCCGCGGCCCCGACATAGCCGAGTACGATCTCGAACGGCGAGACGGGCGCCGAGAGGATTTCATAGATAGTGCCCGTGAACCTAGGAAAGTAAATGCCGAACGATGCATTCATGACGCTCTGCGTCAGCAGCATGAGCATGATCAGTCCCGGCACGATGAAGGCGCCGTAGGTGACGCCCTCGATTTCGCTGATTCGCGAGCCGATCGCCGCGCCGAACACCACGAAATAGAGTGAGGTGGAAACCACGGGCGACACGATACTCTGCAGCAGCGTGCGTCCGGTCCGCGCCATCTCGAACGCGTAGATCGCGTGCACGGCCCTGAAGTTCATCATCGCTGTCTCACCAGGTGGACGAAAATATCTTCCAACGAGCTTTGCGTCGTCTGCAGGTCGCGGAACCGGATGCCGGCCAGATTGAGGTCCTTGAGCAAGGCGGTGATGCCAGTGCGTTCGCCCTGGGTATCGTAGGTGTAAATGATCTCGCCGCCTCCCGGCGCGAGCGTTAGTCGATATCCCGCGAGCGCCTCCGGCAGCGCGTCGAGCCGTTTCTGCAGGTGCAGCGTCAATTGTTTTTTGCCGAGCTTGCGCATCAGTTCCGCCTTATCCTCGACCAGAATGATTTTTCCCTTGTGCATCACGCCAATGCGATCAGCCATCTCTTCGGCTTCGTCGATGTAATGCGTCGTCAGGATAATCGTTACGCCGCCCGCCCGGAGCGCGCGCACGATATCCCACATGTCCTTGCGCAGCTCGACGTCGACGCCGGCGGTGGGTTCGTCCAGAAAGAGGATCTGCGGCTCGTGCGCGAGTGCCTTGGCGATCAGCACTCTGCGCTTCATGCCGCCGGACAGCGTCATGATCTTGCTGTCCTTCTTGTCCCACAACGATAGCTCCTTGAGCAGTTTTGCAACGTAGTCGGGATTGCGCGGCTTGCCGAACAATCCGCGGCTGAACGAGACCGTCGCCCAGACCGTTTCAAAGGCATCGGTCGTCAATTCCTGCGGGACGAGCCCGATCATCGACCGAGTCATGCGATAATCTCTGCCGATATCGTAACCAGCGACCGATACGGTGCCTTCGGTCAAGGTCACGATTCCGCAAATGATGCTGATCAGCGTCGTCTTGCCCGCGCCGTTGGGGCCGAGCAGCGCAAAAATCTCGCCATGGCGGATATCGAGGTTCACCCGCTCGAGCGCCCGAAAGCCCGAGGCGTAGGTCTTCGAGACGTTTGCGACGGACAGAATGGGCTGCATGAGGAGCATCGGTTGCCGCCGCCAATCACGAATTCAGCCGTGTGTATAAAGCCGAATGTGGCGGATGGAGGGAATGGGTCAGTCGGCACTACGCTCGTTTTCGCACAAGGGCATTGCGCGGGTAGCAGACGTTCATGCCTTGGCGCGCCGACTCGCCTTGCGTGCCCGCAGCTCCTCGATCGCGGACAACACCCGCTCCGGAGTTGCCGGCGCATCGAGACGCGGCGCCAGCTTGTGGTCGACCAGGCTCGCGATGGCGTCCCTGATCGCAAGCCAAACCGAGATCGCCAACATCAGCGGCGGCTCCCCGATCGCCTTGGAGCGAAAGATCGTGGCTGCGCGGTTCGGCGCATCCTTGAGCAGCCGCACATTGAAGATCGGCGGCACGTCGCGACTGCCCGGAATCTTGTAGGTCGACGGACCGCAGGTGCGCAGGTGCCCTTCGCCGTCCCACCATAGCTCTTCGCTCGTGAGCCATCCCATCCCTTGGACGAAAGCCCCTTCGATCTGCCCGAGATCGATCGCCGGATTGAGCGAGCGCCCGCAATCCTGGATCAGCTCGGCGCGCAAGACGCGCGATTCTCCGGTCAGTGTGTCGATTGCAACCTCGGCGGCGGCCGCGCCGTAAACAAAGTAATAGAACGGCTGCCCGGTATTGCTCGCGGAATCCCAGTGAATGTCGGGCGTCCGATAAAACCCCGTCGCGGAGAGCGACACGCGCTTCTCCCATGCGAGCGCCGCCAGCTCGGCGAACGAAAGGCTGCGGTTGCCGGCGTAGATGCGATTGGAGTCGAACACGATCTCGTCCGCCGGCACGCCGAAGTGATCCGCCGCCACCTCGGTCATCCGCGCCTTGATTTCCCGGCAGGCATTGAGCGCCGCCATCCCGTTGAGATCTGAACCCGAGGAAGCGGCCGTCGGCGACGTATTGGGCACCTTCGCTGTGCTCGTGGCCGACACCCGAATGTGGTCGAGATCGATTGCAAACGCCTCCGCAACGACCTGCGCCACCTTGACGAACAGGCCCTGCCCCATCTCGGTGCCGCCGTGGTTGAGCACGACGCTGCCGTCGGTATAGACGTGGACCAGCGCGCCCGCCTGGTTGAGTGCCGGCCGGTTGAAAGAAATACCGAACTTGACCGGCATGGTGGCGAGACCCTTTTTCACCACCGGGCTGATGTGATTGAAATTCACGATCTCCCGCCGCCAGGCCGCAAGGCCGACGGTATGGTCGAGCTCATCGACCACCCGCTCGATGATGTTGTCCTCGACCCGCATGCCATAGGGCGTGACGTCGTTGCGTCCGATCCCATAGAAGTTTCGCCGCCGCACGGCATGGACGGAAAGACCGAGCCGGCGTGCGACCTCCTCTATGATGGTTTCGATCGCAAGCATGGCCTGCGGCCCGCCATAGCCTCGGAAGGCAGTGTTCGACACGGTGTTGGTCTTGCATGCAAACCCGCGAATACGGACGTTGGGCAGAAAGTAGCAGTTGTCGACGTGGCACAGCGCGCGCGTGAGCACGGCCGGCGTGTGGTCAGCCACGTTACCGCCGTTGGCCGCCAGCGTGAGGTCGAGGGCGAGAATATGTCCCTCCGCGTCGAAACCGACGTCATAGCGGATGAGGAACGGGTGGCGCTTGCCGGTGGCGCGCATGTCGTCATCGCGTGGCAGCCGCAGCTTCACCGGTTGACGCGCCTTCCAAGCAAGCAACGCCGCGATTCCGGCAATGATCGTCGCCTGGCTCTCCTTGCCGCCGAACGCGCCGCCCATCCGCCGCACCTCGACCGTGACGGCGTTGAACGGCAACCCGAGAAGGTGCGCAACGCCATGCTGGACTTCGGTCGGATGCTGGGTCGAGCTCCACACATGCATGTCGGAGGTCTCGCCCGGCGTAGCGAGCGCGATCTGACCCTCGAGATAGAAATGGTCCTGACCGCCGCAGTGCAATTCGCCGGAAAAGCGATGCGGCGCGCTGGCGAGCGCCGCTTCCACGTCGCCGCGCACCATGAGCTGCGGCGGCGAAACGTAGCTGTCGCGCGTCATCGCCTGTTCAATCGTCAGCACCGCGGGAAGCGGTTCGTAGTCGATGGCGGCGAGCTTCGCCGCGGCGCGCGCCTGATCGAGTGTGGCCGCCGCGATCGCCGCCACCGGCTGGCCTTCGTATTCGACGACGTCCGCGGCCAATGCCGGCTCGCCACTGCGGATCGGCGCGATGTCGTTCTTACCGGGAATGTCGGCCGCCGTGATCGCGAGAGACACGCCGGAGGCGGCGAGGCAGCCCGATAGATCGACGCTGCGGATGCGGGCATGGGCGTGCGGGCTGAGCACCAGCGCCGCTTCCAGTGTCCCAGGCACCGTCGCAACATCATCGAGATAGCGCGCCGCCCCGGTCACGTGTGCGACCGCGCTGTCGTGACGGACGGCCGCATGCACCGCGCCGCGGATGCGTGGCAAAACCTCGTTCATAGGGCCTCCACCCGCATCGCCTCGGCCAAGGACGTTTCGAGCTGAAAGCGGCGCAGCAGCCCGGCCGCGGCACGCATGCGATACGCCGCGCCGCCACGATGGTCCGTGATCGGCGCAAAATCACGTGCCAGTAAATCCTCGATATCGGCGAGCCAAGCCGGCGCCCACGGCCGGCCGCGCGCTGCGGCCTCGAGGCTCGCTGCCCGCATGGCGCGCGGCGCGACGCCGCCATAGGCCGCGCGCAGCCGCGCAACTTTGCCGCCCTGCCGTTCGAGGCGGAAGGCCGCGATAACGGTCGAGATGTCCTGATCAAAGCGCTTGCAAAGCTTATAGCCCGCAAACTCCTCGCCCGCACCGAGCAGGGGAATGCGAATGGCGCTGATGACTTCGCCTGCCGCGAGCGCCGTCCTGCGATAGCCGGTGACGAACTCTTCCACCGGCAGTATGCGCTCGCCCGCACGCGAGGCGAGCGTGACCGTGGCATCAAGCGCGATCAGGCATGGAATGGTATCCCCGATCGGGGAAGCGGTAGCGAGATTGCCCGCGATGGTTCCGAGATTGCGGATCTGCCGCGAGCCGATGCGGCGCACGAGGGCACCGAAGGACGGGAAATGCCGATCAAGGTGAGGCAAGGCGGCGGTATAGGTCACGGCGCCCCCGATCTCGAGCGCGCCGCGCTGCGTCTTGATCCGCCGCAACTCCTCGACGACTTCGACCGAAATCACCGCGGGCAGCGCCTCGCGATCCTTGCTGACGCGCAGCCCGAGATCGGTGCCGCCGGCAAGCAAGATCGCATCCGGGAACTGCGCCGTCGCCGCAAACAGGGCATCAAGCGATCGCGGTCTGAGAAAGACCTGCGCGCCGTGACGATACTCCGCGCATGGCGGTAGTGCGGAAACCGCATCGGCTAGCACGGGCAGTTCCGCAACAAAGCGATCGGCGGGTCCATGCGCGATGCGCCGGCATGCCGCCACGATCGGCCGATAGCCGGTGCAGCGGCACAGATTGCCGGCGAGCGCCTCGTGCACGATAGCGTTGTCGGCTGGCTCGCCGCCGTGGTGGAAAGCGAACATCGCCATCACGAAACCAGGCGTGCAGAACCCACACTGGGTGGAATCA
>WNGD01007524.1_pt1 | contig 12414 bp, 7 predicted proteins | sample 5400671 | NCBI WGS metagenome assembly WNGD01 (sample SAMN13153369, study PRJNA577476) | soil metagenome | isolation source: 40 cm soil or saprolite under grassland replicate 2 | place: USA:California | collected 2016-06-15
GCACGACATGCGGAGGACTGAGAATTTTTACGTCGAGACCGTAGGCGCGGTGCCACCAGTCGTCGAACGGAGCCGAGAGGAGCATGACGAAGGTGCTCCAGATGCAGACCCAGGCGCCCAACGGCGCGCGGAATCCCCACATCCGGACTGCTGTACCCTGTTGCTCGCTCGTTCCCGCGAACGTCGTCGTGAGTGCGAGCCAGCCACAGGCGAGCCCAGCCACCAGAGCGGCGAGTTGTTCGAGCAGGTGCGGCAAGGTCCAGAAGGTGTCTCGCCCGACGGTGCGATGCCAGGAAACGTCCCATAACAGACCCACCACGACACAGGTGGAGGCGAACAGGGCTGCGGAGAGGTACCAAGGCACGGTCTGAAGGCGTTCTTCGGCAGTAAGAGCTGGCATCTCATTCACGACCCATCCGAGAGGGCGGCGCTGCGATGTCTGGTCGCTGCGATGCTCGCGCTTGAGATCTATTCACCCTGCCGGTCATGTCAAACCGCGCTCCGCAAGAGTGCCGTGACGGTGAGGATGCCCGCATGTTGCCACCTGCCCGTCAAGCCGGAGTCAAGTACTCGGAATTCCGCAGCTTGGTGACCGCCGAAAGTGTTTGCCGGAATGTTTGCCCGTCCATAGCTGCCCATAGTTGCCAATGCGGTCCTTTGGACGCCATAAGTGCCGATAAAACAACGGCCTCTCATGGAGGCCGTTGCATTCAAATCCCGGCGTCGAGCCGGCTAACGTGCGGCGTGGGCACAGCCGCGGCAAGGAGTTCTCGGAACTAGCGCGGCGACGGCGGCTCCTGCCCGATCGGCGTCCCCGGCGGCGCGGCCAGTGGTTGGGGCTGCGCCGTCGGCGCATCGCGGCGGCTCAGGAAGCGATCGATATCCGCGGCGGCGAGCTGGCGGTGTGCCAGCGCTTCTCCGGTGACGCGGCCCGGGGGGGGCGCTGCCAGCTGCCGCGCGATGCGCCGCAGCCCCCACTCCGCGGCGGCGCGCACCTCGGGCGTCGCGTTGCCGCGATGCGCCAACTCGATCAGCTCGTCCACCACGACCCGCTGCACCACGCGTTGCAACGCGGCGTGCTCGGCCAGCACGGGTCCACCCCACGTGCGATCGATGATCCGGCCGATCACTTCCGTGAGCGACGGCGCCCGCGGGTCGCGGTCGGCGAACGCCACGAGCCGTGCGGCGCGCTCGGGCTCGAGCAAGCCCCCGACGACCGTCGCCGCCAGGGTCCGCGCGATCCCCACTTGATCGAACGCGGGAGCCGCGGCCGAGGCGAAGCCGCGACTGTCGGTGTCGTACCCGAACGGTCGCGGGGCGAGGATCCGCAGCACGCGCTCAGGGACCGCCAGCTCCCGCGTAGCGAGCGCGTCGAGCACCGCCTCCAGTGCGCGGCGCTGCGCCGCTGGCGGAATCATGCGGGTGGGGGCGCCCGTGTCGCCTCGCACCGCATACCGGTACTCCATCCCGCCGACGGCCTTGATCGCCGCGCCGAGCGTGAAGCGATGATGCAGGTAGACGGTCGCGAAGCGGCGGTTGAGTAGCGCCAGCGGCTCGCCCGGAGCGATCGCGCGCTCGTCGAACCGATCGAGCAGGAAGCGACGCACCGCCATGACCCGCTGCAGCTCGGCGGTCATGTCGGTTCCATTCACCCACGTCGTCGCCTCGGGATAGGAGTTGGACGATGCCTCGTCGGGGTTGGTGATGAACCTGAGCCCGCGCGTGATGCCTTCCTGCGCGATGGCCTCGAGCCCGCGCGCCTCGTCGGCCGGCGCGAACTCCGTGTAGTCCCAACGGATCGCGAGGGTGTCCCAGGCGCCGGGCCCGTTCCGGTAGGCGTCCGAGAGATCGAGCTTCCCATTCACCAGTTTGATCAACGGGGCGGGGTAGTCCATCACCGACGCGCGGCCGTAGCTCGTCGCGATGAAGTTGTGCGCCAAGCCCAGCGTGTGCCCCACCTCGTGGGCCATGTGCTGGCGCCGTCGCGCCATCGCGAACACTTCCGGCGTCACGTCCGCGGTGAGCCCCGAGAGCCACGGATCCAGCTCTCCCGCCTCCTCTCCGCCGAGGGCCGGGACGGCGCCCGCGTAGATGTCGTAATCGCTCAACGAGCGGTGCGACTCCATGCGGACCGCGGCCTTGATGATCTCGCCGGTCCGCGGATCGACGAACGACGGACCGATCGAGTAATCGGCCTCGGTGCGATGCACCCACTGGATCACGTTGTAGCGCGCGTCGAGCGGATCCATGTCGGCCGGCATGTCTTCGACCCGGAACGCGTTCTGGAAGCCGGCCGCCTCGAACACCCGTGTCCACCAGCCCGCCCCGTCCTTGAATGCCTGGCGGTACGGCTCCGGGATGCCGGGATCCAAGTAGTAGATGATGGGCTTGACGGGCTCGGAGGGCGCCGCCCCCGGTGTGCGCTTCTGCAGCCGGTGGCGGATCGCGTAGCGGGTGACGAGCTCCTGGGTGAACGGCTTGGCGAAATCGTAGAAACTGACGTCGAAGATCCCCATCCGGGGATCGAAGGGGCGGGGACGGAACCCGGGGCCCGGCAGCCGCACCAGCGACAAGTGCTGGCGCAGCGTCAGCGCGCGTCCGTCGGGCGCGTGGCGCCGTACCCGCGCGCCCGGGTTGTCGCTCGTGAACGTGAGCGTCGTTTCGATCTCGGTGTTGTCGGCGAAACCCTTGGTGTGCGCCAGGTAGACAGCGCTGCGGTCGCGGTCGAGCGCGAACGTGCCCTCGTTCGCCGTGCGCAGCGAGCCGCGCACGTCGGTGATGTCGCTCGTGACGTAGCCCGTCGCGTCCACCAGCAGCCGCCCGCCTTCCTCGGCGACGACCTCCCACGACGCGACCGTCGAGAGCGGGAACGACTCCCGCACCGACCGGGCCAGCGCGTCGTTGTCCGAGACGGCGCGGAAACGGGGATTCTGCAGGACGAGCTGCACGCGCGGGCCGACGCGATCGAAGCGCGCGATTTGCTCGTCACCGATCGTGCCCCGGTCCACGCCGAGACTCGCGTCGCCCAGGCCCGTCGCGAGCGACGGGAGAAAGAGGAAATCCTCTCCTACGCGAACCTCGAGGAAGAGGCGACCCTTCGCGCCGTCCCAGTAGACCGGGAAATAGCCGTCGCGCTTCTCGAACGTCTTGGTGTAGTCGGTGATTGTAGGGGTCTGGGCGGCGGCAACGGAAACGAGGGCGCAGAACGCCAGCGCCCCCGCGGTTAGACGACGAAGCATCGGTGCACCCTCCGAGAATTGCGGAATTCGGAATGCGGATTGCGGAATGACATTGCAAGTCAATTCCGCATTCCGCAATCCACATTCCGCAATGCCGTTAGGTGACCGTTCCGATCGGCAACTTCCTGATGCGTTTGCCGGTGGCCGCGAAGATCGCGTTGCAGACCGCCGGCGCGATGGGCGGCGTCCCCGGCTCGCCGATGCCGCCCGGTGCTTCAATGCTCGGCACGATGTACACCTCGACGACGGGCATCTCGGCGAGGTGCAGCATCTCATAATCGTTGAAATTGCTCTGCTGCACGCGGCCCTTGTCGATCGTGATCGCACCCTTCAGCGCCGCGGTGAGCCCGAAGACGATCGCGCCCTGCATCTGCGCTTCGATCGTGTCGGGATTCACGTACTGGCCGCAATCGACGGCGCACACCACGCGGTGCACCCGCACCTCGCCGGCGGGCGACACCGACACTTCGGCCACCTGGGCCACGAACGACTCGAACGACTTGAACACCGCGATGCCGCGGGCGCGGCCCGCCGGCGCCGGCGTGCCCCACCCAGCTTTCGCCGCGGCCAGCTCGAGCACGCCCCGATGACGCGGGGCATTGGTCAAGAGACCGCGCCGATACTCGAACGGATCGGCCTTGGCCGCCGCGGCGCACTCGTCGATGAACGACTCGACGGCGAACGCGTTGAACGAGTTGTTCACCGAGCGCCAGAATCCCACGGGGATGCCCGTATCGGTGAGCACGTAATCCACGTGCACGTTGGGGACGGCGTACGGCATCCCCATGCCGCCTTCCACCGCCTCTCCATCGAGTCCGTTCTGAACCATGTTGGGGAAGACGCGCGCCATGATCGACGGTGCCACGACCCGGTGCGTCCACGCGACGGGCCGGCCATCGGCGCCGAGTCCCGCGTGCATGCGGTGGAAGTTGGCGGGCCGGTACTGCGAGTTCCGGATGTCGTCCTCGCGCGACCAGATCACCTTCACCGGCGCGCCGGCCGCCTTCGAGGCCTCGAGCGCTTCCTGGATGAAATCCAGCTCGAAGCGGCGGCCGAAGCCGCCCCCCAGATACGTGGTGTGCACCTGCACCTTCTCGGGCGGCACGCCGCCGATCTGCGCGCCGAGACCCTGGGCGCCCTGCTGGAACTGGGTCGGCGCCCAGATGTCCACGCCGTCGGCCCGCACGTGGGCGGTGGCGTTCATCGGCTCCATGGTCGTATGCGCCAGGAACGGCAGCTCGTAGTCCGCGTCTACCTTGCTGGCAGCGCCGCCCAGGGTACCCTCGGGGTCGCCGTCATGGCGTGCGACCGCGCCCGATTGCCCCGCGCGCTCGGTGAAGAGTTGGGAGATGCTCGCGCTCGACACCGTCGCCCCGGGGCCTTCGTCCCATTCGACCTTGAGGGCGTCGCGGCCCAGCTTGGCGGGCCAGTAGCCGGACGCCACGACCGCGATGCCGCTCGAGATCTGCACGACGGTGTGCACGCCCTCGACGGCTTTGGCGGCGGTCGCATCGAAGCTCTTCACTTTGCCGCCGAATACCGGCGAGCGCGCCACCACCGCGACGCGCAAACCGGGCACCCATGTATCGATCCCGAACTTGGCGCGGCCATTGGTCTTGGAAGGCGTATCGAGGCGCTTCGTCGGCTTTCCGGCGATGTGCCAGTCCTTCCGGTCCTTGAGCGGGACATCGGTGGGGACAGGCAGCGTCGCGGCGCGGGTCGCCAGCTGGCCGTAGCGGAGCCGGCGCTTGCTCTTGGCATGCACCACCGCGCCACGCTCGGCGTGACACTCGGTCGCCTTCACGCCCCAGCGCTGGGCGGCGGCGGCGATCAGCACTTCACGCGCGGCCGCGCCCGCCTTGCGGAGCGGGGTCCACGCGGCCCGAATGCTCGAGCTGCCGCCCGTACCCTGCAGTCCGAACAGCGGGTTGATGTACGCCTTGTCGGCGGGGGCGAACTCGATCTGAACCTTGGTCCAGTCGGCTTCGAGCTCCTCGGCGAGCAGCATCGGCAGCGACGTGGCGACGCCCTGGCCCATCTCCGAGCGGTCTACAATGACGAGTACGCTGTCGTCGGCCCCGATACGGAGCCAGGCGTTGGGAGCGAAAGGAGCAGGCTCTTGCTCGCCACGGGTGGGAATGCGGAAGCCAATCACCAGGGCCGCACCGGCGCCCCCGGCTGTCTGGAGAAACGCGCGCCGTTCCATCAGGCCTCCTTTGCCGCGCGATGCACGGCGGAGCGGATGCGCTGGTAGGTGCCGCAGCGGCAGATGTTGGTCATCGCGGCGTCGATCTGTTCGTCCGTGGGGTCGGGCGTCTTGGCGAGCAACGCCGCCGCCGCCATGATCTGGCCCGATTGACAATACCCGCATTGCGGCACGTCTTCCGCCTGCCACGCCTTCTGCACGCGGTGGCTCGCCGTGGTCGCCATGGGCGACAGAGCTTCGATGGTCGTCACCTTGGCGCTGCCGACGGTGGAGATCGGGATGACGCAGGAGCGCGTCGCTTCGCCGTCGAGATGGACGGTGCAGGCGCCGCACTGCGCGATGCCGCAGCCGAACTTGGTACCGGTGAGGCCGAGGTTGTCGCGCAGCACCCACAGGAGGGGGGTGTCTGCGGCGACATTGACGACGTGCGGGCGGTCGTTGACGGTCAGGGTGAAGGACGGCATGGGATACCTTCCTCTGAGTATGCTGGAAACGTGACCTGGGAAGTGAAAAACGGGAAGCCCTGGCGCCCGCGAAGTCTCATGCCAAATTCACGCGGCCCTCTCTCCGGCGGGGAACAAAATGAGACATCGTGCGACCCTGTGGCTGGTGCTCCTGCTCACTCCTGCGTCGGTCGCTGCGCAGGCGCCACGGGTCCAACCTGTAATGGACTACGCCGACATCTTCCGCCTTGCGACCTTGGGCGGCGCGGAGCTTTCGCCTGACGGCGCGTGGGTCGTGTACGAGGTATCGAAGCTGCAATTCCCCGATTGGCAGCGGCGCACCGACCTGTACGTCGTCTCGGCCGACGGGCGCACGACGCGCCAGCTCACGTTCACTGAGGGCGAAGACGAATCCGGCGCGCGCTGGCAGCCGCGCGGTACGACGATCGGGTTCACGTCGACGCGCGACAACAAGAAGCGGCAGCTGTTCCTGATCCGGCCCGACGGCGGCGAAGCGCGCCGCGTCACGAACGCCGACGACGGCATCGGCGCGTGGGCGTGGAGCCGGGACGGCGCCTGGCTCGCCTACCTCGCCGGACCCGAGGGGAAGCGTCAGGTCTGGATCCTGCCCGGCGACGGCAGCGGCAAGCCTGAGCAGCTCACCAAGCACGCGACGTCGATCGAGAGCTTCGTCTGGGGTGAGGCAGGAAAGACGGTGTACTTCACGGCCGCCGACGAGTCCGACTCGACGCGGCGCCGCCGCATGAAGGAAAAGTTCGACGTCCGCGTGATGAACGAGCCGGCGCCGGCGGTGCATCTCTGGGCCGTCGATCTCGCGGGGGTGGCGGCGAAGACCGAGAAGCGCCTCACCCAGGGCGACCTGCGGGTGTCGGGGGTCGAGCTGTCGCGCGACGGCCGCTGGGCCGCGTTCCGCGGGCGGCCCACCGACCGCTACGCCGACGACCGCGCCACGGAGCTGTACCTCGTGAATCTCGAGACCGGCGCTCCGCCCGAACGACTCACCGACAACTACGTCGGCGAGAACACGGTGTCGTTCTCTCCCGATTCCCGGCTCGTCGCCTTTACCGCCGACCGTGACTTCACGTTCGGCAACCTGTCCCGCGTCTACGTGCGGTCTGTTGCCGGGGGAGCGGGCGGCGTTTGGCGCGAGCTGGGGAAGGGCGACGCGCGCGACGTGGGGGTCGACTTCTGGAGCGCCGACGGCCGCACGATCTACTGGAACGGCGACGAAGGCGTAAACGCCAACGTCTACACGCTCGATGTGGCCTCCGGCGCCGTTCGGCCGCTCACCGGCGTCGTGGGGACGGTCAGCGCCGCCAAGGCCGAAGACCGCGAGACGGCGCTGCTGCGCTACACCGATCCGCGCAGCCCCACCGACCTCTATCTCTCCCCCGTGGCGCAGCTGGGCCGCCGCGAGGGCTGGGTGCGCCTCACTCGGCTCAATCCGTGGATCGATTCCGTCGCCCTCGGCCGCTACGAGACCGTGCACTGGAAGGCGGGCGACGGCACCACGGTCGAGGGGATTCTCGTCTACCCGGTGGGGTGGGATCGCACCCGCCGCTACCCGCTCATCGTACAGTTGCACGGCGGTCCGGCATCCGCGTACGAGAATTCGTTCAGCGGCAACTACGGGACCTACACGAACGTGCTCGCGGGGAAGGGCTACGCCGTTTTCCAGCCCAACTACCGCGGCTCGACCGGCTACGGCGAGGGATTCCAGACCGCGATCTCCGGCAACTATTGGCCCCTCGCCGCCGAGGACATTCTCTCGGGGGTCGACACGCTCGTGGCCCGCGGCATCGCCGCCCCGGATTCGCTGGGGATGATGGGGTGGTCGGCAGGGGGGCATTGGTCGAACTGGACCCTCGTCACGACCGATCGGTTCAAGGCGATCTCGAGCGGCGCCGGCGTCTCGAACTGGATCAGTCTGTACGCGCAGACCGACGTGCAAGCCACGCGCGAGTACTATCTCGGCGGCGAGGCGACGCGCACCGGCGCCAACAAGCCGTGGGACAATTTCGACCACTGGTGGGCTGAGTCGCCGCTGCGCTACATCGCGCGCGCGAAGACGCCGACGCTGCTGCACTCCGGGGAGAAGGACGAGCGCATCCCGATGGCGCAGAACCTCGAGCTGCACATGGCCCTGAAGAAGCGGGGAGTGCCCACGGAGTTCCTGGTGTATCCGGGTCAGCCGCACGGCCTGCAGGAGCCGCGTTATCAGCTGGTCAAGATGGTGGCCGAGCTGGGGTGGTTCGAGCACTGGATTCGGGGCAAGCCCTGGTTCACCTGGGAGGAGCTGCTGGCCATCGCCGATCGGATCGCTGGGAAAGAAGCTGTCAGCCGTCAGCCGTCGGCGGTCAGTGGGCACTAGTAGCGCAGTCTCCTACGCCCGAAGGCTCGGACTCTTTTCCGGCACCATGGCCGTGGTGGGCGGGATCATCGGGGGCGGGATTTTTCGCACGCCCGCGACCGTGGCGGAACGCGTCTCGAGCACCGGCATGGTGTTGGCCGCGTGGGTGGTGGGTGGGATCGTCGCGCTCATCGGGGCGTTCTGTTTCGGAGAGTTGGGCCAACGCCGCCCCCGCGCCGGCGGCGGCTACGTCTATCTGCGCGAGACGTGGGGGCCGCTGCCCGCATTCCTGTACGGCTGGACCCTCGTGCTGGTCATCGCGACCGGCGCGATCGCCGCCGTGGCCGTCACATTCGCCAATTACGCCCTCGCGCTCGCCGGCTTGTCCGACAACCTGACGGTGCCCGTCGCCGTGGGGACGATCGTGTTGCTGGCGGGGATCAATTATGTCGGCGTCCGACCCGCGGCGATCACGCAAAACATCTTCACCGTCCTGAAACTCGCCGCGCTCGCGACGCTCATCGGCGCCGGGATCTTCTTGGCCGCACCTACCGCCCTTTACCACCCCTTACCGCCTTTTGCCGCCTCGTCTTTCGGTGCCGCCCTCGTCCCGATTCTCTTCACCTACGGCGGTTGGCAGCAGACCAACTTCATCGCCGAGGAGATCATCGAACCGGAGAAGAACCTGCCGCGCGCCCTGGTGCTCGGCGTCGCGATCGTCGTCGCCGTCTACCTCCTCGCCAACCTCGCTTACCTGCGCGTCCTCGGGGTCCACGGTCTCGCCCGCAGCACGGCGCCCGCGGCCGACGTTATGGTGGCCCTCCTCGGGCCCGCCGGCGGCAAACTGATCGCAACGGGGATCGCCGTCTCGACGTTCGGTTTCTTGAACCTCGTGATTCTCGTGACGCCGCGCGTGCTCCAGGCGATGGCCGCCGACGGCGTGTTCTTCGCGCGGCTGGCGGTGCTGCATCCCGTCCATCGCACCCCGGCCGCAGCGATCGTGGCGCTCGCGGCATGCGCCGCTCTGCTCACGTTGTCCAAGACGTTCGGGCAGCTCGTGGACTACGTGACGTTCGGGGACTGGATCTTTTTCGGATTGACGGTGGCCGGGCTGTTCATCTATAGAAACCGGGACGGGGGACGGGGGACCCTAAAGGGCGGCGCGGGGGAGGGGTTGCGAACCTTTCGGGTCCCGGGCTACCCCGTTACGCCGGCGCTATTCGTGCTAGCGGCGGCGTATGTCGTGGTGAGCGCGGTCGTGTCGAATCCGAAGAACGCCGGCATCGGCGCGGTCCTGATCGCCGCTGGGATACCCGTGTTCCTGTATTGGCGTCGCCCGAGACCGGCGCTACGTTCCGAGCCATGAACTCGGCGTCCCTGCGTTTCGCCGCGCTGCTCGCGCTCGTCCCTGCGCTCCCGCTCGCCGCTCAAGAACACGAGCACGGGTTCGCGGAGCAGGTGGGTCATGTGACGTTTCCCGTCTCGTGCAACGCCGAGGCTCAACGACACTTTGAGCACGGCATGGCGCTGCTCCACTCCTTTTGGTGGGACCAGGCGTCCGCGGCGTTCCGTGCCGTGATCGCCGCCGACTCGACGTGCGCGATGGCATACTGGGGCCTCGCCCTGAACTCCTGGGGCAATCCCTTTGCGGGCGGCCCGTCGGGCGACAACCTGCAGCAAGGCAAGGCGGCGGCCGAGCGCGCGATGGCATTGGGCGCGCCCACGGCGCGCGAGCGCGGTCTGCTGGCGGCGGCGGGTGCGCTGTATCGGAATTACGAGACCGCCCCGAACGCGTCCCGGCTCCAGGCCTATTCGGATACGCTGAGACGCGTGTACCGCGCCTATCCCGGCGACGCCGAGGTGGCCATGTACTATGCCCTCTCGCTCATCGCCACGGCATCGCCCGCCGACACCACGTTGGCGCGCCAGAAGCGCGCGGCCGCGATCCTCAACCCGCTGTTCCGTCGTTTCCCCGAGCACCCGGGGCGTCGCTCGGGCTCGACGCGGCGCGTCGCTATGCGCAGATCGCTCCGGCCGCCCCCCACGCCCTGCATATGCCCTCGCACATCTTCGTGCGCCTCGGCCTGTGGGACGAGACGATCGAGGCGAACAAGCGGGCGTTCGAGGCCGGCGTGACGTTCGCGCACGCCCAGCACCTGCAGGGCGTCGCCCCGGAGCAGTTCCATGCGCTCGACTACTACGTCTACGCCTGCCTCCAGACAGGGCGCGACTCGTTCGCGCGGCAGGCCGTCGTCGACGGCCTGAAGCTCGCCACGCTGGGATCGGGCGACGCCTTGGTGGCTGTCTACAACCGCGCGGCGATGGAAGCGCGCCTGCCGCTCGAGCGCGGCGACTGGGAAGCCGCCGCGCGGCTCCCGCTGCGGGACTCGGGGCAGGGGGGAGGTGGCATCGGCGCAGCTCTGACGCGATTTACCCGCGGACTCGGCGCGGCGCGAAGCGGTGATACGGCCGCAGCGCGCGCGCAGGTCTCCAGCCTCGCCGCCATCGAGGCGACGCTGGCGGGGCAGCCCGGTTACAACTGGTCTGGGATCGTCGGCATCAAGCGAGAGGCGGTGGACGCGTGGCTGCAGCTGGCGGCCGGCGACACCGCGGCCGCACTGCGCGAAGCGCACGCGGCTGCCGATCGCGAGGACCTCGCCGCGAAGCACCCCGTGACGCCCGGCGAGCTCCTCCCCGCGCGCGAGCTGGAAGGGGACATGCTGGCGACGGTCGGGCGCTACGCCGCCGCCCGCGCCGCGTACGAATCCACGCTCCGGCGCGAACCGGGTCGGGCACGCAGCGTGTTCGGGGCGGCGCGGGCGGCGGAGCTGGCTGGCGACACGACCAGCGCGCGGGCGCGGTATCAGGAATTCCTGAAGCTGATGCAGCAGGGTGACCGGGGCCGCGTGGAGTTGTGGACCGCGAGGGAGTTTTTGTCCCGCCGACACTAGTCTCTAGCCTTGTAGCAGCCCCGTAGCAGCTTTGCCCGCCGACCGCCACATCCCGCTCGCACCCGGCCGCCCCCCACGCCACGCAAGTGCTTATGGCGCAACACGGTTGCCGGCTTCGTCCGGTGGCACCTGCCTTGCCAATCTGTGCTGCGGCCTGAGGGGAGTGGTGTGCACCCTACCTGCGAATGGGACCATCAATGACAAAGCGTTTTCGGAAGGTCGTCGTCACCGTTGGTCGAGCCGGTGCCCTGCTTCTGCTCGTGACGTGCACCGAAGATCGCAACCTGACGTCACCGCCTTCCACACCGAACGCGCCCCCCGATGTCGTATCCGGTCCTCTGCCAGCCCCCGCGTCTGCTTTTGCCGTCCAGCTGATCGGCGCCGGTAACATCGCGCGCTGCGATCGCACGAACGACGAAGCCACAGCCGCGGTGCTCGATGGCTATCTCAGCGCCACCGTGTTCACGGCCGGGGACAACGTCAACGGCAATGCGTCGTTGACCAATTACACCAACTGCTATGGGCCGACGTGGGGCCGGCACAAGGACCGGACGCGGCCGTCGGTCGGTGAAAAGGACTACAAGACGGCGAACGCGGCGGGCTACAATCAGTACTTCGGCGCGGCCGGCGGGCCGCTCGGGAGCTACTACTACAGCTACGACCTCGGCGCCTGGCACGTCATGGTGTTGAACGACCAGATCTCGATGGCCGTTGGGTCGCCGCAGGAGCAGTGGCTGCGCAACGAAATGGCGACGAACACCAAGAAATGCACGCTCGCATACTGGCACCGGCCGCGCTTCAGCTCCACCGGGACCAACAACCTCGCCGCCGTGAAACCGTTGTGGGACGCGCTGTACGCCTACGGCGCGGACGTCGTGGTCAATGCGCACTACACCGTGTACGAACGGTTCGCGCCACAGACGCCCACCGCCGTCGCCGATCCGGTCAGCGGCATCCGCGAGTTCATCGTGGGCACCGGTGGCTTGAACCTGCAGAATCCCGGCGCGCCGAGAGCGAACAGCGAAGTGCGGAACGGCGTGACCTATGGCGCCCTGCTGTTCACGCTGGACACGCTGAGCTACTCGTGGCAGTTCGTCCCGATCGCCGGGCAGACGTTCACCGACGCCGGTTCGACCGGATGCCACACGCGGATCGCCGTCGCGTCGGTCGACGTGAGCCCGCCGTCGGCGACGGTGCTGGTGGG
>WNGD01005392.1_pt1 | contig 12413 bp, 12 predicted proteins | sample 5400671 | NCBI WGS metagenome assembly WNGD01 (sample SAMN13153369, study PRJNA577476) | soil metagenome | isolation source: 40 cm soil or saprolite under grassland replicate 2 | place: USA:California | collected 2016-06-15
AGTGCTGTTCGTTGACGCGGATGTCCCCGATTTGAAACTAGGGGTCCGACTGGAAGGGGTCGTCAGAAGGCTCGACTACGAAGGGAAAGATGGACTCATCCTCTATGGAATCGCTTATCGGCCAGTATTCCGGGAGGCCGTCGCGGTTGTCACTAAGCCGAAGCCGATCGTGGTCGCCCCAACCCAATACGCCTAGGCTCACACCAACTCCACTGGGCTAGCTAAACTCATACATTCGGACGGAACTGGCTGTTAAGCTTGAAGCTTGTCGACTGCACATTCTTCATACTGCTCGAGTCTCGATCGAGCAGAGGGGGCCAGAAGGGAAGGCGCGGTGGCTAAGCTGTACGCGACGGAAACTGCCTTGGCGCACGAGTCTCTGCAGGTCCATGGAGGCGTAGGTTATACCAAGGAGCTGCCTATCGAGCGTTACTCAGCGATTCCCGGTTTATGATGATTGGAGGGGTACAAGTGAGACACGAGGTACATCATACAAAGAAAGGTGTACAAGGAAATGGGCGGACCTTCATGATGTTACCGGCCGCTTTTGCGTGAAGTTACGCGATACTTTAGTCGATTTCATGCTTCAGGCCAATCGTCAAAGGCCTCGTTTGTATGTCCACTGTTGAGATCGAGAATTATCGATGGAAGTGCGAGAACTTTCTAAAAGGGTATTGTCCGGGTAAAGACTGTGATGTCTGCGCGAAGATAACGAATCGGCTCCTTCTCAAAGGGCTGGTAAAGATCACTCACGCGGACGAGGTCTTGAAACCAGTTCAAACTACCCCGCCGACCAGTCAGACCTAGTGCTTCCTAGCAAGATTCCAGAAAGTCTCTTAGAGTAGGATATACTTTTCAATAAACAGATACCTATAGCCTCAGTTTGCGCCTTTGATTCCGAGGTAGGTTTATACCGCAAGTTTCGCATTATAGCGTATGAGCGCCAAGCCCTGTCCACTCATGCGTCCACATCTCGCTTGTGTCGTGTTAGAGGTCTCCTGAATTGGTCGACATTCATTATTTCATCTTCATAATGAACGTAGACTCTGCAGTCGCATCCGCGATCGCAGGTATCGTCGTTTTCGCTTTGACTTACGTTGGGCTCAAACTGATCTACCGAATGTGGCGAAGGAATCTTAAATGTCCTCACTGCGGAGAGACCTACCATAATCATCAGGTTTCTCCTCTAGTCGAGAAGGCTCTACCTAACGCCTTGTGGACGTAGAATCGGGTTCTGCTCTACTTGATGGTCAGTTTTTCCAGGCTGCGCGAATATTCAGTTATGAAGTCCATTCCGTTCCTGGTTATTACAACCGTGTCTGAATGCCGGAACCCGGCAAAGCCAGGAATGTAGAGTCCTGGCTCGCACGAGAACACCATTCCTGTCCTCATGATCGTCTTCTCTCCCGGGTCGAGCCAGGGTGGCTCGTGGCCATCGATCCCAATGCCGTGGCCTACGTGGTGGCGAAGAGCTCTCGTTAAACCGGCCGTCTCAATCGCCGTTCGCGCTGCCGCATCCACCCGGGAACAAGCAACGCCGGGCTTGAACGCTCCTAGTGCGGCGTCCTGAGCTCTCAGCATGGTTTCGAAGTATTTCTTCTCTCTCGGCCCGGCTTCCCCAACGATAACCGTTCGTTCGAGCTCGCTAGTGTATCCTCCGATTTCAACACCGGCCTCAGTAACCAGTACGTCCCCTCTTTGGACCCTCCGCTTAGAGAAGACGGCGTGTGGCACAGCCGACCCCGGTCCGACTTGTCCTCGACAGCCCACGACTACGGGTGACAGGCCCCACTTTAGTTGGTGATATCTAGCCCCAAGTTTCTTCATCATTCTCGTCAAAGCCTCTAGGCTCGCCTTCAGCCCAATTATCGCATCATGCTCTCCGGGTGCGATGTTTTCCATTAGAATGTCGTGGGCCTTCTCAGCCCATCGAGCACTCTCTTTCAACAACCGTATTTCCTGCTTCGATTTTACCCATCTTAGACTGTCGACCAGATCTCTGCCATCGACTATCTTAGTATGGTGGAGCAAGTCTCGCAAGGAAGGGCCTCGGTAACCCCAGCCTCCGGCTGCCCCGTCAACGGAATCCGTCGCGATTTTCGATCCTGCAAATCCCTTTCTTGTCAATACATTGACAAAGTGGCGAATCGGGTGGGTATTGCCAGGATAATCGGAATAACTGAAGAACTCCTCTATTAGAGCGCAGTCCTGTTTCACATGATCCTCCTCCAGAAGAGGACCCATCATAAAGATGGCACCTTCTTGCGGGATGACTAATGCTAGAGGTCGCTCCGTGGAAATGTGGCTAAATCCAGTAGCGTAGAGAATCCGCGTGGGATTCGTAAGATAGAGCGCCGCGCACCTCGACTTTTTCAACTGATCCCGAATCTTCTCGATCCTAGATTTGTGCTCTGCCTGACTGATGACCAAGTCGCCTGAAACCATGTAATTGAATTATGATCATTAATGGTTAAGACTTAGGGCTCGGGTCTATCATTCCTCTCTCGTACATCTCATCCGAAAGATTGAACTGGGTTCTTGGCCTCAAAGAAAAGGGTAGTGGGAGTTGTACTCCCAAATCAGTCAATCGCTATCTGCTTGGCCTTTGACCCAGTCTTTTTCCTAGTCAGCAATAGTTCTAGCACGCCGTTCTTGTAGGAGGCTTTTGACGTGTCAGGATCGACTTCGACCGGAAGTTCTAGCTCTTTGTAGTAGCGCCGTTTGTCAGTGTCTACCTTCAGTGTCAGCTTTTGTCCGTCGCATTCGAGGGCGATGTCTGGCTTTTCGACACCTGGAAGCTCAGCTACGACTTTCACCGTGTCGGGGTTGACTATTGTGTCCACTAGAGGCTCTCGATCTTCTTTCACATCGAGCCGGGGCTTAACTGCGCCGGATGGTCCTCCTTTCAAGGAGGGTTTGACGTTACCGAACTCTCTGATTACCGGTTTGCCGTCGGGACCCATGCTGAACGAGTAGCCATAGACGAATGGACCCATTTCTCTCACCGTGCCCCCGTCAGGAAGCTTTCGCTCTCTGATGAGATCCTTTGGAAGTTCCAGGTCCTTGAACATCGACTCAAAGTCCTGCTCGAGTTCGTCAAAGAGGTTAGCCGTGGGAAATCGCCATCTACGACGCAGCCAGTTGGAAAAGAATTCATCTTCACTCAATCATTTTTCACCTCCCTAGTTCTTGATTCATCAAGGGTCTTCCGAGTTTTTTCTAGGAATGTGATGAATTCGGCGAGGACCGTTTTTCCGAATTGGCTCAATTCGTATGCTCCTTCAATGTTCTCGTCGAGAAGACCTGCATCGGAGAGGGCGGTGATGTTGTGGTAGACAAGCTTTGGATTTATCCTTGTCCGATAGTCTCTTTTCGCGCCTGACCTTTCGAATAGTGGCGCTAGCATTCTCATTCTGGTTTCATTTCCCAAGAGCTCTATGAGGCCAAGGGTTTCCCGAAACGTCTCTTGGAATGTATCGCCGAACCATCCGAGCACTTCCATTGTAGCTTTGCCTCTCTCGAGGGCAATGCGCACCGGTTCCTTTAGGGTAGGCTGATCCAATTCTCTTGGTAGAAGAATTATCGCGTTGGCGTTCTGAGATTTGGTGATTGTTTCGATGGATTTTGTGAGTGGCTCGTCTAGTCCTGCGGTCTGACAAAAAACTGCTGTCAGAGTTTCGTTCTTGACGCCACATACGTCGACGATTATTGTTCTGGAATGGTCGTTGGGCGTTAGTTTAGCGTCTAGGTATGTGTCCATTTCTTGGGAAATCAGATGTGTTGCGGCGTGAAATCGTTCGAATTGCTTGAGTTCATTCTTTCCTGCTGGAGTTTGGTGCTTGCGAGTGAAGGTTTTGTAGTCTATGATGTCTTGTGGTGAGACATGTTGCGTTTCTGCTGTCTGGGTTAGTTGTAGTATCATTGGTAGACCCTTATTCGTTACTCTAGGTAACGGAATTTGGGCGTATAAATGTTACTTTTAGTAACAGTGAAGGTCTGGGTAACTAGTAAATTGACACCTTGGCAACTGCCGGAATCTTCAGGATTAGAGGAATGGCCTTTCCGGGGATGACCCTATCTCCTATTAGGGTAAGTTTGGGGTCCGGATTCAGTTCAGGGTCGTCGACCAGCGCTTGTCTAATGCCTATTCCATGTTCGGCTAAGACCCTCGATGCACTCGCAAGAATCCCGACCTTGTTCGGATTGTCGGCTGTTATCTCAACAACTCCTAGCCCAAGTTGCTTGGCTGTTGCCCGTAGGGATGGTCCAGCTGATTCTATCTTCGGAAAAACCGTCCTGACTTTTCTGTCACGGTCAATCGCTCGAATCGTTTCGCTTACTGTTCGGCGATCAACTCCGACTGCTACTTTGAGAGTTGGGACCTCAACCTCACTGACGAAAATCCGGTTCCCCCTAACAGCGAATCCATTCTTCAACAGGAACTCTGCGACTCGCAACCGTTCAGGATGAGTCTCAAAGAGAACTTGGATTCTCTTCCACATCAAAGTCTCGATACTGGCCCTTCGTCTTGAAGAACCTTAAAGGGGTTGTATTGAGAACGCATCAACGATATTGGAACTAAAACGCGGAGTTACGGTAGTCGCGACAGTAGTTGATCGGTGCTGACCCGGCCGCAGTCTGAGTCAAGGAATAGATTTGAAGAGGCCGAGTTCCAGGGAAACATTGTACGTCTCATCGCGATAGAAAGGAAGCCTGAGGAGGCACTAGATGCTCTTTGCGCACACTATCGCGTAGAAAGGCCCGCTCTAAGGATTGGTTTACCCAGAGGGGAGAAAAAGGCGCTCGGGTGCTATGTGCATAGAGAACGGACTATCTACATATCGAGCGAAGATTACCTGTTCGATCCGTACGTATTGATCCATGAATTTTATCATCATCTAAGGCATGTAGACGGGAAACACAGAGGAACTGAAAGGCACGCCCGTGACTTTGCCCTTTCCTTTCTCGGGAATGCCCAAAGAGCAGTTGCAAGGCGATCTGATGGCTTGAGTTAGGCCTTGAACCAGCTAAAAACGAGGTATCTGATCTCGTCCTGCTTTGTGTCTGGAATCGCTATGATGAATTGCTTCCTAACGGTTGTTGCTAGTCTTCCTGCCCGGACCACCTCAAAGGGTCCCATGATGGACTCAGGATCTTCGACTGAGACGATGAAGGGGGCATGATCTATCCCAGGTCCGTGCTCGTAAACTGCAAAGTCGGCTCCGAATTTTATTCCGGGTGTGACGATGTAACCTTTGTTTCTCAGGTCCTTGTAGACTTGGTACGCTTGGCTGAATCCACGATAGGTCTCTCTCGCTTCTCTCAGTAGAACGGATTTACGAACTGGTTCTTTGGTTCTTCCATCAATCACGGATATCCTCTGATGCTCTAGAAGGTATAGTCCTTCCATGAGGTCTAGAAGGAGTGGAACGTCGAAGTCTTGGTCTGGCTTGGGTTTTGGTATTCCGACCGGTTTTCCAAAGAAGCCGGAGCGGTAAATGTCGAGCCCGTTTTTGGCGTCCCATACTATAAGTCGCGTTCCGATAAGTTCGGCTTCGCCTTGGAGCGTCGCGGGTTTCATGATTCCTCTAGGCGGTCAGGGCAATTACCCGGATCAGGTCTACAACATCCACGCCTAGGTCGGCCATATTTTCCATGTGAGCACTAAGGTCTCGTACGAGTAGCAGGGTTCGTAGTGGAATCTTGTCGTCTAGAACATCGAGGTCGAGAGATCGATAGGCTGTGTCTACCTTCTTCTCTGTTTCCTCAACGCCTCTGGAAAGCTCCATGGCCTTTGCTGGGTTGAAGCCCAGTGACATTACGGTCTCTCGTATCTTTGACATTTCTTCAAGAACTAGGGCGTTCAGTTCCGCCAGCCTCTTCGTATATTTCTTGTCAACTTTCCAGTTTCGGTCAATCACGGCGGATAGTCGATAACCAATACCCTGAGCATAGTCGGCTACTTCGCCTATCTTGAAAATTAGTCTGATGAAGTCTTCTCGGTTGCTGAGGAGAGTACCGAATGACGCGACTTCTTCTAGGAGTTTCTTTTTGGTCCCTTCGAAGTCCCCTAGAATCTTTAGCATGTTTTGGTAGTGTTCCTTCGCTTCCTTGGCTTTTCCATCCGACACGGTGTCTGTCATGAGTGCTAGTTCGCGGGTTATGTCTACGACGTTCCTGGTTTGTTCTCTGCATATGTCGAGTATTCTCCGTCGTATGTTTGCTTCGGTTTCGACTGGAAAGGTCATCAAAGAGGCACCGTCTCGCAGTGTGATGCTATCCTTGCCATAAAAACTAGCAGCGTTCTGATCTAGGTCACTTTGGAGTGTTGAAACCTTCTTTCACTATCGTGTGGATTGTCGATGCTAGCGTTCCCACAGGGGTTCTCGTTTGGTTCCAGCTATCGCGATCTCGCATAGTGACCGTATCATCCTTGAGCGTATCATAGTCTATGGTTATTCCCAGGGGCACCCCCGCTTCATCGGCTCTAGCGTATCTTCTTCCAATAGAGCCGGCTTCATCATACTCCACTCTCAACCCGTTAGCTATGAGCGCTTCATAGACTTCCGTCGCCCGTTTCTGTAACCCATCTTTGTTTACCAACGGGAAGATCGAGGCTTGGATGGGAGCAAGGTTGAATGGCAGACCAAGAATGAGTCTATCCTCCTTCATCGTCAGGTTGTATTCGAGGGTCGTGTAGAGAAGTCGTTCCACCCCGAAACTTGGCTCGATTACGTGAGGCAGGAAACGAGTCCCAGTTTCCTTGACCTCTTCCTCAACTACCTCGAAACAGTCTAAGGGAACTGTATAAGACCCGACGGCTACCGACTGGCCGGCTTTCTTGGCCTTGAGCAACCTCTCTGGGTCGTCTTTTGATATTAGGTCCGCGAGTCTACCTGTTTGTTCTTGAAAGATTTTTCTGAGGTTTTGGCGGTTTGGCTTTATGGACTTGATTTTGCGGAACTGAGGTATAGGGTAAGGTTTGAAGACTCGCAAGTCTTCCCCTGTCGCTTCCATATGTTTTCGAAGGTCGTAGTCTGTTCTGTACGCGAAACCCGCTACCTCAGTCCAGCCCCAGCGGTCCAGTTCAATTTCATGGTCGAATGTTTGGGCTGAGTAGTGAGCCCTTTCCGAGGGAAGTTTTTCGAAGAATCTCTGATGCTGTCCATCGACACCGAGTTGAGTTAGGAACCGTTTCGAGAGGGCCATAAAGTACGCCGCCCAGGGTGCTTTAATCACTTGTCTCTTGACGGCTTCACCTACCTTGATCTTGGTTGCATTTTCTGTGCCTTTGCTTCTCGTTTCTTCTGTAACAATCGATAATTCTTCAGATATGACCTCGTCGAGGTATGGGCAGTCGGGCTCTGCTGGGTCGAAGAACAGTTCGAAATCCATTATTGTGAACTCTCGCAGTCGTATCGGACCCTGCCTAGGTGATATTTCGTTGCGAAGGACGGTTCCCACTTGGGCTATTCCGATCGGAAACTTTTCCCTCATTGTCTCGAGGATTCGGCGGAAGTTGACGAAAATGCCCTGCGCAGCTTCCGGGCGGCCGTAAGCAGGGTCCTCGCCGTACGGACCTATGCTAGTTTTGAACATTGTCATGAAGTATTGGGGCGGTCCTAGCTCTCCGCCACACTCGGGACATTTCACGTGTCTTTCCTTCAGGAGGGCGCCGAGTTGCTCGAGACTCATTCCTTCAGTTTCGAGACCCGTGGCTTCCTTGACCAGCTGGTCTGCTCTGAATCTTCTCTTGCAGTTACTGCACTCCGTCATGGGGTCTTTGAAGTTCTCGACGTGACCTGAGGCCTCCAACACTTTGTGAGGGGTAATTATTGGGGTAGAGACTTCGACAAACCCGTGCCGTTGAAGGAAGAATTGTCGCCATGTATCCTCGATCTGTCGCTTCAGTCCGACGCCAAGCGGTCCTAAATCCAGGAATCCGCTGAGGCCTCCGTAGATTTCGAATGAGCCCCAGAAGAATCCTCTTCGCCGAGCAGTCTCTGATAACAGCTTGTGTTTGTCTTTGATTTGTTGCTGCAAGGGTTCTCGGCTCAGAGTTCGAGCAGAGGAGAGTATTTTCGTTTTATCCGCTTTCCGAAAGGAATCGGTTCGCGTTGTTATCTGGCTTTCACATGCTTGACGATTGGAGGTCTTACTTTTCGAAGTATCCGGTAGCCGCAGAAGGGGCATTTGATTTCCGGCGTCATGGCAAGCTGATCGGCTGTCAGTTTGGATCCGCAGTTGATGCATTCGTAAATTAGTCCGCCGGGATTTCGTTCTCGCGGTGGAGCTTCCGGTGGGGCCGATTCTCCTAGTGGTTCTTCGGGACCGGACTCCATATGGCTAGACCAAGAAGTTTGAAAAGATTACTGGGTTTAAGTTAAGGATTTCGAGGTTGGGTTCCGGGGTTTGGTTTTGCGGCTTTTCCCCCGGCCGCCTTCTCTTTGGTTGAAGAATCGGGGGCCGTCTCAGGTCTCTTCCTGAACAGGAAGAATAGCAGTATGACGATAGCGGCCACCAGTCCGATGATTGCAGGAATTATCACCTGGAGACTGCTTTGAAGTACCGACACCTGAATCGTGCCGGTAATCAGAGGAGCCCGGTATTCAGGAGAGAAGAACGTGAAGGTGTGCACCCCAAGGCCAGATGGAGCGTTGAAGGTGAAGGGAACATCAATCTTGGAGCCGTGTGAAATGGAAACATTGGATCTGCTTTGGACGAGCTGCCTGTCAACATTCAAGCCCACCGTGATATCCATGTTGAGTATGGTTGAATTGCTTTGCAGGTGCAGGGTCATCGTTATCGATTGCCCTTGAGTTGCAGTTGGAACATTGTCTAGGGTTGCTTGCAGAATCGTTGATTCCGGTGTCGACTTGTCCTGTGTGGTTATAGTGATTCCACTGGGGTCTTGCCCTAGGACAAGAAAGATTAACTTCTTTGCGCCGAGTTCTCCCCCTGAAGTTATGATACTTGTAAAGGCTCCACCTGTACCCATGGTAATTGGTGCCGAGGCCAATAGTCTGCCCGGCAACGAAGGGTTAACGAGAATGTACGCGTAGGCCGGCGATTCAATGCTGTTAGTGCAGGTAGGGGTCGCACACGGGCTGGGGGCTGATAGTGTGTTGCTGGCTATCGTGATTTTGAAGAGGCCGGAGTGCTGTCTCACGCTAGTGACGGGAGGAGTGCCTGCAGGCAAGTTTACTGTTATACTATTACCAGATGTTAAGCCTGTTACGACAACTCGAATGCCGCTGAGAGTCAGTGTCGCGTTTAGCTTGTAAGCGAAAGTGGCGGTCCCAATTGGCGGGTTGAAAGGGAAATCGCCACTAGGAAGGCTGAACGTCACGCTTGATCCATGTGATTGTTGCGATATCCATTCATGTTCGAGGGTGATGGTTGCATTCTCGTTTACTCCGGTCGGATTTACGACCGTAAAAGTCCCAATCAGCGATACGCCCGAAGCGAAAGCCCCGTTTAGCAAAGTAACATTAGAAATGTACATTCCTTTTCCCAAGCTGCTGGAAGGGGCGGACGTTGTCAGTGGAGATGGTACAGATCCGCTGTCTACTGCTACGACGTTTCCAAGAATGCTTCCGGGCTTGGTCGAGTTTGATCCGTAGAAAAGCGAGCCGCTTATTGTAAGGCGTCTATTGTCTCCGGAATAGTCGAAAGATCCAGGGTTCACTTGGACCTGTTCTAGTCTGAAAAGATGGAATACCTTGCCGTAGTCGAAGTTATTGAAGAAGACGCTTGTAACATTCCAATTCGACCCGAGTGGGACTTGTGGCAGAACACTTGTAAAATTGAACAAGAATACACCCTTTGAAGGGGCAGAAAACGTCTGGGTCAAATTTGCAATTGGGGCGGAGGGAGAAAGAATCGATATGATATTGGAACCTGTGACATTAACACCCTGGGTGTCATTCACCCTCACTTGGAGTGTGTCGCCTGGGACCCAAAAGTCCGTGGGAAGCCCTCCAAGGGTCGTCCGGACAGACCCTTCAGCGCTATCTCCTGTTGCGAGGAGTACGGCTGTTCCTCTGAACCAGGGGTATGTTGTCGTTGAGCTCGGGGTGGTTGTGTCGTTGAGTGCGATGAACTGGATGTTCTTGAGAGCTGCGAGCTGTGAGCTTGAGCAGGAGGATGCCGTGCACGAACCTTGGGCGATAGGATGCGCAAGCGACAACGGAATGGTGTTATTGAGACTGATGCTTGTCAGCGTGTACGATTTCGGGAAGTAATAGGTGGTGACTGTTTGACCCCAGAGATGCTTGGAGTTTGTGGCTGTAGCGTTGTAGGTTAGCGTAACATTCGCATTGTGCGTCACCTGAGCAGGAGAGTTGAGCGTCATGGTATGAAATGAGGATTCAGTAGGGATATTGGCGACGGAGGCCACTTCGATGTTAGCCACACGGACATTCAAACCCGTACCGGTGGAGTTCGAGTTGTTGAAAAGAAAAGCGAGGGTCAGCTTGAACCCTATGAGGTTGGTAACGTCATAGCATTCGTCTGTGGAGGAGCAGGAAACAGGGACGCCTCCGGTTGGGCTGTTTGGAGGACCTCCCGTAAAATTGAATGAATAAGGTGGGCCTGCCCTAGTTACGTTAAGTAAGAGGAGGGCCGGGGTATTTGAGGCGTTGTACACCAAGTAGCGGGCCCTAGCTCCCTGGCCGATAGTGCCGTTCCAGTCGAACTTTAGGAAAGTCGTGAGGCCGGGCCCTCTCGGAACTGTGAGAGTATAATTGATGCTCTGAGCAGTGACCGTATTACTCGGGACTGAATAGTCGAAGGCAGTGCCAAGAACGGGCTGTCCTGTCTGGGTGTTGTTTATCGTGCTGAAAAACGTAAGATTTGGTGGAGGGGCTGTCGCGTTCTTGTCTGTGTAAAGGTCGAACTGAGAATATGTCACGTTGAAGGCTGGGCAGGGACACGATGGATTGTATGGGTCGTTCGAGGGGGCTAGTGTCGGGTGTCCGGGTAGATTAGAATTGGTCGAAGCGTGCTGAGCGGATTGAGGAAAAACCATGGACAGCGAGAGAAGGATGAGAAGGATACCTAGGGAACAACGGATCAAGTCGCTTCACGGATTAGTTTCCGGCGAACCCTGCCGGATTCTATTTAACCTTTGTAAAGTGTTCTTGGAATTTTCCGTTGGTATCTTGCAACAGTTGCTCTCAGCAATTCGATGTTAAGCTTAGGCAGCAATATGTCGAAGTCAGATCCTTGATTAGCGAGTTACAGGTGCCGCGAGAGCTAGAAAGCAATTATCGAACTTATCTCTTTGGTGGAGGAGAGACCAGGACCACGTTGTCTCCTCTGACAATGATGGTGCCGAGTTTCTTCGTTGACTCAGCGTTGGTGACGTCCTCCGCATCTTCGAGCACGAGGTTCATATGCTGGTCGAAGCTGTAGAGTCTTCCTCGCACAGTTCTCCCGCCTTTTAGTTGGACAAGCACGACTTTGTTCAGGCTCTCTTCGAAGATCTTCGCCGCAACTTCAGACATTCACTGTTCAACCGGAGAGTTGCGGTTGTCCGGCGAAGGTACTCTTTTAAAGATTGTCTCATTCCGCATCCTGAAAAGTCTTGACAGTTAGAACGATACTCAAGGATCGGGACTCAAAGCCCCTGATTGAAGAACTTCAAAGGCTTCCCAACCAACGACATCTCACTCATAAGGCCAGAGTGGAGATTGAGACTGTCAAAGATTCGGAAATTGGATTTGTCGACGGGGTAGCCATTGCGTTTCGGCGGAAAGGCGAGCTGGCACCTGTATTGACCAATACTTCCGCCCTCGATGGGCTGCCACGGGTCATTGTCGACATGGGTGCTGTTCCACACGTGGTGGGAGGTGCTGACATTATGGCTCCGGGAATCAAAAAGGTCAGTGGGGAGTTTGCGGAAAGCCAGCTCCTTACCGTCGTGGACGAAAAACATGGCAAATATCTTGCAGTGAGAAGGGCACTCACGGGATCCGGACCCTTGGCCGCAGCAAAGAAGGGTAAAGTTGTCGAAAACATCCACTACGTTGGAGACCTGATCTGGGAAGTGATCAAGCCGAAGGGTCCGGTTTCGTCAGGGTCCAATTGAGGATTTGGATCGAAAAAAGTCAGGGAAATGTTTAAAATCGAACTGGGCTGACGCCCGATGTTAAGCTCTCGGAGCATAGTCTGATCTTTCCAAATGCAGCATTCTTCGATCTATGTGAAGGCCATTCCTCTTCAGGAACTGGATGATGTGGAGACAATAAAGGGGGAGGTTAGAATGGGCAACATTCTCATCGTAAGAATCACTCCGTTAGCGAGGAAGAGCGTCGAGGAGACAAAACTTGCGATCACCGAATTGACTGACTACACAAAATCTTTGGGTGGGGACATTGCTCGTCTGGGAGAGGAGCGTATTGTCATAACGC
>WNGD01015291.1_pt1 | contig 12413 bp, 11 predicted proteins | sample 5400671 | NCBI WGS metagenome assembly WNGD01 (sample SAMN13153369, study PRJNA577476) | soil metagenome | isolation source: 40 cm soil or saprolite under grassland replicate 2 | place: USA:California | collected 2016-06-15
TCGACGGTGCCGCCGACCGGATAGCGGTTGACGTGCACGTCAAAGACCGACAGGAACACGGTGATCCGGACGGCCCGTTCCTTGAGATACATGGGCTCATCGACCTCGATCACCTGCAGCACCTTCCCCTCGGCCGCTGCGAGCACGTAACGGTCACCGCGCGGCCCGCGCCGGATCGGATCGCGAAAGAACGCCACGACCCAAATGGCGAGGATCGCGAGCACCGCCGGCATGATCCACCAGGCACCCCCTCCCCAGCGCGCCGCGACCAAGCCCGCGCCGGCGGCGAGCGTCCAGGCCGTCGCAATGAAGGGCCAGCCTTCGGGTGCGATCCTCACGCCAGGTCTCGTCCGCTGATCCGCCGGTACGCATCGCGATAGCGTTCACTCGTCGCGGACACGACGCCGCTCGGAAGCGGTGGGGGCGGTGCGTTGCCGTTCCACCGGCCCTCGCGCTTCAGGCCGGCGAGATAATCCCGCAGCGGCTGCTTGTCGAAGCTCGGCTGGCTGCCCCCCGCTTGGTACCGGTCCGCGGGCCAGAAACGCGAGGAGTCGGGGGTCAGGATCTCGTCGATCACCAGCAGCGTGCCGTCGGCCGTGGTGCCGAACTCGAACTTCGTGTCGGCGATGATGATGCCCCGCTCAGCGGCGTAGGCGCGCCCGGCCCCGTACAGCTCGAGGCTCGCCCGTCGCAGGCGCTCCGCGGGCGCCCGGCCCAGCACGCGCGCCATGTGCTCGAACGTCACGTTCTCGTCGTGTCCCTCCTCGGCCTTGGTGGCGGGGGAGAAAATCGGAGGATCGAGGCGCGCGCTTTCCACCAGACTCGCCGCAAGCGGCTCGCCGGCCAGCGTGCCCGATTGCCGGTACTCGGCCCACGCGGAGCCCGACAGGTACCCGCGTACGACGCACTCGAACGGCGTCGGCGTGGTGCGGCGCACCAGCATCGCGCGCCCCGCGATCGCGTCGCGCTGACCGGCGAGGGCCGGGACCCGGGCGACGATCTCGTCGGCGTCCGCGCTCAGACAATGGTTCGGGATCACGGCGGCGAGACGCTCGAACCAGAAGGCGCTCATCTGGGTGAGCACCGCGCCCTTGTGCGGCACCGGCTCGTTCAGAACGACGTCGAACGCGCTCACCCGATCGCTGGCCACTAGGAGCAGCGTACCCTCGTCAACCTCGTAAACCTCGCGAACCTTCCCGCGACGGAGCAGCGGGAGGGGCAGCTTGCTCTCGATCAGCACACCCGTCATACGCTCACCTCGGCGACGGCGGCCGCGGGCGCGACGGCCTGGATTTCCTTCATAAGGTCGGGAAGCACGCGGTCCAGGAACTCGTCCACCTGGCGCGGCGCGCGGCCCACGTAGGCCGCCGGGTCAAGCTCGCCCGCCTCCGCCCGGACCCCGAGCTGCTTGAAGGCCGGATCCTTGGCCAGCCGCTCGAGCAGTTTCTCTTCCCCCACCAGGCTGTGCCGGCGAATGACCTCGTGCAGCTGCTGCCGATCGCCGCCCGCCTTCACGCCGCGCATCAGCAGGCGCTCGGTGGCGAGGAAGGGCATGGCCTTGGCCACGTGACGCGCGATCTCGGCCTCGCGCACCTCGAGACCGGCCGCCACGTTCGTGGCCAGCACGAGGATCGCGTCGGTCGCGAGAAACGCTTCCGGAATCACCAACCGGCGGTTGGCGCTGTCGTCCAGCGTGCGCTCGAGCCACTGCTCCGCCGCGGTGTGCCACGCGTTGCCCTCCAGCTCGATCACGAACCGCGCCAACCCCGTCATGCGCTCGGCGCGCATCGGGTTGCGCTTGTATGGCATCGCCGACGAGCCCACCTGTTCGCTCTCGAACGGCTCGAGCAGCTCGCCCTCGTGCTGCAGCAAGCGCAGGTCGGTCGCGAACTTCGCGGCCGATTGCGCGACCCCCGCAAGGCACGCCAGGGTTTGCGCGTCGAGCTTGCGGGTGTACGTCTGGCCGGTGACGGCGAAGACCTCGGGGAATCCCATTTGGCGGGACACCCGCACGTCCAGCTCGCGCACCTTGGCATCGTCACCGTCGAACAGCTCGAGGAAGCTCGCCTGCGTGCCGGTCGTCCCTTTCACCCCGCGGAATCGCATCGTGGCGATGCGGTGCAGCAGCTCCTCGGCGTCGAGGGCGAACTCCTGCATCCACAGGGTGACCCGCTTGCCCACCGTCGTGAGCTGCGCCGGCTGGAAGTGCGTGTACGCGAGGCAGGGCAGCGCGCGATGGCGGCGGGCGAGCTTGCCGAGCGCCACGAGCACCGCGGCGACGCGGCCGAGCAGCAGCTGCAGCCCCTCGCGCATCAACACGAGGTCGGCGTTGTCCGTGACGTAGGCGCTGGTGGCACCCAAATGGAGGAAGGGGCGCGCCGCGGGCGCCTGGTCGCCGAGGTGATGGATGTGTGCCATCACGTCGTGGCGCAGCCGCTTCTCGTACTCGGCGGCCGCGTTCAGGTCCGCGTCATCGAGATGCGCCTGCAGCTGGCTGATGGCGGCCGCGGGGATGTCGAGACCCAGCTCCTTCTGTACGGTCATCAGGGCGAGCCAGAGCCGGCGCCACAGGCCGATGCGGCGGCGCTCGCCCCACAGCCCCTGCATCGCCGGCGAGGCGTAGCGCGCCGAGAGCGGCGAGACCCAGCTCAAACCGCGGCCTTGGCGCGCGCCACCAGCTTGCTCCAATCGTTGAGGAACTGATCGAGCCCGCGATCGGTGAGCGGGTGGAGCAGCAGCTTCTTCAACACGTCGGGCGGGAGCGTGGCGACATCGGCGCCGATCATCGCCGCCTCCACGACGTGGCGCGGGTGGCGGATCGAGGCGGCCAGGATCTCCGTCTCGATGCCGTAGTTGTCGAAGATCACGCGCGCCTCGCGAATCACGTCCATCCCTTCCTGGCCGACGTCGTCGAGCCGGCCGATGAAGGGGCTCACGTAGCTCGCGCCCGCCTTGGCGGCGATGAGGCATTGCACGCTCGAGAAACAGAGCGTGACGTTGGTACGGATCCCCTCGGATGCGAGCCGCCGCACCGCCACCATGCCGTCCTCGAGCATCGGGATCTTCACGACGATATTTTCGGCGATCTTCGCGAGCTCTTTTCCTTCTTTGACCATGCCCTCGGTCTCCACCGCCACGACCTCGGCCGACACCGGGCCCTCGACGAGGGAGCAAATCTCCTTCAGCACGTCGCGTGGATCGAGATCCGCTGCCTGCTTGGACAGCAGCGACGGATTGGTCGTGATGCCGTCGATCAAGCCGGCCTGGGCGGCCCAGCTAATGTCCTTGAGGCTCGCGGTGTCGAGGAAGAATTTCATGAACAGGCCTCGGCGTAGAGTTCCGGGGGATACCGCACCGCCACCAGGTACAAACCCTGCGGCGGAGCGGGCGGACTGGCCGCCAGGTTGTCGGTCGCTGCGAGCAAACGGGGGAAGTCCGCCGGCGGGCGCCGGCCGAGGGCGATGTCCACCATGGCGCCCACGAGAAACCGCACCATGTGATGCAGGAATCGATCGGCCTCGATCGTGAACGTCACGCCCCCCTTCGCGACGTCCGCTCGCGGCGCCCACTCGGCGAGCGCCACGCGGCATCGGTAGTGGGCTGTGGCGGCTCCCGCCGCGGCCAAACCACGGAAATCGTGCTCTCCCGCGAGCAGCGCACTCGCGCCCTCGAGCGCCGCCCTATCGAGGGGGCGGCTCCCGCCCAGCGCCCATTCGTAGGGCCGCCGGAACGGCGACGCCGCGGCTTCGTCGGTGCCGATGACGTACCGATAGCGCCGCGCCGTCGCGCTGCGGCGCGCGTCGAACCCCGGCCGCATCGCATGCACCTGCTCGACCCACACGTCCTCCGGGAGGAGTGCGTTGAGCGCGCGACGCAACTCGTCCGCCTGGCCCTCCCAGCGATCGCCCGGCGTGAAGCTCACGCCCTGCCCGAGCGCATGCACACCGGCATCGGTCCGGCCGGCGCCCGTCGTCACGACGCGCGTTCCCGCGCCATCGAGCCGCTCGAGCACCGTTTCCAACTCGGCTTGCACGGTGCGCGCCTCGGGCTGCCGCTGCCATCCGGCGAACCGCGCCCCGTCGTACTGAACCACGGCGAGGTAGGGGCGGCTCGTCACGCGCGAAAGATGCAACCCGTTGTCACTATTTGACAAGGGCCACGTCGCCAGGATACCTTCCGCACGCTCACTCGATGGATTCCTCGCCGCTCCGCCGCGCGATCGCCGCGCTCGCCTACCGCCAGTCGCTACCCGAGAGCCTCACCACCGAGGTGTTCGGCGTCGTGATGAGCGGCGAGGCGACGGCCGCACAAATCGCCGCCCTCTTGATGGGACTGCGCACCAAAGGCGAAACGGCCGAAGAGGTAGCGGGCGCCGCCCGCGCGCTGCGCGCCGCGATGCTGCCCGTAGCAGCTGCGGGGCAGTACCTCGTCGATACCTGCGGGACGGGGGGCGGCTCGGTCTCCACCTTCAACATCTCGACGGTAGCGGCGTTCGTCGCGGCCGGCGCGGGTGCTACCGTCCCGAAACACGGGAATCGGTCCTTCACCTCCAAGTGCGGTTCCGCCGACGTGCTCGAGGCGCTGGGCGTACGGATCGTGCTCGACCCCCCCGCGGCGACGCGCGTCCTCAAGGAGGCGCGCGTCGCCTTCTTGTTCGCGCCGAACTTCCATCCGGCGATGAAGCACGTCGCCCCGGTGCGCCGCGAGCTCGGCGTCCCGTCGGTGATGAACCTCGTCGGGCCGCTCGCGAACCCCGCCGGGGTCCGCCGCCAGGTGATCGGCGTCGCCGATCCGGACCGGGCGCCCGTCGTCGCAGAGGCGCTGGTGCGGCTCGGAGCCGAGCACGCCCTCGTGGTGCACGGCCGGGTCGGCATGGACGAGATCTCGCCGCTGGGCGTCACGGACGTGTGGGAAGTGCGGGACGGGGCGGTGCGGGTGTGGGAGATCGATCCGGAGCGGTATCGGCTGGGCATCAGCGATGTCGCGTTGCTCGACCTGAAGGGGGGCGAGCCCGCGGAGAATGCCGAGCGGCTGGAGCGTATCCTCGCGAACGGCGATGGTGACGCCGCCGGGCTCGCGGCGGTGCTGCTCAACGCGGGGGCGGCGATCTACGTCGCCGGCATCGCCGGTTCGTTCGCTGAGGGGCTGGGGCGCGCGCGGGAGGTGGTGGCGTCGGGGGCGGCTCGTGCCGCTTTAGATCGGCTGCGAAAGGCGACGGCTAGTACTTCCGGATGACCCCGACGACCACGCCTTGCACGATCACGTCGCGCTCATTCACGCGCAGGGGTTGCATCGATGGATTGGCGGGCTGCAGCCGGATCCAGCCTCCCGGCTCACGGTAAAAGCGCTTGACCGTAGCGCTATCTCCGTGCACCAGGGCGACGACGGTTTGGCCGCTGTCGTCTTGATTACGCTCCTGCACGACCACGAAGTCCCCGTCCTTGATGTGTTCGTCGATCATCGAATCGCCGCGCACCTTGAGGACGTAGCTGCGGCCACGTCGCGGGACGAGCTCATCGGGGACCGCGATGGTGTCATTCCCGCTGATCGCTTCGATCGGCTGGCCTGCCGCCACGAGGCCAAGCAGGGGCAGCTCGGTGGCCCCCGTCTGTCCCTTGGGGGGGACGATTTCGATGGCCCGGCTCTCGTTGTGCGCCCGGCGGATATACCCTTTGCGCTCCAGATTGGTGAGGTGCTCGTGGACCGTGGCGAGCGAGTGGAAGCCGAATTGGCGCGCGATCTCCTCGAAGCTCGGGGCGTACCCCTTGGCGTCGAGATGACCCGTGATAAAATCGAGGATTTCGCGTTGGCGGCGCGTCACCGGCATTGACCCACTCCCGAAGGTAACCCGAAGCGTAATCTACCCGAATATCGCCCGAACGCAAGGATGCCCAGAGCGACGCTGGAAGAGATCATGGCGGTGACGGAGACCCGGGTGGCGGCCCTTCAAGGGTGCGCTCCGGACCTCGCGCGCCGCGCCGCCGCCGCCCCGCTGCCCCGGCCGTTTCTGAGCGTGCCCATCGGGCCAACGGTCGGGATCGTTGCGGAGATCAAGCGGCGGTCCCCCTCCCAGGGCGCGATCCGCCCCGACCTCGACGCCGTCGCGCATGCCCGCGCCTATGCGCGGGGGGGGGCCGTCGCCGTCTCGGTCCTGACGGAGGAAGCGCATTTTGGAGGGTCGCTCGACGACCTTTCCCAGGTGGCAGCGGCGGTGGCCGTGCCGGTGCTCCGCAAAGACTTCATCATTGACGAAACGCAGATCCTTGAGGCTCGGGCTGCGGGCGCGAGTGCCGTGTTGTTGATCGTCCGCGTCCTCACGCCGGACCGGCTCAGTGCCTTGGCCGCGGCCGCCGCACGCCACGGGCTCGCAACGCTCGTGGAGGTGCACACCCCCGGTGAGCTCGAGGCGGCGCTGGCGGTCCGACCGACGGCGGTGGGCGTGAACGCCCGTGATCTGGCGACGTTCACCGTCGATCACCGCCGCGCCGAGGGCATCATCGCCCGCGTCCCCGCGCCGATCCCTGTGGTGGCCGAGAGCGGGGTCGAAGGCCGGGGCGACGTGGAGCGGTTGGCAGCCGCGGGCGCGGATTTCGTCTTGGTGGGCACCAGTCTGGCGCGGCGCGGCGATGCCGAGACGGCGGTACGGGCGCTCATGGGCGTCGAGAGGATCCAGCGTGGCTGAAACGACAAGCGTGGCGGGACGATTCGGACCGTACGGCGGGCGCTATGTCCCCGAGACGCTGATGCACTGGGGCGGCCGACGCCGCTCAGCGACGTGCCCCGCCTCTCGGCGGAGGTCAAGGCCCGGGTCGTCCTGAAGCGCGAGGACTTGAACCACACCGGCGCGCACAAGATCAACAACACCCTCGGCCAGGTGCTGCTCGCCCGCCGCATGGGGAAGCGCCGCATCATCGCCGAGACGGGCGCGGGGCAGCACGGCGTCGCGACCGCGACGGTGTGCGCCCGTTTCGGGCTCGACTGCGTCGTGTTCATGGGCGAAGAAGACATGCGCCGCCAGCGGCTCAACGTGTACCGCATGGAGTTGATGGGGGCGAAGGTCGTGCCCGTGACGTCGGGGACGCGCACGCTCAAGGACGCGACGAACGAAGCGTTGCGCGATTGGGTCACGAACGTGACGACCACGCACTATATCATCGGGTCGGTGGTGGGGCCCGATCCGTTCCCGCGTCTGGTGCGCGACTTTCAGTCCGTGATCGGCCGCGAGGCCCGCGCGCAGCTGCTGGAGCGTCCGGCGGGACGTCTGCCGCGGACCGTGGTCGCGTGCGTCGGGGGCGGATCGAACGCGATCGGCATCTTCACGGCCTTCCTCCGCGATCCGGAGGTCGAGCTCGTGGGGGTGGAGGCCGCGGGAGAGGGCATCGCCAGCGGGCGGCACGCCGCCACACTCGCCACCGGGCGACCGGGCGTATTTCACGGGAGCAAGAGCTACCTCCTGCAGGACGACGCGGGGCAAGTTCAACCGGCGCATAGCGTTTCCGCCGGGCTCGACTATCCGGGCGTGGGACCCGAGCATGCTTTCCTGAAGGACTCGGGGCGGGTATTGTATGAGGCGGTCACGGACCGTGCGGCGCTCAATGCGTTCGCGGCGCTGTCCCGGCTGGAGGGCATTCTGCCGGCCCTCGAGAGCGCACATGCGCTCGCGTGGGTGCTCGCAAATCGGGGGCGGTGGGCCACTGACGATATCATCTTGGTCAACCTGAGCGGTCGCGGCGACAAGGACGTCGCCCTGGTCGCCGAGCTTATGGGAGCAACCCTCTGACGAACCCCCCCGTCCCCGAGCTGGCGTTACCGCCCTCGCAGATCGAGGAGCTGATGCAGGTCATCAGCAAGGGGATGCGGGCCACGCAGTTGTACCTGCCGAACAATCCCGTCTACCAACGCGCCGTCGACAACATCCGCTCCGCCTTCCGCCAGATCTGGCAGGCCACCGACGACCTGATCTTCGACATCGGCGAGACGGAAATGCGGTGGGAGGACCACGCCGTCTACAGCCAGGCGCAGCGGAACGAGAGCATCGCCTGGACCTTGTACAAGGACGGCGTGCGCTCGCTCACGTTCAAGCCGGGTGTGGAGGACGTCGAGATCGTTCGGTTCCTGGCCGTGCTGCAGCAGGCGAAGAACCTGCAGGCCGACGCGCCCGACGATCTGCTGACGTTGCTGTGGGCGGAGGACTTTCAGTTCGTCAACTACACGTTCCGCGAGCTGGCGAGCGAGAACGCAGTACCGATCGAGCGCGGTGAGGGCCCGACGATTGCCGGTGCAGGCGAGGGCGGGGGAGAAGGCGACGCGGGCCGCGGAACCGATCCCTCGACAATCCGGCGGCAGGTCGAAGAGGAAGCACCACCCAAGCGCGAGGGCCTCGTATCGGTCGACGATTTCGATACCACCCTCTACTTCCTCGACGACAAGGAGATCGAGTACCTCCACAAGGAGGTCGAGCGCGAGTACGCCCAGGACCTGCGCCGCAACGTCCTGGCGATGCTGTTCGACCTGCTGGAGCTGCAGACGTACGGCACGGTCCGCAGCGAGCTGATCTCGATCCTCGAGAACTTCATTCCCTACCTGCTCGGCGCCGGGGACTTCCGTTCCGTCGCCTTCATTTTGCGCGAGAGCAAGGTGATCCAGCAGCGGGCCCGCGAGCTGATCCCGGAGCATCGCCAGACACTCGAATCCCTCCCGGCGCGCCTGTCGCAGGCCGAGGCGTTGTCGCAGCTGCTGCAGTCCTTGGATGAAGCGGCGGGGCATCCGAGCGAAGAGGAGCTGAGCGAGCTGTTCACCGAGCTGACCGCCGAGGCGTTGGCGACGCTCATGGGGTGGCTGCCGAAGCTCAGTAACGAACGCGTGCGCGAGCTGGTGAAGGGGTCGGCCGAGCGCCTGGCGACGACGCACGCCCCCGAGGTGCTCAAGGCCCTGGGCAGCGACGATCCGGCGGTGCAGCTCGAGATGGTGCGGCTCGCCGGCCGGCTCAAGCTGCCGGGTGCGCCCGACGGCATGGGCCCGCTGCTCGAGGGCGGCGACCGGGAGCTGAAACTCGTGGTGGTCGAGGCGCTCACGACGATCGGCAGTCCGAACGCCATGCGTCTCCTGGAGAAGGCGATCGACGATGCCGATCGCGACGTGCGGATCGCGGCGGTGAAGTTCCTGGGCCAGCGCGGTCACCGCAACGCCTTTCCGCGCATCGAGGCCGCCGTGCTCGGCACCAAGCTGAAGGACTCGGACCTGACCGAGAAGATGACGTTCTTCGAAGCCTACGGCGCGCTCGCGGGCACTTCCGGCATTCCCACGCTCGAGAGACTCCTCGTGCCCAAGAGCGGCATGCTGGCCCGCAAGGAGGACCCGGAGACGCGCGCCTGCGCCGCGATGGCGCTCGGCAAGATTCGCGCGCCGGCGGCGCGCGATGTATTGCAGAAGGTCTCGCAGGACAAAGAACCCCTGGTACGCAACGCCGTCAGCCGCGCGTTGCGCGAGGTGGGTGGATGAGCGACGCCGGCGCCCGCGCCAAGCGGCCGTCCATGATGGAGACCGTCCAGACCACGGACGGCTTCCTGCGACACGCGGGGCGGGACTTCCTCGTCGTGCTGTACACGGTATTCCGCTCCCTCAAGCTCTATCCCATCGAGAACGCCCAAGTGCAAAAGGCGCTCGACGACCTCGCGGGCACCACCAAGCACCTGCTGGACGTGGAGCGGGAGATCGAGCTGCGGCTGCAGGGCGAGTTCATCTTCGTCAATTCGACGCGTTTGCGTCTGGACCTCGACAACTACGCGTCGTTCTCCCACATCCTGAACGTGTTCAGCCAGTGCGGCATCGGTGCCGTGCGGCTCGACGAGGGCGTCGACCGCAAGCAGCTCCAGATCTTCGTGTCGCTGCTGCTCGCGTACGCCGCCAGGGACGCGCACCCCAACAAGCTCTTTGAGATCTCCCAGAAGCTCGTGGACGGCGGCGTCTCGTTCATCACCGTCGAGCCGCCGCTCGAGACGGAAGAGGACGTCGAGGAGGAGGAGCGGCAGAAGGAAGCCGCGAAACGGACCTACGCCCGTTCGGTCGCCGTCACGAAAGAGGTGATCAACAGCATCCGGATGGGCCGCACCGCCAACGTGAAAAAGGTGAAGCGCGCGGTGCAGGCGATCGTCGATCAGGTGCTGAACAATGAATCGTCGCTCGTCGGCCTGACCACCCTGCGCGATTACGACGAGTACACGTTCACCCACTCGGTGAACGTCTGCATCTTCTCGGTGGCGCTGGGCCGCAAGCTGGGGCTCACAAAGCTGCAACTGTACGATCTCGGCATGTCGGCGCTGTTCCATGACGTCGGCAAGTCGCGCGTGCCGCTCGAGGTGCTCAATAAGGAAGGGGGCCTGACCGACGAGGAGTGGCGCATCATGCAGGCCCACCCCTGGCTCGGGGTGCTCACGTTGTTCGGGCTGCGCGGCTACGGCGAAATCCCCTACCGCGGGATGGTGGCGGCCTACGAGCATCACATGAAGACGGACCTCACGGGCTACCCCAAGTCGATCCGCCCGCGCGAGCTGTCCATCTACTCGAAGGTCATCGCGGTGTCGGACGGCTTCGACGCGGCCACGAGCCGCCGCGTCTATCAGACGGTCCCGATCCAACCCGATCAGGTGCTGAAGGAGATGTGGGAGAACCCGCGCCGCGGCTACGACCCCGTGGTCGTGAAGGCGTTCATCAACCTGATCGGCATCTACCCGGTCGGCACGTGCGTCATCCTCGACACCTACGAGGTGGCGATCGTGCATACCGCGAACCCCGACGTCACCCACGTCCACCGTCCGGTGGTGCGGGTCGTGACGACACCGGACGGGGCGCTGCTCCAGCCCGGCACCGTCGTCGACCTCGCGCACAAGGATGAGCAGGGCGCCTACCCGCGCACTATCGTCAAGGTCACGGACCCGGTCAAATACGGCATCACGGTCAGCGACTACTTTGTCTGAGCATCCGATCGCCGCGCGGTGGCGGGCGCTCGGCGACGGGGGGAGGGGCAGCGCCCTCATCCCCTACGTCACGGCCGGCTTCCCGACGCCGGCTGTCTCGCGCGACCTGCTGCGCGCCGTCGTCGCCGCCGGCGCGGACTTCGTGGAGGTCGGCGTGCCGTTTTCCGATCCGCTGGCCGACGGTCCGACCATCCAGCGCACCACGCAGGCCGCGTTGGAGCAGGGGATGACCGCGGCGGGGGTGCTGACCCTGATCCGCGAAGCGGCGCTCGCGGTCCCGGTCATCATCATGACCTACCTGAACCCGGTCCTGGCGTACGGGGTGGACCGTTTCGTTGCCGACGCGCATGCCTCTGGAGCGGCCGGCCTGGTGCTCACGGACCTGCCGGCGGGTGCCGATCCCGCCGTCGAGGCGGTGGTCACGCACAGCCCGCTGGCGTTGATTCGCCTCGTTGCGCCCACGACTGATGACGCGCGCCTAGCGGCGGCGCTGACCGGCGCCACGGGCTTTGTGTACCTGATCTCGCGGCTCGGCGTCACGGGCGCGCGGGACCAAGTCCCCGCCGACCTCGAGCAGCACGTGCGGCGCGTGCGCGCCGCGACACCCCTGCCCGTTGCCGTCGGGTTCGGCATCGGCACGCCGGCGCAGGCAGCCGCCGCGGCGCACTACGCGAATGGGGTCGTGGTCGGCAGCGCGTTGATGGATGCCTTGGCGCAGGGCGGCGTAGGCGGCGCGGAGCGGCTGGTGCGCGAGCTCGCGGCGGCGGTGCACGCGTGAACATCGGCCGGTTCGTCTCGCTCTATAGTCAAGGGCTCGCGTGGGCAGGGAGTCTCGTCCTGCTCGGTGTCCTCTTCGCGGATCAGCGTTGGTTGGGGCAGCTGCCGGAGATCGTGGTCTTGTTCGCCTGCGCCATCGCCCTGCGCGGCCTCGCGATCCCCCTCAGCAAGTACTCCTACCTGACGCAGACGGCGCTCGTGGGGCTCCTGGGGAGCCTGCTCGTCGATGTACCGGCGACGGCGCTCGCCGTCGCGGCGGCCGTCGTCGTCGCCGACTCCGCGTGGCAGCGCAAGCCGCTGCGCGTGGCGTGGATCAACCTGGGACGCGAGGTGATCGCGCTCGTCGCCGCGTATGGCGTGTATGCGACGATCCTCCATTGGCTCGACATGTCCGCGCCCGAGCTGAGCATCGACCTGCTGCCGGCGTTCGCGGGGTACGCGCTCGCCTATTTCGTGTTCAGCCGGCTGCTCTTCTACTTCAGTCTGATCATCCGCGCGAAGCTCGAGCCGGGCGAGCGAATGATGATCATCCGCTACGAGGTGATCGGTTACGCCGCCACGGTGCTGGCGACGACGGTCCTCGTCACGGCGGTCGTCTCCTGGTCGATCGGCGCGTGGGTGATCGTCGGGCTCGTGGTCACGTTCCTGGGACTCCTCCTC
>WNGD01011115.1_pt1 | contig 12406 bp, 10 predicted proteins | sample 5400671 | NCBI WGS metagenome assembly WNGD01 (sample SAMN13153369, study PRJNA577476) | soil metagenome | isolation source: 40 cm soil or saprolite under grassland replicate 2 | place: USA:California | collected 2016-06-15
CCCGAAGCCCAGCGCGGCGCGGGCAAGCTGCTCCGGCGAACCGAGCCTCCTGCTCAGCTGGGCGGCCTGCAGGTACGTCTCCTTCGCGTCCGGGTAATCACCCGCTCGAGCCTGGGCTTCGCCCAGCCGCAGCAGCAGTTCGCAGCGGACAGCCTCGTCGGGGCCAGCGAACGTCAGGGCCTGCAGCGCTCGCTGGTACTGCGCGGCCGCCTCCTCGTAGGCGTATATGGCCATGGCCCGCTCGCCGGCCTGGCGGGCGTACTCCAGCGCCTTGGCGGCCTCCCCGGTGGCCGCGACCTCGCCGAAATGGCGGGCCAGCTCAGCGATGTGCGCGCCCGAGCCGGTGCCGTGCAGGCGCTCGATCGCCTCACCGACCCGCCGGTGCAGCTGCATCCTGGCCGGGATCGGCAGCCGCTCATAGATCACCTCCCGCACCAGGGAATGCGAGAAGCGACAGCGGCCGACGGCACCCGGCTCCTCGGCCACCACCCCCAGCGCCACCGCCTCCGACAGCCCACCGAGCACGCGCTCGACCGGCAGCTCGCAGGCGGGGCCGATCAGCGACAGGTCGAACTCCCGGCCCACCACCGCCGCGGCCGACAGCACCTGGACGGCGTCGGCGGACAGCGGCGCCAGCCGCCGCTGGATCACCGCCCGCACGCTGCCCGGGATTGGCACGCCGAGCCGGCCTGGCCGCTCCAGGGTGGCCTCGGTGGCCAGCAGCCGCACGGCCTCCCGGACAAACAACGGGTTGCCCTCGGTCGCCTCGTAGATGGCTGCGATCTTCGTGTCAGAGGGCACAACTCCTGAGAGTCCTTCGATGAGGCCCCTCACGTCTTCGCGATCGAGCCCTCGGAGGGTGGCCAGGTGCCCCTCACGCACCAGGTCCCCCACTGCGGCGCCCAGGCCCAGCGGTCGCTCTGCTTCCATGTCGCGGTAGGTGCCCACCACCAGCAGCCGGGCGCCGCGAAGGTCCCGCGCCAGGAACTGGAGCAGCAGCATGGAGGGGTCGTCGGCGGCGTGGAGATCGTCGAGGATGAGCAGCAGCGGCCGGGCCGTTGCTGCTTGCTTGAAGAAATCGGTGATCGCCTTGAACAGGTAAAAGCGCGCCGCATCGGATTCAGGCGAGGGGTCGGGAGAGGTCGCGGTCGTCCCGAGGCGTTCGGCGAGGCCGGGAATCAGCTGGGCGATGGCGCCCGCCCCGGCACCCAGGTATGCGGCCAGGGTCTCGTCATCGCAGCCATCGGCGAGCCTGCCGATGATCTGCGTCCACGGCCAGAACGGCGGTGCGCCCCCACCCTCCCAGCAGCGACCCCACAAGACGCCGACCCCGCGCTCAACGGCGAGTCCCGCCAGGTGCTCCGCCAGCCACGTCTTGCCGATCCCGGGCTCACCAGCAACCAGGAACAGGCGCCCCCGACCGCCGGCCGCATCCTCCAGGCCGGCCGCCAGCTCCGCCACTTCCCGGTCCCGGCCGACGAAGGCCCACCCGCCCCGACGCCGTGCAGGGTCCCCAGTCTCACCCATCGCACCAGTAGCCTAGGGCGTCGGCCCAAGGAGTGGCCAGGTCAGTGGTCCGGCTTCACCGGCGGAGCAGCACCGCAGGTCATCGGCTTCACTGCACTGCCGCAAACCGGCCATCCGGACTCCTTGACCGGCGCTCGAGCGCGAGGCGCGACCGCCCGGCAGCGCTCGTCCGTCGCGGACCCCGCCAGCCCGGCCTGGAACTCCGACCGCCGGGGCCTCCGCCGCGGCCGCACAACAGTGCACTGGCATTGAACGCCCGGCAGGTGACAGACCGTAGCGGGCGGCTCCCTCCCGCGGGGGAGGGTGAGGTTGGCCAGCGCGGGGTGATCCGCGGGGACGGAGCCGCCGCCTACGGTCCGGGTGGCGGTACCCCGGCGTGAAGGAGTCTTGTGATGTTCGAAGCTGTTGGCAGGTTCATGTTTCGCCGTCGTCGTTGGGTGCTGGCCGGCGCCGGCGTGTTCGTGGTGGCGGCGGCGGTGTGGGGGACGGGCGTGTTCGGCTCGCTGGGCGGCGCCGGCTTCGAGGACCCGGGCAGTGACTCGGCGCGGGCCGCCCAGCAGGTCAAGCGGGTGTTCGGCCGCCACCAGGCCGACGTGGTGGTGCTGTACTCCAGCCCCGAGCTCACTGTGGACGACCCGGCGTTTCGGATCCCGGCGCAGCGCACGCTGGGCGCGCTGCCGCGCCGGTACGTGGCCAAGGTGACCAGCTACTGGGACACCGGGGCGCCGCAGCTGGTGTCGGCGAACCGGCACGCCACCTATGCGGTGCTGGAGCTGGCCGACGCCGACGGCGACGCCCGCCAGGACGCGCTCGCCGAGATCAAGGATGAGGTGGCCGCGCCGGGCCTGACCACCAAGGTGGGCGGGACGGTAGCCATCGACCACGACACCGACACGCAAGTGGCAAAGGACATCGGGCGGGCGGAGAGCCTGTCGATGCCGCTGCTGCTGGTGCTGCTGGTGGTGGTGTTCGGCGCGCTGGCCGCGGCGGGCATGCCGCTGCTGGTCGGCGGGCTGGCCATCCTGGGCGCGTTCACCGCGCTGCGGCTGCTCACCACGGTCACCGACGTGTCGGTGTTCGCCATCAACCTGGTCACCATGCTGGGCCTTGGCCTTGGCATCGACTACGCGCTGTTTGTCGTCAGCAGGTTCCGCGAGGAGCTGGCCGCCCGGCCGCCTGGGCGGCAGGGCGTGCAGGACGCGCTGGTCCGTACCGTCGCCACCGCCGGCCGCACGGTCGCCTTCTCCGGCCTGACCGTGGCGATCTCGCTGGCCGGTCTGCTGCTGTTCCCGCAGATGTTCCTGCGCTCCATGGCCTTTGGCGGCATCGCCGCGGTGCTGGTCGCCATGGCCGGCGCGCTGACCGTGCTGCCCGCGCTGCTTGGGGTGCTCGGCCCGCGTATCAAGCGGCATGCCGTGGTGTACGTGGCGGTGATCGTGGTCGGGCTGCTGGCGCTCGGCCTGCCGTTCCGCAACGTGGCGTTCGGCGGCATCGACGCCCGCGCGCTGCCCGCCGACACCGAAAGCCGCCAGGTCAGCCAGACCCTGGACCGCGACTTCACCCGCAACGCCACCACCGCGATCACGGTGGCCATCTCCGGCGCGGACGTCGCCCGCCTGCGCGGCTATGTCGAGCGGCTGCGCGCGGTGCCCGGGGTGACCGCCGCCCAGATCACCCAGACCTCGGCAGCCACCAGCCAGATCGCGGTCCGCTACCGCGCTGACCCTATCTCGCCGCAGGCCAGGCAGCTAGTCGCGGACGTGCGCGCGGTGCCGGCGCCGGCTGGGTCCCGGGTGCTGGTCGGAGGGGACACCGCCGAGCTGGTGGACCTGCTCCAAAGCCTCGGCCGCACCCTGCCGTGGATGGCCGGGCTCGTCGGCCTGGTCACCTTCGTGCTGCTGTTCCTGGCGTTCGGGTCGGTGCTGCTGCCGGTTAAGGCCATCGTGATGAACCTACTGTCGCTGGCCGCGTCCTTCGGCGCGCTAGTGTGGATCTTCCAGCAAGGCCACCTGTCCGGGCTGCTGGGCTTCACCCCCACCGGCACCATCGAGGCCACCCAGCCGATCCTCATGCTGGCGATCGCGTTTGGCCTGTCCATGGACTACGAGGTCTTCCTGCTCTCCCGGATGCGCGAGCAGTGGGACCACACTGGCGACAACACCACCGCCGTGGCCGGCGGGCTGCAGCGCACCGGCCGGATCATCACGAGCGCGGCGCTGCTGATGGTCGTGGTGATCGGGGCGTTCTCCACCTCGGGCATCACCTTCATCAAGATGATCGGTGTCGGCATGATCATCGCCATCCTGATCGACGCCACCGTGGTCCGCGCGCTGCTAGTGCCCGCCACCATGCGGCTACTCGGCCGCTACAACTGGTGGGCGCCCAGACCGCTCGCGCGATTCTGGGACCGGTACGGGCACCGCGAGCACGGCCAACCACTCACTCCGCCCGGGCCGCCGCTCGTCCCAGAACCGCCCGCCGCCGACCGCCCCTGAACATCCCCGCAGGCACCCCGTCGCGGCGGTGACATGACCCAACAGCGGGCCAGGCCTGGAGGTGGCCTGATGCGCGTGCTCAGCGTGACGAACTCCTCGTGGGCCTGGAGCTGCTCACGATGCGCCGCACCGACCCTGACAGGCCACCGACACGGAGGCACGATGATGCAACCGGTACCCGCGCCAAGCCGCGAGCCTCGACCGCCACGGCGCCAGCAGCTCCAGGTCAGGCGGCGGCGCGACCGTCGGCCGGCGAGCCCGGTCGACCGCAGCTGGCGGCCGGACGCTGGCGCGGCGCATGGCAACGGCGCCTACGACATCACCGTGACCCGGGCCAGCTAGCCCCCGTTGGGAGGTCCCACATGGGCGAGCGCACGCGCTATGAGCCCGGCACCTTCTGCTGGGTGGGCCTGGCCGCATCGGATCCCGCCGCGGCGACGGCCTTCTACACCCGCTTGCTCGGCTCCGGCGCCGGCCGGGTGGCCGCCATCCAGGATCCGACCGGCGCGGTCGTGTCGCTGTGGCAGCCGCGCCCGCGCATCGGCGCCACGCTCGTCAACGACGTCGGCGCCCTGTGCTGGAATGAGCTGGCGACGACCGACGCCGGGCGGGCGAAGTCGTTCTTCGGCGAGCTGCTCGGCTGGCAGTACCAGACCAGCGACACCGGCGGCGCCATGATCACCAACGCCGGCCGCCGCAACGGGAGCATCCGCGCCCAGACCGGGCAGGAGCGGGGCACCCCCCCGCACTGGCTCCCGTACTTCACCGTCGAAAACGCAGACGACGCCGCGCGCCACGCCGCGCAGGCGGCGGGCGCACGCTCTTGCCGACCACTGAAACCCGCACCGGGCGCTTCGCGGTGATCGCCGACCCGCAGGGCGCCACATTCGCAGCCGCGGCGGGGGATCTGCCGGGACGGCTGCGGCCGGTCGCATGTGCTGCTGCCGGCCTGGCTGCTGTCACGGCGGAAGTACGCGGCTGCGGTGATCTTCGCGGCGGTGGCGCTGCGCGCGGCCGGGTTAAAGGTGTCCGCGGTGGCCGGCCGGCTGCGGCTGCCGGTGCCGGGCGGGGCCGGCCAGCGGTGGAGCGTCCCGGCCTCGACGGCCAGCTCGTGGCTGTCCCGGTTCGCCGCCCGGGCCGGGTGGCTGCGGGCGGGGCTGCTGAGGCTGCTGCCGCTGGCAGACTCGCAGGCCCGGCCGGTCGCGGCGGCCGGGTCGGCCGCCGGGGATGCGCTGGCCGCGCTGGAGGCGGTCACCGCCGGGCTGCGGCGGCGGTTCGGCGGCCTGGACAAGCTGGCGGCGCATGAGGTGGCCGCGCACCTGACCGGCGGCATGCTGCTCGCCCCGCCGCTTCCGGCCCTGGCGGGCAACACGACCCTGATCGCGATGGCCGCCGTTCCCCCTTCCTGACGTCCCGCCGGGCCGGCCAGGGTCGCCGTAAGTCCCGTTTACGGCGATTAGGAGGAGGAAGGTCATGACGGCAGCCGACAGGGAAGCCGCGACCCGGCGGCAGCGGGCGCAGACGATCGCGCTGTGGCGGTGGTCGCTGATCGAGCCGGCGATGGACCCTGCCCTGACATCGCGCCAGCGCGGCCAGATCGTGCGGGGACTGGCCGGCCGCGAGCACGCCGGCCCGTGGGGCCCCGCGGTGAGCGTGTCCCGCAAGACGATCGACCGGTGGATCACCGCCCGGCGCTCCGGGTTCGACGCGCTGGTGCCCGCGCCGCGGCAGTGCTCGCCGCGCACCGACCCGCAGGTGGCGGGCCTGGCGGTCGGGCTGAAGAAGGAGAACCCGGCCCGCACCGCCGCGCAGGTGCGCCGGGTGCTGGCCGCGCAGCTGGGCTGGGCCCCGTCCGAGCGGGCGATCCAGCGCTGGTTCGAGGCCCGCGAGCTGACCACCCGCCCCGGCGGGCAGCCGCCGCAGGCATACGGCCGCTTCGAGGCGCCGAAGGTGAACGAGATCTGGACCGCGGACCTGATGAACGGCCCCGATGCCGGCGGCCGGGCCTGTCACCTGGCCGGCATCATCGATGATCACAGCCGTTTCCTGGCCGGGCACCAGTTCGTCCGCCGCCCGGACGCGATCCGGTTCGCCGGCGTGCTCCGGGCCGCGATCACCGCCCACGGCATCCCCTCGGTCTTGTATACCGATAACGGATCTTGCTTCGCCGATGCCTCGCTGGCCCGGACGTGCGCGAAGCTGGGCATCAGCCTGGTCCGCAGTCAGCCAGGCCGCCCGATGGGCCGGGGCAAGATCGAGCGCGCGTTCGAGACCATCCAGCAGCAGTTCCTGGTCGAGGTCACCGCCGGCGACGACCCGGCCCGGCACCCGGTCACCAGCCTGGAGGAGCTCAACGACCTGCCCGGCCACTGGGTCCGCGAGGTCTACCACCAGCGGGTGCATTCGGAGACCGGGGAAAGCCCGCAGGCCCGGCATGCGGCGGCCGGACCGGCTGCCTCGCCGGACGCCACGCTGCTGCGCGAGGCGTTTTCCTGGAGCGCGGTCCGGCTGGTCCGCAAGACCGCCACCGTGGCCCTGGAAGGCAACGAGTACTCCGTTGACCCGTTCCTGGCCGGCCGGAAAGTCGAGCTGGTCTTCGACCCGTTCGACATGACCCAGCTGACCGTGTACTGGGCCGGGCGCAAGGTCGGCCGCGCGGTGCCGCAGGTCATCGGACGCCACGCCCACCCCAAGGCGCCGCCCGGCGAAGACCCCGAGCCGGTGAAATACACCGGCATCGACTACCTGGGCCTGGTCGCCGCCACCGGGCAGGCCGCCTCCGGCGAGCGGCTGCACCTGTCCAACATCGCCGACGGTGACGGCACCGGGCACGACGACGGCACTGGGCACCAGGACCAGGAGGAGGGGCAGTGAGCGCCCCGGCCATGCCCGCCGCCCAGCTGGCCTGCCTGCTCGCCGGCACCGCCGCCGGGCTGTGCGCCGACACCGCCGCGGTCGCCCTGATCACCGGCCACGGCCACTTCCTGCACCAGCCCGGCTTCCGCCGCGTCATCGCCGCCGGCAGCCCGATGCTCACCGGCGAGCCGGCCGCGGTGATCCGCTGGAGGGCCGCCGTCCGCGCCCTGGACACCGGCCGCCTGCCCTGCTCGACGTCGGAAGAAGCAGTGCTGCGGATCGCCGCCAGCCTCGGCGACCCCGCCATCGGCGTGCACCTGCGGCAGGTCCTGGGCGGCCTGGACCGGCGCAACATCACCCTGGTCACCGCCGCGATCACCGCCGCTAACGGCTGAGCAGCCACTACACCGGAAGGGAACCCCGATGATACAGACCCTGCAGGCCCACTGGGGCTTCACCGTCATGCCGTTCGGGCCGGCGATCCCCGCCGCCAGCCTGTTCGGCTCCGCCGCCCACAAGGAAGCCGTCGCCCGGCTGCGCTGGCTGATCTCCGCCCGCGGCCTCGGGGTGCTGACCGGTGAGGTCGGATCCGGGAAGACCGTGGCCGTCCGCGCCGCCGCCGACGGCCTGGACGCCTCCCGCCACACCCTCATCTACCTGCCCAATCCCCAGATCGGCGTGCGCGGGATCCATGGCGCCGTGGCCATGGCGCTGGGCCAGCCGCCCCGCTTCCACCACGCCACCTTGATCCCCCAGGTCGAGGCCGCGCTGGCCGCCGAGACCGACGAGCGGAACCGGCACGTCATCCTGGCGATCGGCGAATCTCACCTGATGTCGGGCGACCAGCTCGAGGCCGTGCGCATGCTCACAAACCATGACCTCGATTCCCGCTCGCCGCTGACGACCTTGCTGATCGGCCAGCCCACCCTGCGGCGCCGGCTTCGCGTCGGCGACATGGCCGCGCTCGTTATCTTGAGCTTTCGTGTCAGCCAGGGCTGTGACCTGCGGCGTCCCGTCGTGGACAGTGTCGCCGACGGGACGCTCGCAGCGTGATTCCGGTTGTTTCAGCCTCCTTGATCGTTACCTGATCGGGTCTCTCCGCGATGACCGCTGGTCGCCGAGTGCGCGGGCGAGCTGGCGGCGGAGCCGGGCGTTGTCGTCGGCGAGTTGCCTGTTGCGGTCGAGGGCAGCGGTGAGCCTGGCGCGCAGCGACGCATCGGTGGCCCGCTGGCCCGCAGGGATGACGCCGGCGGAGCCGGCGTCATTTGTCTCTTGCCGGAGCCTGCGGATCTGGCCGCTGATGTCGGGCTGGGTATAGAGCCACGACCGCGAGATCCCTGCTGCCTGCGCGACGCCGGCGAACGTCACGGGAGCCCCGGCCCGGCCGAGCTCGCGCAGCGCCTGGACGGCCTTCGCCCGGGTCAGCTCGTGCCGCCGGGCTGCGGCTTCGGAGAGCGGGTCAGGACGCACCGGCGGCCGCCTCCTTTCCTTCGCCGCCGTCGGCTTCGAGGGCGGCGATGATGTTGTCCAGGTTGCCGGCGACCTGCCGGTTCATCTCGGCAAGACGGGCGTGGCCGTTCGTCTCGGCGGCGGTGATGATCTGCAGGGTCTGCTGCCGCTGGGCATGATGCTGCGGAAGGAACTCGGCCGTAGTCAGGAACATCGGGCAAGTCAAACAAGAATTCGCATGCGGGCAGGTCTTGACTACCGGCAGCTGGCAGTAGCCGTTCGGGAGCGACTGGGTGGCCCGGGAGAGCTGCTGCTTCGCCCAGGCGGCCTCGGCGAGGGACCCGGCCGGGTCGAAGCTGACGGTCTCGCCGCGGGCGTTGACCTTGCGGGCGGCTTCCCAGTGCCGGCGGACGGTGGTGTCGGTCAGCCGGGCGTAATGCGCCGTCATTTCCGGAGTCTCGTGATCGAGGATCTTCTGGACGACATGCTGGGGGACGTCACGGTTGATGAGGGTCGTCCCCAGCGAGTGGCGGAACTGGTGCGGGGTGAGCCTGATCGGGGAGCCGTCCTGGCCTCGGATGTCGCAGCGCGCCAGCCAGCGGCGGAGCCCGCCGCGGTAAGCATCGCCGTTCGCCGGCACCGTGCCGGCGATGTTCTTCGTGGGCCGGGGAAACAGGACAGGGGTCCCGCCGGGCCAGCGGGCGGCGTTCCGCTGCCGCTGCCGCCCGATCTCGGCGACGAGCTCGTCATCAACGGGGACAAGAGCCTCGCGTTTCATCTTGTGGTTGTAGTAGCGCAGGTAGGGCTGCCCGTCGCCGTCGGCCACGATGCAGTCCGACGGCAGCTTGCAGGCGTCGCCGACGCGCAGCCCGCACCGGATCAGGATGAGCGTGATCAGGCGGCGGCCGGGATCGTCCCACCTGTCGAGGTTGGCGGGGTCCTCGATCTGGGCCATGACATGCTCGGCGAGCGCCCGGGGCAGCCTTTCCCCGCGCTTGGGGTAGTCCTCGGGAAAGATCATCGCGCCGGCGGGCAGGCCGGGATCCCACTCGTGCTGGCGGACCGCGGTGAGGAAGCCGTTGAGGTTCTCGATGTGCTCCCTTTGCAGCTTCCTGCCGCCGAACTCGGCATGCAGGGCGGCGAGGTAGCGTTCGAGCAGCGGCCGGGTGACCGCCTCGATGCCGGCGCTCTCGCTCTGGCCTGCCAGCCAGGATCCGAAGTGCGTGAGGACCCGGGCGCCGCGGGCGGGCAGGCCGGCGCTCAGCCCGGTGGCCAGCCGGTGCCGGCACCAGCGCTTGGCCAGGTCCTTCAGCCACGGCTGCGGGATGCCGCCGAAGCGCACGTGCGCGATCGGGTCGCTGATGCCGAGGTTGCGCAGCCGCCAGGTGTCACGGGGGTATTCCACGTCCCAGCCGCGGCCGAAGGCCAGTTCCTCGACCTGCCGTCGGGCATAGACGATCAGCGACCGGGGCGTGGTCGCGGAGACGCCGGGCTGTCCGGGCGGCGGCTCGTGCTGCCGCCACCTGTCCTCGTCCCAGTCCAGCAGGGACGTGACGCCGGCGCCGGCGGTGAAGATGACCGCCCGCTGGGCCTCGCCCGGGTCGACCTTCTGCCGCCCCGCGTCGCTGCGGACCTGGAACGCGTACTGCCATTCCAGCCGCAGTTGCGGGGACAGTGTCCGCATGCTGATGCGGTCGCGGCCGAGTTTCGCCTCGTCACCGTAGCCGGCGGCGAACTCGCGGGGGTCCGGGCAGCCGTGCAGCGACCAGGCGGACGCGTGGGCGTGGCAGAACACGGCACCGGGCCGGGCCCACAGGCCGCAGCCGGGAATCAGGCAGGTGACTTGGGGATCCGGGTGCGTCACGGGCGGCCCGGCCGCGATCCACGCACGGGTGTCCGGCCGGCCGGCGCGGCGGTAACGCCCGTAGTGCCCTTGGCAGAATCCCAGCATTCTGCTGGCGTATTCGCATCCGGGGACCTGGCATGCCGCCGGCACTGACCGCGGGCGCCATTCGGGATCGGCCGTGGCGGCGAACTCCGCGAAGTCCGGTTTCCGGACGAGCCACTGCTGGTAGTGCCACCGGCAAAGGCCCCTGTTCCGGCCTGGCCGCTCGCAGCCGTCCGCCAGGCACGGGGGTCCGCCGAAGACCGGGTCCCTCGGGTCGAACCCGAGGACCTCGCCGCGGAACCCGGGCCGGACGGCGGCCATCAGCGCGGCCAGCAGCCCTGGGTATGCGGCCGGCTCGCGGGCCGGCTGACCGGCGGTCACGAGGCATCCTCGCCGCCGGCGACCGCGGTCACCGTGACGCGGACGCTGCCGCGGCGGGCACTGGCACGCAGCCAGACGGCGGATCCGCGGGCGGCGGGGACCTCGAGAACATCGTCCAGGCCCAGGGCCTGCTGCCAGGCCGTGAACGCGGCCCGCGTGCCGGCACCGGCGATGCTGCCGGACAGGCTTCCGCCGGACTGGCCGACGGCCCACGCGATCAGCGGGAGGCCGGGATGGGCGTCCAGGATGGCGGCCAGCTCGCGGACGGCCTCCCGCTGCCACCGTTCCCGGTCGGCCCGCGTGACCCAGCCGCCGGTCACCAGGTCACCTCCCGCCCGGTCAGCCAGCCGGCCTTCTCCAGCGCCGCCCGCGCGTCTTCCGCCGTCAGGTGGCCATATATCGCGGATGTCGTGGTCACCGATGAGTGGCCGAGCAGCTTGGAGACGACCTCGATGGACACGCCGTCGCGCAGCCACCTGGTCGCCGCCGAGTGCCTGAACCAGTGCGGGTCGAACGCGATCCCGGTCCTGGCCCGGATCCGCAGCACCAGGTCATAGGCCGCCTGATACGCCCACGCGTGTCCCTTCGGCTCGGCCCAGATGTTGACCAAGACATGGTCGCTGTCGATGCCGCCGTACTCCTCGTGCAGGTAGTCGGCATAGAGACGGATCAGCTCCGGCCCGACGGGAACCGTCCGGCCGCCAGACTTGGCCCTCGCCCCGTTCGCGTTCTCCCGCGGGACAATGCTGACCTCCTGCTCGGCCGCGGCGATGTCCTCATGACGGAGCCCGAGGGCCTCGCCGGCTCGGCAGCCGCTTTCGTAAAGCAGGGCGAAGAAGAAGCGGTCCCGCAGCCGGGTGCAGGCATCGAGGACCGCCTGCGTCTCGGCAACCGTGAGGACCCGCGGCAGTTTCCTCGGCGCCTTCAGCGAGATGGCCCGGCCACGATACGGCTTGCTCTTGCTGACGTGGTGCAGGAACGGCTTCCAGCCGCCCCGCCCGCCGATCCTCCGCGCAGCCATCAGGTCGCCGACCTCTGCGCCGTTGCGGGCCTGGTGCGCATAGAACGCGCTGACGGCCGCGAGCTTGCGGTTCACCGTCAAAGCGCTGACCTCCGCGGCCGCCATCGGCAGCACCGCGACCTCGCCGGACCGGCCCGCCGGGGGAAGCCGCAGCCAGGCGACGAACTCCCCGATGTCTTCCAGCTTGGCCTCGCGCCAGTCGAGAGAACGGAAGCCAAGGAACTGCCAGTAATTCTTGAGGTCGTGCGCGTATGCCTTGACCGTGTTCGGCGACCGGCCGATATCGGTCAGATAGGCCAGGAAACGGTCGACCGGAACGACCGGCACGTCGTCGTCCCCGAGAACCGTCCACGATCGTGTCCCCGAGCCGGGGATCACCACCGGATGCACGAGCATCGTCTCCTCCTTGAACTGCGTCATGGGCAAGGCAGGAGATAACCACGGATGAACCGCCATCCAGGCAGGCGAGAACGCTCGTGGTGGACGTTAAAGACACGTCAGCTGAGGCTTGAGATAACCCTCGACCAGCGCGTCCAGCTCCGCTATCACATTCCCGCGCCCGCGCTCAGCCCGCAGGAAGCCAGCGGGTACATCCGGCGACACCTCGAACACGCCGGCCGGACCGACACCCTGTTCTCCGACGTAATCCAGGGTTGCCAGCGGGCGTCCGCCACGGCCGGTGACGGTCCTGGTTTGCCCGTTTCTCCTTCCGTCGCGGACGGGTTATCTGGGGGGCCTCCGCCACGCGGGGCAGTCGACAACAGAGCTCATCCCGCTGCGGCCTCTCGT
>WNGD01013123.1_pt1 | contig 12406 bp, 12 predicted proteins | sample 5400671 | NCBI WGS metagenome assembly WNGD01 (sample SAMN13153369, study PRJNA577476) | soil metagenome | isolation source: 40 cm soil or saprolite under grassland replicate 2 | place: USA:California | collected 2016-06-15
CGAGCAGTTGAAAGCAAAGAACCGTATCATCGACTTTTGCAGCCGCGTGGTCGTGACCGAGCAAACCCAGCACACCGAGCTACCAGACTGGGTACGACCGTAGAACCGACTCCAGTATTCCTTACCGTGCTCATCCTCGTGCCGAATCGCGTCGAATGGCGAGGTATGCAGTATTTGACTCATGGAATATTTCCTTTCTTCGTATAGTCATAAACTATAGCCTATACTCTTCTCAAAAGTCTAAAGTATGCAGGTGCCAGCATCTTGAATAACATATAAAACACGATATGGTACAATGCCTTCATCAAGAAGGCTAACAAGAAAAAACAGAAAAAAGTAATATATCACTCCCATGGGAGGAATCATGTCTGACACCACTACGAACACAACATCCCAACATAAATACACCAATCGGCTTATCAACGAGACAAGCCCGTACCTGCTGCAGCACGCGCATAACCCTGTAGACTGGTATCCATGGAGCGAAGAGGCGCTGCAAAAGGCGCAGCAGGAGAACAGGCCTATCCTGCTCAGTGTTGGCTACTCTGCCTGCCACTGGTGCCACGTCATGGAACGCGAATCCTTTGAAAACGAAGACATCGCTGCCCTCATGAACCAGCACTTTGTCTCCATCAAAGTAGACCGCGAAGAGCGCACGTGTCCTGCAGACCATAGCTGATTTATACAAGAATCAGCGCAAAGAAATTGAGGAACAGGCCAATCAGGTCGCTGATTACCTCAAACAGCGCACTGGCACCCCTCCTCGCAGCAAGGACGGCATTAGCCCCACCGGCGTCATGCCGCTTGAAATGCTCAATGCTGCCAGTCGCGAACTTGCCTCAGAATTCGATCCCATGCATGGTGGTTTTGGCCATGCGCCCAAGTTCCCCAATACCATGTCCCTCGAATTTCTCTTGCGTGTCTATCAGCACCGCCTGCGCGGTGAGATTGGCGCAAAGGCAACCACGCCAGAACTGGAGATCGTCGAAGTGTCCTTGCAGCACATGGCCAATGGTGGCATTTACGACCAGTTGGGCGGCGGCTTCCATCGCTACTCCGTAGACGCAGAATGGCTCGTGCCGCACTTTGAGAAAATGCTCTATGATAATGCCCTGCTCAGCCGCCTCTACCTGCACACCTATATCGTCACCAATAACCCATTGTATGAGCGCATGGTCGAGGAGACGCTGGGATACGTCGTGCGCGAAATGGTCTCACCAGAGGGTGGCTTTTATTCCACGCAAGACGCTGACAGCGAGGGCGAGGAGGGCAAATTTTTCACCTGGACGCCGGACGAGATTGAAGCCGCGCTGCCTGCTGAAGATGCCGCGCTCTTCATGCAGTACTACGGCGTAACACAGCGTGGCAATTTCGAAGGGAAGAACATCCTGCATATCGAACAGGATGCCCAAACCGTGGCTGATCAAGCGCATGTCAGCCTCGAAACCCTGCAAGCATCTCTGAAGCGCAGCCGCGAAATGCTCTTTAAGGTGCGTGAAAAGCGAGTGAAGCCCGGACGGGATGAGAAAATACTCGCGTCGTGGAATGGACTGATGTTGCGCAGTTTCGCGGAAGCAGCCCGTTACCTGGACCGTCCTGACTATCTCCAGGTTGCCACTAACAATGCTGAGTTTTTGCTGCGCGAATTATACCGTGATGGCCGTCTACAGCGTACCTACAAAGATGGTCGCGCGCATTTGAACGGCTACCTGGAGGATTACGCATTCCTGGCGGACGGCTTATTAGCCCTCTATGAAGCCAGCTTTAACCCGCGCTGGTTTGTTGAAGCTCATCGCCTGGCGGATGAAGCTATCGCATTGTTTGCCGACGAGCAAAATGGCGGCTTTTTTGATACAGGCATCGACCATGAAGCCCTGGTAAGCCGTCCCAAGGATATCATGGACAACGCAACTCCTGCAGGAAATAGCGTTGCCGTCGATGTCTTGCTGCGCCTGGCAGCTTTCACCGGTGAGCAAGAGTATCGTAGGCGGGCTGATGATTACTTGCGCCCTATCGCAGACGTGCTGGTGCAGCACCCGCAGGCCTTTGGCCACGTACTTGGCGCACTTGACTTTGTCATCTCGCAGAGTAAGGAAATTGCTATCATCGGGGATCCTCAACAAGCTGACTCACGTGCCTTACTGGAGGTCATCAACGAGCGCTACCTGCCAAACAGCGTACTCGCCTGCGCCGCCCCCGATAATCGTGAAGCAATACTATCAATACCCTTGCTGGCGGATCGGCCTATGAAAGACGGCAAAGCCACAGCCTATGTCTGTCACAATTTCGCCTGCCTCACCCCCATCAACACACCTGGCGAGCTGGAGAAGCTTCTGTAGGGAACAGGGCGACCGCAAGGGTCGCCCCTACCATGTATGAAATATCCATGCAATTCGTATATTGTAGGGGCGACCCTTGCGGTCGCCCTTGGGGGATTGGGTGGGGAATGTTAATTATTTACATAACTTGGGTGGGGAATGTTAATCATTTACATCCCTTGGGTGTGGATGTTAATCATTCACATACCGCATCTCACCCTTGACATCATGGCGGCAGAGCATGCCGTTGCGTGCCATCTGCTCTAATGCCAGGATAGCGGCGGCTCTCTCCTTGCGTCCTGGCGCTTTCTTGCCTGGAGGTATGAACATTTGCGCCACCTCTCCAGGAGTGAATACAGCCAGGTCACCTGTGTGCTCCTGCAGATAATGAGTTATTGACTCTTCATACCATGTCACAAGATCACCAGGTCGCTTGGCTTCTGGACAATTAACGATCATCACCGGACAGGGGGCAAACTGCAAGATTCTACGCGAAGTACTTTCTGCAAACAACCGCCGTATCTTCTGCTTTGCAGAATTACCGCGACTACCAACAACGATGAAGTCGACATGTAGCTCTTGTGCCGCCCTGACAATCTGATCTGCCACAACACCCATACGTATCAACGTTTGAATTTGTCCTGAAGCAATACCTTTTTTCACCAATTCAGTCCGCGCTTTTTGCAAGGATTCCTCTGCCTGGGCCTGCTGCTCATAGCTGTATAAGGGAGGCTGCACTTGTCCAATATACATACTCAGGACAGGAGATGAGATAGTGCCTACGGGAATGACATGCAGTAGAAAAAGGTGTAAGTGTGGAGCAGCCTGCTCGATGAACTCGCCCATTAAGTGCAGAGCTTGCTGTGTAGCAGGTGAAATGGGAGCATCAACGCCCAGCAAAATATGCTTATTCATGGCCGTTCCCGGTTTTTACTTTCAACTGATCACGTTATACCAATCAGTTTAACCAACAGCCCATTCTGGACAATCCAACAAACCAGGTACATAGCATATTCATCAATCTATATCCCACAGTATACAAACTTTTCGCCTGATAGGCAAGGATTCACAAGTGTGATGTACTTCACTTTCACTTTGTGCATCTACTCATAGTAACCCGGACCAAAAGAGTGCATACTACTAGTTAGCATATAAACAAATTTTAAGCCTCAAAAAACTCTTGTTAAAAATATAAATGGGTCATTTATCACATCCTTTTTTGCGTTGTTCCTGCTATCTTAATGCATATAGGCTTGGTCGGCGTGTATTGTTTTGAAAAAAACATCTCGTGCAGTGTTGCTTCTTAAATACAAATCGTTCAAATTTATTAAAGCTAAAGCGAAACAACGGTCCATTTGAGTAAACCTGGTTGAGTACGTTTATAATGGCATCGTAGTAGCGTAACAGAGTAGGTTCAAATTACGAATGTAGAGGATTAGTCTTGTTGCGTAGGGACAAGGGGTGGTGGAGCGGTTGAGTGGGGGCCTTGTGCTTGTCCTGCTGGCAGGCATAGCGTAGTGTTTCCCGGCAAGCTTCATCATGCAATCAGCCTGGCATTAAATGCAAACGCAACAATACAGCAAGCCTCTACAGAAAGTAGGTCAAGAGCGATGGATATAGAGATGAAAGACCTACCCGCTCAGATGAGCTTATCAGCGCTCATACAGCGCTGCATGGGCGAGATCGAACATTACCGGCATAAAGAACCACACGACGACCAGTATTGCTTAGAGCTTTTCCATCGTGCTATGGTCAAACATGATCCTGATGCCTGGGAACTCTTGCAACAGCGCTTTAGTCCAATGGTGAGGGCATGGATACGCAACCATCCTCATCGAGATATAGCGTGTCGCCTTGAGCCTGAAGAAAATTATGTAGATCATACATTTACTCGGGTTTGGCAGGCGTCGATTCGCAATACCCTGGAATTTGACACCTTGGCTGCCGCCCTCAGCTACCTGAAGCTCTCCCTGCAAGGAGCCGTTATCGACGCACTGCGAGCGTATTCAAAGCCAAAAGAAGCGCCGCTGCCCAATCCTGGCTCAGACACCTGGTACGTGGAAGAGCCTGCATCTGAGGACGAATATGAGACTCACGAGCTCTGGGACATTATCAAGAACCTGCTTCCGAACGAACGCGAACGGCGACTGGCATACCTGCTCTATCACTGTGGCCTGAAAGCCAGGGAGATTGTGCGCTATCGCCCGGATGAATTCAGTAATGTGCAAGAAATCTATCGTCTCACGCGTAACATCATGGAGAGACTCATGCGCCATCGCGATCAAATTCGCTGGCGGCTTAGCGACAGTCAAATGTAGGGGAGAGAAATGAACAATACTCAATGTCTGTATACTCAGTCTGCATACTCATGCCCAAAAAAATGACACCTGGCTCGTTTATACAACGACATTCCCAATAGGGAAGCAAGGTTGCTAAGCTATCCTTGCTAAACACTACGCTAAGTGCCATAATGCAGAAGGTGAGGTATTATGCCGATGGATTGTTTAAACTCAATAGCCCCTACAAATGAGCAGCTTTTAGGTTTTGCCCTGGATGGAGATACCCTCCCTGAAACGACCAGGAATCATCTCGAGCAGTGTCAAACATGTCAGCGGCGACTTGCGAGGTACGAACAGGCCTACACTTATCTGATTTCTCACCTTTATCGCAGTCTGTGCCCATCTGGCGAGCAATTGAGCCTCTATTGTGCTGGCCTGTTGCCGGATGACGATCGCATCAGTATCGCAAATCACGTTTTAGACTGCCCACTATGCGCTATTGAAGTTGCGGAAACACGCCACCCGTGTCATTCGCCCGCAACCACAGTTTGCCGTGCGTGGTGACGAATCCGAAGCTGCCTGGCCGCGACAGTACAAAGCCGAATCTGTCGATATTTCCCTACATCTTTCGCGCACGAGCAGCGGCGAACATATGCTGCTTGGCATCCTGATCAGCACCAATCCGGCAGAGAGCGTCGAAGCCCTTGAGGGGATACCCGCCGAGCTCTACAACTCCCCCTTGCCTCTGGCTACCGACGGCGACAAACCAGCAGCAACCCCGCTTCTGTGCACGCAAGTAGACGACCTCGGTAACATCGTCTTCAAACTCGTGCCTGCTGGCGAATATGTCATGGTTATCTATTTACCCAATCGCGAACTGGTTATCGAAGGCCTGACTATCGAGTAATTTTACTACCATCTTCCTGGTATATTGGCTGTCTAATTTTGTAGGTCTATAGACTCGCTCATTTCGTTAGTCACTGGGGGCTAACCATTGCACATGGATACCGGGCAATTTTTGCAATACCTGCGCGACCTCCAACCATAAAACAAAAACAGCGGGACGGCTCAATGAGCCGTCCCGCCTCACATAGTAAAACTAAAACCTCTCTTACTATGTTATACGTCGTCGGCCACCCGAAACGGCGCGCAGAATGGCAATCAGAATGACTGCGCCAATGAAGGCGACAATCACCGTGCCAATGAAACCGCCAGCTCCTAGACCAAGCAGGCTTGCCAGGAAGCCGCCGATCAGCGCCCCAACAAGGCCAACGATGATATCACCAATGACGCCGTAGCCACCACCGCGCATGACTACACTGGCCAGGAAGCCAGCTATCAAACCAACGAGTAGCCACCATATTACAGCTGAAAGACTGATATCTGCAAGAACTAAACTCGCAAATGTCATATTACTATTCTCCTTCCGTCTATTTACTTCTCTGATCGAAACTTACGCAAATGCTGTGGTTTCATAAACGATTATTCATGCCTGACTATCCACTGAAAAAGTTTTCAGTTTACGCATTTGCTAGTTATACAATAACCCAGGCCGTTCGATTAAACAAGTCAACAATAAAAATGCTAAGTCTCTTCCAATCTTTATCTAAGCTTTTTAATTTTTTATGCACCATCGTCCCTTTTTGCATATTTCCTGTCCCTTAGTCCAGTGTTTGCTTATCAGATGGTATGATACCCTGAGTCTATACACGTATATGCAGACCAGGAGTATACATCGTGCCTTTAGTGCCCAACCCCTCAGAATCAAAATCAGCACTGGATGAGGTCGATACAGTTCTGCCTGTCAAACCGCGTCTCACACTCTCAGTACTGCATCTGCCTCGAAATGTGTATCTGCTGCTCTTTTTTACCCTTGGGAAGGGCTTTCAGCTAACCATTGCAACACTCAACGTCAACTATTATGCCCATAGCCTGGGCTATCGCCCCGACTTTATTGGCCTACTAAGCGCCATGCCGGCCATGGGTGCCCTCATTAGCGCCATCCCAACGGGCATGCTTGCAGATCGTATTGGCCGCAAGCCAGTTCTGATAGCAAGCGCCATCTTAACTCCGCTCTTCCTGGCTGGCATCGGGCTTGGCACCTCCCCATCCTGGCTTCTTGGCTGCGCTTTCATGCAGGGCGTCGTGTCAAATGCCTATTGGGTCACGAACCTGCCCCTCTTAGCTGAGAACACTACCGAGCAGCAGCGTGTGGGCGTCTTTGCGCTCAATAGTTTCCTCTTACTCGGCGTTGGTGCGCTCGGCAACCTGCTAGGTGGAGCAATTCCTGAGTTCGTAGCCGGCATCATGCATGTTTCGCCCGCCAGTACCATCCCCTTACGCTGGGGCGTCCTCGCGGCAGCATCGAGCACCTTCATTTTTGGCTTACCACTGTGGTTCTTGCGCGAGCCAAAACGCCGGCATGGAGCTACCGCCCGCAATAACATAAGTCGGCCATTAGAAACCAAAGAGAAATTGCCCGTCCCGCTCTTCGCGAAGTTATTGATCCCCGACTTGCTGTTCACAGTAGGTGAAGGCGCGGTAGTCGGGCTGATTCAGCTCTTCTTCATTTTGCGTTTCATGCTTCTCCCGGGACCACTTGGAATCATCTTCACCATTTCAGGCCTTGCCGGAGGCCTCTTCTCGCTCACCGCCCCTTTGTTTGTTCATCGCTGGGGCAAGTTACGCATCATCACCACGGTCATGTATCTCAGTGCACCCTTAATGATTCTGATCGGGTACGCCCCCACCCTGTGGTTGGCAATTGGTGGCGAATATACCCGCTCCTTCATGCGAACCCTCATCGAGCCTGTGTATGCAGCTTTCGCAATGGAACAGGTTTCCGATCGTTACCGCGCAACCCTAAGTGGCTTCTATTCAGTCACCTGGAGTATTGGTTTTAGCATAGGCCCAGCGACCGCAGGATGGTTACAAACGAACGTCAGTTTATCCACCTCTTTTATCTTCGGAGCCTGCTGCTTAACACTTAGTGCAACCCTCTTGCTCTTCTTCTTCGGCAGGCCAAGAACAAGCCCTGCCCTATCATAGGGGCAACGGCGGTGTTGAAACCGCTAGGTATTGTGGAAACGTGCTGGTCAGTCTGTAGGGGCGAGGGCGGTGGAGAGCGGCTGGGTGGGCCTTTATGGTCGCCCGCCGTGCCCTTCCACCTCGTGCCCCTACCCATGAAAGACTTTGTTGGCGAATGCCACTGGTAATGCAATTGCCTGTCAGGGTCCCCCCTAAGCATTACCCGAAGTGACCTAACACTGTCATCCTGAGCGCAGCGAAGGATCTCGTCCTCACCGGTCATAGGCATCCTCCTTGCCATTCTTCACTCCAATCTGGCCAAGCAGAATTGTTGGACTCGATCCAGGCCATCTGCTTGTCGAGAACCCAGCCCTTGCTTTGCTTCTCCCGCGCAAGAGCAGCGGACCCATCGCAGGCCTATCGGTATCATGGGCAGGGAAAAGCCCTGCCCTGGCTTCTCCGTCGTTTCGTCTCAGAATCGCATTCGCCAGCAGGGTCATGAAAGGGCTTGCATTCCCCCAAGCTTCTCTCTCCTTCGCCGCCACAGGCAGCGTTCCGAAAAAACTACCCTTGCAAACGAGGGTGGTGTAGGGGCCCGATTTATCGCGCCCTGGAGTGGGCCTTTACGTTCGCCCGCCTCGAGCCTATTCCCTGGATACCAGGACAACCACACTGTGTTTTGTCACATGGCATGTGTTGCCAGAAACTAGGATTCCCTGTCCGGGTTCGACAATGTCCTTGGGAGACGGCAAAGCCGTGTCGATCATCTTGAGCCATTGCCGGTCAGTGAGCAGAGGAATTTCAAAATCGAGATCCGACCACTCCATATTGAGTATGACGTGTATGTCATCATCCTGCGATCGGCCCCAGATAGTAAACGCCAGCATGCGAGAACTGGGATCATCCCAGCCGGGACTGTACAGCTTGACTCCATGCCAGTCGATGTCCTTCTGTCCCTGTGCATCTGGTTCACCAGTAAAGAATTGTCCGCTGTACAGGTTGGGATGGCTTTTGCGGAACGCAATCATGTGTTTGAAGAACCTGAATATCTGCTGGTTTTGCTCGAGCAGCTTCCAATCGAACCAGCTGATCTCATTGTCCTGGCAATAGGCATTGTTGTTTCCTTGCTGGGTCCGCCTGACTTCATCTCCCGCCAGCAGCATGGGAACGCCTCGTGACAGAAAGAGAATCACCACAAAGTTCTTGATCTGCAGTTCGCGCAGCGCCTCAATCTCTGGATTGGTTGTCGGTCCCTCTGCCCCGCAATTCCAGCTCAGATTCTCGTCGATGCCGTCTCGGTTCTCCTCACCGTTGGCCTCGTTATGTTTAACATTGTAGGAGACCAGGTCATTGAGCGTGAATCCATCATGGCAGGTGATGAAGTTGATACTGTTGATCGGCAGGCGCCCCTTGGACTGGTAGAGGTCTGAACTGCCTGCAATGCGCAAGGCGACCGTGCCTATTAACCCCGCATCGCCTTTGACAAAACGGCGCATATCGTCGCGGAATCGCCCGTTCCATTCCCCCCAGCGCTCCCCTGGGAAGTTGCCGACGTTGTAAAGCCCACCGGCATCCCACGCTTCAGCAATGACTTTCGTATCAGCAAGGGCTTCATCCAGCGAAATATGCCATACGACAGGGGGATAGGCCATCGGCTTCCCCTCTTCGTCACGGGCCAGGATCGATCCTTGGTCGAAGCGGAATCCATCCACGTGCATCTCCTTGACCCAGAATTCCAGGCATTCTGCGATCAGCTTCTCGACCACGGGATGGTTACAGTTGAGGGTGTTGCCGCAGCCTGTATAGTCGAGATAATACTGTTTATCTTCTGGAACGAGCATATAATAGGTACTGTTGTCCAGGCCCCTGAAACTGATTGTCGGACCCAGTTGATTGCCCTCGCTGGTGTGGTTGAAGACTACATCCAGAATGACCTCGATGCCGGCTTTGTGCAAAGCTTTGACCATTTCGCGAAAGTCCTGGATATGGCTACTCTCTTCAGGTGAAAGGCAGTAAGCGTGGTGAGGTGAGAAGTGGCTGATGGGGTTGTATCCCCAGAAATCCGTCAAAGGTTTACCGTCCACGGGGTTGAGCTGGCTGACATCCTGCTCATCAAATGCGAAGATAGGCAGCAGTTCAACGGCGGTGATGCCAAGTTCCTGGAGATAAGGGATCTTCTCGACAATGCCAGCAAAAGTGCCTGGATGCTGGCAGCCAGAGGAAAGTGACCGGGTAAAGCCACCCACATGCATCTCGTAAATGATGGTCTCACTAATCGGCCTATGTAGTGGTTGATCCCCTTCCCAGTCATATTTCGATGTATCGATGACCGCGCAGCGCATCGAGGTCCGCACATTGTCATCTGGGGTACAAGCTGCTGTGCGACTCCAGAGCGCGTCAGTGATGCCTCTGGTGTACGGATCAACTACGACCTTGTTCTTGTTAAAGCGGTCACCATCCCCATGTAGATCCTGGGGCCCATCGAGGCGGTAGGCATAGTACATTCCGGGTTGCAGCCCCTTGACATAAACATGCCAGAAATGGAAAGTGAGGTTTGTGACGGGGTCTAATTGAATAGTCTCTAACGGCTCAGGGTCGTTATACTCAGCAAACAATAGGAGTTCAACAGAGGTCGCATGCTTTGAAAAGAGCGAGAAGTTCACACCTTGTTCATCGGGCACTGCTCCTAAAGGATGCATGGCTCCCGCTTCTACCTGGTACATTTGTGTCGCCATCTCTCTTCGCCTCGCATTTCCTTGATAATTGGTAGGGCACCGCTGGCTCACCAAATGGAGCCTTCAGTCATATAACCCAATTGTAACCGTGAGCGTACATGTCATTGAAAGGACGTTTAAAAGCATACACCATGAATAAACAGCATGATCAATCTCGATCTAGGAGCGACAAGGTGCAGGTCGGCAAACCTGCCCCCGGCTTCACCCTTCCCGCATTAACAGGCCAACCTGTGAGCCTTGCGAGTTTTATCGGCAAAAAAGACATCGTACTCTACTTCTACCCCAAGGATAATACCCCCGGTTGCACCGCCGAAGCATGCGCTTTTCGAGATAGTTATGAAGTCTTTCGGGATGCCGGAGCAGAAGTCATCGGCATCAGTTCTGACCCCGAAGATTCGCATCAGCGATTTGCGACACAGCACCATCTCCCTTTCATCCTGTTGAGTGATCGAGGCGGTGTGGTGAGAAAGCGCTACGGCGTTCCCTCGACTTTTGGACTACTACCCGGGCGTGTAACCTACATCATCGACAAACAGGGGATCGTTCGCCACATCTTCTCTTCGCAATTTGCTCCACAGAAGCATGTTGCCGAAGCGCTCAAAGTGCTGCAGGCCTTACGTGAGGAGCGTGCGTAACAAAGACGTATTCTACAACAGCGTGTTTCAACTCGCCCACCGCCAGGACTGGCCCCCCAGGCCCATTTTTGCTGGCCACTGGCCCAGGCTCTCTACTTACAGCCGCGACTTCGTAACCAGTGATATTGCCTGGATACGTCACGCTTGCAATACCGTTCTCTATACTAAGCAGCCCGATGCTTCGGGGTTGCCTATCATGGATCAGCCAGCCCTGGTAGACTTCTGTCCCCTGTAGTTGCGGAAGTCCATGCATTACTAGTAACGTAATATTCTGCTCTGGAAGATAGATTAATTTACCCGATACCCCCTGCGTAGAGGGATTACCTTGAATGGCGTATGTTAGAGCCACTTGATGCTGGAGAGAGCTTACCTGCCTCTCAAGGGCGGTATTTTGTTGCTGTAGAGATGTAACCTCATGCTGGAGAGAAATATTCCACGCAGCCATTCCACCAAAGAGTATAAACATCAACACAGCCGCAGCAGCCAGGAGTCGCGTACCCCAACGCTGTCGTCTGGGGTGCTGGTTTATTTGCACTGGTTGAGCCGCCTTGGTTTGGTCCTCCTTGTGAATTGCCCCGAGTATACGCTCTTTTAAGGACTCGGATGGATTCATCTGTGTGACAGAATATGGCAACAGGTCCACTACGGCGCGTACTTCCCGCAAACGGCGTTTACAGTTTTCGCACCCAGCAAGGTGTGCTCGTGCTGCCTCCTGTTCCTCGGGTGTAACGGCACCAAGCGCATATGCTCCCAGGAGTTCTTCAAATTCATCGCAGGTCATCGCTGGCTCTCCAATCTTTCTAACTGCCCTGTACTACGTTTGGCATAGCTTAATAGATTACTGAGCGCGGCAGTTCTCGCAGCGGCCAAAGAGGGTCAGTGAGTGACCTTCAATATCAAAATTCGTCTTGTCACCAATGGCTATCAATTGATCAACGGGAAGACAAACATCTACCTCCACAACCCGGTGGCACTGAGTGCAGGTCAGATGATGATGGTGATTGCCACCACAGACACGGTAATGATGCGTCCCATCTGCAAACTCGATACGATCCAGCAGACCCATTTGCACCAGCTTCTCCACTGACCGGTAGACCGTCGCTCTTCCCAGGCGCGGCTCTACCTCTCGTATCTCCTGCCACAGATCATCAATCGTGAAATCAGTTCCGTTAACAGCAAGCTCTACCAGTCGATCTGCAATGAGTTGTCGTGGGCGCGTACGCCGTTGGCTCACCTCATCGAAAGCCGCTCGAATTTTGTCTGTTATCACGTTTGCCTTTCTCTTTCTGTTTTCTAGCCTGCCTTCTCCTTGCGTCCTGCCTGACTGATGCTACGCATCAGTCAGGCAGGACGGGTAAGTGCCAGGTATTATAATCCTTTATCGACGCACATGCGCTGGGATACACTCCCGG
>WNGD01019446.1_pt1 | contig 12405 bp, 12 predicted proteins | sample 5400671 | NCBI WGS metagenome assembly WNGD01 (sample SAMN13153369, study PRJNA577476) | soil metagenome | isolation source: 40 cm soil or saprolite under grassland replicate 2 | place: USA:California | collected 2016-06-15
AGTCGCTCCGCAGCGTCCCCTGGCTGGGATAGAGCGCGGCCAGCGGCACCTTGGGCGGGGCATGCCTGCCGAGGGTGGCCGGGTCGCTGCCCGGATTGCCGTGGTTGTAGGCCCACACCTGCTGCTCGCTGAGGAACGCCGCCGAGACGAAGTCGAGCGCCTTGCCGCCGTCGTCGGCGCGCTGCAGCGCGGCGAGGAAGTCGCTTGGGAGGTCCGCGTGCGGGCCGGGGAGCCCCCCGAGCCCGGCCAGCAGCGCGCCGATGTCCTGGCTCCGCTTGCTGAGCGTGCCGAGCGTGAGGGGCTGGCCGCCCGACCCGGCGAAGAGCATCGCCCCGAGCAGCGACTGCAGCGCCGGGGTCGAATGGTTGGGGGTGGTCTGCCCGAGCTTGACCGGGCCCCACTCGGGATGCCCGGCCGCGCCCCAGCCGGCCGGGTTGCGCAGCAGGCCGAGCAGGTCGCCCCAGCCGGGCTGCTTGCCCGGCCAGCCGAGCGCCTGCGCCATCGGCCGCGGCATCGCCACCACCAGCGGCGAGCTCGCGACGCTTCCCTGCGGGTCGGTCACCACGCCGCCGGCGCCGTTGCCAGCCTGCAGCCGGAGCGCGAGCAGGCTCGCCCAGGTGGACGAGGGCGGGACCCAGACGTCCGGCCGCGTCCCGGCGCTGCTGTCGGGCCAGCCCTTGGCGAGCTTGTCGACCGCGGCCGCCGGCTCCATGCTCTGAACGTGGACGCCGACGCAGGAGCCGTTCACCTTGGGCGACCCCTGCTGGTAGTCGGCTGCCGCCTGCTGGAGCAGCCCGGCCAGCTCGGGCGCCGCCACCACCTCAAGCGGGATGCGCGTCCCTCCGCAGCCCCCGCCGGCCGACCCGCCCCGCTCCCGTTCGCGCCGTACTGCCGCGCCGACCTGGTGACGATCAGCGTCCCCGCAATCGCCGCCAGCACCAGGGTGAGGCTGACCAGGACCACCCAGCCGGTGACCCGGCGCGGCGACCCACCAGGGTCGGGGTCCGCGAGATGCCTGCCCCGCTGCCGTGAGCTCTCCACGTTGCGCATACGTAGTAAGCCTCCAGATCCCCCCAATTCGCGGCCCGAAGGTGTGCAGAAAGGTGTGCGGAAGGGAAGCAGCGGCAGATGCGCCTTGGACAACCCGTCCCTTGACATCCAAGGTGCTCAAACTATGACGGGTAATCTATTTCAGGACAAAATAGCTACCCAACGAAACAAGTCACGTAAGCATACGTAAGCGCTCAACAACGCATAGGGGCGCAGTCAAGCCGCACGGCGCGCTTGAATCCCTCGGTTCGATTGCGAACGGTTCAGGAGCCCGGCGCCGGGTCACGGCGCCGGGCCGGCAAGCGCCTGGCTCAGGCGCTGCGGCGCTCCAGCCAGGTCAGCAGGGTGCGGACCGCGGCGCCGGTCGAGCCTTTGGCGAGGTACCCGTCCTCCGCGTCCGCTCGTGCCGGGCCGGCGATGTCCAGGTGGGCCCAGGGCCGCCCGTCGACGAATTCCTGCAGGAACAGCCCGGCGGTGATGGCGCCGCCCCAGCGCTCGCCGACGTTCTTCAGGTCGGCGACGTCGCTGTCCAGCTCCTTGTGGTAGTCGTCGGGGAGCGGCAGCCGCCAGCTCCGCTCCCCCGCCTCGCTGGCGGCCGCCAGCAGCTCTTCGGCGAGCGCGTCGTCGTTGGAGAGCAGCCCGCTGATACGCTTGCCGAGCGCCACCACGCAGGCGCCGGTGAGGGTGGCCACGTCGATCATCGCGTCGGGTTTCGATTCCGCGCCGAGCGCGAGCGCGTCGGCCATCACCAGGCGGCCCTCCGCGTCGGTGTTGAGCACCTCGACGGTCTTGCCGTTCTTCATGGTGAGCACGTCGCCCGGACGGGTGGCGCTGCCGGACGGCATGTTCTCGGCCGAGGCGAGGTAGCCGGTGACCGCCACCTTGACGCCGAGATCGGCCACGGCCGACAGCACCCCGAGCACCGCCGCCGCGCCGGACATGTCGGTCTTCATGGTGATCATGCCGTCGGGCGGCTTGAGCGAGAGGCCGCCCGAGTCGAAGGTGATGCCCTTGCCGACCAGCACCACGTGGCCGCGCGCACCCTCGGGCTGGTAGGACAGCTCGATCAGCCGCGGCGGGTTGGCGGCGCCCTGGCCGACCCCGACGATCCCGCCGAAGCCCTCCCGGCGCAACTGCTCCTCGTCGCGGACGGCCACCCGCACGTCCTTGCCCGCCACCGCCGCGCGGGCGGCCTCGGCCAGGTCGGCGGGGTGCAGGGCGTTGGCGGGCTCGTTGGAGAGGTCGCGCGCCAGGTTGGTGGCGGCTGCCCGGACCGTGCCGGCGGCCAGCGCCCCTTCCAGATCCTGGCGGTCCGGGTCGTCGCCGCTGACGGCCAGGTCGAGCTGCCGCAGCGCGTCGGTGCTGGCAGCGCCGCCGTCGCGCCGCGGCTGCTTGTACTTGTCGAACCGGTAGGCCGCCAGCAGCGCGCCCTCGGCGACCGCCCGGACCGCTCCGACCGGGTCGCCGGGGAGGGCCTGCACCAGCGTGGTGACCGCCTGCTTGGCCCCGGCGGCATGGCGCACGATCACCCCGGCGGCACGGCGCAGCGCCTCCGCGTCCGCCTCGCCGCGGTCACCGAGGCCGACTACCAGCAGCGTGGCGGCGGCCAACCGGCCGAGCGCCGGCACCGCCACCGCCTCGCCGAGCTTGCCGCTGAACCCGCGCGCCTCCAGCAGCGACCGCAGCGGCACACCGAGCGCCGCCGCCGCCTCCGCCCCGGGACCTGGGTCCAGGCCGCCGAACACCGGCACCACCAGCAGGTCGGTCGGCGCGCCAGCCGCGTCGGCATCAACCAGCGAGACGTTGAGCATCGGTCCTCCCACCACTCCATCGCACGACAAGCCTCCAGCTGAGGCACCATAGTCTAGTCGGCTGGCCTGCGCTGATGGCGCGGGCCGCAATGAGATTTCGGAGGAACGGGGTGCAGATGGAGCGGCGCAGGCTGGCGGACCTGATCGCCTTCGACGACGCCCGCATGGCCAAGCATCGCCTGTTCGAGACCGACCGCACGCTCACCGACCTCTACTGCCTCGACGTCGGCCAGGAGCAGCTCCTGCGCGTCCACGACGACGCCGACAAGGTGATCCTGGTGATGGCCGGCCGCGTCCTCGCCCGCGTCGACGACGACAGCGCCGAGTTGACCCAGTACGAGATCCTGCTGATCCCAGCCGGCGCCAAGCACGCCCTCAAGAACCTCGGCCCTGAGCCCGCCGTCCTGGTCGTCTTCGTCGGCCCCCGCCTCGCCTGACGATCACCACGAAACCGTTACGGTCTCGCAATAAGGCGGCTATTGCGTAATTTATCTTTCTGTGGTATTCTAGGTAGCTATGCCGGAATTCCGTTGCTAGCATCGCCCTCCTTCCCGGGTCGGCGATGTGATGAAGGACGGAGGGATTCCGACTGATGCATGAACGGCAGCCCAGCCAGACCGCGATGATGGCGGCCGCGGCACGAGCCGCACACCTTGTGGTGGACAACGAGCCCTACATCTTCCAGGACTCGGTCGCCATGCCCCTGCTCGGAGATTTGGGCGAGGAGATCGTCGCCTACCATCGCGCGAGCGGGGATCACGTCGTGCTGTCCAGCACCCGGGCGCAGGTCACCGCCCGCAGCCGCTACACCGAAGACCGCCTGGCCGAACTGGTCCTGACCGACCACGTGCTGACCCAGTATGTGATCCTCGGCGCCGGCCTGGACACCTTCGCCTACCGCGCCCCGCTGGCGCTGGCCACCCGGCTGCGGGTCTTCGAAGTCGACCATCCCGCCACCCAGCGGTGGAAGCGCGACCTGCTCGCCGCCGCCCAGCTCACCCCCGTCGCACCCGACGGCCTGGCCTTCGTCGGCACCGACTTCGAAACCGACCCGCTGACAGGCCGCCTGACCGCCGCGGGCTTCGACCCCGCCCAGCCCGCCCTGGTGAGCTGGCTCGGCGTCACCTTCTACCTCACCCGCGACGCCATCGTCGCCACCCTCGGGACGCTCGGCAGCTTGGCGCCTGGGACGGAACTGGTCGTCGAGTACGCCCTCCCTCCCGAACTCCGCGACGCGAGGGGCGCGGCCTACGCCGAGTTCGCCCTCCCCGCCGCCGCCGAGCGCGGCGAGCCCTGGCTGACCTTCCTCACCCCCGAGGACATGTCCACCCTGCTGCGAACCCACGGCTTCGAGGTCGTCAAGCACCTCCGCCAGCACGACGCGATCGACCCCGCCCTGTGGCAGCGATCCGACGCCCTGCGCCCCGCCGACGTCTGCCGCCTCGTCCGCGCGGTGGTCGCGCCGCGCTGATCCGCGTGGCTGGCCGCGGTCAGCAGCGGCTGGGGAGGTAGGCGGTGGTCATCACGGTGGTGGCGCTGATCGCCGTGGGGAGCAGGCCGGTGGTGTGCATCCAGTCGCCGTAGCGTTGCCAGGCGGACTGGTCGAGGCAGCCGATCGGGCGGTCGGGCGGTGTCAGCAGGGTGAGGGTGGTGGGGACGCTGGCCTGGAGGAATTTGGGGGTGTAGGTGGTGGCTCTGGTCATCGCCGTGACGGCGGCGGGCTGGTCGGCGCGGGCGGCGCTGGCGCCGGCCAGCATGGCGGTGATGAAGCGGCGGACGGTGGTGGCGTAGGCGGGGTCGTTGCGGAGGCGGGTGGTGTTGGCGACCAGGACCAGCTCGTCGTAGCTGGGGACGCCGAGGCGGTCGACGGGGAGGGTGACGGGCGCGCGGCCGGTCTGCTGGGCGATCTGGATGGCTTCGACGTTGCGGTAGCCGCCGAGGATCGCGTCTGACGGGATGCCGGTGATGCCGACCTTGCGGCCCTTGAGGCTTGCCGGGGTGGTGATGCCGCTGGAGGGCAGGGCGATCAGGGAGTTGAGCGGCACCGGGATCACCGAGGCGACCGCGGTGACAGGGAGGTGCTTGGCGGCGGCGAAGAACAGGTCGGGCTCGTAGGAGATGGCGAGGTCGGCCTTGCGCAGCGCCACCAGCTTGAGGGGGGCGCTCGGGTCGGAGGGCGCGCGCATGCGCACCGTCAGGCCGGCCTGCTGGAACAGGCCCTTGGACTGGGCGTAGTAGAGGCCGACGTGGTCGGGGTTGGGCGTCCAGTCGAGCGACAGGGCGACCTGGGTCTGGCCCGGCCTGGCGCCGGCCTGGGCCTGCCTTGCCGGGGAGTTTCCGCAGGCGGCGAGCGCCACGGCCAGGGTGGCGGCCAGGACGAGGGGAACAACGGCTCGCTTCATGGGTGTAGGGCACCTCCACTTCCATTTCCATTTCCACCGCCGCGCGCCCAGGGGACGGCCAGGCGTTCGGCCAGGGAGACCAGCAGGAACAGGGCGAGCGAGAGCACGGTCAGGATGACGATCGCTGCGAAGATCCGGGCGGTGTCGAGATTGGGGGTGGCCTGCAGCATCACGTAGCCGAGGCCAGCGTTGGAGCCGGCCCATTCGCCGAAGACCGCGCCAACGGCGGCGTAGGTGGCGGCGACCCGCAGGCCGGAGAAGACCATCGGGAGGGCGGACGGCCACTCGACCCGCTTGAGGATCGCCCATCTGCTGGCGTCAAGGGTGCGCATCATCCGGACCAGCTCCGGGTCGACCGAGCGGAGCCCATCGGTGCCGTTGACGACGATCGGGAAGAAGCAGATCAGCGCGACGATCACCAGCTTGGGGGCGAGGTCGAAGCCGAGCAGGATCACCAGGATCGGGGCCAGCACCACTACTGGGACGGTCTGCGAGGCGATCAGCAGCGGGTACAGGGCGCGGCGCAGCGTCGCCGACAGGTGCAGCGCCAGCGCCAGTGCCAGCCCGGTAGCGCAGGCGAGCAGGAAGCCGAGCACGACCTCCCGCAGGGTCACCCAGGTCGCCGAGGCAAGCAGCCCGGCGTCGGTGTGGAAGTCCGCGGCGACCGCTGAGGGCGCGGGCAGCAGGTAGGCCGGCACCCGCAGCGCCCGCACCAGCAGCTCCCACAGCACCAGGCCGCCGAGCAGCAGCGCCAGCGCCGGCCCGGAGCGGAACGTGCGGCTCCGGCGCCGCAGTGTCGCCGTCATCGCTCCAGCGCCTCCAGGAGCTCCTCGCGGCAGGCGAGGAAGGCCGGGTCGGTGACCACCTGGCGGCGCGGGCCGCCGCGGGGGAGGTCCACGGCGAGCTGGTGGAGGATCCGGCCGGGGCGGGCCGACAGGACCGTCACCTGGTCGCAGAGCAGCAGCGCCTCCTCGACGTCGTGGGTGACCAGCACCACCGTGCGGGCCTCCTCGCGCAGCGCGCCGGCGAGCCACTGCTGGAGCTGGCCCCGGGTGATCGAGTCGAGCGCGCCGAAGGGCTCGTCGAGCAGCAGCACCGGCTTGTCGGCGAGCAGCGTGCGGATGAACGCGACCCGCTGGCGCATCCCGCCCGAGAGCTGGTCCGGCGAGGCGGCCTCGAACCCGCCGAGGCCGAAGCGCTCGAACAGGGGGCGAGCCCGCTGGCGGGCGTGCGCGCGGGTGAGGCCGTGGTTCTCCAGGGCGAGGCAGGCGTTGTCGAGCGCGCTGCGCCACGGGAGCAGCAGGTCCTTCTGCGGCATCAGGGCGCAGCGGGCGAGCCGCTCGCGGGGGCTGGAGGCGCCGCCGACGGCGACGGTCCCCCGGTCGGGTTCCAGCAGGCCGGCGAGGAGGGCCAGCAGCGTCGACTTGCCGCAGCCGCTCGGCCCGACCACGCCGAAGCGCGACCCGGCCGGCACCTCGGCGTCGATCCCGTCGAGCACCGGCGTGGACCCGAACGCCAGCCGCACGCCGCGGAGCCGAAGCTGTGGCGCTGCCACCCATCTCCCTCCCTACGCCGGTATGACCCGGATCAGGTACGAAGGGTCGCCGGCCATCAGCCGGCCTCTCAGCCCGGTTCGCCGGGCTCCCCTGGATCCGGGGGACCACGCCGCGCGCGGTCCCCCGTCTGTCTGTCTCGCTACAACGCTACCAGCGTCGGCATCTCCAGCACCTACAGCGTGAGCGTGGTGAGGCGGTCGACGAACGCCCGGTAGGCGCGCAGGGCCAGGCGCAGGTCCTCGGTGGAGTCGCCGTCGCGGCCCTGGCGGAGCTTGGCGCGCTCCCCGTCGAGGGCCTGGATGACCTGCTGGACCAGCTCGTCGACGAACTGCTGGGCCTGCTCCACGGCCTGGCGCGGCTCGTCGACGAAATTCGCCTGGATGTCGAGGAAGCGGCCACGGATCGCGCCGGTGTCGATCGCCGAAAGCAGCGAGACCGGCTGGGAGCCGGGGCGTTCGACCCCTGCCATGCTCGGCGCGGCGGCCTGGGCATCGGCGACGGCCAGCTCTTCCTCGTCCCGCCCCTCCCCGCTGTCCGGAGCCGGAGCGAGGACCGGCGGCGCCATCGCAGCGGCTGCTTCGGCCTGCTGCTCCTCCTCCTGGAGGGCGGGGGCCTCCTGGAGGGCGGGGGCGCCGGGTTCCTCGGCCGCGACCGCCTGGGCCTCCGCGTCCATTTCGGTGTCGCTGTCGGGCGCGAACTCCTCGGCGTCGATGACCTCGGCGTCGACCACCTCGGGCTCAACGGCCTCGGGCTCCATGACCTCGGGCTCCATGACCTCGGCGTCGGCGGCCTGGGGCTCGGCCTCCATCTGGGCCTCCTCGGCGACGGTATCGGAATCGGAACCGGACTCAGCTTCGGACCCGAACTCAGCTTCGGCTTCGCCGGGGGACGCCGGGGGCGCCATCGGCACCGCGTAGCCGGTGAAGGTACCCTGGTCGACGTCGAAGATCGACTCGGACAGCGGCTCGTAGCGCGGTACCTCGCCGCCGCTGCCGCCGTCGGCGTCGGCCACATCGGTGTCGCGCAGCTCGTCGGCGCGGTTGATCCGGTCGTCGGCCCGGTCCATCACCGAGGGCGGCGGCCCCGCGGCCTGGCTCTCGGCCTCCTGGCGGTCGCGTTCCTGCTGGGCCATGCGCTCCCGGACCATCTGGCGGGCCTGCTCGGCGACGCCGCGGTCGATGCGGATGGTGGCGTCGTCGGGGGCGACCTGCGCCTGCGGCCCACCTTCCCGCTCGGCCTCGGCGGCCTCGGTGCCCTCTTGGACCTCGGCGGCAGGCTCGGCCTGGGCCTCCGGGTCCGGCTCGGCGTCGTCGCGGTCGGCAGGCTCCTGCTCCTGGTCGCGGTGCTCGGTCACCGACCCGCGACGCGAGAACGGGTAGCCCGAGCCGGAGCTTGGATGGTCCTCGCCGTACCCGTATCGGTAGCGTTCACGGTCTGCCATGGCTTGACGCCTCCTCCGTCAGCGCCGCTCCGACTCTGTCGGCGGCGTGGGCGCCTCCGCCTCGGCGGCCGGCGGCGTCCCGTCAGGTGAGCCGTCCGGCTGCGCGCCATCGAACCGCGAACCATCGGGCTGCTCCACTTCCAGCAATTCCTCGAACAGCGAGCGGTAGTGGACCATCGCCTGGCGGAGGCCCTCGGTGCCAGCTCCCGCGTCCTTGGTGGCGATAGCATGCGCGGTTCGGTAGTCGTCGACCACCTGCGGATGATCTACGGAGATATCGGCAGCGCGCTGCTCGAAGTCCTCGATGGGGTAGCCGCGCTCGCGCATCACCGCGGTGATCAGCCGGTCGGCTGACTGGGTCGCCTCGGCTGGCTGCTCGACGAACTGTGCCTGCGCCTGGTGCCACGCCTCCAGGTAGCGGTCACGCGCCACCGGGTCCAGCGGGACGATCTGCAGCCGGTCGTGGCGGGTGAGCCGCTCCTGCAACTCGGCGTCTGCCGCGTGCCTGCTCCCGGTGGCCTCGACGGCGTGGTCGTACTCCGGCCCGAAGGTCCGGCGCAGCCGCGCCCGGCGCCGCCCCGCGACGAACCACAGCAGCGCCGCGATGACCACGACCGCGATGGCGATGACGATGATTGCGACCACAGTTCCAGTCATTGGGCCGCGCCCCTTTCTGCCTCGTCTTTCTGCCTCGCTATCCCGGTCAAGCTCCCCCACAAACCTCAATCGGTTGGTTCAATGAGCTCGGAGCGCCCAAAATCGATCAATTGCCTGGCGGTTTCGGCCACCTCGGACGGGTCGGTCGTCTGCGGCGACCACCAGGTGCCGAGCCGGTCGTCGTGGTAGCGGGGCAGCACGTGGACGTGCAGGTGGAAGACGGTCTGGGCGCCCATCGACTGGTCGCTTGAGTTGGCCTGGACCAGGTCGACCCCGCCGGCCTTGAACGCGCCCGCGACCCAGCGGGACATGCGGCGGGCGGTGGTGGCGACCGCCAGCCAGTCCTCGAGGCTGGCGCTGGCCACGTCGGCGACGTGGACGCGGGGCATGACCAGCAGGTGGCCGCGCGTGGCCGGGTTGAGGTCCATGATGGCGATGGTGCGGTCGTCCTGGTAGACGTGCTCGGCCGGCAGCTCGCCGGAGACGATTTCGCAGAAGACGCAGTCGGGGTCCATCCCGCCGCCCTCCTTCACTAGGTGGCGGGAAGCTAGTCGGCGTCGGTGGCGTCCGCCGGCCTCCCATGGACGGCATGGCTTCGCTCGCTTGCATGCTCGGCCGGCGGGTCCAGGTCGAGGGCCAGGGAGTTGATGCAGTAGCGCTGCCCCGTCGGGCGGGGGCCGTCGTCGAAGACGTGGCCGAGGTGGCTGCCGCAGGGGGCGCAACGGACCTCGGTGCGGAGCATCCCGTGGCTGTGGTCGGGGACCAGTTCGACGTTCTCGCGGTTCTTCGGCTCGGTGAAGCTGGGCCAGCCGGTGCCCGACTCGAACTTGGTGCCGGCGTCGAACAGCTCCGCCCCGCAGGCGGCGCAGCGGTAGGTGCCGTCCTGCTTGGCGTGGACGTACTTGCCGCTGAAGGGCCGCTCGGTCGCCGCCTGCCGCAGCACCGCGTAGCGGTCGGGTCCCAGCTGCTGCCGCCACTCTTCGTCGGTCTTGGTCACCTCGTCCATGCCACACCTCTCAAACCGCGGGTTCCGGCGCGCTTCCGCGACCCAGTGTAATCCGCCTTCTCGCTCCTACCCGCCGATCTGGGACATCCCACGGGCGGGCTGGACGAAATCGGACTGGCCGATCTTGTGGCCGAACTCCTTGCGGGCGACCGCGTCGAGGTAGCACTGGGCGAGCGCCTCGTCGTCGGCGCCGGCGCGCAGCAGGGCACGCAGGTCGTACTCGGTGGTGGCGAACAGGCAGGTGCGGATCTGCCCGTCGGCGGTGAGGCGGATACGGTCGCACTGGGCGCAGAAGGCGCGCGTCACCGAGGCGATGATCCCGACGCCGCCCTGGCCGTCGCGATAGCGGTAGCGCTCGGCCGGGGCGCTGCCGCGCGGCTCGGGCGCCTCCAGGCCCAGCTCGCGGTCGAGCAGGGCGAGGATCTCGCCGGCGGGGACCACCTGGTCGCGGGTCCAGTCGCCGGGGGCGTCGAGCGGCATGAACTCGATGAAGCGCGCGGGCCATCGGCACGATCTCGTCGTCGTTGAAGCCGCGCACCACCACGGCGTTGATCTTCACCGGGCGCAGGTCCGCTGCCAGCGTGACGTCAATGCCACGCAGCACCCGGTCGAGCGCGTCGCGGCGGGTGATTCGCTGGAAGCGGTCGCGGCGCAGCGAGTCGAGGGAGATGTTCGCCCGCCGCAGGCCCGCCTGCTTGAGCGGTCCGGCGAGGCGGTCCATCAGGAAGCCGTTGGTGGTGATCGACAGCTCCACGCCGAGCTGGCCGAGGGCGGCGACCACGTCGACCAGGTCACGGCGCAGGGTCGGCTCGCCGCCGGTGATGCGGACGGTCCGCACCCCCAGCTCGATCGCGACCCGCAGCGCCCGGATCATCTCGTCGCGGTCGAGCACCTCGCCGCGCCCGAGCCACGGCAGGCCGTCCTCAGGCATGCAGTAGAGGCAGCGGAAGTTGCAGCGGTCGGTGACCGACACGCGCAGGTCGCGCACGACCCGCCCGAAACTGTCCACCATCACGCGATCAGGCTCGGTCATGGCGAACCTCCTCAACCGCGGGGCCCCCCGATGGATCAAGAACATCGGGGTCGGGCTCAAAGTCGTCGTCGGGGACTGGGATGCCGACCCAGCGGCCGCCGCCATCCCAGTGCTCCTTCTTCCAGATCGGCACGGTGAGCTTCAGCTCGTCGATCAGCTCGCGGCAGCCGGCGAACGCCTCGGCCCGGTGGGGAGCGGAAGCCGCCACGATCACGCTGGCCTCGCCCGCCGGGACCGCACCGACGCGGTGGGCGAGGTAGGCGGCGCCAAGGCCGTGGCGGGTCAGCGCCGCCTGCCCGACCCGCTCCAGCTCGGGGAGGGCCACCTCGGCGTACGCCTCGTACTCCAGCTCCTCGACGTGGTTGCCCTCGTTGGGCGTCCGCGTCGTGCCGACGAACAGCGCGGTCCCGCCGCAGCCAGGCCGCAGGACCGCCTGAAAGGCGGCGTCCAGCGACAGCGGTGCCGCGGTCAGCGACACCGTCACCGGCGACGTCGAGATTTCGGTCATCACCGCACGGTACACCGAGAGCCGGTCAGCGCCGCGCTCACCGTCGCGCTCACCGGCGCGCTCACCGCTGTGCCTCCAGCACCTGGCACAGGGCCTCCAGGCTGGCGAGGTTGTGGCCGGGCAGGAACAGGTCAACGTGCGGCAGGGCGGCGGCCATCCCGCGGGCGAGCGGCTGGTAGCGGGGGCTGCCCTTGAGGGGGTTGAGCCAGATCAGCCGGTGGGACAGGCGGCTGAGGCGCGCCATCTGGTCGGCGAGCAGCCGCGGGTCCCCGCGCTCCAGCCCGTCGGAGCAGAGCACCACCACCGCGCCGCGCATGGAGGCATGCTGGGACCAGCGGTCCAGCAGCTCCTTCAGGGAGGCGCCGATGCGGGTGCCGCCGTCCCAGTCGACCACCGTGGCGGCCACCTGGCGCAGCGCCTCGTCGGGTTCGCTGCGGCGCAGCGCCCGCGTGAGCCGCGTGAGGCGGGTGCCGAAGCAGAACACCTCGACCCGCTTGCCGGCGCGGATCGCGGCGAAGCCGAACTGCGTCAGCGCTCTCGAATACGACGACATCGACCCGGACACGTCCAGGATCAGCACCAGCGGCCGGGGCCGCTCGCGCCGGTCGCGCCAGGCGCGGCGGAACGGCTCGCCCTGGGTCCGCAGGGAGGCACGGACGGTCCGGCGGAAGTCGAACTGGGCGCCGTGGGGCGAGGGGCGGCGGCGGCGGGTGCGCTTGTTCGGCAGCCGCAGCGCGAGCGCCCGGATCAGCTGGTTGGCCTGGAGGCGCTCGGCCTCGGTCAAGTCCTCGAAGGCTTTGGCGTGCAGCACCTCGGCGGCGCTGGCGACCACGCCGATGATCGCCTCGCTGTCGTCGGCGTCGGCGTCCTGCTCCGCTGGCGCGGCCGGGGTCCAGCCCTCCTCGGCGAACCCCTCCTCCAGCAGGAGCTCGACGCCGACG
>WNGD01013028.1_pt1 | contig 12404 bp, 12 predicted proteins | sample 5400671 | NCBI WGS metagenome assembly WNGD01 (sample SAMN13153369, study PRJNA577476) | soil metagenome | isolation source: 40 cm soil or saprolite under grassland replicate 2 | place: USA:California | collected 2016-06-15
GTAGGTCTCATAACCCAGGTACGGCTTGTCCTTGCGGACGTCGTAGGGGACACCGCTGGCGCGGAGCATGGGGCCCGACAGCGAGTAGTTGATGGCCTCGGCTTGGGTCATGACGCCGACGCCCTGCGTCCGCCCCGCCCAGACCGCGTTGCGCGTCAAGACGCGGTCGATTTCCCCCAACGTATTTGGAAACGTCTTTGTGAACTCACGCAGTTTTTCTACGAATCCATCCGGGATGTCGGCCATGAGGCCGCCCACGCGGGTGAGGCTCGTGGTGAGGCGCGCGCCGGTCCACATCTCCTGGAGGTTGTAGATCCGCTCGCGCTCCTGGAACGCCCACAGGAACGGCGTGAACGCGCCGAGGTCGATCGACGTGGTGCCGAGCCACACCATGTGCGAGATGATGCGGCTCATCTCGCAGGCGATCACGCGCAATACCGTGCAACGCGGCGTGATCTCGATGCCCATCAGCTTCTCGGCCGCGAGCGCCATGCCGACGTTGTTCGCCATGGGCGAGAGGTAGTCGGTGCGGTCGGTGAGCGGGACGATCTGATTGTAGTGGCGATACTCGCCCAGCTTCTCGAACCCTGAGTGCAGGTAGCCGACATGTGGGATGCAGCGTACGACCGTCTCGCCGTCCAGCTCGACCACGAGCCGGAGGACGCCGTGCGTCGCCGGATGCTGGGGGCCCATGTTCAGGAGGAGGTGCTCACCGCCCAGGTCCGACGCGGCGAGCGGCAGGCGCGTCGGCTGCCCTTGGGCATCCATCCCGGGCGTAGCCAGCTCGAGCTCGACGGTGCGCTGACTCATTCGGGCACCGTGTACGCAATGGGAACCCTTCGGCGTAAGTCTCCCACATCAAGATGCGGCGCAGGTCGGGGTGGCCGCGGAACGTGATGCCGAACATGTCGTACACTTCCCGCTCGAGCCAATCGGCGCCGTGCCACAGGCTCCAGACCGAATCCACCGCCAGCTGGTCGCTCGCCGGCAGCTCGACCTTCACGCGGAGATCGGCCTTGCGGGTGAGGGAGCGCAGAAAATACACCAGCTGCAGGGGTCGTTCGCGGTCCCTGAACTCGACCGCGGTAACGTCGACGAGATAGTCGAACTGTTGGCCGGGCGTTTCCTTGAGCCAGGTCATGGCCTCGAGCAGCCGATCGCGCGCGACGAAGACGATGGGCTCGCCGTCGCGCGCCACCTCTTCTCGCAAGGCGCCGGGGATCACGACGAACGGAACTGGTGGACGGAGTTGCCGAACGGCTCCGACACTTCGTCGATCTCGGCCGGGGACATCCGCAAGCCCTTGTCGTCGAGCGGCTGCTCGTCGCGCCGCCGCTCGGCGTCGAAGAGGGATTCGCCCCTGATCTTCTTGTGGAGGAGGAGCACGCCGTACAGCAGCCCCTCGGGGCGCGGCGGGCACCCCGGGACGTAGACGTCCACGGGGACGATCGTGTCGATCCCCTGCACCATCGCGTAGTTGTCGAAAATGCCCCCGGTCGACGCGCACGCCCCCATCGAGATCACCCACTTGGGCTGCGGCATCTGGTCGTAAATGCGCCGGATCACGGGCGCCAGCTTGAAGGGGAGCCGCCCGGCGCAGATCAGCACGTCGGCCTGACGGGGCGAGAAGGCCTGGCGCTCCATCCCGAAGCGGGCGAAGTCGTAGCGGCTCGCGGCCGTGGCCATGAACTCGATGGCGCAGCAGGCGGTGCCGAACGGCATCGGCCAGAGCGAGTTGGCCCGCGAGGAGTTCACGGCCCAGTCGACCAGGTCCTGGAACTTGGCGAGCAGGTAGTTGGGGCTTTGGCCCGCGACTTCCGTCATAGCCTCAATCCCATTGGAATGCGCCGCGCTTCCAGACGTAGAGGTAACCCACGAACAGGATCGCGAGGAAGACGAGCATCTCGACCAGCAAAAACCCCATCGAGGCGCCGCCGTTCGGGGCCCCGCCGAAGTAGATCGCGGCCCAGGGGATCAGGAAGACGGTCTCGATGTCGAACACGATGAACAACATGGCCACGAGGTAGAACTTGACCGAGAACCGCTCGTGGGCCGTGCCGAGCGGCGGCATCCCGCTCTCGTACGGTCGGTCCTTCACGTCGGTGGGCCGCCGGGGTCCCAGGAAATGCGACCCCACGATCATCGTCACGCCGGCGACGATGGCCAGGCCGAAGAGCATGAGGAATGGGACGTAGGGCTGCATCGCGCTCGTGAAATAATTCACTTGAAGTTGCTGGAAGCTATACGCCGTTCGGCGTCGTTGTCAACCGAATCGAGTGGCGTAAGTGACGGTGGCGCCATTACATTGCGCCCCCATGTCCATCAAGTCCGACCGTTGGATTCGCCGTATGGCCCGCGACCATCGCATGATCGAACCCTTCGCCGACGCCCAAGTGCGCGCGGGCGTCATCTCCTACGGCGTCTCGTCGTACGGGTACGACATGCGCGTCGCGCCCGAGTTCAAGATCTTCACGAACGCGCTCTCGGCGATCGTAGATCCCAAGCTGTTCGACCCCAAGTCGTTCGTCGAATTCGCCGGGCCTGTCTGTGTGGTGCCCCCGAATTCGTTCGCGCTCGCCCGCTCCGTCGAGTACTTCCGGATCCCGCGCAATGTCCTGACGATCTGTGTCGGCAAGAGCACGTATGCGCGCTGCGGCATCATCACGAACGTGACGCCGTTCGAGCCGGAGTGGGAGGGCCACGTCACGCTCGAGATCTCGAACACGACGCCGCTGCCGGCGAAGATCTACGCCGAGGAAGGCATCGCGCAGGTGCTGTTCTTCACGGCCGACGAAGGTGATGAATGCGAGGTCAGCTACAAGGACAAGAAGGGCAAATACCAGGCGCAGACCGGGATCACCCTGCCAAAACTCTAGGCCTTCGCTCGCCGGTTGTAGACGTACGCCAGGGCAAGGGCGATCAGCGCGAGCGCGAAGAAGACGGCCACGCGATAGAGCGCCTCCAACGTCGACAAGTCGTACAGCACGATCTTCAAGGCCGCCCCCGCCGCTACCACGAGCCCGGCGGAGCGCACGTCCTTTCGGTTCAGGCGGAAGCCCAGCTGGACGAGCGCCCCCGCGTACACCAGCCACCACACGCTCAGCGCCAGATCACCCGCCAGCGTCGTTTGCCGCCCGAAGAACCGGGCCAGCTGAATCGAGCCGCCAACGAGGATCGTCGCGCCGCACATCACCCAGAAAGCCTCGGCGCCGCGGCGCTCCCAGGGGGCGGGCGCTGCGGGCGGGCGCCACGCCCGGGCGGCCCAGGCGGTCGCGGCGATGTACGCGTACAGCGCCAGCGCCCAGGGATCGCTGAACACGGGCGCATCCGCGTGGCGATCCCAGACCGCGACGAGTAGCAACTCGAGGCCGGCGAGGAGCGCGAGCCCGACCGCGACGGCCCGCGCGCCGGGCCGTCCGGCCCAGCGGTCCGCCCCGAGCGCGGCGAGCGCGAGACCCGTCCAGCAAACCGCCGTCGCTGTCGAGCTCCATTGGACGACGCACGCCAGCGCGATCAGCGTGAATCCCATCACCAGCAGGCTGGCGGTCCGCCGCGTCCACCCCGCCGCCAAATACATCGCGCCGAGCGCGACCGGGAGCAGGCCCGGGCGGGGTTCGAGGAGCGGGGGTGCTGCGGCCCGGGCAACGAGGAGGAGAGCGAACGGCGTAGACAGGAAGAGGAGGCGCTCCGCGGCGGACTCGAGGCTCTCCTCGGGAGTCGCGAAGGGATCCGGCGCCATTTGCTGCCACCACAACAACCCAGCGACGGCGAAGGCTGCGCCGAGGCCCAGCCAGCGGGGGTCGACGCTCGCGCCGAGGATGATCCATGCAATCAGCACGACGCCGAGGCGCGCCTCGGGCCAGGTTTGGCGGCGCGTGACGTGCAGCGTCAGCAGCGCACCGGCGGCGATGAACCAGCACCCCAGCGGCGTCCGCAAGGCATCGGCCGCGCCGGTCGCGGCGAGCAGCAGGTAACCGAACAGGGCGAGGTTGAACGTGCGCCGCCAGGTCTGCGTGTAGGCAAGGATCCCCGTACCGATGCCGACGACCTCGAGGTAGCCGAGGAACGCCTCCTGGTTCGGGACCGGGGGCGGCAGCAGCGCCGGCGCGAGATACGCCCCTGCCAACGCCCAGATCGCGAGGCTCTCGATCTCGTGGTGCAGCGCGAGCAGGGTGACTACCACGGTCGAGGCGGCGAGGAGGAGCACGCCGGCGCGGCGATCGACGAGGGCGTACGGACCCGCGGCCGCCCACAGACCCAGATACACGAGCCCCGCGCCCGCGCCGATCAGGGCGGCGCCGTAGCGCCGCATTCCCCTCCGGACGCGCAGGTCGCCCCACGCCGCGACACCCACGCCCGCACCGATCGCGAGCAGCGAGCGCACGAGCGGGGAGATCCAGTTGCGATCGAACGCGTACTTGAGGAAGAAGGCGCCGGCGGCGAGCAGCGCCAGCACGCCCACGACGAGCAGGCCGCGCTGGCCGAACCACTCCTCCAGGTCTCGTGTGGGTCGTACGGACCCAGGTGGACTGGCGAGGGTCGTCGCGTCGACGTCGACAACGGGGTCGCGGTGAGGCCGCGGTCGAACGGGGAGCTGGAGCGGGTTGGTCCCAGTCTGGAGGGCGATCAGGCGTCGCACTGCGTCCTCGAGCGTCGCCACGCGGCGCTCGAGCCGCTCGATCGCCTCGGGGGCGTCGGGGGGGGGCTCGTCGCTCACGAGACGGCGGCCGGGGTCCGCGCTCCGATCAACGTGATCGCGACCATCGCCACGACGAAGATCGTGATGTTAGGCACCCACCCCAATTCCGTCGCCGGCACGGCTATCTGCAGGAGATTCACAACGAAATCGAACGCCCCGATCACGAGGCCGAGCAACACCGTGAGGTTCAAGCCGCGGCCGAACCGGGCGAGCACGCTGCCCGTCACGAGGGCCACCGCCCCCTGCCCCGCCGCGATCGCCAGCGCCCGCTCGATCCCGTGGAAGAGGGTCTCCATGGCGACCGACTTACCGAGGCCGGAGGTGAAGAGCCACAGGTTGATCAGTGCCACGACCGTTCCGGCCACAGCGGCGCAGAGCGTTGCCCAGATCGCGTAGTAGACGACGACCCGCATGCGGTCGCTGGTCTCGGGCATGACGTGCTCCCCCTGAGTAACTGCTCTAACCTACCGCAAAGCCGCCGCCGCCTCTACCAGGGCCGCCCGCGCCTGATCGACGCGCGCGATGAGGTCCGTGAGCTCGCGCTCGACCGCGGCGGCGTCCGCATAGCGGATCGCCTCGTTCACCGTCGGAAACGCCATCGTCGCGTAGCCGTTGTCGATGTCCGATGCGAACTGGAGGCTGCGATACCACGGCCGGCTGACGAGGCCTTCGGGACGCGTGAGGCGGCGCTCCACCTGCATCAGCGCCTGGTTGACGCGGGTCGCGCGGGAAGAGTCGACCCCCGCGGCGGCCGCCCGCGCCGCATTGAAGACCCGCGCGACGCCCGTGAACCGGTCGAGGGCGTCCTTCAGTCCCTGCGTGCTCACCGTCCACTGTTTCTTCGTCAGCCCGGAGTCGAGCTGCGACACGAGCGCGCTCATCTCGGTCCCGAAGGCGGCATAGTCGAGTGGCACGATGTCGGTGTTGGCGAGGCGGCCGAGCAGGACGCTCACCAGCTGCGCGCCCGCCTTGTGCGCCGCGTACTTGGGGTCGCCGAACTTCGTCATCCAGTCGTACGAATCGTACATCGAGTGGTAGATGCCGTCGGGACCGTCGAAGCCGATGCCGCCCGACGGAATCCCGATGTGGTGATAGAAGCCGGCGAAATCCGATCCGCCGCCCAGGTTACCGAGCGTCAACGCCGTCGTGTCGCCCTTGTGGCGGCGCAGCCAGACGTCGTACACGCTCCCCGGGCCGGTGGGATCCGGCACGACGCGCGCCACGTCGCGGATCAGCGGCTTGAGCGACGGCGAACCGGCACCACTGAAATCGGGGCCCGAGAACGTGCCGTCCTCGTTGATGTAGGCGACCACGTGCGCGCGCAGCGTGTCCTCGAGCTCCTCGACCCACTCGGTCGAACCGATGAGTCCCCACTCCTCGGCGTCCCACGTGGCGAACAGGATCGTGCGCGCCGGCCGCATCCCGGCCTGGGCGACGGTCGCGAAGGCGCGCGCCGACTCGAGCACAGACACGGTGCCGCTCACGTTGTCGCGCGCGCCCGGACCCCACGCGTCGCGATGCCCACCCACCACGACCCATTGGTCAGGGTACTTCACGCCGCGAATGATGCCGATCGTGTTCCAGATCTTGTGGAAGGCGCGCGCCCCGCGCTCGGTCTTGACCTTGAGCCGCGCACGCACCGGGCCCGGCCCCGCGTGATAGCGGAACGGGAGCGCGCCCTGCCAGGGTTGCGGCACCGAGGGGCCCGCGAGCGGCTCCAGGAAGCGGCGCGCGTTCCCGTACGACATCGGGATAATGGGGATGTGCGGGATCGGAAACGAGTCTTCGGCCGTCCGCCGCGCGCCCTCGACCGACGCCCACCCCGGCGTGCTCGGGTCGCCGTTCATGTTCATCATGCTGCCGCGCTGAATGCCCCCCGCGGGCCGCATCGGACCCTTGGGATAGACATCGCCGCGGAAGTAGCCGTCGTCTTGTGGGTCCGAGTAGACGATCATCCCCACGGCGCCGTGCTTCTCCGCCTCGCGCGCCTTGATGCCGCGGAACGAGTGGCCGTAGCGCACGAGCGCGATCTTGCCGCGCACGCTGATCCCGAGCGAATCGAGCGTCTTGTAGTCCTCGATCAGGCCGTAATTGACGTACACGACCTCGGCCGAGACGTCACCGTCCCCGGTGTAGCCGTTGAACGGCGGCACCTGCGGCCCCGTCGTGACGGGATTCCCGGGAACCGGGGGCTCGGCGAGTGAGAGCCGGACGTTGCCGATCCACGCTGCCAGCGTATCGGGTTGGGGCAGATAGACGTTGTACTCCTTGCTCCACGCTTCCAGGCCCCATGCGCGCATGCGCTCGAGGGCGTAGTCGCGCGTCGTCTCCTGGGCCGGCGTTCCCGCCATGTGGGGCACGGCCGACAGCGCGCGCGACATCGCGCGGACGCTTGCGGTGTCGGGAACGGCGAGGAGACGTTCCTCGAATGTTTGAGCGGAAAGTTGGACCGTTGAAATGATGGAAAGAAAGACCGCCATCATCCAACGGCCGCGCCTTCCTGCCCATCGTTCCATCGTTCCATCGTTCCGTCGCTTCACACGTCCCTCCCAGCGAGAAGTACCGGCTGCCCGCGCCCCATGGTGCGCAGCGTCCCGGACAAGCTATCAGCGCGGATTCAAGATGCGATCGATCCGCGCCTGCAGGTCCACGAAATGCGCCCGCGTCATGCGATCGGGCTGCTTGGCGAGCGCCGCCGTGAGCGCCGGCTGGAGTCCCTGCAGCTCGAGCCGGGCGAGCGCCCGCGCATCCGCCGGGCGCGGCGGCGGGGGCACGAAGCCGGGGAACGGCGTGAAGCCCGGCGGCGGCTGGAACGCGAGCGGCGTGTTGATCAGGCGCTCCATCTGGTCGACGAACGCCTGCTGCAGATTGCGCCGGTACGCGTCCACGGCCGGCCGGGTCGCGGACAGCTCGGAGAACACGCCGCGGCGCACGTCCCCGAACAGATCGGTGAGCGTGTAGGCCGTGGCGGCCGGCAGGGTCGCGCCCTGCTCCGCCAGCCGCGACAGCCGCCCATCCTGGAACAGCGCGTTCAGGACCGCGGTCTGCCGCGTGCGGATCCGTTCCACGAAGCCCGTCGGTTCGATGCGGCGCAGCACCTCGGCGTCGAGGAAGAAGATCGGGGTGGCGAAGGCGTTCTCGTTCAGGAACCGCACCGCCTCCACCTGCCGCGCGCGCGGCACGGCGGTGTGAATGACGCCCGCCTGGTCAGGATACTTCTCGTGCCGGTACACGCCGCCCACGACCACGGCGACGTGGTTCATCTCTCGCCGGGCTGCGCCACGTAGTTGTTGCGCGCGTAGTCCATGATGGTGTACGACGTGCCGTGTTGCCGCGTGTACGTGGGACTGCGCAGCGAGTCGGTCGGGTAGGTGCCGGACGAAAGCTGGTTGTGCGGCAGCCCGAGCGTGTGCCCGACTTCGTGGGTCGCGACGTAGGCGACCATCTCGCCCATCAGCGAATCCGGGAACGGCAGTCGCTTGGCGCGGGAGTCCACCGCCCCGACCTGCGCCCAGTACCATGCCTGGAGCAGGCTGGTGATGTTGTGGAACCAGCCGATGTTCGACTGCAGGATCTCACCGGTGCGCGGGTCGTTGACGTGCGGGCCGTACGCGTTCTCGATAGTGGACGGCAGCCAGCGGATCGTGGAGTAGCGCGCGTCGTCCAGATCGAAATCAGGGTCTTGCTGCGGCGTCGGGGCACGGCGCGCGATGATGGCGTTCGAGAATCCCGCGGCACGGAACACCGGCTGCCACGCCTGTACGCCCTTGATGAGCCACGGCACCCACTTGTCCGGCGTCGCCGGATCGAGATAGAACACGATCGGCTTGACCGGATCGCTCACGGCGGCGTTCGGGTCCTTGGGCGCGAGCCGCCAGCGCGTGATGTAGCAGCGCGTCTGGACCTTCGCGTTGTCGCTCCCGAAGTCCTCGTAACTCACCGAGAAGAACCCCACCCGGTTGTCGCACAAGCGCGGGGCCATGGGGTGCTCCGGGAGCAGCACCATCGAGAAGTTCGTGGGGATCGTGATCGTGTTGAGCGACCGGTCCGGTCCCGACCCCGGGGCCCCGGGTACCGAGTCGACCTCGAACGTCTGCAGTGCGCTCACCTCGACGTTGATCGGGAAGCTGCGGGCGCGCTCGACCAGCGAGCGGGCGGGATCGAGCCGCCGCACGCGCAGGCCCAGCTGGCGCGCGTTGAGCTCGGACACGTCGGTGGTGAACAGGCTCGTCACCTCGACGACGGCGTTGGAATCCCCCGGACTCCACGCCGCGATGTCGAAGCTCTTGATGATCGGCGGTGTATTCGAGAGGTCCACGGCGCGGCTCACGGGCAGCGTGGAGTCGGCGCGCATCGCGTAGCTGATCATGCGGAGCAGCACCCGGTTCCCGATCCGGTCCCAGCGCACCACGCGAGCGGCGATCTGCTCGCCCGCGTACCCGAGCCCGCGGATCGTGCCGCGGCGGTCCACGACGAGGCGGAACTCGCGGCCCAGCATGCCGCGCGGAATCTCGTAGAACAGCTTCTCCCCGATGCGGTGGACGATGAAGACGCCCGAATCGGTGGTCGCCTGCGCCGTGATCACCTGCCCGTAGGGCTTGGGGCCTTCCGCCGGGGCCTGGCCGCCGGGCCGCGCTCCGCCCGCGCGAGCGGTATCTTGGCGACCGGGGGCGGGGGCCGGACTGGGCTGTTGTAGCGCGTGAGCGGGCGCGGAGGTGGCGCGCGAGCAAGCCAGGACGCCGAACGCCAGGAGGACGCTGAGTGCGCGCATCGTGGAGCACCTTCGGTTGGGGGACACGGGTGCCGGGCCCGCAGAGATTAGAGCGCCCGCGTTCGTACGTCCAGAGGCGGGGAGGTGTTGCAGGATGACCCGCGCCAGCAGCCTGCGCGGCGTCGCCTTCCTACTGGTCATCGCGGCGGCAGTCTACGCCGGTGCGATCGCATTGTACCTCATCACCGGTATCGGAGTCCCCCTCGTCGTGGCCGCGATGCTGCTGCTCCCGTTGGCCCTCCTGGTGGTGCGGCGCCGGGTGTGGACCCCGCTGGCGCGGCTCGAGGAAGGGCTGCAGCGCGTCTCAGAAGGCGATCTCACCGCGGAAGTCCCGGTGCTGTCCGGAGACGAGCTGGGACGCGTGGCGACGCACTTCAACCAGATGACGCGCGTGCTGCGCGACCGTGCCGAGGAGCAGGGCCGCTTCGCCGCCGCGGGCGAGCTGCTCGCCGGCGTGGCGCACGAGGTGAACAATCCGCTGATGGCGATCGCCGCACACGCCGAGCTGCGCCTGGCGGACACGGACGTCTCGGATGAGGCCCGCGTCGAGATGCAGAGCATCCTGCGGCAAGCGCGGCGCGCGTCGAAGCTGCTGCGGGGATTGTTGCGGTTCGTGCGCGCGGGCGAAAAGCGCGCCGCGCACGTCAACCTCAACGACGTGGTCCGCAGCGCGATCGATCTCGTTTCCTATCGCTTCACCGTGGACGAGATCTCGATCGAAGGCCGGCTCGATCCCAATCTGCCGGCCGTACACGGCGACGCGAACCGGTTGGAGCAAGTGCTCGTCAACCTGCTCAGCAACGCGCTCGATGCGCTGCGCGGCGTGAAGCCGCCGCGCCGCCTCGTGGTGGATTCGTTCGTGAACGACGGACGCGTGTGCGTCGCGGTCACCGACAACGGACCCGGCCTGGCCCCCGAGATCGCGGAACGGTTGTTTCGGCCGTTCGCCACGACCAAGGGGCGGCGCGGCACGGGACTGGGGCTCTACATCTCCCGCCAGCTGGTGCGCGAGGCCGCCGGCGATCTCGGTCTCGACGCGTCTACGGCGTCCGGGAGGGGAGCCCGTTTTTTGTTGTGGCTTCCGAGCGCGCCCACCGCGGCTCCCCTCCCTTCCCCCGCCCCCGCCCCCCCGTCCGCGGCGTCCGAGCGGCCGGAGCTGGCGGAGCGCGTCCTGTTCCTCTCCGGCGACATCACCCAGCTCGCCGGCCGGGGGCTGGCGCCGGTGTCGCGCGAGCGCGTGCTCGTGAAGCCGGTCGAGTTGGCGGAGCTGGAGCGGCGCCTGCAGGAATTCATGCGCGAATCGGGTGGCTGATGCTCATCGTCGCGGTGCTGCTCGCGACCGTGCTGCTGCGATTCAGCCTCGTCGCGGTGCTGACCTACGTGCTGCTGCCGCGCGGCCCCGCCTGTCCGCATTGCGGCGCCCAATTGACCCTGATCCGGAACACGTTCCTGCGGCGCGTGTTGCCGCTGCTCGAGCATCGCTGGTGCCTCGAGTGCGGGTGGCACGGCGTGGTGCGGCGCTCCAGCGGCGGCGGCGGCGAAACGCTCATTCGCGGGTGATCAACCGGGCTGCCCGCTCGTAGAAGAAGTAGTCCCACGCCCAGTTGAGGAGCACGAACAGCTTGTTGCGGAAGCCGATCAACTGGATGATGTGCACGACGAGCCACATCACCCACGCCGGAAAACCGCTCCAGTTCACCCCGAACACATGCGCGACCGCGGCATTGCGGCCGATCGTCGCCAGCGTCCCCTGATCGCGGTACCGGAACGGCTCCAGCGGCTTGCCGCGCAGCGAGCGCGCGATGTTGCGGGCGACCGCCTTCCCCATCTGGATCGCGACGGGGGCGACCAGCGGCAGGGGCTCGCCGTTCTCCTCGTGATACGCGGCATCGCCGATGATGTAGACCTCGGGATGGCCGCGTACCTGGAGGGTCGGTTCGACCGGAATGCGCCCCTGACGCGCGGCGGGGAGGCCGAGGGCGGCGTTGAGGGGCGTCGCGCGCACGCCGGCGGCCCAGATGACGGTGTGCGCGGGGATCACCTCGCCGCTCTTGAGGCGGACGCGCTCGCCGTCGAAATCGGCGACCGTCGCGCTGAAGCGCACCTCGATCCACTTGCGCCACAGCGTGCGGCCCGCCGCCTCGCGCAGCCGCTCGGGCATGGCCGCGAGCAGCTTGTCGGTCGCCTCGAGCAGCAGAATGCGCACGTCCTTGATGTTGAGGCGCGGATAGTCCTTCACGAGGACGAGCCGGATCAGCTCCGAGAGCGCGCCGGCCATCTCGACGCCGGTCGGTCCCCCGCCGACCACGACGAATGTGAGCAGGGCGCGCCGCCGTTCGGGATCGGACTCGAGCATCGCGCGCTCGAAACAGGTCAGGACATGATTGCGAATCGTGATGGCGTCGGGGATGTCTTTGAGGCCGAAGCCGTGCCGCTCCATGGCCTCGAGCCCGAAGAAGTTGGTCTCGCCGCCCGGGGCCAGCACCAGGAAGTCGTAGGCGAGGGGTCCGGCGCTCGTCTCGAGCTGGCGGCGCGCGAAGTCGACGCCCCGCACGTCCATCATGCGGAAGTCGAAGTTCTTCTGGCCGCGCAGAATGGCGCGCACCGGCTTGGCGATCTGCTCCGGCTCGAGCCCCGCGGTCGCGACTTGATAGAGGAGAGGCTGAAACAGGTGGTAGTTGTTTCGGTCCACCAACACGACCTGGACCGGTGCGCCACGCAGCGCGCGCGCGGCGTTCAGGCCACCAAACCCGCCGCCGACGATGACTACGGTGGGAAGTGTTTGACGCACGCGAGGTGCCTCGGTAGTATGGCCGTCGGAGGTGCGCACCGATGGCGAAACAGGCCGTGCTGGTCGCCGACGACGACAAGGTGTTTGTCCAAGCCGTATCGGAGGTGTTGCGGGCGCGCGGCTGCGACGTCGTCGTGGCCTTC
>WNGD01005396.1_pt1 | contig 12403 bp, 10 predicted proteins | sample 5400671 | NCBI WGS metagenome assembly WNGD01 (sample SAMN13153369, study PRJNA577476) | soil metagenome | isolation source: 40 cm soil or saprolite under grassland replicate 2 | place: USA:California | collected 2016-06-15
TCGAAGCCCGCCGGGTCGAACGGCCCCGCCGCCTCCGGCCAGTGCCGCACGGGATAGTCGATGTGCGCGAGCACCGCGAACGGGCTCGCCGACTCGACCATCCGCAGCACCTCCGCCAGGTATCCACGCATGGCCCGCTCGGGGTCATCCCCTCCGGCGCGTACTGCCCGAGGAGGTCCTCGATCGGCCAGGGCTCCCCGGCAACCTCGACGGTGTGCAGCGCCCCGAGCACCCGCGCCCCGTCCACCCTCTCCAGGATCGCCTTGACCTCGTCGGGGTACCAGTGCGGCGCCTCCAGCTCAACCCCCGCCAGGATCCGCAACCCCGGAAACCGCTCCCGGCACCCCCGCAGGCACGCCAGATACCCGTCCACGTCCAGCGCGGGCGCCTCGAACCGCCCGCCGGGCCCCACCAGCGCCGCGAACCGCGGCTTCAGCTGCGCCTTCACCCCAGGCGCGATCACCCACCGGGTGTAGTCGACATGCTCCGTGAACGCGATCCCCGGCACCCCCAGCTCCACCGCCCGCGCACACGACCCCTCCATCGACCCAGCCCACGCATCCCACGACCACTCACTGTGCGCATGACTGTCAGCCGGGAGCATGCCCCCGATCATCCAGCAGCCCCCGCTCGCCTGTCGATCCGCCGTCCAGCGGACGCCGGCTCGCGGCAGCGCCGCCTACGCGCGGCCCGTCGGCGGCGCCCCCCGACCGACCGCCGCAGCTGCGCCATCCGCGGCCCGTCCCGCAGCGTCGCTCGCAGACCTCCCTGCCGTTTCCGCCGCCGCGCTCGCGGAGGTCGCTGCCCTTTCCGCCGCCGCGCTCGCGGATGCCGCTGCCTTGTCCGCCGCCGAAACCGCCGCCGCTGCCCCCGCGTCCGCTCGCCTGTCCCTGCTCACGCGTCCCCTCCTCCGTGTTCGGGATGACCTTTCGCGTCCCGGTATGCCTCGCTATCAGGCCATGCGCCATCCAGCGGCGAAACGCGACCATGCAGCCCGCAGGCCGCTACGCTGACAGCCAGTTCGACCGCGGAGGAAGCAGCGGAGGAAGCAAAGGAAGCAACCGAGTGCCACAGCACACCCCATGGCCAGCCCCCCACCACCCCGCCCGCCCCCACCCCGAGGGAACCGCCCTCGCCGTCCGCGTCGTCCCCGGCGCCACCTCCACCACCCTCGCCGGCATCACCAACGGAACCCTCCGAATCCGCCTCGCCGCCCCCGCCGTCGAGGGCAAAGCCAACACCGCCCTCCTCGCCTTCCTCGCCCCCCGCCTCGGCCTCCGCCCCCGCGCCCTCCGTATCGCCACTGGCGAGCACAGCCGCGAGAAGCTGGTGATCATCCCCGGCCGCACGCCAGCGGAGGTTCGCGCGGCCCTCGCCTGGACAGCTTGGGTGTGGATGCGTAGTGGTCGCCTTGCTGCCTGATTTGCCGTCTGTGGGCTTGGCTTCGTAGGATTCCGCTTCTCCTCTGATCGGCTTAGTTCGGCAAAGGGAGACAGGCCTTATGAACGACGCGATTGATCCTTAGGACCTGCGACAAGGTGGCGGCTGCTATTGCTGGAGCGCCACCCTTGAAACGGTGCTTGACCTGCCCGCCGGGGACCGGGCCGAGGCACCCAGTCGGCGGTAACGGGGGCTGATGAGGTTGAAGGCGCGAGAGGCCACGTTCAAAGAGTTGATCGAGGGCGAGAAGCAGTTCCAGGTGCCATTGTTCCAGCGGACGTACACCTGGGAGGAGACGAACCTCAAAAGGCTCTGGGAGGACGTCCTCAACCAGACGGAGGAACTGGCCAATGGCGATCCCGGGCCGACCCATTTCCTCGGGTCGATCGTGCTGGCGCCGAGCCCGCTGATGCAGGTGTATTCGGCGCACTGGCTCCCAATGCAGAAGGAACTGGGCGAGAACCTGGAGCTGCTGATCTACCTGGACCTGATCCTGCACGGTGAAGAGCGGGCGAAGCAATCCGACCTCTACAGCGCGGAGCAGCGCCGCCTCACGCCGGCCAGCGGGAACGAGGCATTGCTCCAGGCGGAGGTCGTGAACCTCCAAGGCGCGGGCGTCTCCTCAAGCTGCTCCTCGACCCGAGCGCCGAACCTGACCGGGAGGTCCGCGCGGGGCTGCGACGCCTCGACATCTGGGAGGCGCAGACCGCCTACCCGCTGCTGCTGCACCTGCTGGAGCTGCGGGAGCAGGGCAAGGCGACCTCTGAGGAGGTCGCGCAGGCGCTCGTCTACGTCGAGAGCTTCCTGGTCCGGCGGATGATCTGCATGGTGTACAGCGGCAACCTGAACCGAATCTTCAACGCGGTCGTCAAACAGCTCCAGGCCGATATCCCGATCGCGGAGGCCGTGAGGCGAGCGCTGTCCGACCCGGGCAAACGCTGGCCTGACGATGACCAGCTCCGCCAGGCCGTCCGCCATAAGCCGCTGTATCAGCAGGGCCGGCACGGGCAGAGGATGGCGGTCCTGCGGCGCCTCGATGAGAGCTTCGGTTCGAAGGAGCGGCCCGACTACGACCATTCGAAGCTGTCGATCGAGCACATCATGCCGCAAACGCTCAGCGACGAGTGGACCGACATGCTCGGAAACGATGCCCGCTACGAGGACGCCCCAGCTGCCACCATGCACCGCCCGCTCGTCCACACGCTTGGGAATCTCACCTTGACGGGTTACAACCCGGAGCTGGGCAACCTGGCGTTCGAGCGGAAGCGCGGCATCTACGCGAACAGCGCCTTCGCCCTGACCCGCGCCGTCTCGGCAGTTCCCCGCTGGGGGCCCGTCGAGATCTTGGAACGCGCGCAGGATCTGGAGAAACGGGCGATACGGATCTGGCCTGGGCCGGTATCGGTGCCCGAGGCTCCGAAGGCCGCCAGCGAGTGGAACCTCCTCCGCCAGGCCCTCGCCGTCCTGCCTGCGGGCTCTTGGACAACCTACGGCGACGTCGCCGCACTGATCGGCTCGCACCCCGTCCCGGTCGGGCAGCACGTGGCAACGAAGGGGGTGCCGAACGCGCACCGTGTCTTGACCCGAGACGGCACGGTGTCACCGAACTTTCGCTGGGTCGACCCGGACGATGCCCGCGACCCGCACGAGGTGCTGCGTAGCGAAGGCGTCGGCTTCGATCCCGCCGGCAAGGCGAACCCCAACCAGCGCATGACCCCCGAGGACCTCGCCGACCTGCTCGGGCTGGGCGAGGACGAGCGTGCGCGGATCACAGGCGACGGAGGTGAGGAGTCGGATACCAGCCCGAAGCGACGCGAGTCGTTCTACCGGCAACTCCAAGAGCGGCAGCCCGCTGAGACAGTCGCTGTCGTCGAGTTGCTGATCGAGCGCTGGCGCCGCTTGGGTGGTTTCCTGGACTTCGGGTTCGGACAGGAAACCAGCTGCTTCCTCATGCTCAAGGGCGGTCCGGTGCAACGCGGAAACGACTTGTGGCCATTCTGCCTCTATCCCAGGTCTGGCAAGGTCGCAGCGACGTTTCGCCCCCTCAGCACGCGCCCACCCTTCGACGATGAGCCGTTCCGCGACGAGTTCCGCAGATTCTGCAACGAGACGCCCGGAGTGGACCTGCCCGCCGCCAAGCTCGCGCTCTACCCCTCGTTCCCTCTTTCGGTCCTGACCGACGAGGTGGCACGCGAGCGGCTGTTCCACGCATTGGAGTGGTTCGTGCAGACCGCCGAGGAGGCAGCGTCAGCGGTAGCGTGATCACGGCCTAAGGCCAGCCATGGCTCAGAGGAGGCGTTCCAGGATTCCGCGGGACTGGAGTTCGTGGATGTGTTCGGCGGCGCGGGTGGGGGCGGTGCCGCCGTGGATGAGGAGGCCGGCTTCGATCCAGACCTGACCAACCCTGAATAGTCAGGCGTTCAACAGCACGACGCGTTCGTGGAGGGTGCGCACCTCGGGCAACCCACGATGGTGGGTGACGAGCTTGGCGTCGAGTTCCTGGAGGTGCTGGGTGGTGCGCCTGGAACTGGCCTGGTTGAGGAGGTCGACCACCTCGTTGCCGACGCGGCAGGCCTCGGGGATCTCGCCCGCGTCGGCGAGGCTCGTGGCGAGCCAGACCTGATAGAAGGATTTGTCCCGGACGAAGGCGGCGGGGATCGACGCGACTGCTCGGCGAAGCGCGCTCTGCGCTTGCAAGTGGTCTCCAAGCAGCGCGAGGTAGATTCCACGGCCCGCGTCGAGGGTGGAGTGGCTGAAGTAGTACAGGCATTCCGGATTGCTGGCTGACGCCGGTCGATTCAGGTCCGCCTCAGCCTCGTCGAGCGCCGCCATACACTTGCTCACATTCCCGCCCTTCGCATACGCGCGGCCTCTCGTCGTTGCGGTGACCGCGCGGAGGGCGGGGAACGGGGTCTTCGCCGCGCGAGCCGACGCTGCCTCTCCACGGCGGACGCCCTCTTGCCAGTCGCCCTGGTAGCTCGCCAGATAACCCATCCGGTGGAGCACGTGCGCGGCAAGGGCCTCGTCGCCTTCGCTGTCGGCGGCCTTGTAGGCGATCAGGAGGTAGCGCTCGGCCGCGCGGTAGTCACAGGCATCGAATGCCAGCCAGCCGGCGAACTGGGCGAACTCCGCCTCGATCGAGCGGAGCGCGGATTCGGCCTCCTCGGTTCTCCCGCTGCCGCGCAATGCCTGCACCAAACGCAGATGGACGAGCACCGCCTGCCGGAGTCCGGCTGACCCAAGCTGGTCGTCCAGATGGCGGAAGGCGTTCAGGATCGACCGGAGGCTCTGGACGGCGGACAGGCCGATCTTCCGCTTGCCGATGGAGGTGGCAAGGGCGGCGGACTGGTCGGGGTCGAGGATCCGAGGGGGGAGGGCGAGGCTGATGCCGATCACGCCGCCGGTCTGGAGGGCCTCGCGGCGGTTCACGATTTTGAGGCCTCCCGCTGGCTCGACGATCAGCATCAGGTCGGCTCCAGGGTCTGACAAACCGATCGTTTGCGCAAGATCGGCTAAGCCTGAGCGCGGGTCACGCCCGCCGAACGCCGCCTGGAGCCGGCCGAGGACCTGCTGGTGGGCCGGGTCCGGGACCCCGGGGACGGGGGTGCACACGAAGGTGCCGAGGTCGACCCGGAGCGCCGCCGCGAGGTCGACCAGGTCGTCGAGCCGGTAGGGGGCGCGGCGGCCCTGCTCGGCCATGGTCACCCAGCTGTGGGAGCGCCCGACCAGGCCGCCGAGGGTCTGCGCGGAGATCCCGCGCCGCTTGCGCCAGTACCGCAGTTTCGGCCCGATGAACCACGGATCCGGCATGGCAAGCCCCCTCTGCTTCGCGGTGCTGCGAGGGTTTTACACGATTGGCGTCGAACAAGCCAATCACACGCCTTACCGCTACCAGATCGTGCGGAGGTCGCCGGCCTTCTCGGCATAGGACCGGATCGACTCGTCTTTGGTGACGAGCGGGACCGAGTGCTCCAGTGCGGTGGCATAGAGGAACCGGTCGGCGGGGTCGCCATGGAATCCGGCCGTGCCAAGGAGAGCGGCGGCGACCGCCATTTGGGGAGTCAGCGGGGCAAGCTCTACCTCGTCCAGACTGAAGAGATCCAGGACCCAGACGTAGACGTCGCGGTCGAGCGCGATTCGCCCCTTGCCGACCAGAGTCGCGACCTCCCAGCACGAGATGGGGCTGACGAGGATCGTGTCGGCCCTGGCGATCGCGCGGGCTGCTCCGGGCGAGAGCCGGTCGCTACCCGCCGCCCACCAGAGCAGGGCGTGCGTGTCGAGCAGGATCATTCGCCGTGAGGCCCCTCAGCGACCCAGCTCTCCCCAGTCGAGAAGTACGACTCGTCGTCCTCGACGAGGAGCCGCACGCTGCCCATCATGGGCTTGGCCACTGGCTCGTCGATCGGGACCAGTTTGGCCACCGGCTTTCCGTGCTTGGTGACCACGACGGGCACCTTTGTCTCCGCCACCTGGTCAAGGAGGGCAAGGCAGCGCTCCTTGAATCGACTGGCCATCACAACACGCTCTTCCATCACGCTCTCCGCCATGTCCCTCTCTATTCTGACCACTGACCATGGTCACTGGTCAGAATAGCACGCTGGTCAGCCCATCGTATTGGCGTGCTCCGGGGCGATCACCAGGATGACCCGCTCCTGGCTCGGCGGGGCGGCCTCGTAGACGTCGACGCCCGTGTACTTCTTGGCCATGGCGTTGATGAAGGCGTGGTCGGGGTCCGGGTCGATGCGCTCCACCCGGCCGCGGATCTCGATGTGGCGGTAGAGGTCGTCGGGGTCGTTGAACGCCAGCGCCACCCGCGGGTCGCGCCGCACGTTGCGGTACTTCTGCCGGTCCGGCGTGTGACTGACCCGGAGGTAGCGGCCGTCCCACCCGAACCAGACCGGCGACACCTGCGGCTCCCCCTTGGGCCCAGCCGTGGCGAGATATGCCAAGCCTGCCTTGTCAAGGATGTCCGCGTGGCTGTCTGGAATCCCGTTCACGTGCGCTCCTTGTTCCTTGGGAGCTGCCAGTGCGAGCCTGGAAGACCCGAGGCCGCTGCCGCATCATGACGGCACCCGAACCGGGAGGCACGCAAGGCCGCATCGTGCGTCCTGGTCGCACTGGCAACGCGCTGGAGCTACGCTCAGGCGGTGAACGAGTACCACCTCAAGGTTTGCGCCAGCGCCGAGTGGGCCGAGACCGTCGAGCGGGTGCTGCCGTGGGTGCTGGAGGGTCGCCAGCTCGGCGACCAGGTGCTCGAGGTCGGGGCCGGACCGGGCGTGGTCACCGACGCGCTCCGCCCGCGCGTCCCCCGGCTGGTGGCGGTCGAGCTGGACCAGCAGCTGGCAGCGTCTCTGGGCCAGCGCCTGTCCGGCGCGGGTGTCGAGGTGGTGCGGGCCGACGCCACCCGGCTCCCCTTCCGCAGCCGGGCGTTCTCCACCGTGGCCAGCTTCACCATGCTGCACCACGTCCCCAGCGTGGCACTGCAGGACCGGATGCTCGGCGAGCTCTGCCGGGTGCTGCGACCAGGCGGCCTCCTGGTCGGCACCGACGGCATGGACACGCCCAGCCGCCGCGAAGCGCATATTGACGACCTGTTCGTGCCGGCGCTTCCCGAGGAGCTGCCGGGCCGCCTGCGCGCGGCGGGCTTCGCCACGGCGGCGGTGGACGTGGACGCCGACGGCGACCGCTTCCGCTTCGTCGCCGCCAGCCCGCGCTGAGCGGTTCCAGCGTGCGGGCGTCGTCGACGCGAGATCGGCAACTATGGCGGTCCTCACCGACACCTCATCAGGGTCGAGTTCCTGCGACACCGGCCAGGCAGGAGATCGCGGTCGCCGCCGTCGCGGTTGACGCCGAACTGTGGACCAAAGGTTCCACGGGTGGGGACGGCCGTATCGTCAACTCTACGGAGAGCAGCGCACGGATCGTCCCGACCCGGACATACTGTGCGCCTTGAACCGGGCGCTGTCGCAGGCTCCAGATAGGGTTCGCGGTATGGCGAACAATCCCCTTGTTACCACCGAGCTGCCCGCTGTGGCCATGGACGGCCAGAGCGGGAACGGACACGCGCCCGAGGCTCCCACCCCGGAACCGGCCGCCGTCGCGGTGGCCGGGCAGACCCGGGCGGCGCCGGGCGAGGTGCCCCCGGCCGGGGCGCGGGCGTTTCACGAGCGGCTGCTGGAGGCCGGGGAGCGCGACCGGCTGCGGGCACTGCTGGTGGGGACCACCGAGCGGGCGGAGCGGTACCTGGCGATCCTGTCGGCGATGGTGGCGGCGCGGGCGGCCTACCGGCCGCAGCTGCGGACCGAGGAGCTGCTGGCGATGCTGCCGGCCAGCGCGCTGGAGCTGGACTTCGACAAGCTGATCGAGGTGCTGGACGCTCTCAAGGGGATGGGGTGCGTCGACTGGACCCCGGACACGCGGCACGTGACCCGGAAAGAGGACATGTACCGGCGGCGGGCGCAGTGGTACCTGACGGCGGTCGGGGTGGCGGCCTTCGAGGCGGCGCAAGCGGTGCTCGCGGCGGTCGAGGCCGCGGGGGGCCTGCGGGCACGGCTGTTCGAGGGGCTGCGGCGCAACCTGGAGCTGCTGCTGGCGGCGGTCCGGGCCGGCGACGCCGGCGGCGTCTACGGGCTGCTGCGCTCGCTCGACACCGACCTGCGCGACCTGACCCGCTCGGCGCAGGACTTCTCCACCAAGCTGGCGGAGCTGACCCGCGGGTCGGAGCTGGACGCCGCGGTGTTCCTCGACTGCAAGGAGCTGCTGCTCACCTACCTCTCGACCTTCTCGGACGACCTCTACCGCTACCGCCGCCGCATGGCCGCGACCGCCGCGGAGATCACGGACGAGGGGGTGGACCGGCTGGTCGAGCTGGCGGCGGCCGGCGACGACGGCGCGGCGGCGGCGCTGGGCCTCGGCCGCGACCTGCGGGCGAGCTGGCAGAGCCGCTGGACCGGGCTGGAGCACTGGCTCAGCGCCTCCGACGGGCGTCCGTCCGGCCTGGACGAGCTGTTCAGCGCCACCACCCAGGCGGTGCGGGACGTCCTCGGGCAGATCCGGCGCCTGTCCGAGGCCGAGAGCCGCCCGGTCAACCGCACCTCGGAGCTGCTCGCGCTGGCGCGCTGGTTCCACCGCTGCGACGGTGCGGCCGAGGCGCACGCCCTGTTCGACGCGGCCTTCGGGCTGGGCCGCACCCCGCGGGTGAGCGGGCTGCCGCCCGACCCGACCGCGACCGGCCCGCGTGCCTCCTGGTGGAGCGCCGAGCCGGTCGAGATCGCGGTGTCGCTGCGCGAGCGCGGCCAGCACAGCACCCCGGGCAAGACCGCGCGGGCGGTCGACTTCTCCGCCCAGCGGGAGGCGCTCGCTGCCGATGCGGCGGCCGCCGAGCGCGAGCGGGCCGAGGCGGCGACGCGCCTGGCCTCGGCGCCGCTGGCCGGCCGGATCCTCTCCCGCGCGGAGCTGGAGCTGCTGCTCTCCCTGGTCGACGAGTGCCTGCTCGGCGTGCTCGGCCTTCCCGGCGCGGACGGCGCGGACGGCGCGGCGGTCCTCGCCGCCGCCGAAGGGGTCACGGTGCGCGCCCGTCCCGACCCGGCTGGCTGCGTGATCCGCTGCGTGGACGGCGACCTCGTCTTCGAGGGCCTGGCGGTGGAGGTGGTCCCAAGATGAGCCCGGCCCGCTACGCGTCCATGCTCGACCCGGTCGAACTGGAGGACTTCCAGGAGGCGGCCCGCACCCTGCTGGCGCACCCGCTGGTCACCGCGACCTACCCGAACCCCGAGGCGCTGCCGAAGGTGCGCCGCTGGGAGACCACCCTGCGCAACGAGTTCGAGCGTCTCACCCGCTGGCGGCTGGAGGTGGCGCCGAGCTGCGCCCGGCTGGTGCAGCGGCGGGTCGAGCCGTCGCCGCGGCGCCCGGCGATGGTGACCAGCGCCGGCGGCGAGCGCTCCCCCCGGCCGTTCGGGCGGCTCGACTACGTGCTGCTGTGCCTGGTACTGGCGGCGCTGCACGGCGAGGGCGGCCAGACCACCATCCGCCGCCTGGTCGAGGGGGCGCAGCGGCTGCGCGCGGGCGACGAGCGCCTCCCGGTTGACTTCGGTCGCATCGAGTACCGCCGCGCGTTCGTCCACGCGGTCGGCTACCTGGAGCGGCTCGGCGTGCTGCGCACCGCGCCCGACGGCGAGACGATCGCCTTCATCGACGACGAGGAGGCCGACGCCCTCTACACCGTCGACCACGACGCGGCCCGGCGGTTGCTCGGCCCCACTCCCGCGTGGATCGAGCCGGAGCGGGGGCTGGCCCAGTTCTGCGAGGAGCGCTACCCGCCGGGTGCCGACACCACCGACGCGCGCCTGCGCCACCGCCTCTCCCGGCGCCTGCTCGACGAGCCCGCCGTCTACTATGACGAACTGCCCGTCGACGAGCGCGACCACCTCGCCGAGCGCCGCGCCCGCCTGGTCGGCGACCTGGCACGGCTCACCGGCTGCGAGGTCGAGGTCCGCGCCGAGGGCCTCGCCCTGATCGACTCCGCCGGGCAGCCGCGCCTGAACGATCAGCCGTTCCCCGGCCAGGGGATCGTCAACAACCTCGCGCTGCTGTGGGCCGACGAGCTGGCCGACGCCGAGGCCGGGCAGGGCCAGGTCGCCGGGCAGCTCCCCGTGGGCCGCCGCATCCCGCCCGAGGCGGTCGAGGCGACCTGGGCGGCCATGGTCAGGCAGCACGGCGACCGCTTCACCGTCGCCTACCAGGCCGACCCGGACGCCCTCCGGGTGGCGGCGCTGGCGCTGCTGGACCGGCTCGGGCTGGCGGTGGCGCCCGGGCCGGAGGAGCCGCCGGGAACCGTGGTGCTGCGCCCGCTCGCCGCCCGCTTCCGGCCCGGCGAGGGCGGGCGGCCGGCCCGCCGGAGGAGGCGACGCTGATGTCCACCCTGTTCACCGCGAACGGCGACGGCGCCGGCCGGCGCACCCGGCCGCCGGAGCGGCGCCGGCCGGGGCGGTTCCGGCCGACCCGGGCGGGGCTCCGCAACGTCTGGGAGTACGACGACGCCGTCCTCCACTTCGCCGGCGGGCGGGTGATCTTCCGCGGCCCGAACGGGTCGGGGAAGTCGAACGCGCTGGCGCTGCTGTTCCCGTTCCTGCTCGACGGCCGCGCCGGCGCGACCTACATGGACCCGCATGGCGGCGGGCGCAACCTCAAGTCCCTGCTGCTGTGCCAGCGGCGGGGCGACGGCCCGCGCCGCTACGAGTTCGACTCGCGGGTCGGCTACGTCTGGCTGGAGCTGCGCCGCGACACCCCCGCCGGCCCGCGCTGGGTGACCATCGGCGCCGGGGCGCGGGCGACCACCAGCCGCGACGCCGAGACCTGGTTCTTCGTCACCAGCCGGCGCGTCGGCGTCGACCTGGACCTGGTCCCCGGCGGCGTCCCGCTCACCCGCGGCGGCCTGATCGCCGCCCTCGGCGACCACCTGCCACCTCCCGTAGACGCCGAGATCACCGATCCGGTGGACGAACCCGCGGGGAACCGTCCCGAGCGGCCGGACCCGGAACCCGAGGACGACGAATGGCCCGCCGACGAGCTGGAAGGCGACGTCGAGGCGCCCGCGCCCGGGCGGCGGGGACGGCGGCGGCTGGTCAGCGCCTGCGTCTTCGACACCATCGACGAATACCAGGCGGCGGTCGACCGGGCGCTGTTCGGGATGGGCGTGGACCGCCTGCGCAAACTGGTCAACCTCGTGCTGGTGCTGCGCCGCCCGCACCTGGCCAAGCAGCTCGACCTGGACGGCCTGTCCGCGTCGCTGTCGGAGGCGCTCACCCCGCTCGCCGGCGACGTCATCGAGACGGTCGCCGCCGCGTTCGAGGACCTGGACCGGATCCGGGGGCGGCTGAAGGAGCTGCGCGCCGCCGTCGCCGCCGTCAACGAGGCGCTGCCCTGGTACCGCGACTACCTGCGCGCCGAGGCGCGTGCCCGGGCGCTGGCGCTGGCCGAGGCGGACCGGGCCGCGCAGGCCGCCCGCCGCCAGCACCGCCAGGCCGACCGGGAACAGGTCGCCGCCGAGGCGTTCGTGCTCGAACTGGAGCAGGCACGGGAGACGGCCAGGGTCGAGCAGCGCGACGCCACCGGGAGCCTGCGGGGCCTGGAGCAGTCGGACGAGTACCGGGCGCTCCTCACCATCGACGACCTGGCCGCCCTGGTGGCCTCGCGGCAGGCCGCGACCACCCGTGCCGAGGAGGCCCTCGCCGAGGCGGCGGCCGACGCCGAGCAGGCCGCCGCCGACCACGCGGAGGCCGAGACGGCGGTCGCGGCGGCCGCTGGGACCCTGGCCGAACGGGCCCGCGCCCTCGCCGCCGCCGCGACCGCCGCCGGGATCGGTGCCGGGGCCGGCGTCGGTGCCGGCGCCGTCCCGCGGCTGACCGACCCCGACCACCTCGACCTTTCCGCCTTCGACCCGGACGAGCTGCGCGGCCGGATCGAGGCGGCGAGCCGCCAGCGCGCCGCCGAACTGCGCCGCGTCCGGGACGCGATCCAGGCGGCCCGCCGCGCCGAGGACACGCTGACGCAGGCCCGCCGCCGCGAGGCCGAGGCCGACGAGCACCGGCGGGAGGCGCTCGAACGGCGCGACGCGGCGGCCGGCGCGGTCGGGGCGGCCCGCGCGGCGCTCGCGGCCGACGTGGCCGCATGGATCGCCGCCGCGCTGGCCGACGGCGCCACCCGGCACGTCCCCGCCGACGCCGACCTCTCCCCCGCCATCACCGATCTGGGGGCCGACTCGGCGCCGCTGGCGCGAGCGGCGGCCGGCCTGCTCGCCCCCGACCGGGACGAGGCGGCTGCCGAGCGGCGCGACGCCCGCCAGCGGCAGCGGGAGCTGGCCGAGGAGGCAGCCGCCCTGCGCGCGCAGCGGGAGCGGGTCGCCACCGAGGCCGACCAGGACCGGGGCCCGGAACGCGCCCCGTCCCGCCCCGCCGACCGCGCC
>WNGD01005397.1_pt1 | contig 12401 bp, 10 predicted proteins | sample 5400671 | NCBI WGS metagenome assembly WNGD01 (sample SAMN13153369, study PRJNA577476) | soil metagenome | isolation source: 40 cm soil or saprolite under grassland replicate 2 | place: USA:California | collected 2016-06-15
AGCGCGACGACACGACAGGCAAAGGAAAAGATCAGGATGCCGAACGGCTGCCGCGCGATGTCGCCACTCAGCATCAGCCGCGCGCACAGGCCGAACCGCCCGCACCTGACGCGCCCAACCCTCACGAACCCGCCTCGGTTGAGACGAAACGCCACGCGCTGATCCGCCTCTACGAGCACCGCGGCCAAACAGGCGATCCGCGGTACGGCAACCAGGCCAAGACGGCCGAACTCGCTGGTGAGATCGCCGCCAGGATCGGCTATCACGCCGGTACCGCACGCCGCGAGCTCGCCAAATATCTGGCTTCACGCAGCGCTCGTGTTCCTCGCCGCGCTGGTCCGGCTTGTCGCTGGAAACCCGCGTGCGGCGCGGCACCGGGTCCGGGTGCTCCGCTGGCGCATCCGGCTGTACCTGCGGCCGGGCGCCGGGTACGCGAACCTCCTCGAACTCGCGGTGCGCTGGTCACGCCTGCGGGCGGTCGGTATCGGCCGCCGCTGCAGGCCGTCGCTGCCGTGGTGGGTGCGGGTGCTCCTGCCCGTGACCGCCTACGCGGTCCGGCTCGGGCGGGCGCACTTCGGCAGGCACGTGATCGCCAGCAGCCAGGGGTGCGCCCGTCGCGGCTTGGTGTAGTCGGTGGTGGCTGTTGATGTCGGTCATCGGCTTCTCCCTCGACCGGTCAACCCCGAGGGCTTGACGCTCGGGGTCACCGGGCGGACGATGCTCGCGTGGCGCGCTGTGCCAAAGCTCGCCGTTGCCCGGGCCGAGGTAGGTCGCATGACAGGCGACCCTCGTGCCGACGGGAATCCTTTCTCGGCCAGCTTCGTGGCTGGCTTTGATGATCCGGTTAAACCGACGGTTTGCTGGCCGTATGTGCAACAGGCGGGCCGGCGCAGAATGTGTCCTCCTCGGACCCGTCCGCCTGGGCGCATGGTGAGGCCTGGGTGCAGGCGCCGGATGACAGCGACGGCGACGGCATCCCTGACCGCATCCACGCTGACATCACCCGGCCGATGGAGACCGCCGATCCGGCCTGCGGCTACAAGGCGCCGGTGATTTCGAAGAGAGCCCGTGCAACGCCGTCATCGGCCCGGTCGGAATCACACGACGCGCATGAGAGGAGGCGGGTTAGGAGTGCGAACTAGTACAGCCGCCGCATGAGCTGACTGACCTGAGGTGCCAAAGCGCGGGTCGCATTCGATACGTTCTCGCGCGTCGTTCAGACAAGGAAGGGGAAACGATGAACAAGCGGCTGCTAAGTCGGCGGCGCGGTGTGCTCCTCGCGCTCGCGGTCGCGCTTGCCGCCGTTGTCGCCTCTGTGGCGGCGCCGGGCGCCTCGGGACAAGCCGCCGCAGCGGCGCCGAGGGTGATCTTCTTCTCCTCGGATGGGATGCGGCCCGATCTGATGTGGAAGTACGCCCATGCGGGACTGCTGCCGACCTACCGAGAGCTGATCGATCGAGGTGTGGTCGGCGACAACGGGTTGCGGCAGGCATTCCCGCCGAATACGGGTGTCGGATGGTACACGCTTGCGACCGGCGCTTACCCGGCGCAGACGGGCTCGACGAACAACACGTTCTACGACACGACCACGCCCTTCACGAGCTCGACCAGCGCCTTCCAGCCGGGCGTGCTCGAGGCCGACCCGCTGCAGCAGGATGCCGAGCGGAACGGCAAGACCGTCGTCTGCTTCGAGTGGACGACCTGCGGAGCAATCCGGCCGCAGATCCAAGGACCGGCGGTCGACGGGGAGAACTTCTTCTCCAAGTCGGCGGCGCTGGTGAACTTCGACCTGGCGGGTCAACCGGCCAAGGTTGCGCCCTTCTCGTTCGCGGTCAACTACCAGCACGTCTCGCTGCAGCCGGCGAGCGGGTGGACGAGCGTACCCACCTCCTACAGCCCCCCGATGCAGCAGACACTGGTGCTGCCGTCGACCTCGACCGCGAACGTCGACCGCTCCTACGACCTCTACATCTACGACTCGACCAACGACGGCGCCACCGGCTACGACCACGTGCTCGTCGACCCCGCGAGCGCGAGCAAGGACGGCAGCGCCGAGGTCGCCGACCTGAGCCAGGGGCAGTGGGCGGACGTCAAGCTAACACTCACCGGCAGCCGCGCAGGGCAGATAGCTGGCTTCTGGCTGAAGGCGATCCAGATCGCCCCCGACCTGTCGCGCTTCTGGGTCTACGCGACCCAAATCTCACGCGTCGCCGCAAGCTACGTCGGCTGCGCCTGCGCCTTGAGCTTCGAGGAGACGCTTGCATCGCAGTTCCCGACGGCGACCGCGGCCGACTTCGCCCCCCTCGAGGGCGGCGTCATCGACGAAGACACCTACGTCCAGCAAGGCCTCGACCTCTACCGGCAAGGTCACGTGCCGATGCTGCGCTATATCCTCGGCACGCTCGGCGTGAAGCCCGACCTATTGATGCTCGGCTGGCCGGTTACCGACGAGTTCTCCCACCAGTTCCTGGGCCTCGTCACCCCCGAGTCGCCGCAGGGCGGCCCCAATCCGTACTTCGACGACGTAAACGGGACAGGCGCCAAGGACCACCGGATCCAGATCCGCGAGGGCTACATCCAGTCTGCCTACACGGGCGCCGACCAGACGCTCGCGCTCACCCGCTCGCTCGTCGGCGGCGACCCAACCGTTATCGCCTCCTCCGACCACGGCTTCGCCCCGCAGTGGCTCGCGATCAACGCCGGCAAGGTCCTCTTCGACGCCGGCCTGCAGTCTGCCGAGCAAACCTCCAACTGCCGCCCCAAGTCGGCGAGCGACCTGGCAAAGGAATGCGAAGCGGGCGGCACCGCCCAGATCTACGTCAACCCCGCCCTGCCCGTCGGCCAGCACGCAGCCGTCGCGCAGAAGATAGTCGCCGCATTCAAGGCGGTCAGCGACCCGGCCAACCCGAAGTGGAACCCGATCGCGGCCGTGCTCACGAAGGATCAACTCGCCAACGTCGACGGCTCGAACTCGCTCAACCCTACGCGCAGCGGCGACGTCGTCGTCGTTGCCCAGCCTCCATACCAGTTCGACGCCTCGACGCCCGGCAAAGTGATCGCGCCGTCCGGCTTCTTCGGTCAGCACGGCTACCTGCCAGACCTCGTCGACCTCGGTCACAACGTGGACATGCACGCGACCTTCATCGCCGCCGGCCCCGGCATCCGCACGATCCACGAGCAGATCCCCAGCGTGCAAGCCGTCGACCTCGCCCCAACGATCGCCGACCTGCTCGGCATCCCCGCCCCGGCCAACACCCAGGGCCACACGCTCAGCAGCATCCTCACATCCGGCTAGAGCCGAAGACCTCGCGCCGCAAGACCCCAGCCCGACCGCCACGCAGTGCCTCACGGATTTCGGCCTCGACTTCGAGCGGACGTCCGCGAACACCACCGCGGGGCCGGACATGCGCGTGGACGAGGTTCTGGTAAATGGGGTTCCGGCGCCCTTCCGCTTCGTCCAGCCGACGTACCCGGGCGACCCCAACGGCCAGGACGACCCCGACCCGCAGGCGCACGAGGCCGGCCAGAACGCCGTCGTCGGCGGCCCGCAGCACAACCCGCTTCCGCCCGCCTGCTCGCCCGAGCTGCCCGACACGTCCGTGCCCGCCGATGCGCTGGACGGCACGCAGTGCCCGGCGAACAAGATGGTGGTGGTGCCCACGCGGCGCCTGCACCGCGGCGAGACGTTCACCGTCACCGTGTACTACACGGGCCGGCCGGGCGTGCACAACGACGGCGACGGCACGACGGAGGGCTGGTTCCGGTCGGACGTGCCGCCGGGCGACGGCGGCTTCGTCACCACCGAGCCGGCGGGCAGCGAGGACTGGATGCCGCTCAACGACCACCCGTCGGCCAAACCCACCTACGACTTCTACGACACGGTCAACGCGGGCAAGACCGCGATCGCGAATGGCGAACTGGTGTCGGTGCGCAACGACCCGAGCGACCCGCGGTTCCCCGCCGGCTCCACCACGTGGCAATGGCACTCACCCGAGCCAGTGGCCAGCTACCTCGTCGAGAACAGCGTCGGTGCGTACGACCTGAGCCGATACCTTGCGCCGGACGGCATCGAGTTCTACGAGGCGCAGGCCAGCGCGATCAGCCCGGACCAGAAAGCGGCAAACCGTGTGATCATGGACATGCAGCCGGACATCACCGACTTCCAGGCCCAGTTCAACGGGCCGTTCCCGTTCACAACCGACGGAGTGGTGATCGGGCTGCCGAGCGCGAGCTTCGAGGAGGAAATGCAGACAAAGATCACCTTCAACGGCGGCCGCATCTCCCTCGGGACGTTCGTCCACGAGAACATGCACCAGTGGTGGGGCGACAACGTCACCGAGAGCAACTACAACATGACCTTTTTCAAGGAGGGTTTCGCGACGCTCGGCCAGTATCTGTTCGCGGCGCGCCACGCGGAAGACGCAGCAGGCGGCCCGGGCACGGCAGCCGGGCGGGCAGCGTTCGAGGAAAGCCTGATCGACCGGTTCAACGGCAGCTACGCCAGCGACGGCGACTTCTGGACGCTGGCGCCGTCGGACCCGACGCCCTACACGCTTTTCAACGGCGCGCCGACCTACGTCCGCCCGGGGACGGCCTACATCGCGCTGCGGCAGATCCTGGGACACAAGAACTTCCTCAAGGCGCTGCGGCAGATCCAGCGGCACTACAGCGGCGGCCACATCACCGAGCGGCAGCTTGAGGCCGCGTTCCAGCACTGGCTGCCCAACCACACCCCCGCCTGCCACGCGCGCCTGGCGCAGTTCTTCACCCAGTGGTTCGACACGGCGTACCCGCCGGGCGGCGGCGCCAACCGTCCGCAGCTCACCGGGCCTGGGCTCGCCGGTCCGGGGTTTTACAACAGCAGTGGTGGCTGCACCTAACGGCGGCCTCGCGTGGTCACCAGGTGAGGCGGCACTGCGAGGTGATCGCGAGATCGCCTGCCTCGGTCCACGGCATGGTGGCGATCGCGCGCAATCGTAGCCGCGTGCCCGACCCGCTGCCGACGCGCCCGGCCGGTGGGTGCGTCGGCACGCGGCAGCCGTTCGGGATCATTGTCCATAACGGCTGCCACTGGCGTGTCACAGGCCCGCGCGGAGGTCCACGACTATCACGACGCGGCCCGATCCGGCGAGGGTGACGCTGCTGCAGCCGGTGTCGCCCGGGTGGCATGGGGGGGACGGCTGCTCAGGTGGAGATGTCGGGGTGGGGCAGGGTCCAATGCGCCAGCCGCGCGGCGTATTCGCGCTGGTAGGACAGCGGCTCGGGGTGATCGCGTTCAAACATGGCGATGAACAGCGTGAGGGTGAGGAAGGGATGCGCGCCGAACTCGAACAGCGCCACGTGATCCTGGGAGGCCAGCGCCTCGCGCTCGGCGTCGGTGAAGGCCAGCCACGTGCTCGCCTCTGCCGGATGGCTGCCGAGGATGACGTTCGCGCGCTCGGCCTCCCACCAGGTGACGGTGCCGCGGGGGTCCCGGCGGTAGCGCTCGACCAGTTCCGGGTCCCTGTCGATGGTGTACAGAAACTTGTCGAGAAGGTACCTGCTCATGCCGCGGCCTCCGGGTACCAGGTGAAGTACGCCTCCATGGTGTGGAACAGGTCGAGCGAGTCCGCGTAGTCGGCCTTCACGTTCTCCCCCGCGACCCCCATCATCAGCAGGAAGTCCATGAAACCATGGGTGGCATTGCCGGGTTTCCACAGGCTGTCCAGGCTCACCTCGGCGAGGGCGGAAGCAAGATCGCCGGAGCCGATCCACGAAACGGCCTTGCGATCGAACTGGGGGTCGGGGCCGTGCGGGCCGAACTGCCGCGGTCCGCCCAGCTCCAGCGACAGGTGGCCGGTGCCGATGATCGCGACCCGCGCATGGCTGGGCCAGGACTCGACCAGGGCGCGGATGGTCTTGCCGAGCTGGACGAACCGCGTGGGCTGGGGCATGGGCGGCGCGAAGATGTTGGTGTAGACGGGCACGATGGGCAGGTCTGCCTGCGGTCGCAGGGTAATGATGGGGCAGGTGATGGAGTGGTCGATCCGCAGCTCGTTGCTGAATGCGAGGTCGAAGCCGGCGTCGATCCCTTCGCGCAGCAGGTAGCGGGAGAGGTCCTCGTGCCCGGCCAGCCGCATCCGCGGCAGCCCGAACTCCCGTTCCTCGTTGTAGAAGTTCCCGTCGTAATACGGCGCCTTGCCGACGAGGAACTGCGGCATGTTGTCCAGCCATAGCTGGTGGAAGTGGTCGGAGCCGACCATCACGAGGACGTCCGGCCGGGCGCGGGTGAGGGTTTCGCGGAAGGCGTCGATCTTGGCGACCCATTCGTCGGCGAACGGCGGGCGGTCCTCGCCGGTGGCGGTGCTCGCGCGGTAGTAGAACGGGTGATGGGTGGAAGCGATGACTGCGGCGACGGTGGCCATGCCGGCTCCCTAGTTCGAGCGGAACGTGAGTAGCGTCACAGTCGGCGGCCGGCTCATTGTGGCGCAGGCGTCCGATTGTCCGCGTTCCGGACAGTTGTCCGGATTCCTGGTTGGGCGATCGTTTCCTGCGGCGCCTCCTGGCACGCCGCCCAGTCGGCGCTGATCGCGCCGGCCGTCTGCAGCAGCAGCGGCAGGTGCTCACCGGTGAGCACCTCCAGCGGCGTCTCTGCGGCATGCGCGTTGACGTTGAGAGAGGCGATGACGTGCCCGTTTCCGTCTCGGAGGGGCGCGGCGACCGAGCGGATCCCCGGCGCGAGCTCCTCGTCGGTCAGCGCCCAGCCGCGCGCTCGCACTTCCCGCAGCGTGGGCGCCCGCTGCTGGGCCGAGGGCTGAAAGCGAGGCGTGATCCCGGATCTGCTTGGCTCGGCGAGCACCCGGTCGACCTCGGCGGGCGGGAGCGCGGCAAGCAGCACCTTGCCAAGCGAGGTCTGCATCGCCGGGAACCGTGTGCCGATCGTAACCGCCAGGGCGACGATCTTAGGCACGGCGACCCTGGCCACGTAGACGATGTCGGCGCCATCGAGTTGCGCGATGGACGAGGACTCGTGGGTGCGCGCCACCAGCCACTCCATATGTGGCCGGGCGATCTCCCACCGGTTGCGGGACAGCACGTAGGCCGTGCCAAGCTCCAGAACGCGTGGGGTGAGCTCGAAGCCGCCGCCGACCGCGCGAACGTAGCCCAGTTGCTCCAGGGTGAGCAGGATCCGCCGTGCGGTGGGCCGCGCCAGCCCGGCCGATCCCGCCACCGCGGCAAGCGACATGACAGGTCGCCGGGGCTGGAAGACTCGGATCACGTCGAGGCCACGGGCCAGCGACTCGATGAAGTCAGGGCTCGCGTCACGGCGTGCCATGCCGGCTCTCCTGCCTGCCGAGTTGATTCGCCCGGGCGGTGCGAAAGGTCGACCGGTCCGGCACCCGCGTCCGGCCACGTTCGTGACGACTGTAGCGTGCCCTGGCTTGGTTGTCCGCATGGCGGACAGGACCACGGGATTCCGGCGGCAGGCCGCAGCTTCTTCCCTTGACACGAACGCGCGTGCCGGGCCAGTCTTCCGATCAAGCCTCATTGGCCGTGATGCGGACATAGGTCCGGCCAGCGTGGCGGCCGCCGCCTCACCGTGGAGGTATCTGATGACCGCCGTACCTGCCACCGACCAGCCCGGTGGCGCGCCAGCGCCACGCGTGAGCGCCGCCGACCTGACGCCCGGCCGGCCGTTCGTGTTCCGCAACGCGACCGTGCTCGCGATGGACGCCGCCCACCGCGTGCTCCCCCGCGCCGACGTGCTGATCACCGGTGAGCGCATCGCGGAGGTCGGCGCCGAGCTTTCCGTCCCCGCGGGAACGGCAGAGATCGACGCGGCGGGTGGCATCGTGATGCCTGGCATGATCGACACGCACCGGCACATGTGGCAGACGGCGATGCGTGGCTACGGCGCCGACTGGACCCTGGCCCAGTACTTCGTCTGGTACTACCTGCAGTGGGGGAACGTCTTCCGGCCGCAGGACATTTACGCGGGCAACCTGCTTGCCGCGATCGAGGCCATCGACGCCGGGGTGACGACCACCGTGGACTGGTCGCACGGGCTGCAGACGGTCGAGCACGCCGAGGCCGCCGTGGACGCGCTTGAGGAGGTGCCTGGCCGGTTCGTCCTGGCGTACGGCAACATCCAGCAGGGTCCGTGGGAGTGGTCGGCCGCGCCGGAGTTCGGTGACTTTGTTCGCCGACGCGTCAGCGGCGGGAGCGACATGCTCGGGTTCCAGATGGCATTCGATGTCACAGGCGACCCGGCGTTCCCGGAGCGCGCCGCCTTCGAGGTTGCCCGCGATCTGGGCGTGGCGGTGACCACGCACGCGGGGGTGTGGGGCGCGACAAACGACGATGGCATCAGGCTCATGCACGAAAACGGGTTCATGACCCCCGCCACGATCTACGTGCACGCCGCCACCCTCACCGCGGACTCCTATCATCGCATCGCGGCGACCGGCGGGTCCGCCTCGGTGTCGACCGAGAGTGAGCAGAGCGCCGGGCAGGGTTACCCGCCCACGTGGAAACTGCGCGAGCACGGGATCCCGGTGTCGCTGTCCATGGACACCAGCGTGTGGTGGAGCGGGGATTTGTTTTCGGCGATGCGGGCCACGCTCGGGGCCGACCGGTCTCGCGAGCACCTGGAGGCCCATGCCCGCAAGGGGACCGTGACCCACTGCCACCTGCGCGCCGAGCAGGTTGTGGACTGGGCCACGCGGGGCGGGGCCAGGGCCCTCGGGCTCGACTCGGTGACCGGCAGCCTCGAGCCGGGCAAGAAGGCGGATGTGATCCTGATCAAGAACGACGCGTCTCCCGTGATGTTCCCGCTGCTCAACCCCTATGGCCACGTCGCATTCCAGGCGCAGCGCGGCGACGTGCACACCGTGGTGGTGAACGGGCGCGTGGTGAAGTACGATCACCGGCTCGTCGGCGTCGATCTCGCGAAGGCCCGGCAGGTGGCGGCACAGACCGTCGACTACCTGATGGGCGAGCTCGGCGCGCAGGCCTGGGCCGAGGGCATGCACCCCGAGATCCCCAAGACAAACGTGCTCGACAACCCCTACACCTACACCGAGTGGGACGCGGGCACCGCCCAATGGAAGGACCGTGGCACCGACGACCCCAGCTGATCCGGGCCTGGCATTGATGCGGGCGGCGGTGATCTGCCGTCACGGCGAGCCCCCTGCCTACGGTGACCACCCTGTCCCCCGTCGTGTTCCCGGCCAGGTCCTGGTCCGGGTCACCGCGGCGCCGGTCAACCCGCTCGACGTGCTGTGCGCGTCCGGGGGATCCTACTTCGGCCCGCCGTCGCTGCCCTACGTGCCCGGCGCACAGGGCGTGGGCGTCATTGCCGAGGCCGAGTCCCTCCCCGCGGGGCGGCGGGTCTGGTTCAGCTGTGACGCGGGCATGGCGCCCGGCGACGGCGCCATGGCGGAACTGTGCGCGGCGGCCGAGCCAGCGGTCCTGCCGCTGCCGGACGCCGTCGCCGACGACCTCGCCGCCGCGCTCGGCCTGTCCGCGATCGCCGCGTGGATGGCGCTCACCTGGCGGGGTCGGGTGCAGGCGGGTGAGCACGTCGTGGTCCTGGGCGCCAGCGGCGGCGTCGGGCAGGTGGCAGTGCAGGCCGCCCGGCTGCTCGGAGCCCGCCGGGTGGTAGCCGCCTGCCGTGACCCAAGCGGCCGCGTCCGCGCGGCCGAGCTTGGCGCCGACGCCGTCGCCGACCTGTCCGGAGACGACGTGGACGTGATCACGGCCCGCCTGGCGGAGGCGGTCGAAGGACGGGCCGACCTCGTCGTGGACCCCGTGCACGGCTTGCCTGCCGAGGCCGCTCTGCGGGTCTTGTCGCGCAACGGCCGCCTGGTCAACCTCGGCTCATCGGCCGGGGCTCAGGCCCGCCTCAGCTCGGCCACGCTGCGCAGCGCCTCGCTGTCGGTCCTCGGCTACACCAATGCCGCCCTCAGCGGCGAGCAGAAGGCCGGGGCTCTTCGCGAGATCCTCGGCCACGCGGCCGCCGACCGGATCACCGCCGACCGTGAGACCATGCCACTCGCCCGCGCCCCGCACGCCTGGTCCCGCTGCGGCCGAGCGCCATACCGGCGGGCCGTTCTGGTTCCGTGATGCCGACCCAGCTTGCGCTCGGATTAGGTGGCCATCCTCCGGCGGCCGTGCAAGATGATTGGTTCGCGTGTTTCCAGGTGCCATGCCTGGCGGCATTGGGTGATCGAGTTCCAGGCGAGCTGCGTATCGATGGTGAAGGCGAAACGGGCGGCTGCCCGTGCGTCGAAGGTGCCTGCCTTCGGGCGAGGCGCGGGGCGCCCGGGCTGATCTCCGCGATCGAGCAGGCCTACCCCAAGGCCCTGAGGCAAAGATGCCTTGTTCACCGATGCCGGAACACACTTGCCAAGATCCCGGCCGGGATGCAGGCCGAGGTCAGGCGGTCTTCGACACCGAGGACCTGAAGACGCCACCCGGCCCAAAGCTGGTGGAGATCCGCCGGGTCAAGGTCATCGGCCGGCTCCCCGGCGAGACCAGCTGCCTCACCCTGGTCTGGGCCGTGCTCGACCGGGCCTCCCGCGGCTGGCGTGGCTTCACCATGACCGCCGCCGGGCTGCGCCAGCTCCAGGATCTGCGCCGCTCGCTGCTCGAACCACCCAGCCAGCTTCGGCCACGCACCGCCACCGCCAGCCAGCTTCGGCCACGCACCGCCACCGCCAGCCAGCCCGGCGACGCCGCCGAGAATGTCAGCACCGTCGCCTAACCTCACCCACGAAATCGGAACTGCGCCCGCCCGTCGACTTGCACCAGAGCCAGACGGCAGGCAGCGGTCTCGATCGGGATCTGAGCAGCGGAAGGAGGCTGGGTGGCCACATTCGTCTTGATCCACGGCGCTGGCGATGTCGGCTGGTACTGGCATCTGGTGGAGGCCGAACTGCGTGCACGAGGCCATGACACCATCTGTCCGGATCTTCCATGCGACGACGACTCGGCCGGCCTGCCCGAGTACGCGGACACCGTGGCCGGCGCGATCGGCGACCGGACCAATCTGATCGTCGTCGCGCAATCGCTCGGCGGCTTCACAGCCCCGCTCGTCTGCGACCGGGTGGCGGTGGAACTGCTCGTCCTGGTCGCGCCCATGATCCCCGCACCGGGAGAGGCGCCCGCCAGCTACTGGACCCATACGAGATATGACAAGGAGGTGCGGAACCGGTACGGCGATGCCATCGCCCTGTTCTACCAGGATGTCCCGCCGGAGCTGGCCGCCGAGGCGCTGAACCGGGCGCGCACCCAGTCTGAGGCCCGGATGGGGGAACCGTCGCCGCTCAGGACCTGGCCCGACGTCCCCACGCGAGTCCTGATCTGTCGCGATGACCGCCTGTTCCCCACGGATTTCCTTCGCCGCGTCGCCCGGCAGCGCCTGGGCATCACCCCGGACGAGATCGACGGCGGGCACACCCCCGCGCTGAGCCGCCCACACGAGCTGGCGGACCGCCTCGAGGCGTACGCCGCCGAGCAAGGACTTCTCGGTGACCACTAGCATCGCGGCATGCCTTCCCACGCGCTCAGGATTCCTGCCGGTCTCCGGCGAGCTAACCGGCCCCAGGGCTAAGCGGCGGGGTGCCATCCATGATGGACGCCGGTTACCAACACCGCCCAGGCGACCCCGGCCGTCGTGAAGGGTCCGCGGTGCGACACGCCGCAAGCGAACATACGCCCGGCCCCAGCGGCTACGACGCCGAACTGCGGCGGCACAACGAGGTACTGCGCCGGGCTTTTGGCGTCCAGCTCCACGACCACGTCCTCGACATCGGCTGCGGGACCGGGCAGACGACCCGGCAGGCGGCGCGCATGGCCCAGGCAGGGAGCGCGCTCGGGGTCGACGTCTCCGCTTCCGCGATCGAGCGTGCCCGCGAGCTCGCCCGGGCGGAGGGGCTCCGCAACGTCACCTTCGAGCGCGGCAACGCACAGGTCCACTGCTTTCCGCAGGAGCGCTTCGACCTGGCAATCAGCAGGTTCGGCACGATGTTCTTCGACGACCCCGGCGCCGCGTTCACCAACATCAGCCGGGCGCTGCGCCCGGCCGGGCACCTGGTGATGATGGTCTGGCAGGCCCACCAGCGCAACGAGTGGGACGTCGCTATCCACCAATCCCTCGGAGCAGCCGAAGGGCCAGTGGCCGTCCCCTCCGGGGGACCGGATCCGTTCTCGCTCGCCGACCCGCCGACCGTGACGGGGATCCTGGAGGCTGCAGGGTTCGCCGGCGTCGCCTTCACCAACGTCCACGAACCTGTCTACTACGGCCCGGATGTGGCCGCCGCCCTCGACTGGGTCTGCGGCTTCGCGTGCACCAGCGAAGTACTGAAGCGGCTGGATCCCGCCGCCGCGGCGCGCGCGGTCGGGCGTCTGCGCGAGGCGCT
>WNGD01005400.1_pt1 | contig 12398 bp, 13 predicted proteins | sample 5400671 | NCBI WGS metagenome assembly WNGD01 (sample SAMN13153369, study PRJNA577476) | soil metagenome | isolation source: 40 cm soil or saprolite under grassland replicate 2 | place: USA:California | collected 2016-06-15
TCCGCGAACGCACCGCTGTCCAGCAGCGCGATGATCCGCTCCAGGTCGTGCAGCAGCAGCTTCATCCACAGCTCCAGCGCCTGGTGGACGACGATGAAGTGCAGCTCCTCGGGATGGGGCGGCCGCGAACGGGGCCGCTGCAGCGCCAGCAGCTCACCGACCCGCAGGTAGCTGCCATAGGTGAGATCGTCCGTGTCCCCTTGGCTTGGAAGCACCGCGCCGTCCCCCTTCCCGCCGGCCGCCTCGCCGTCCGGTCACGCCCTCGGACACGCCCTCGGACACGCCCGAGGGTCGCGTCCCAAGGTCTGGTTCCCGAGGTTATCCACAACCGGTCAGTTTCGGTTGCCGGGCCGTGGCCCACGGGTAGCATGGTGCCGCAGCCGGCGGGTACCCATCGAGAGCATCCAAGTCACCGACCAGGTCAGTTACGGAACGGAGTCGCGCGTGCGCAGGACGTTGCTCCTCTTGGCGGGCATCGGGATCCTCGCGGTGCTGCTGATCCCCGCCACCGGCGGGGCCAGCACCGGGGTGGCGGCGCAGACCGCCGGCGGCGACACCGGCGAGCTGATCGCCCGCGGCAAAGCCCTCTACCTGCAGGCCTGCGCCTCCTGCCACGGACCCGACCCGAACGGCGCGTCGCAATATCCGAGCACGGTCCCGTCGCTGAAGGACGTCGGCGGGGCCGCCGCAGTCGACTGGGCGGTCCGCACCGGGCGGATGCCGTGGAAATCCACCGTCGGCCCTGCGATCGCACGGGGCAGGTCGCGCTTCGACGCCGAGGACACCCAGGCGCTCGACGCCTACGTCGGCAGCGCCGTGGGCGACGCCCAGCTTCCCCAGGTCGACCCGGCCCAGGGCGACATCGCCCGCGGCCGGCAGGCCTACGCGCAGGCCTGCTCAGCCTGCCACGGCATGAACGGCGCCGGGTCCGCGCTCGGCGGCGCCAACATCGCCCCGACCCTGCTCGACGTCAAGCCGCTCGACGTGGCCGAGGCGATCAAGATCGGCCCCGGCCAGATGCCCCCAGGCGGCGGCATCCCCAGCTACACCCCCGACGACGCGCAGAGCATCGCCACCGTCAACGACATCGCCGCCTACGTGCAGAGCCTGCAGACGACCCCCTACAACCGCGGCGGCCTGCCGATCGGCGGCAAGGGCCCGGTCCCGGAGGGCTTCGTGGCCTGGATCATCGGCCTCGGCGCGCTGGTGCTAGTGGTGCGCTGGCTCGGCGGCCGCACCTGAGACCACCCACCCGAGACCACCACCCGCGACAACGCCAACGACAACGACAACGACCGGCACGGCAAGCAGCAAGGAGAGCCAAGCGACGTGGACAGCGACACTGGCAGCGAGCACCCGGACGGGCGGGTCGAGCCGGCGGCAGCCGATGCCGCGACCGGCGCCCGGCCTGGAACCGCGGGCGGGGGGTTGACCGACGAGCAGCAGCGCGCGCAGCGCCTCGCCGCGCAGTTCTTCGGCCTGTCGATACTCGCCGGCATCGCCCTGTTCGTCGTCTACTTCACCGGCGGCCAGACCCAGCTTGAGGGCGTGCTCTTCTTCGTCGCCCTGAGCGGCCTCGGCCTCGGCGTCGGCCTGTGGGGCACCCACCTGCTCGCCGCCCACGAGGCGGCCGAGGAACGCCACGAGCTGTCCTCCGGGCCCGAGATGCGCCAGGCGTTCGAGGAGGCCCTCGGGGAGGAGGTCGGCCCTGAGATCAAACGCCGCGGCCTGCTGCTCGGCCTGCTCGCCGGCGCCGGCGGCGCGCTCGGCCTGGCGCTGCTGCTGCCGGTGATCTCACTCGGCCCAGCCCCCGGCAACAGCCTCAAGGTGACCGGCTGGCGCAAGGGCTTGCGGGCGGTCGACGAGAACGGCACCGTGCTCGACCTCAACGCCGTCCCCGAAGACGGCTTCGTCACCGTCTACCCGGAGGGCCAGGCCGGCCGGGCCGACTCCCAGGCGCTGCTGATCCGGGTACCGAAGGGGCTGCGGAACCTGCCCGCCGACCGGATGGCCTGGGTCCCCGACGGCAGCTACGTGTGCTACTCGAAGCTGTGCACCCACGCCGGCTGCCCGGTCGGGCTCTACCGCGCCGAGACCCGCACGCTGCTGTGCCCCTGCCACCAGTCGCAGTTCAACGTGCTCAACGGCGCCAAGCCGTTCTTCGGCCCGGCCGCGCGGCCGCTGCCGCAGCTGCCGCTCAGCATCGACAGCGAAGGCCACCTGGTCGCCCTTGGCGACTTCCCCGAGCCGGTCGGGCCCGCCTTCTGGAATCGGAGCAAGTCATGAGGCTGCCAGGAACCGGACGCCGGGACCCCGCGCGTGTCACCGAGCCGAGCCGCTTCGAGCAGAAAGCATCGATCCAACGCCGATTCGAGGATCGGCTCAGTGACCGCTTCGACCGGACGCAGAAGTGGGTCGACGAGCGGCTCGGGACCGCCAGCTTCGCCCGCACCGCGCTGCGCAAGGTCTACCCCGACCACTGGTCCTTCCTGCTCGGCGAGATCGCCCTGTTCTGCCTCGTCGTGCTGGTGTTCACCGGAGTGTTCCTGACCTTCTTCTACGTCCCCGACGTGCGCGGCACCACCATCTACCAGGGCCCCTACGTGCCGCTGCACGGCCAGCAGGTCTCCGACGCCTACAACTCGGTGCTGCACCTGTCGTTCCAGGTCCGCGCCGGCCTGCTGATGCGCCAGACCCACCACTGGGCCGCGCTGGTGTTCGTCGCCGCGATCGTGATCCACCTGTGCCGCATCTTCTTCACCGGCGCGTTCCGCCGCCCCCGGGAACTCAACTGGATCATCGGGATCGGGCTGCTGTTCCTCGCCATGGGTGAGGGCTTCACCGGCTACTCCCTGCCCGACGACCTGCTCTCCGGGGTCGGGCTGCGGATCTTCGACTCGGTGGTGCTGGCCATTCCAGTGATCGGCACCTGGGTCGCCTCGCTCGGCTTCGGCGGCGAGTTCCCCAGCCCCGAGATGATCTCGCGGCTGTTCGTGTTCCACGTGATGCTGCTCCCCGCCGTGCTGATCGCCCTGGTCGCCGCCCACATCGCCATCCTGGTGCTGCAGAAGCACACCCAGTTCCCCGGGCGGGGCCGCAGCGAACGCAACGTGGTCGGCAAGCGCTTCTGGCCCGAGCAGACCTTCAAGTCGGTCAGCCTGCTGCTGCTGGTCGCCGGGGTCCTCGCCGGGCTCGGCGGCCTCTTCCAGATCAACCCGGTATGGCAGTACGGGCCCTACAACCCCGCCAACGTCAGCTCCCCGGCGCAGCCAGACTGGTACATCGGCTTCCTCGACGGCGCGCTCCGGCTCGGCCCGCCGTGGAGCTTCAAGATCTTCGGCTACACCATCTCGGAGGTGTTCTGGCCGGCAATCCTGTTCCCCGGGATCGCCTTCGGGATCCTCATCCTGTGGCCGTGGATCGAACGGCGCTTCACCCGCGACCACGCCGAACATCACCTCCTCAACCGGCCCCGCGAGGTGCCACTGCGCACCGCCATCGGCATGGCCGGGCTGACGGTGTTCTTCGTCTGCTTCCTCGAAGCCGGCAACGACATCCTGGCGGTGCTGCTCAACGTCTCGGTCGAGGCGATCACCCGCAGCCTGCAGTTCGCGTTCGTCTTCGGCCCAGTGGTGGTCGGCCTGATCACCTACGCGGTCTGTCGCTCCCTGCGCTCCACCGGCCTGCATCCCGCCAAGGCCACCGCCGGCACCCGCCTGGAGCGCAGCGCCAGCGGCGCCTACGAAACCGTCCCGATCGACTCGCCCGACTGATCGCGAGCAGGCGCGCGGCAGGCCCACAGGTAGAGCCGCTCCGTCTCCACCTCAACACCCGGGTAGGGTGGCCGCGTTCGTGTCTCCACCCACCAGCTCGAAGCCGGCGGCGCGGAGCACACCGACCAGCCTGACCTACTGCCGCGCCTGCTGCTCGGCCTGTTCGGCGCGGCGGGCCTGGCCGGGGGCCTGGACCTGTGGCTCCTCGGGACGGTCAGCGAGGATGCGGCCGTAGCGCTGCTCGCGGGCGGTGGCGGCGAGCCACCCCCAGATGGAGTAGACCGCCACCGCGCCGCCGAGGATCACCAGCCACAGGCCGAAGATCAGCCCGGTGAGCAGAATCGACATGCCCAGCGAGAGCGCGAACGGCCAGATCGACGCCAGCGGCAGCACGCCGAGGTCGCGGTCCTCCAGGTCGCTCGGGCCGGGCGCGTCGGGGCGCGGCAGCCCGGCGAGGCGGCGGACCCGGTCCGAGCGCGACTCCGGCTGCAGCCCCTGCTTGTCGGTCTGCCGCAGCAGGTAGACGCCGGCGAACCCCGGTCCGAGGCCGAGCAGCAGCAACGCGATCGTGCCGAGCGGCTCGAAACGCGACAGGATCCAGTAGAGCACCCCGGCGACGATCCCGAAGCCGCCGATGCGGAGCAGCAGACCAGCTTCGTCAGTCATCTCAACCTCTCGGGAAACGTCCGGGATCGGTGTGGCGCTCACCGCGGTCGATGCCGTGGCGCAGGTCGAACGCGGGCCGCTCGGAGAAGATCGGCGGCAGCCGCTCGAAGTTGTGGTGCGGCGGCGGCGAGCTGGTCGTCCACTCCAGGCTGTTGCCCTCCCAGGGGTCGTCGCCGGCGGGGGCGCCGTGACGCAGCGACCGGATGATGTTCCATCCCACGATCGAGATGGCGACCGCCAGCAGGAACGACCCGACGGTGGACAGCAGATTGAGGCCGGTCCAGCCGAGCTCGTCGCCGTAGTTGGCGACCCGCCGTGGCATCCCTTCCAACCCGAGGATGAACTGGGGGAAGAAGGTCAGGTTCGAACCGACGAACACGAACAGGAAGCCGAGCTTGCCGAGCCGCTCGTCCAGGAACCGCCCGGTCATCTTCGGGAACCAGAAGTACAGGCCGGCGAGCAGCGCGAACAGCAGCCCCATCGCCATCACATAGTGGAAGTGCGCCACGACGTAGTAGGTGTCGTTGACGGCGAAGTCGATCGGTGGCGAGGCGAGGAACACCCCGGTGATCCCGCCGACGGTGAACATCAGCAGGAACGCCAGCGCGTGCAGCATCGCGGTGGTGAGCTGCAACGACCCGCGCCACAGCGTCGCCAGCCAGTTGAAGATCTTCACCCCGGTCGGCACCGCGATCAGAAACGACATCAGCGAGAAGTAGGGCAGGTACACCAGCCCGGTGGTGAACATGTGGTGCGCCCACACCCCGAAGGAATAGGCGGCGATCCCGAAGAAGGCGAACACCAGCGCCCGGTAGCCGAAGATCGGCTTGCGGGAGAACACCGGGATCACCTCGGAGATGATCCCGAACGCCGGAAAGATCACGATATAGACCTCGGGGTGACCGAAGAACCAGAAGATGTGCTGCCACAGGATCGGGCTGCCGCCGACGGTCGGGTCGAAGAACGACGCGCCGAAGTTCCGCTCGATGAACAGCATCGCCAGCGCGGCGGTGAGCGGCGGGAACGCGAACAGGATCAGCAGCTGCGCGACCAGCACACCCCAGGTGAACAGCGGCATCCGGAACATCGTCATGCCGGGCATGCGATGGTTGAAGATCGTCACGATCAGGTTCAGCGACCCGATGATGCTGGAGATGCCGACGATCGCCAGGCCCATCACCCACAGGTCCATGCCGGAGCCCTGCAGGAACCGCGCGTCCGACAGCGGCGCATAGCCCGTCCAGCCCGCGTCGGCCGGGCCGCCGGCGACCAGGAACCCGCTGCAGACGATCAGCACCCCGAACAGGTACAGCCAGTACGACATCGCGTTCAGCCGGGGGAAGGCGACGTCGGCAGCGCCGATCTGCAACGGGACGAAGTAGTTGGCCAGCCCGGTGGAGATCTGGTTGGCGAACAGGAAGATCATCAGCGTGCCGTGCATCGTGAACACGGCGTTGTAGCTGGCCTCGGTCAGCAGCTGCATCCCCGGTTTGGCCAGCTCGAACCGGACCAGCAGCGCCAGCACCCCGCCGAGCAGGAACACCCCGAAGGCGGTGACCATGTACAGGATGCCGATCTTCTTGTGCTCGACGGTGGTGACCCAGTCGACCAGGCCGCCCTGGGGCGCGTGCCGCCCGGGGAGGGCTTGAGCTGCTACGTCGGTCGCTGCCATGGTCGTCGAACTCCCGTGAGCCTGGTGTCGGTGGTGATGATGCCGGTGTGCTGGTCGGTCAGGTGCCGCTGGAGCCGGACGAGCCGGCCTGGCCGGTCGAGAGGAACTGCTGGAAGGCGCTCTGCGAAACGACGTGCACGGTGAACAGCATGTCCGAGTGGGCAATCCCGCAGAACTGGGTGCATTCCCCCTGGTAGATGCCGGTCTGGGTGAAGCGCAGGTCGAACTCGCTGACGGTGCCGGGGATCGCCTGACGCTTGAACAGCGTCCGCGGCACGTAGAACGAGTGGATCACGTCGGAGGAGCGCAACTTGATGTGGACCGGCACGCCCGCTGGGACCAGCAGCTCGGGGATGCGGCCGGGGCCGCCGATGACCTGCCTGCCGGTGTCCTCGTAGTCGAACTGCCAACTCCACTGGAACGCGGTGACGTCGATGGTGACCCCGCCAGGCGGGTCGGACAGGACCTTGTTCTGGGTCCGGATGGTCATCACGAACAAGAAGATCACCAGCAGGAACGGCACGACCGTCCAGGCCAGCTCCAGCTTGTTGTTGCCCTCGGTCTGCTTGGGCAGCTGGTCGTCGCGGCGCCGGTAGCGCAGGACCGACCACAACACCAGCGAGGTGACCAGGCCGAACACCACCGCCGCGACCGTCATGAACAAGTTGTAGAGGTGATGGATCTGGTCGCCTTCGGCGGTGATGCTGGCGGGCGCGCAGCCAGCCAGGACCAGCGCCAGCGCCGCCACGGCGGCTGGCCGGAGCGGCTTCGCGACCGGCTTCACGGGGTGCACGGCTGGGAGTGTGGACTCATCGGTCGGCAGTCGTCCTCGTGTGCTCACAGTTGCTTGACGCGGTCAGTCTTGGGCGCACCAAGACTACCCCCGGCGGTCGGCTCTGGCCCCGCATCCCTGAAATCTTCCGACCGCACCAGCGGCGGCACTGGCAAGGAGGCCGCCCAGGCGGCGACCACCTCGGCGACCTCGGCGGCGACCTCGGCGGGGACACGGCCGCGGACGCGGAACTCGTGGTCGGCGCCGTCCAGGACGTGGAGGCGCACGGGGGCGTCGCCGAGCAGGCGGCGCTCGCGCTCCAGCAATTCGAGGTCGCAGAGCCGGTCCCGGTCGCCCTGCACGAACAGCAACGGCACCCGCAACGCCCGCAAGGCACGCCAGTGGCCGGTCCGCAACCGGTCCGGACGGCCCGCCGGATGGAGCGGGTAGCCAAGCAGCGCCAGTCCGGCGCACGGCACCCCCTGCGCGGCGAGGTGGCTGGCGATCCGCCCGCCCATCGAGCGGCCACCAAGGACCAGCGGCCATCCGGCCTCGCCCTCGGTCCTGTGCCTGGCGACCGGCCCGAGCGCGTCCCGGAACGCTGCCTCCAGCCGGGCGGCCGGGTCGGGGAAGCGCCGGCCGGCCTCGGCATAGGCGAAGTTGAAGCCGACCACGGTGGCGCCACGCCCGGCCAGCGCCGCGGCGATCCCGCCGAGCAGGGGATGGCGCACGTTGCTGCCAGCGCCATGGCCGAGCAGCAGGATCCGCCCGCACGGCGAGTGCGGCGCGGGCGGCCTCCAGCGCAGCATGGTCGTCTCCGCGACCGCCTGTGGCGGCGTCAGCGGCAGGCGCGACGCTTCCGGCACCACGTCCGCTGAGGCCGCGGCCTCAGCCGATGCCAAGACCGGTCATGAGCGCCCGCGCGGTCAGGCCGAAGATGAAGAACGCCCCCCAGGTGAAGAAGATGTGGTAAGGGGGTTTCTGCAGGCCTCGGCTCAGGGTGTGGCAGACCACCAGCACCACCGCCGGGAACACCGCCCCATAGAAGTAGTGCAGCAGCGCCCGCCGGTCGCCCATGGCCAGCAGCACGATCCCGGCGAGCAGCTGCAGGCCGAGCAGCACCTGCAGGATGGTGAGCAGCCCCCAGTAGAGGCGGTTGGCGTCGCGTTTGATGACAAACAGCACGATGCCCCAGAGGAACAGCAGCAACCAGCCGCCGACGATCAGCTCGCCCTCGATCTTGTGGAACTGCGCCATGCCCACGCTCCGCTCGACGTCCGACCCGACCAGTAGGGCCCGAAGTCTGCCACGGCAGCCGGCGCTTCGCTCCGCGAGCTTCCGCTTTGGGCGGAACCAGTCGTCGCGGGACGGTCCGGAGGGGTACCGTGCTCAGCAAGCCCACGACGCTCAGCAAGCCTACGACGACGGCGGTGCGCATGGCCAACACCGGGACCTTCAGCGACCTCTACGACCGGCCCATCGACCCAGTCGACCGGCTGCTGCGCCGCCGGGTCGTGCTGCTGTCCGGGGCGATCGACCACACCGTCGCCCAAGACGTCATGGCCCGTCTCCTCTACCTCGAGCATGAGGCCGACGACCAGCCGGACGACCAGCCGGTCGAGCTGCGCATCAACTCCCCCGGTGGGGAGGTCACCTCCGGCCTGGCGATCATCGACACCATGGGGGGCCTCGCCTGCCCGGTCGCGACCACCTGCGCCGGCATGGCCGCCTCGATGGCCTCGGTGGTGCTCGCCGTCGGAACCAGGGGACACCGCCGCGCCACCGCCAACGCCCGCGTCCTCATCCACCAGCCCTGGAGCGGCCAGTTCCAGCAGACCGCCGCCGACCTGGAGCGCACGGCGCAGGAGATCCTGCGGCAGCGTGCCCGCCTCGACGAGATCCTCGCCGACGCCACCGGCCAGCCGGTCGACAAGATCCACACCGACACCGACCGCGACACCTGGATGTCCGCCGCCGAGGCCCGCGACTACGGCCTGGTCGACGAGGTGGTCGGCCGGTGAACACCACGGTGAGCGCACCGCCGCGGCGGACGACCATCCCGGAGCGTGCCGAATGAAGGCCCCGCTGCGGCTCCGCGACGCGGTCGGTGCCACGCTGCGGCGCCACCGCCAGCGGCAGGGACGGACGCTGCGGGAGGTGGCCAGCGCCGCCGGGGTGTCGCTCACCTACCTCTCCGAGGTCGAACGGGGCCGCAAGGAAGCCTCCTCGGAGGTGCTCGAGGCGGTCTGCGCCGCGCTCGAGCTGGTCCTGTCGGACCTCCTGTTCGAGGTCGCCGAGGCGCTCGCCCAGGTGGAGGCGGCCACCAGCCCGCTGCCGGCGATCGGCTTCATCCCCGCCCGCACACCGTTGCCGGCGACGGCGCCCGCCGCCGCCCCGGCCCAGCCACCAGGCAGGACTCCCGCACCAGTCGCCACCGTGCTCGATTTCAAGGCGTTCGCCCGCCGCCGCAGCGCCTGACCGTCAGCGGGCCGGAGCGCCGGCCGCGTTCAGACCGTCCCCTGGCTCCGGCCCGAGCTACGGCGGCGCCTGCGACCGCGCCGGGATCGGCATGCGGATCCGCACCGTGGTGCCGCGACGCGGGGTGGTGTCGACGGTGAACGAGCCACCCGCCGCCTCGATCCGCTCAGCCATCGACGCCAGGCCGATGTGGCCGCCGGCGGCGGCCTGCTCCCGCTCGTGGGTGCTCGCCGAGTCGAACCCGGCGCCGTCGTCGGTGACCTCGACCAGCAGCGCCTGGCCCGTACGCCAGCCGCGCACCCGGACGGTCTCAGCACCCGCGTGCTTGGCCACGTTGGCGAGGGCCTCCTGCACCACTCGGAACACCAGCACCTCCAGGTCCTGGTCGAGCCGCTCGTCGAAGTCCCACGCCAGCGCCGTCACGCAACCGCTCCGCTCGGCCAGCTTACGGAGTTGCTGGGCGACGGCCTGACCGAGCCCGGCCTGGTCGAGCAGGGGCGGCCGCAGGTTGAACAGCATCGTCCGCGCCGCCGTCATCGCGAACTCGAGATCCTCGCGGACCTGCTTGACCAGCTCGCGGACCTCCACATCCGGCGACGGCGCCACCGCGCCGGCATCCACACCGGCATCCGCGCCATCGCCGGCGGCCGCGCTGGCCTGGCCGGCCCGGTCGAGCTGCGCCTCCACCACGCTCAGGTGCATCCGCGCCGCCGACAGCGACTGCACCGTGTCGTCGTGCAGGTCGGCGGCCAGGCGGCGGCGCTCGGTCTCCTGCGCGGTGATCAGCTGGCGCAGCAGCGCGCGGCGCTCCCGCTCGGCCCGCTCCAGGTCGGTGACGTCGACCGCGACGCTGATCACCCCGGCGACCCTGCCAGCCGCACCCGGCCCGCCGTCCGGCCCGCCGTCCGGCCCGCCGTCGTCGTGCTCGCGCAGCGGCCGGTACTGGACATCGAAGATCGCTTCGCCGACCTGACGCTTGGCGCTGAAACTCTCGCCGCTGAGCAGGCGTGCGAAGTCCCGCTCCGCCTCCGGCAGGTCGCCGCGCAGCTCCACGAACGACCGCCCAACCCGGTCGGACGGGGTGATGCCGAGCTGTTCGAACGCCCGACCCTCCGAGAACACGCAGGTCCCGTCGCGGTCGTAGGCTGACAGCACAATCGGCGCGTTGGAGATCACCGAGCGCAGCCGCGCCTCGCTGGCCCGCAACGCGCGGAGCGTCTCGTTGCGGGCGGTGACGTCCTCGACCTGCCCGAAGTAGCCGACGGTCTGGCCGCTGGCGTCATGCAGCGGCGACACCAGGATCGCCAGGTCGAGCTGCCGACGGTCGCCCCGGCGGCAGGACCGCTCGACCATGAACGACCCAGCCGCCGAACCAGGCAGCGCCGCGGTGGCGGCGGCTGGCAGGTTGGCGGGGTCGTCGAACAACGCGCACACGTCGGTGGCGTCCAACGCCTCGGCGGGCCGTCCCAGCAGCCCGCACAGGGCCTGGTTCACGCGCAGGAAGCGGCCGTCGAGCCCGATCATCGCCATGCCGATGGTGGCCTGGTCGAAGGCGAGCCCCAGCTGCTCGAGCGCGCCCGCCGGCACAGGCTCCCCGCCGCTGGCACCAGCCCCGACGCTGGGGCCGGGGTTGGGGCTGCGGCTCGCACTGGTGCTGGTCGGGTCGTCGGCGTCGGCGTCGGCCACCATCGTTCTCCATCCAGTCCAGTACAACGGGAGCAAAATGACCGGGTTAAGAGATTCTACGCTGTTTCCTGGAACGACGGTCAAGTTCCGACCGTGCGCCCCCAGATCCCACCGCGACGATCGCGGCGCCCCGAAGCGGAGCTACCATCGGGCGCAGTGAACGAGGACGGCCTCCCGGCGGCAACGCCACGATGAGCAGGATCAGCGACCTGATCCTGTCGCTGCACGGCTGGCCCGCGCTGCTGATCGTCTTCCTGCTGCCGGCGCTGGAGGCCTCCGCATTCGTCGGGGTGGTGCTTCCCGGCGAGATCGCGGTGATCCTCGGCGGCGTGCTCGCCTTCGAGCACCGCGTCGGCCTCGCCGCGGTGCTGGTCGCCGCGATCGCCGGGGCAGTCGCCGGCGATACCGTCGGCTACCTCGTCGGCCGGCGCTGGGGCCGGCGCCTGCTTGACCACTCGATCGGCCGGGTGGTCAAGCGGGAGCACCTCGACCGCGCCCAGCGCTACCTCGCGCAGCGAGGCGGCCGTTCGGTCCTGCTCGGCCGCTGGACCGCCGCGCTGCGGGCACTGATCCCCGGGCTCGCCGGCATGTCCGGGGTCCACTACCGCACCTTCGCGCTCTACAACCTCATCGGCGGCGCGCTGTGGGCCACCACCTTCGTCATGCTCGGCTATGCCAGCGGCGCGGGCTGGCGCCAGGTCGAGTCGGTCGCCAAGCGGGCCAGCCTGCTGCTGCTGGTGGTGGTCGTGGTGGTCTGGAGTTGCCCCGGTTTCCCGGACAGCGTGAGATTGGCAGCAGAGCTGTCCAGGGAGGTTCGGGATGGCACGTATCTACCCAGCCGAGTTCCGCCGGGATGCGGTCGCGCTGGTGCGCTCCAGCGACAAGACGGTCACCCAGGTCGCCCGGGAGCTCGGCCTCAATCGTGAGACGCTGCGCCAGTGGGTGCGCCAGGAGCGCATCGACCAGGGCGAAGCCGAGGGGCTGACCGCAAGCGAGCGCGAGGAGCTACGCCGGCTGCGCCGCGAGGTCGCCGAGCTGCGGATGGAACGGGACCTGCTGGTCAAGGCAGCGGCGTTTTTCGCCAAGGAGACGACCAAGTGACCCGCTACCGGTTCATCGACGCCAATCGGGTGGAGTTTGGCGTTGGGCGGTGCTGCCGGACGGTGGGCGTCTCCCCCTCCAGCTTCTACGACTGGCACCGCCGCACCCCCTCCGCCCGGCAGCTGGCCGATGCGCGGCTGCTTGGGGAGATCCGCCGCATCCACCGCCAAAGCGGCGGCGCCTATGGCGCTCCCCGGATCCATGCCGAGCTGCAGCTCGCCTGCGGCATCCACGTGGGCCGCAAGCGGGT
>WNGD01005401.1_pt1 | contig 12398 bp, 10 predicted proteins | sample 5400671 | NCBI WGS metagenome assembly WNGD01 (sample SAMN13153369, study PRJNA577476) | soil metagenome | isolation source: 40 cm soil or saprolite under grassland replicate 2 | place: USA:California | collected 2016-06-15
CTCGCGGAACCTGTTCATAGGCGTGGCGGCGGGGGCAATCGTCTTAGCTCTCCTGCTCGGCTTTGTTCTCTCCTGGTCGTTGATCGGGCCCATCCATCGCATCAACTCCCGCCTGGCTGCGATCGCCTCGGGCGACTTCTCCCGCCACGTCGACGTCGACAACCGCGACGAGCTGGGCACGCTGGCGGCCAACGTGAACCGGATGAACGACGAGCTCGAGCGTCTCTACAGCGAGCTCCAGGCGGCGAGCCGGCACAAGTCGGAGTTCCTGGCCAACATGTCGCACGAGCTGCGGACGCCGCTGAACGCGATCATCGGCTTCTCGCAGGTGCTGCGCGAGAGGATGTTCGGCGAGGTGAACGAGAAGCAGGCGGAATACCTCGACGACATCATCTCGTCGGGCAACCACTTACTGTCCCTGATCAACGACGTGCTCGACCTGTCCAAGGTCGAGGCGGGGCAGGTCGAGCTCGAGGTCGCGCCCTTCTCGCTGCGGGAGGCGCTCGAGCGCGGCGTGGTGATGGTGCGCGAGCGAGCGACGAAGGACGGCGTCCGAGTTGCGCTCGCGGCGGATCCGGACGTCGACGTCGTCGAGGGCGACGAGCGCCGGATCAGGCAGGTGATCTTCAACCTGGTCTCGAACGCCGTGAAGTTCACGCCCGCGGGCGGGGCCGTGGATGTGAGCGCGGTGCAGATGAACGGCGAGGTACGGGTCTCGGTGACCGATACCGGTCCGGGCGTCGCTCCTGAGGATCAGGAACGGATCTTCGAGGAGTTCCAGCAGACCGAGGCAGGGGTCGAGCAGCGTGAAGGGACGGGCCTCGGCCTCGCGCTGTCGAAGCTGCTCGTCGAGCTACACGGGGGCCGGATCTGGGTCGAGAGCGAGCTCGGCAAGGGGAGCAAGTTCACGTTCGCTCTTCCGGCGGGGTCCCGCTGATGGCAGCCTCGCGTGTCCTGATCGCCGAGGACAACGGGAAGAACATGAAGCTGTTCCGTGACGTCCTTCAGGCAACCGGCTACGAGACGCTCGAGGCGACGACCGGCAGACAGGCGATCGAGCTGGCGGCCGGGCACGCACCCGACCTCGTGCTCATGGACATCCGGCTTCCGGACATCGATGGCATGGACGCGTTGAGCCGGCTGCGGGTGGACGAGCGCACGGCCTCGATCCCGGTGCTCGCGCTCACTGCTCAGGCTATGGACGGCGACCGTGAGCGTTTTCTGGCCGCGGGCTTCGACGGCTACATCTCGAAGCCAGTGAATGTCGTCGAGTTTCTCGGCGTCGTGAGGCAGCACTGCGAAGGACGGCGGCGATGAGCGGCGAAGGCGGCGCCAGGATCCTCGTCGTGGACGACGTCCCCGAGAACGTGCGCCTGCTCGAGGCCGTCCTCGCGCCCCACGGTTACGACGTCGTCCCAGCCACTGACGGCGGCGCCGCGCTCGACCTCGTCGAGTCCGCGAATCCGGACCTCGTGCTCCTCGATGTGGTGATGCCGCAGCTGGACGGCTACGCGGTCTGCCGGCGGCTCCGAGAGCGCGAGGAGACGGCCGTGCTGCCCGTGATCATGATCACCTCGAGCATTGGTCCGGAGAAGACGCTGGCAATCGAGGCCGGTGCCGACGACTTCATCCCCAAGCCGTTCAACCACCAGGAGCTGCTCGCACGCGTTCGGTCGCTGCTCCGGATCAAGCGCTACCACGACACGATCCAGGAGTTGAACCGGACCCTCGAAGAGCGCGTACAGACGCAGCTCGAGGAGCTCGAGCGACTGCGGCGGCTGCGGCGGTTCCTCTCGCCGCAGCTCGCCGACACGATCGTGAGCTTCGGTGACGAGTCGATCCTGCGGAGCCACCGCCGCCAGGTCGCGATGCTCTTCGCCGACCTCTGCGGCTGGACGACCTTCGTCGACGCCGTCGAGCCCGAGGAGCTGATGCAGGTGCTCGGCGAGTTCCACGGCACGATCGGCGGTCTCGTGAGGCGGTTCGACGCGACGGTCGGCTTCCTCGAGGGCGACGGCGTCCAACTCTTCTTGAACGACCCGATCGAAGTCCCCGACGCTGCGCTGCGTGCAGTGCGGCTTGGTTGCGCGCTCCGCGAGGAGATGGCGGGGCTGACGCCTCGGTGGCAGAAGCGGGGGTTCGACCTCGGCTTGGGCGCCGGCATCGCACTTGGCTACGCCACGTGCGGGGAGGTCGGCTTCGAAGGTCGCTCCGACTACGCGGCGATCGGAGGGGTGACAAATCTCGCGTCGCGGCTCGCGGACGAGGCATCCGCCGGCCAGGTCCTGATCTCGCAGCGTCTCTACGCGGAGGTCGAGGACGCCGTCGACGTGGAGCCCGTAGGCGAGTTCACGCTCAGAGGTTTCGAGCGGCCAATCACCGCATTCAACGTCGTGGCCGTCCGCGACACGGCGGCCGAGCTGTCTCAGGTATCGGGCTTGTGAAGACGCCGTAGAGCCTCGCCAACACCAGTCCTCCCCCGCTGTCAATGAGCTCGATAGCGAGCGAGACACAGATGCACTCTGTCGAGTGCGGCACTCGCGACGGGCAGTAGGGCGACGAGTTCCCGGCGACTCGTCACGGTCACAGCCCGCCGATCTGTCGCGCATCGAAATGATGCATCTGTGTCTCGCCGGCTATCCGGGTGAATAGCGGTGCGGCTAAGGCCAGACAGCGTTCGAGTTCGCCGGTGAGGCTGCGCCTTCGATCTCGGTGAAGGGTGGGGGAGTTCCGCGAAGTGTCGGTGCGCCGTCCTCGCGACGGAGTTGTTCGAGCTTGCGGCGCGGCTTGCACGGAGGTGGCGAGGTCTTGGCGAGTAATTGGCGACCTCGCCATGGCAGCGTGCGATCGTGGCAATGCCTGCGAAGCAGCCTCGCGATAGCGTCGATTCGGCGTGTCAGCTCGAGCTCTTCGACGAAGCGTTGGCCGAACCGCATCGGGCAGAGGCCGAGCCGCTCGTTCTGAACAACAAGCAGGACAACGCGAGCGCCAACCTGGACGTGCTCCCGACCACGCCTGCGGAGCCGAGCGAGGTCACACGCTGGGGCACGTACGCCGGCACCGATCGCGCAGTACTGAAGGCGCTCGAAGGAGCGCTCGCGAACGCCCGGGCGGCGGCGGACGACCGGCCGCCGCTCGTCGTGCTCGCGTCCTTCCTCGGCGAGCTCGGCGCCCGTGCGACTCCCCCACCGGCCGGTCGTGTCTCGCTGAGGCAGGCGCGCGACGACTGGCTGCGCCGGCTCGAGACCCAGCAGAAGAGCGAGAGCACGCTCGTCGGCTACCGCGTCGCGATCGACGACCTGCTTGACTGGTCGGAAACGAACGGGCGCGACATCCTCACTGAGACCGCGATCGTCGATTACCTGCACTCGTACCAGGAGCGAGCGCAACCGGCGGAGGCGAGCTACTACCGGCGCTTCGTCCTCCTGCGCAAGTTCGTGCGCTGGGTCTGCCGGCGCGACGGCGTCCCCGATCCGTTCCTCGATCTCGACGCGCCGCCCAAGCCGCGGCAGGAGCGCGACTGGCTGACGCCCGAGGAGTTTCGAAGTCTGCTCGACGCCGCCGGCCGACCGGAGCGGAACCTCCCCGGCCTCGCCGAGCGGGACCGGCTCGTGTTGCTCGCCCTCGTCACGACGGGGCTGCGCCGTTCCGAGCTGTGCGCGCTCGAATGGCGCGACCTCGAGCTCGGCGGGCGCGAGCTGTCGCTGCTCGTCCGCTGCGGCAAGGGCAGCAAGTCGCGTCGCCAGCCTCTCCCGGCGAGCCTCGCGCGTGAGCTGCGGAGGCTGCGCGCCGCGCGCCAGCCAGAACCGACCGACCCCGTCTTCTGCGGGCTCGAGGGCGGGCGGCTTCAGGAGACGATCCTCGCCGACGTCATCCGTCGCGCCGCGAAGCGCGCCGGGATCGAGAAGCACGTCACCGCGCACACGCTCCGCCACACGGCCGCAACCTGGCTCCGCCGGGAGCTCGGCGACACGCGCCTCGTCGCCGAGTACCTCGGCCACGCCGACCTCTCAACCGTCTCGCGGTACGCGCACGTCGACCGCAAGGAGCTGTTTGAGGCAGCGGGTCGGCTGGAGCAGCTCGCCGTTCCCGTCGAAGAAGCACCGCACGCGGAGAACGCTCCGTCGGATCAGTCCTCAGCGTCCGACGAGCGGCCCGACGATGTCCTGACGGACTCGGCGCGGCCGCGTCGCAGGCGCCGACGTCGCCGCAGGCGCCGTCGGCGGTGAGTCGCGCCGCCGGGCCCGCGTCACTTTGCCCAGAAGCCCCGAAACCGTTGCGATCGACGCCCGACTTCTCGTCCAGCGACAAGAAGACAGGAGACGATGACAACGCTAGCTGCGCTCAGGCCTCGAGCCAGGTGAGCGCGCCGGGGACGCTCGCCCACAACGCCGTCGCGCTCGCGGCGTAGTCGACAGCTTCGCTGTCGTCGCCGAAGCCCACGTAGTCGGGCAGGCGTCTCGGCAGTCGTTTCCGGCCGGAGAGATACGCGGGGACGTGCGGATTCAGCTCGCGCGCCTCCTCGAGAAGCTGCCTGGCCCTCGCCGAGTCGCCTTCCCGGCGGAAGACGGCCAGCGCTCTCGTGTAAGCAAAGGCGGCCGCGGTGTCATCCTGATAGGCCGCGAACAACTCGTCGAGCTCCTCGTAGCGCTCGAGCGAGAGCAGCCACCCGGCTTGGCGGTAGCGAACGCCCTGGTTGTCGTTCGGGTTCAGGCGCAGGAGGTCGCGCTGGTGGTCGACGGCCTCCTCGCGCCGGCCGAGCGCCCAGAGCGTCTCCGCGAGCGCCGCGCGGGCGCGCATGTACGGGCGCGTCTCGAGGATGCCCCAGAAGTGCCCGACGTCCTCCTCGAAGGGTTCGGGACCGAGCGCCCGCTCGCCGGCAGCGACGCCTTGCTCGAGCAGCTCGCACGCCTCATCGGCGCTCGCCGCCGTCTCCTCCGCGAGCAGCAGGTACGCGTCGGCGCAGTCGGGCGAGATCGCAAGCGCCTCCCGTGCCAGCGCCACGCGGCGCGCGCCCTGCGCCTCGAACGCCTCGTACATCAGGTCCTGCGCTCGGAAGAGGTCCTCGTCCGATGCGTAGTGCGCGGCTCCCCGTCCGATCGCAGCGAGCGCACTCTCCATCGAGCGCGGGTCGGGCAGGGGGATGACCGGCGCGGTCTTCGTCGCCGGGACCCGGGCTTGCTTCCGCTTCTTCGCCACCGCTGCACTCTTGCAGTCCCGCACGGACGGATCCATCCGGAAGTCCGTACGGAGCGAAGAAATCGCTTCCCAGACGACGACCTCGCTCCGTGTCGCGATCGGCCGACCCCCGGCGCGGCTCCTGATCGGGCCCGGGCACGTACCGCCGCGTCTTCGTCGGGAAGCCGAAGCCCTCGAGCGCGAGGCGGCTGAAGAACCTACGCGCGACGTAGCCTTCCGAACACGTAGGTTCGCGCGGTCGGTCCCTCAGACGGTTTCACTCGCCTCCACAACAACCAACCGTCGTCTGTCTTGAGTGTTTGAGCAGGCTACTTGCGGTTTCCTTGCGCTTGCGATTCGCTTGCGCTATGATGGGGAAGCAATGGCACCCACGGTGACGGCATCACCGCTGTTTGCTCGGAACCCGGATCGGGTTCGGCGCGCCCTCCGCGAACTGGACGGCGGCGCGCTTCTGCCGGCGCTCGGAGCCCGGCTTGAGCGTGCTCTTGAAGGCTCGGACGATGCCACGCGCGAGTACGTCCGCTGCTTCCAGGTGCTGACGCTGCGTGTGCTCGATGAGGCTCACCGCGTTCGCCCGGACATCATCGTCCGCACGGATGAGGGCGATCTCGCGGTCATCGATGTGAAGGGCGCAGCTAGGCGGGCACCGGTGGAGGCGCTCGAAACGCTTTCGGCGGAGGCGCCGTTCAGTTCGTGGACGGCCCGGTTTCCGCTCGAGGAGGCGGTCGCGCTTGATCTGACAAGCCGGGTCTGCCTGCTGATCGGGCTGCGGGGTCCCGACGTGGTGCCGGCAGAGCCCGGCGTGGGCGAAGTCGTCGATGATCTCACTGCCCGCCACTTCCTACGCCGCGTCCGCTTCTACCTCAACCATCCTGAGGAGGAGCACCCGCTGCGACGGGTGATGGACGCCTTCGAACTGTCGAAGACCGAGCTCGCCTCGCTCTTCGGGGTGCGCCGCCAGGCGGTCGACCAGTGGCTCGAGCGTGGCGTCCCTTCCGAGCGGCGGGAAAAGGTGCAGACGGTGGTTGCGATCTGCGACCTGATGGAGCGCAAGCTCAAGCCAGGCCGGCTCGCGGGAGTAGCGCGTCGCCCTGCCGATGCGTACGGCGGGAAGACGATGCTGGAGCTGATCGCCGCGGACCGACACCGCGAGCTGCTGGAGCTCGTCCGCGAGAGCTTCGACTGGGCCTCAGCCGCCTGAGAACGTGGCCTATGGGCACACCGTCCGCCGGGGCGGCTCCTACAACCGGCTCGCCGAACCGTCCTGGGCGGATCCGCTCGACACGAGCTACTCGCAACAGTGGGGCGGGCGCTGGAACCCGCCCGGGAGCTTCGGCGTGCTCTACCTAAACCGCGACCTGCGGATGGCGCGCCTGCAGGTACTACACAAGCTCAGAGGTCAGCCCTACGGGGTCGAGGATCTCGACGAGTCCGAGCAGCACGACCTCGTCGACGTCGAGGTCGGCGAGCGGGCCTGGCTCGACTGCGTTACCGCCGCGGGCCTCGAAGCGGTTGGGCTTCCAGTGACCTACCCTCGTCACCGAAACGGCCGACCGGTGCGGCCGGCAACCTGCCAGCCGGTCGGCCAGGCTGCCTTTGACGACGGGCGGCCCGGGATCGCCTGCCGGTCCGCGGCAACGGGCGCCTCGCCGACCGATGAGGAGCTCGGCGTCTTCGATCGAGGCGCAGACACCGGCGTGGGCATGACCGGCAGACAGCCGTTCGCCGACTGGTTCTGGGGCGCACCGTCCTGAGGTCGGTTGCCGGACCGATTTGCCGAGGCCACGGGGATTGGTGACATCAGACGTCGGTGACGTTCGACGTCACCGACGTCCGACCCAGTGCAACCGCTTGATCGCAGCCAAGTCAGCAGTTGCCGGGGCAGGGCGTTCGAGCCGCCCGACTATCCGCTACCGCGCCTTCGCGACGCGCCACTCGACCTTCTGGCCAAGGGCGGCGGCGAAGCGCTCGACGGTTGAGAACTTCGCGTCGATCTCGCCTGCCTCGAGGCGCGCCACCGCCGACTGTGAAGTTCCCATGCGCGCGGCCACGACAGTCTGCGAGAGACCGAGCTTCTCGCGTCTTGCTGCAAGTTCGCGAAGTAGCTGCCGGCGGCGAAGCGCAGCGTCGACGAGGTCAGGGAACTCAGCGTTCCGCTTGCTGCGCTCGTCGATGATCTCGTCGAGGAAGTCCCGTCGATTAGCCATGCGCTCACTATAGCGCGGATGGCATCTCATCGCTGAGATTGAGCGCTGCCGCGGCGTCGCCAGTCCGCGAGCCGCCTTTCTGCTAGAGGCTTGATGTGAAACTCGGACGCTGTTGACCCCGCAGCGGCAAAGGAGGAGACACCGCTGCGAACGCAGGCGAGAGGCCGCCGAGACTGGGGTTAGGCAGGCTCGCGAGCCCCGGTTAGCGCTCGATTTGCGACAATCGGAGTCGCTAGGGGAGAGGAGGTGAGAAGATGAAGCGGCTCATTCTTCCGCTGTTGCTTTTTGGTGTTCTCTTGGCCCTCGGCGCAGCTTCGGCTGGCGCTGCCGCCTCGACCACGACCATCGTCGTGAACGTCAACGACTCATTTACCGATAGCGAGCTCTGCGGTTTTCCGCTCGACGTGCACGTCCAGGGGTCGTTCAAGCACACGGAGTTCTTCGACACCAGCGGCACACTCGTCAAGGTGATCGAGACGAACACCGATGGCCCGTTTACGATCACGATCACCAACCCGGCGAACGGCAAGACCGCGACGACAGAGTCACAAACATTCGTGGTCGTTGCGACCGACCCGGTGAGGGTCAGCGGGATCGTCGGCAACTTCGTCCTGCCGGGCACGGGCACGATCCTGATGGATGTCGGCACCGTCGTCTTCGACTCGAACGGAGACATCCTGATGATCGGCGGGCCGCATCAGGAGTTGATGGGCGACGTTGAGGGCTTCTGCGCCGCGATGGCCGATCCCTAGGCGGCTGTTCGCGGAAGAGGTTCACCAAGGTGAGGGCGGCTGCCCGCGAGGCCGCCCTCCTTTCACATCAAGCCTCTAGCTGGATCTTCTCGGGAGGCGTCTTCTGGGTCTTTTTCGAGAAGCCTTCGAGCGCGAGAAGGACCTGGCTTCGGCGGCCTTCGGAGGCGAACAGGATGCGGTACGTCTGTCGGTCGCCGTCGGCCCGCACTTCGTAGATCTCGCCCCGCAGATGCCGCACCGCCGCAAGTCCGCCATCCCGCACGTCCCGCATCGCCGCGACGACGGCCGCAGCGTCCGTGTCGGAGAGGCCGTCGATGAACTCCTTGATCGGCCTCCGACCTGCAGCCGTTCGATAGTCGCGCCATCTGCGCTTCGGCTCGCTGCTCACACCTCTGAGGGTGCTGATTGCGACGGACGCTCTCCGACCCAGCGCAGCCGCTTGATCGCGCCGCGCAGCTCGTGCGCGTTCACGCGCGTGTAGCGCTGCGTCGAGTCCAGGTGCTTGTGCCCGAGCAGCTCCTGGATCTGGCGCAGGTTCGCGCCCGCCCGGAGAAGCTCGGAAGCGAAGACATGCCTGAGCGTGTGCGGCGTGACTCGTTTGCGCTCGTTTACGCTCGCCGCCTCTACGTAGTGGCGGAAGACCTGGCCGAGCTGTGTGTAGTTCAACGGCTTGCCCTGGACGCCAACGAAGACCGCTTGCTCGGTGAGCGGCACGCGGGCGGCGTAGTACTCGGCGAAGAGCGGCGCGAGCGCGGGATGGATGGGGATCATCCGCTCCCGTCCGCCCTTCGCCTTGCGGACGCGCAGCAAGCGGCGCGAGAGGTCGACGTCGTCCCACTCGAGTCCGAGCAGCTCGCTTCGACGCAACCCCGCGTAGGCCATCAACGCGAGCAAGAGCCGGTCCCGCTCCGGCTTCCCAGGGAAGTGCCGCTCCCAGAGCTCGTCGCGTCCGGGCTGGGCGAGCAGGCGCTCGAGCTCGCCCATAGTGAGCGTGTCCGGCAGCGTCTCGCGCTTCTTCGGCGTTCGCAGCGGCAGCGCCGGGTCACGGAAGATTCGCTCCTCCTCGACCAGGAAACGGAAGAAGCACTTGAGCGCCGCGGTCGTCCGCGCCTGGCTCGAGACGGCCGGCCGTCGCTCCTGCTCTTCCGCGAGGAACGCGCGGAGGTGCGTCACTCGAACTTCCGAGAGGTCCTTGATCCCCTGAACCTGCAGGTAATCCAGGCACGCCGAAACGTCACGCTCGTACGCTGAGCACGTCATGGATGCCAAGCGCCGCTCCGACGCGCAAAAGCGCAGGAAATCGGCCAGTTCGTCTCTCGTAACCTCTTTCATCGCTCCTCCTTTGGGCTGCCTTCCGGCCCCCGCTGGAGCGACCCTGAGGACTATCCGGCTTACAGGCCTGCTAAAGGAAAACCCCGTGATTTGCGGGGTTTTCCCATTCTTTAGACATCAAACGGCTAGAGCGTGCTTGCATCACCAGCCCATCACGGAACTCGCGCGTTCGCCCAGGCGACCTGGCGCCATGCTCGCTCCGGCACACTCCTCGGCCAACTCGCCTAGGCGACGGCTGCCTTTGCTGGTTCCCCTGTCTTAGCCCGTGGCGGAACGTTCCGCCCCGGGCTGAACGAGCCCGATCTCGTAGGCGAGGACGACGGCTTGGACGCGGTTGCGGAGTTTCAGCTTCTGCAGGACGCTGGCGACGTGCGTCTTGGTGGTGTGCTCGCTGGGCCCTTCTTCATCGCATCCGCTCAGAAGGTGACCTCTCCTATCAGGGAGGAGTTAGCGTCCGACCGGCCGGCGATTTCTGGTCACTCGATGGCGGTCCGGGCGATGGCGGGCGGCTCGCGGCCGGCGAGGAGCCAGCCGGCCGCGGTGGCTGTTAGCGGGACGCCGATGACCGCGAGGCCAAGGTAGAGGACCGGCACGTCGCTCAGATAGCTGAGGTCGTCGTAGTACGTCGCGGTGAGGACGACGTAGGCGCCGGCGACGCCGAGGAGCGCGCCGAGGAGAGCGAGGGCGCCGGCCGTCGCAGCGGTCAGCCTGCGCCGGACCCGGGAGGTGGCTCCGGTCGCGGTCAGGGTGCGGAGGTCACCGGCACTCTCGCCGCGGATCAGTCCGACAGTCATAGCGAGGATGCCGAGCGCGAGGAGGGCACCCGCGGCTGTCGCGATGGCCATTGTCTTGGCGAAAGAGGTCTCGTCTCGCCGCACCTCGATCGTGAGGCCGGCGTCCGCTGCGAGCGCGCGGGCATCCGCGATCTGGTCGCTCGTCAGGGGCCGGCTCGACTCGACGAGCCAGCCGGCCGGGATCTGCATCCACCCGCGGCGGCGAAGACCCCCGAGTGTGATGAGCGCCAGTTTCTGCGCGTTCAGTCCCATGGCGGAGCCGAGGAGAGGATGGCCGGCCTCTATCCGCTGGACGTTGGTGACGGCGAACTCCCCTCGGCTCGTGAACTTCGGAATGACGAGCTGGTCGGTCGGGACGCTGCGGTCGGCGAGAAAGTCCGTGCCCGGATCGACCGTGACGGGATCGATTCCGAGGTACCTGAGCACCGCAGGCGTGGCGACATACAGCTGCGCTGCGAGTCGGTAAGAGTGTCGCCCCTCTCGCCTCGTGAGTTCCATCGTCGGACGCACTCGGGAGCCGGCGACTGCGTCGAAGAAGGCGGGCTCGCCCGGCTGGAAGGCCTTGCGGAGCGGAATCACGGCTGCCCTGTGGAGTGGGGCGGCGATCTGTGCGACGCGAGCGGCCAGCCGGTCGAGGTGGTTCAGTGCCTGCGTCGTGATGACCTCCCGAGTCTTCGGTGGGCCCATGTAGACCCGAATCTGTCGGTTGGACAGGTTGGGCGGCTCAGCCGCTCTTTTCGCCTGCTCCGCCGACACGATGATGACGACCGTCGCTGCGATGCCGAGGGCGAGGGTGACCGCCGCGAGCGCCGCACCGGAACGGGCCTGATAGCGAACGAGGTCTCGCAGCGCCAGTCGCGGCGCGATGGAGAGTCGCCCAGCCAAGCCGGAGAAGATGCGGATCGCCGGCGGGCCCAGGAGGAGGCAGCCGAGGATCGTCGCCACGATCCCGACGATGATGAGCGGCGGCCGATCTCGGTTGGAGAGCGCGAGAGATGCGATGCCGACCGCGATCAGCACCGCGGCCGCGACCGCCGCGTGACGGGCAGGCCTCGGCTTTGGCGGTCTCCCCGAGAGCGCGAGCATGACGGGGAGGCGGGCAAGCGTGCGTCCTGGCCACCAGGCGGCAGCGGTTGCCCCGAGGATTGCGAGGAGCAGGGTCGCTGCGATCAGTAACCAGGGAAGGCTGAGCCGGTCGATGCGATGGCCGACGGCTGATTCGAGCGTGGGGGCGCCGGCGATCCAGAGCGCGAGGCCGACGATCGCCCCGCCGAGTGCGGCAATCGCCCCGACGAGGAGGCCGTTGGTTAGTAGTACGAGTCGGAGCTGCTTCTGCGTGGCACCGACGGCAGCGAGCATGCCGAGCTGGCGAAGCCGTCGCTGCGCGACGACCGCGAAGCCTGCGGCGGCGACCAGCGAGGCCAGGAGGAGGAAGACGGTGGCGACCGAGAAGATCGCCAGCGTGTCCGCCGCCTGGTTGTTCGGTCGATGCTCGGAGCCCGCGAAGGAGGATTGGCCTCTCTCGCCCAGCGATCGCCTGAAGGAGTCGATCGAGTTGGCGTTCGCGTCGATCAGAACTGTCACGTGGTCCGGCGCTCCCCCGGACGACGGGGACACGAGAGCGAACTCGTCGCTCAGATTGCGCGGGTTCTCGACGATGCCGACGACGGTCCGCCGATGGCCGTCGAGCGCCAGCGCCGACCCGAGCTCGACCCCTAGGAGCTTGGCGACACCGTCGGTGACGGCGACCTGGCGGCGGCCCACCGGGTAGCTTCCCTTGCGGAGTGCGAGTAGCTCGCCTCCGTAGGCGCCGTTCGGGTCTTGTGCTCGGAAGTCGACCGTCTCGACGCTGCCGGGGGCAAGCACCGGGCGGTGTCCGATGACCTCCGTCGTCCCGAACCATCTCCCGGCGGAACTGAGTTCGGCTTCGAGCTTTCGCGGATGGGTGCCGTCGAACCGAAGCAGGTAATTGGCCGAGCCGAACTCGGCGTTGTCCGCAGCGCTCGCGTTGTAAACGATTGTGACGCTGCCGACCGCGGCCGCGACCGCGACGGTCAGCAGCGTCACCACGAGGATCTGCTGCCGCCACTCGCGCCTGAACATCCGTCCGGCCC
>WNGD01005402.1_pt1 | contig 12397 bp, 4 predicted proteins | sample 5400671 | NCBI WGS metagenome assembly WNGD01 (sample SAMN13153369, study PRJNA577476) | soil metagenome | isolation source: 40 cm soil or saprolite under grassland replicate 2 | place: USA:California | collected 2016-06-15
AGGCCTCTTCGAACGGGGACGGATTCTTGTCCCGACAAGCTGGTTCGGCGTGACGGGTCTGCGGCTCCTGAGGTCTAGGTCTTCTCTAACGGCTCCCGTCGCCGGAAGAGCCTGACCAACCGAAGACTTGACAGAACCTGCGCGGGTCCCGTGGGCCGCGCGCCGCGTCTCCCGGTTCTCTTTTTGAAATTAAGAATTCTTGGTTTTTCTTCGCGCTCTTTTTTTCCGGTTCTGGTTTTGATGGTTACGATTTTTTGGAGGGAGGCGGGTGAAAATAATTATTCTATCCACATGACCCGCGAGTGATTTTGTCTCGGTTAAGGAACGCCTTTATTCGAGTTGCAGGCAGAGAGGTCGGGTCCCTTGGTTCATGGGACGTTGGTAGTCTAGAGAAGCGGAATCCGCCGAGGTTCTGATGATGATTCTGGGACTACGGGACGGGACCATCATGTTCGCAGAGGGCCCTGGTAGAGCGTTGAGACGGGTTGAAAGTTTCGGATAACGATTCGGAGCGGAAGGAGGCGGCTGACAAAAACAGGCCAGACACAGTTCTCAAACCCGAGCGGAACACACGACGACCGGCTCTGGGCGCTCGCACTCGCCGCCTACGCGTCCCGGCTCGACACGCCAACGTATCACCCGGTGGCCGCCGTCAATACCTCCCCCCGCCCCGGCAACCTCATGCCGAACCTTCCACGCAAGCTATGGAAGATGTAAGAGACAGTCGTTCGTAAATCGGGAGCCTCGCGGACACATATATCTCCTCAGCAAGGTATAGAAATAACATACCCAGAAGCTCAAGTATATATCAGACTTTCTTCTTCTCATTCGTATAGAGGGTATACACTATGTCTCTCATGATGGAGGCCCGAAAAGTCCAGAAAGTCGGATACTCAACCCTCATAGTCTCTCTCCCGAAAGACTGGGTTGAGGAAGTCAGCCTCAAGCAAGGCGACATCGTCACTTTCAGGCGAGAATCTGACGGGGGTATCACCGTCTATCCGGGCTTGACGAAGGAACGGGAGAACCATCGGTACATGATAGACGCCGACCTCTGTGACGGTCCGAACCTCTTGACCAGGATTATCACCGCGAACTATCTGACGGGGCATGATACGATCCAGATCACTTCGAAGAAGGAGCTCTCGTCCCGCCATCTCGAGGAGGTCCGGGGTGTTAGCAGACGATTGACGGGTCTGGGCATCGTAGAGCAGACCTTGAAGTCGGTCACACTGCAGAGTTTTGTGGACCCGACCAAGTTTCCGATCTATGGATTGATGCGGAGGCTCCAGATTATTCTCAGCTCGATGCTGGAACAAGCGGTCAAGTCTGTCGTCGAGGGACGCATAGCCATGGCGGATGAGGTGCTGCACATGGAGGAGGAGGCTGACAGGATCTACTGGATGATCATACGACAATTGCTTTTGGCGGTTCTAGATCGGCGGGTCGCGAAAGAAGTGGGCATCGAGGGTCCGATGCACGTGGTCGGAAACCGGGTAATCGCCAAGAGCCTCGAACAGATGGCCGACTCGGCCAGCCACGTCGCGCTGGAGGCACAGATCGGAAGAGCGTCGTGAAGAACGTTGACACAAAGATCACCAAGGGTCTGCTGGAGTTGAGCGACAAGGTGCGCTCGTTGATCGAGGACTCTTTCAACGCACTGATGAAAGGCGATGTGAAAAAGTCGAATGAATGCATCGAACGAGTGGAAGCCTGCGAGACCCTAGAGCGATCACTGACCGCAGATGTGATGAAGAGCGTCAAAGATGTCAACCTGGCTGTTGGGCTACGGTCGATCATATGGGATGTCGGCCAGATGGCCCGAGACTCCGTGTCCATCGCAGAGGTCGGGATCAACAGGAAACTCGAGACCCCGAGCGACTTCTGCCAATGGGAAAAAGTCTGAAAAAGGGACGAGTCCCAGTTTACGCGGAACAGAGTCGCAGCCTCTACCCCATGTCTGGTTCCTGAAAGAAAACGCAAGCGGTTGCCGTTAAAGAGACAACAACCAATAGGGGTTGCCATATAGGTTCAAACTAGGTTCAAACTCTCGGGCGTGGGATCAAATGCAAGTTCAAACCCCCTTACCAACATGGTATCCAGCAGATAATGAAACGATCGGGCAAGAAGAGTTCCACGGATTATTCGACTGCAATTTCTATTTTTCCAAAATGACATCGGGGCATGGCTAAGTTCTTATATTATCATGACTAAATCTGCTGTTCTGACAAGTTGCAGCCTACGCTTATTCGAGTATCATCTGATCATCTCGAGGTTCACGAACTTCTGGTGCAAGCTGGGAAGCTCGAATCGAATTATGAATGGGCCGCAGCGGTTCAGCTATACACGCGAATCCTTAATATCGTTAAAGAGGACTCTCAAAGCTCGGCCCTTCTGGCTGAACGATGTGGGTATGCGGCCTACAGATCGGGGATGCAGGCGAGTACTCGAGTAGAGTTTCGCGAGAATCTCATCAAAGCCATCTCCTACTACACAATGGCCATCCAGATCTGGCAGAGCTGCCCGGAACAGGTCGATGTTGGGAGGACCCGTCGTTGTGAGGCGTTCGTCTCATACCTGCGTTACTGGCTGGCATCGACGCCGGCAGAAAAATTTGCGCTGCTGGAGAAGGCCTGGGAATCAACCAGTGAATGTCTGAAGCGGATGCATGATATCGAAGCCGGCAGGGAATATGCAGTCACCTACAACCAACTGTCGATCATACCTTGGCTAGGATTCTTCTCCCCACAAACTAAGAAAGCGAGGCTGGAATTGATGCATGAAGCTGTAGAGCATGGACAGAATGTGATAAGATCTCTTCAGGATACAGAGGACCGCGTTGAGTTGGCGAAATCCTACGTTCACCTGGCAAGCCTCCTCGGCTTCCTATCGGACATCGAACCAGCTAATGCTCGATACTCAGTGCAGACCCTAAGACAGTACTGGAAAAAAGCGAAGGAGCTCTCAGAGGAAACAGCGCTGGTTGAAGCATCAAGGACGGGGGGCGGACTCGACTATGACGACACGATGCAGGGCGGAATCAAGTCATGCGAAGGAATCCTCCCCTATGTCCTGAAAACTCGAGACAATTTCCTGATCGGGCTAACTTACGACTGGTTGGCAATGTATACATCTCTAAGAAGTCCCATCACAGATGATTCAGAAACAGGTGCGGCCCTCAATGATCTGGCTCTGAGTTATGCTGGAAAAGCCAAGGCGCACTACGATGTAATTTCAATGGTCAGCCCTAGAGCTGGTGCTATGTGGGTGGAGTTCCCTGAACCTGAATACCTCTCATCAAAGTCATGGTTCCAGCCCGAGCCATCAGAAAAGCGTACCTCCCTGGTCAAGGCTGTAAAAGGCTTGCCACATCTCCTCAGGCTCGCCCGCAGTTCCATGTATCCAGAAACAATTGTAGACGCCCACCATGTCTATAGCAAAACGATGCTGTTCCTGTCCAAGATTGAACAGGACACCAAGCGGAAACGCAAGTTCCTCAGACGAGCTCTGCGGCACCGTCAGGAATCTATTCGGATTCAGGAGGAAGCTTGGGGAGAGTCAAGCATCTACAGCGTATTACCCTTGAGCTATCTAGGCGATATAGAATTCGAGCTTGCGAAGACATTCACAAGCCCTAGTGAAGGCAAACAACTTGCAAAGCAGGCAATACAGGATAAGCTCTCGGCCCTAGAAGCTCATTCCAGCGATCACAACGTTATCATCCGCGAAACAGCGGAAGACTACTACTTCCACTGGCACGCAAAAATCCACTCAGACATTGGTACCTTCTCGAATTTCCTATTCGAAACCAGCGGAGATGAACAGAATCTGAGGAAGGCTGCGGACGAATTTGTCGAGGCCGCAAAGTCTTACCAGATTCTGAAACAGCCTAGCCGAGTTGACGAGAGTCACCGAAGTGCTGCTTTGTGCTACTCCTTGATGCCCGATCACGCCAAGGCTGAGGAACACTTCGAGGAGGCAAGAAAGTGGTATGAGTCGGCCGCAACCACCATCCCTTCACTGGCCGACTTTTACAGAGACCAGCTTACCTACATGGCGGCCTGGAACAGGATCGAGAAGGCAAGAGACCATCACGATAAACAACGGTACGCTCTAGCGGCCAACCTCTACAAGGAGTCAGCAGGGCTCTTCAGGTCCACCCCGAGATGGTCATACCTCTCATCAAAGTATCAGGCACTCTCTCAAATGGAATCAGCAGAAGACAAGAGCAGAAGAGAACTAGGTGACGAGGCAATCACGGAATTTGAGGCAGCCTCCCTCGGATTCTCGGAGTCCGCCATCTCTACTCAGATGCGACTCAAGGATCTAGAAAGCACCGAAGAGACTCAGATGGCGCTAGAGCTCTTGAAAAAGTCCCAGCTGAGGGCCGACTACTGTAAAGCTCGGACCGAAATCGAAAAGGCAACACTTCTCAACAAGAGGGGAGATCACAGAGAAAGCTGTGAAAGATATGGACGAGCGATCCAAATCCTCGACGGCGTCGCCGCAAAACTGCCCAAGGGACCCCAAAAGAATGAGGCGCAATTTATCGCAAGGCTATCAAGGGCCTGGCGAACCATGGCGCGTGCAGAAGACGAGGTCTTCCCATCACTGTACACTGAGGCTTCTGAACTCTTCAAGCAGTCAAAGGATCTCGGCCCAACTGAGAACGTGAAACTTCTAGTCCTCGGCCACAGCAACTATTGCACCGCACTGAGGAGCGCTTCAAGATTCTTCGAGACAGGAAAGCTGTCCGACCAGGCTATGGCCAACCGTTATCTCGAAACTGCCACAAGCTACTATCTCAAGGCAGGACTCGGTAATGCAACAGAATATGCGACAGCCACCAAACGGTTCCTCGAAGGCCAGGTCCTGCTCAACCGCGCAAATAGAGAAAGAGATTCTCAGAAAAAAGCCCAGATCTACTCTGCGGCCGAGAAGATTCTCAGGTCCGCTTCCAACTCTTTTGATGAACTCGGAGCAATTTCAAAACGAGACGATGTTCTACGAATTCTGGAGAAAGTCAGAGACGAAAAAGATCTTGCTCTGTCTGTAATGCTTGACCTCGCAAACCCCGTGATACTGTCGACCCATACAATCCCTGTCGCATCAACGAGCAGGGAAAGCGCGGTGGGAGTTGATGTCTTCCGGAGTGCTTACGTGCATGTAAACTTGGTGGTTTCACCAAGCAATCCGATGATTGGTGAGCCTCTGAATTTGAGGATCGAGCTCGCAAACGCGGGGATGAGCCCAGCCCAACTAGTAAGTGTCCAGAAAGCGATCCCTGAAGGCTTCGAACTAGTCGAAAAACCAGCCGAGTTCTCGATCCAAGAAGGTCACCACCTGATACTGAAAGGAAAACGACTCGACCCCTTGAAGACAGATCAGGTGAGCCTCGTCTGTAGGCCGAGAGTTGAGGGTCAGATTGCTGTAAACCCGAGAGTTCTCTACTTGGACGAGAATGGAAGGGACAGGGTTCACGAACCTAAGCCCCTAGAGATAACAGTCAACCCAAAGGGCAAGAAACTTGAGGTGCCATTAGCCTCGGACCCGGCGTCCTCCCTGGTACTGGATTTTCTAATTCGAACTTTCGCGGAAGACTACATGCGAAAGAGATTGTCGGTCGATCGGGCTGGATGGCGAGGGTTGTTGGAAATCGCCAAGGCCTTGAAACTCCCGCGAAATCAATTGTACGGGGACGCTAGATATGGACACACCTTTGGCCGGTCGTTAGAGAATCTGATTAAGAGCGGCGTTGCAGAGTTTCGCGTATTTCCCGGAGAACGTGGAAGAGGAGGAAACGTGATCAGAGTGAGAGCGAGCTATGAGAGAGAGCCTGTGAAAAGACTGGTCGACTCCGTCGCCATACAAACACACGGATAATTTTGTAGTTGCAGCTATCACGGAACTCTATTGCGTTAGATTCACCTTCACGCGACGTGCCGTGGCTTATCCTCGCAAATGCGCGGCTCTTCCTCATAGTTCGCTGACCATCAGCTCGGAAAAAAGTCCAGACTTCGGACGGGCTCGGTGACCTGATTTGAGCATCGTTTGAGCTTCAGAGCTGGATCATGTTCTCAAAAACGTCCCGATGGCGTCCTGCATTTGCAATTTCATGGCCTTCGGCCCATTTGGGGCGATAACGTGCTTCAAATGTTCGGAAAAAGCCCTAGATAATATTCAGGGGGATCGGTTCTTAGAAAAGATATGACGGTGTCAAGAGTTTGGACACGAATCTTACTCTTTAAGCTTGGAACTATTCTCTTGGCATCCGGTCTGTTGGTGAGGTCGGAGGACACGACCTTCAGGTAACTATGAAAATGCAACAGCCTCTGAAAAATGCCCACCTATGTTTCAGAACGTTGGCACGTTTCGGGTTCGATTTGATTGATTCGTTGGAGAAGGAGAGCAGAAGCAGTGAGTAGCATACGTATTCCGATAGGTTGGACTAGAAAGATATCGCGTGTACTGAGGGGTTCACTTCTAGTTCTTCTCGGAATACTCTCAATCACATCCGGAATACCTTTTCACCCATCTAACGCCGATAGCGCTGAAAGTTCGGGATCTAAGGCCTCACCCGCGAACTCCGGTCTCTCTCAGCTCTCCGGTTTACCCGGAGCGAGCCCGGTACCAGATTTGTCGCTTCCGAGGACTGTGCTTTCGTCAGTTGACAGCCTGATTGGCGCAGGAGGAGTAGTTCAGACTGATTCACAGAACATGACACTGTATAACTCAGCGATTGCGATACGACTTCTTGGCGGTTCTTCTCCACATGACGAACTCATCGGGGAGGGAAGAGTTCTGAGCAATTTTTCGTTAGTCCCGTACGCGTGGGTTGACAATGACTGGACACCTCTCTTGCCTCTCAGCAACCGGTTTGTCGTAATAGGTACAAACAGGGCGGGCAGCTCGGTCTCAAGGATGATCGAGGTTGCTGCGGGCAATTATTCAGGCAGGTTGACAATTTTGTATCATGCGACATCTCACGGGGAACTGAAGTGGGACGCGACTTTCCAGCCATTCGTTTCCGGGCAGTACCGTCTAGTCTATGAGTGGCGGGGTGTTGGCAATGCACCCGTCGTTTCGAATTCCCAAAAAACACTTCAAGTTACGTTTGGGTCCACAGATTACACTTTCCAATGGTCTGATATTCGAGTGCCTTCAAATGCGACCTTGAGCCCGGCGGCTCACAAGTTCTCCCTGAACCTCGACCTCGGTCAGCTGGTCGCACGCTCAAAGCTATCCATCGATCCGAGTGTCATTTCGACTCAAGTCGTGGCTGGCGCCACTCAGTACACTTTCCAGCGCAAGATTTTCTATGAGCCGATTGGCGGGTACTACTTCGTTTTCTTCTACAGCGGGCTGTCTGTCGTTTATAGCTCTTCACGCAACGGGACAGTTTGGTCTGCGCGACAGTCATTGGCTCCGGGATGGCCGACCTATCAGGACGGACCCTCATCTCAGCTTGGTGTGCTCAACGTCGGTCAACAAGTCTTTATCATTGCCGGCACGAAAGCCTCAGGTGGTGCGGGCCCATGCGGAGGAGCGGGATGTGGCATTACCCTAACTGCCTACGTATACGTGGCGCAGGGAGCAATTTCAGGGGGAAACATTGTCTGGCAACCAGCTCAGCCCATCGATTCGGGATCGCGAACATGTACGGCTGATCCAGGCACCGCAACCTGTTCACTTACCGTCGGATTCAGATACGCAAACATTGCGATAAGCGCTGATGGGCATCTCGCATTTTCTTACGATTGGTTCGACAACTGGTATGACCTTCACCAATGCTCCCCGTCGTTTTCCGAACGGGAGAGCTATCTCTACATGAATTACAAGAATCAAAAGCCCATCATCCAAGCTATTGCGGCTTGTACAGGAACCGGTTTTCCGACTCCACCGGTCGATGTTACAAACCAGGATCGATCGATCATAATTCCAGCAAATGCAACGAACAAGGTTCGAATTATCTACCAGTATTCTGGCACGAACACTTCTCCATCCTTGATGACCGAGACCTACAATGGCGCTTCGTTGGGTCCGGTTGACACTCTACAGGCAACTGTTCCAGATAGTGATGGATTTTCTGCAGTAGCGGACACCAACTATGGAGCGCACATAGCGTACTCGGCGACCGACGTAACCGTAAGTTACGCATACCGCTCGCTGACCTCTCCAAGCTGGGTCTCATCCTCGAACATCTTCAGCGGGCAAGTAACGAACCCGACGTTGACGGTGGACTATTCGACGAACGATCTGTATGCGTTTGGATTGCAGGGCAATTCGGTAGTCATGAGAAGCAAGACCCTAACACAAAGTTGGTTTGACAACTCGCTAGTTTACCCCGTAACCGGGAGACCCACACCCATCAATCTCGGTTCGAACACGGTTTCTGTTAGTTCATCGAATTCGTCACGGTTGTTATTGGTATGGACAGAAGGGGTCGAGACCTTCAACGCTACCTTCGCATCGATCCCAATTCAGACTGTCTGGTCGCCGTTCTCGTTTCCCAGCGATCCCTGGGATGCCAACGGTGTGTCTCCCTACGGACAATACTTCACGAACCAAGGAGAGTATGTGTCCACAAGCAGCGGGATGCTGACCCTTCGCCAAACGGATCTCAGTATTCCGGGGCGGGGTCTAAGTCTGGAAGTGGCTAGAATTTACGAAGAACCATACAGCTTCCTAAGCAATGGCCCCCTAAACTACGAGACCTATCCCTGGGCACCGCTTGGAAACGGGTGGCAACTAGCTTATCCCTGGTTCAACAATAACACGGCTCCACTCTACCTCCATCTTTCAAGCGGCGAAGGATTTCGAATTCCCAACAGCTTCTGGAACAGCACAACTTCCGTATTCCAGAATACCCAGGGCGAATTCTTCCGTCTGGTGAAATATGTGAATGCAACCGTGATCCTATATCCAAAGGACGGGTCTTCATTCTACTTTGATTCCAACAAGCGGCTGACACGCATTTTCGACAGCACCGGAGTTAACAACATCACCTTTGCCTACGACTCACATAACCGAATCGCAACAATCACAGATTCGGTTAGCAGAACCTTCCTCTTTTGCTACGGTTCAAGCGATCAGTTATCTAGTGTAGATCAGGCATCTGGGAACTGCAATAGCGAAACGTCGTTTGTTCGTCGGATCAGCTACGCGTATCTAGGAGGAAGTCTAGTATTCATGACTGACCCTATAGGCCGAGTCACCACTTACCAATACAGCGCAGTGAGCAGCGCCGGTGCCCAACCATGGCTCTTGTCTCGCGTAGTCTATCCGACACTTTGGTATGCAAACTACACGTACACGCCGACACAGCTTGGGACACAGGCCACCTCGTATCAGGTCAATCGACAGCTCGATGCAACGTCAGCTGCCGTACAATATAGCAATGCCACGGCACTGACTGGAACCGGAAGCATCACGGATGGTTGCTGTGGGTCGTGGGGCCAATACATGGCCTTCACGTCATCATTTACAGGGGCACTAACGACAATGCAGTTCGTAATTGAAACCAATTTAGCGTCTCAAAATGGGAATGCTGTTGCTCAGTTGTGGAGTTGTTCAGCACCGATACCCAACGCTCTTGGGCAGACTCTTCTCGCCCAATCCGCCGTCGTTCCTGCAAGCGCCTTCGACGATGGTAACCTCCACCACATTACCTTCACCTTCAGCGGAGTCAATCAGGTTACATTGACCGCAGGCACATGTTATGTCGGAGGGGTGTTCGTAAACATTAGTGACAATTTCATAATCGGGACAACATCTAGTTACCCTGGCACAAACGGAGCCATCTACAGCGTCAACTGTCCTCAACCATGTTCTACAGGCTGGTATTCTTCTTCCCTACACATCTACATGGTAGTGACCATAAAGTCCTGGCTCCCGCTGAATTCCCCAATCAAAGAGTTCGACTATAGATTCCTACGATCCGGAGACCAGATCATAGGCTCGACGGTAACAGCGTACAATGCGTCCGCAGCACAGCTTCAACTTGCCAGCTATACCGACTACGCATTCTCGTTTGCAGGTGTTACGATGAACGTGTCAGACTCGCTTCATAGACTCATCCGTGGAACTCAGGAGAAATTCTCGCCGAGCGGGCAAGTTACTAAGCAGATCAATCTTGTCACTGACGGGAATGGGAATGTGGGAAGTTACACCAACATCTATCGATACGATTCATTGGGTAACTTGATCTACAGAGACAATGCGATGAGTTCCGGGATAGTCGCAAACTACAATCTGCCAAACTACCAACCCGTTAATCCGGGTTTCTACCAGCTCATCCTACCGCACCCCGGAAATCTCCTAGGATTCATCACAGAGGTCGGCCAATGTTTCACAGTGCCTGCTTTCTCTGACAGAAGGCTTGTCTCAGCCGAGTTCTACTTAGGTAGAGCAGGCTCGTCTTATCCTACCGTGAACATGTATGCGGCACTTTACGCTGTCAATGGGACAACCAACTGCGCGCCGGTCAACAGTCCGGGAATCCCATTGGCAGAGTCCGATCCTATAAACGCCACTTCGCTGCGAAACGACTATGGTTTCAAGATGTTCAGTTTCGTCTTCTCTGGTTCACAACAATATCTCATGAAGGCAGGGCAAACATACGCAATCGCATTCCATGCGCGTTCACCAGGCACCATGAATGTCAATGCAGAGATCAACGTGGCGGAGCAAATAGACTACTCCTCCAAGATAGGAAACGCATTCTATTGGAGCGACGGGAGCAAATCTCAACTAATGTACGCGACTCAGCCATGCTGCCTCTACTTCGAACTGGACAGCGCTAGTGCTCACGAGAGTTTCAACAGTTACTACAACGATGGGCTACCTCAAGGATTCTACTCGTTCGGTGACACGTTCAGCAGCGGAAACTTCACACTACCGGACAATTCGTGGTCGGTCAATAACGGTACGTGGCTCGTCAAGAATCGGGCATTCAGCGGCACTGGATCGGCGAATCTGCAGGGAAGCATGTTCGCCTGGACCGATGTGAGCAGGCCCGATCTGTCCATACAGGCCCAGGTCTCGCTGAGTAGTCAGCTTAACCCTTCAGATTCCAAGGTAGGAATTTTCGCACACTACCCCGGAACTGGCACTTCAAAGTGGGCTTTGGTAATTCACAGCTATTCGAGCGGAACGCAAATCGAGCTTCTTGATGAAGGGCCTATCCAGAGAACCGTAAACGCAATCGTGTGCTCTTCCATCAATCCGCCGACTCTTGGAACATGGTATACTCTCAACATGACCATCAATGCATTGAGCGTCGCAGCATGGGTTCAGGTCCCTGGCCAAACGCCGTGCAGTCTTAACGGCACCTTCTCAACATTAAACAGCGGGCTCGGTACTGGTTTCGGACTATATACAGGCGGATACTCCGCGTCCTTCACCAATGTAACAGCGACCACCGTGAATCCAACCGTAACCCTAAGCGGATTCACAGGCAACTTCTATCATGGAGGCGCACCCGGACCAAACATACACGGTGCCATCGCAGGGAGTGCGTCACTCCAAAATGGAGAAGGCTCAACGCCAGTAGAATCATACGCGAGTTACCTTCAAGGCGGGGAGCCCAACCAATCAAAACGGTTTTACAATTTTGTTGGAGTTGGAGCGACGCCTTTCTACAACCCAGGCACCAGCACTTCAGCAGACAACTGGTCAGTGGGGAGTGATGGTAATTCCGGTGACAGATTCGGCCTCGGATTGGTCGCGTCCCAAAATATTCAAGTGACTGAGGTAACTTTCTGGATTCAGCGGGTCGGTAATCCCGCCGGCACACTTCAGGCCCAGATATTCCCAGCTGGCGGGAGCCTCGATAACGTATACCCGGTTGGAAATCCAGCGCCGCTCGCCTCATCGGTTACCACGGTCAACCTTTCAACCATACCGTCCAACGGAAATTACGTTCCGGTTACCTTTGCATTCTCAAACTCTAGCTCATTCACTCTTCTCTCGGGCTCAGACTATGCGGTTGTTGCCACCGAGTCAGGAACGTTTTCCTCGAGCAACTTCCTCCAATTCGAAGGACAACGCAACCTTCAGGTTGGAAACGTGCTAGTATACCTCGTGGGAATCGGCTGGGGCATAAACACCGGCGATACTCCTGCGATAACTCTCGCCGGAATGGTCGTCGGTAGCCAGGGCACCCAGTGGTTGACAAATTCGGCTACTTACGATAGGTATGGTAATCCGACGACTACCGTTGACGCCAATGGAACCACCACCTACTTCTCATACTCCTCGAAGTACAAATTTGCATTCTTAACGAACGTGACGGTCCATGCCGGATCTGTACAGGCAACTAATCTCTATGGGTACAACCTCACGACTGGAACCAAACTCTGGGCCCAGGATCCCCGAGGATTCAATACAACTTCGACTT
>WNGD01005403.1_pt1 | contig 12397 bp, 12 predicted proteins | sample 5400671 | NCBI WGS metagenome assembly WNGD01 (sample SAMN13153369, study PRJNA577476) | soil metagenome | isolation source: 40 cm soil or saprolite under grassland replicate 2 | place: USA:California | collected 2016-06-15
GTCGTTCCTCCTGGAGGGGAAGCGGACCTCGTCGCGGTTGCGCGCGGCAGCGCCGGCGCAACGGCAGGCGAGGACTACGGGTTCATCCTTCTGCGCCGCGGGGACGTCACGCGCAAGATTCCCTACGAGTTCTTCGTCGGCAGGCCGCAGCTCGGACTGCTGCAGCCCAGGCAGCTCGTACGCTTCCAGCTCGGAGACACGGTGAACGGACCGAACCGCGTCTCGGCGTACTGCTGCCCGTCCGAACCGTTCGGCCCCCCACCGGACTACGTCGGTCCTCCGATGAGCGAGACCGGAACGGAGACGCTGTACGTCACTAGCATCAACCAGCCCGTGGCCAACATCGGCGTCGCGATCGAGGCGTCGGGCGCAGGATCGAGCATCGACCCGTGGTTCCTCGGCTCTCCCAACGAACGCGATGTGCAGGGATACGCCGGAACTCCGGTCAACGTCAACGAATTGATGTACGACTTCAGCGTCGACATCGGCGCGGCGGGAGCCTCGTTCCCGAAGGTGCAACGGTTCTATGTCTCGGTCGACTCCGGCTCGGACGACTTTACGCACCGCTCGCTTCCGGGCAGCTACGTCCTGCGCTCGTGGGTCAACGATGTACGCCCGCCGCGGATCCGGCTGTTGACGCGACGCGTCGCGGCGGGACGTCCGACGATCGTCGCCCGCGTCACCGACAAGGGGGCCGGCGTCGATCCGCTTTCCCTCGTGCTCGCGTACCGGCGCGTGCTCGTCGGCGCGGCGCTGTACGACCCGATCACCGGACTTGCGGTCTTCCCGTTGCCACAGCAGGCGGCCAAGATCCCGAGGGGCCACACGCACGCGATCATCTCCGGCGCCGACTACCAGGAGTCGAAGAACGTCAATTCGGTCGGCTCCGACATCCTTCCTAACACGGCCTACAGGCCCGTGGGAATAACCGGCGTATCGGGCCCCGCGCTTACGTGGGTCGCCCCGGCAGAGAACGGCTGCGTCGCGAAGACCACCGCACTGGTCGTTGTCGCGAGCTCGACGAAGCGAGTGCGCTCGGTGCGCTTCCTCGTCGACGGGAAGCAGATCGAGATCGACCGGAAGGGCCCCGCCGACGTCTTCTCGGGCTCGTGGGCAACGCGACTCGTGCCGGCTGGAAAGCACGAGCTGCAAGCCGTCGCGACCGACGCCGGTGGGCGCACCTTCGCGGCGACGCGTCACGTGAAGGTCTGCCGGTAGAGCACGACCAGGTAGCCGTCGTCACCGGCGCGTCGAGTGGGATCGGCGAGGCAATCGCCCGCGCGCTCGCCGGCAAGGGCTGGCGGCTCGTGCTGCTCGCTCGTCGCGAGGACCGCCTGCACGCTCTCGCCGAGGAGCTTGGTGGCGAGTACGAACTCTGCGACGTCGGTCGCCGGGCAAACGTCGAGCGTGTTGCGGCCTCGGTGCTCGAACGTCACCCGCAGATTCGGCTCCTCGTGAACAACGCAGGCATCCCGGGTCGCGCAGGCTTCGCCGCGATCGACCTCGACCGGCTCGAGGAGGTGCTACGCGTGAACTACCTGGGGGCGGTGTGGTGCCTGCGCGCGTTCCTACCCGGGCTCGAGGCGGCAGGACGCTCGGACGTCGTGAACATCGTCTCGGTTGCGGGCACGGTTGCGTTCGCCCCGTCGGGCCCCTACTCGGCCTCCAAGCATGCCGAGCTCGCCTTCTCCCGCTCCACGGCGGCAGAGCTGCGCGGGCGCGGCATCCACGTCCACACCGTCAACCCGGGCTTCATCGAGACGGAAGGGTTCCCGCAGGCGTCAGTACTGCGCAGCGCACTCTTGCGGCGACTCGTCGTAGGGCCGGGGCAGGTGGCGCAGCACGTTCTCAAAGTCCTCGAGCACGACAAGCGGGAGACATTCGTGCCGTGGTGGTTCCGAGCCGCCGCGGTCGCTCAGGCACTCGCGCCCGGGCTCGTCGCGCGAATCGCTTCTCGAGGCAGCTACCGAGGCGGCGCCTGAGGCTTGCGCAGGAGGTACCAGCCGCTTTCGGCCACGTAGGCATCCGGGCCACCGGGCGAGAGCTGCCGCGCCCGCGCCCGCGCGTCCCCCTCGCACCCGGCGAGATCGAGGTAGTAGTCGAGCTCGCGGCGATGCGTCTGGAAACGCGTGCGGATCAGGACGAGCCCGTTGGCCTCGAACAGCTGGCGGAAGTCGACGTCGGGCAGGGTCCGGGTATGTGAAGGATCGCGCGCTCGCTCGAAACGGTCGAGGTCGAACGCGGCCAACGGATCCACCGGGGCGATCTGGTCATCGACGAAGACATGCCCACCCGGCGCGGTGACACGCGCGAGCTCTGCGATGGCCGGCTCTGGGTGGGCAATGTGATGCAGCGTGCGCCGCGTGCAGGAGAGATCGAAAGAGCCGGTCTCGAACGGAAGTTTCGTCGCATCCCCTTCGACGAACGTGACATTCTCGGGCGCGCCCTTGCGGGCCTGCTCGAGCAGCTCGGGAACGACATCCACGCCCACGACCTCGCGGACGAGCGGCGCCAGCGCGAGAGCCAGCGTGCCCGCGCCGGTCCCGCTGTCGAGCGCACGCTCGTCTCCGCTCGGGGCGACGAAGGTGCGGACCTGTTCGCGCACCATTTCGATCTGCTGTCGCGAGTGGTCCGCCACTCGCTCGGCCGTCGCGGCGAAGCGCGCGCGCACGTCGTCGACGTTCGACTCAGGCATCGATCACCGTCCTGCGAGCGCGAAGAGGTCCGCTCTCGATTCCGCACACGAGCTCGTAGTTGATCGTGTCCGCGACGCGGGCATGCGCCTCTGCGAGAACGCCGTGCCCGAGCAGCACGACCGGTGCACCGACGGGCAGCTCTCGATCGAGCTCCACCGCGAAGGAGTCCATCGACACGGCCCCGACAGCCCGCCGAGGCTCGCCCGCGACCCGCACCTCGGTACCGGTCAGGTCGCGCCGAAAGCCGTCCGCGTAACCGACGGGGACGATCCCGATCCAGGTCGGAGAGGTCGCGACGTAGCCGCGGCCGTAGCCGGTGCTCTGCCCCGCCTCGAGCCGCTTCACCTGCGCCAGCGTGGTCTGCCACGAAAGGACTGGCTCGAGGCCGTCCTCCTGGGGATCAGTGTTGAACGGCGACAATCCGTACATCGCTATCCCGCAGCGCGCTGCATTGAAATGTGATTCGGGCAGTCGTAGTGCGGCGGCGCTATTCGCTGCATGGCGCGTGAGGTGCTTGTACTGCTCCGTCGCCAAGCGGAACCGCTCGAGCTGGGCGTGGGCAAAGCCGGGGTCGCTGTCGGCCGTCGCCAGGTGAGTCATCAACCCGACGACCTCGCCGGGCGGCGAGGGGAGCTCAGAGAGCCCGTAGCGGCCCATGCCCGTATCGAGCTTCAAGTGCACGCGGATGCCTTCGGGAATCTCGCCGTCGGCGATCGCGAGCTCCAGCCCAGCGTCTCGGGCCTGCGCCACCTCCCGGTTCGAGCCGGCCGGGCCCATGACGAGGATCCGCTCTGTGCGGTACTCCCCACGAAGGGCGAGGCCTTCGGGAATGGTGGCGACGCAGAGCGCAGTCGCGCCCGCGCCGAGCGCAGCGCCTGCGACGTCGATCGCGCCGTGCCCGTAGGCGTCGGCCTTGACCACTGCCCACAGCCCCGAACCGTCGAGCGCACGCAGAACCGTTCGCACGTTGCGGCGCACAGCTCCGAGGTCGATGGTGATCTCCGAGCGGTGCATCAGCTGAGTGCCAGAGGGAGTGAGTCGATCACGTCGGACGCGACGAGGCCGATCTGGTGCGGCGCGAGCTCGGCAGCACGGCCGTGCGCAACCGCGCCGGCGGCGGCGGCAAGGCGCGCGTCCATACGTTTCGAGAGGAACGACGCGATCACACCGGTGAGGACGTCGCCGGTTCCGGCCGTCGCGAGCGCCGGCGTTCCAGCGTCGCACACCAACACACCTTCCCCTGGTGCCGCCACGAGCGTGCCTGGGCCCTTGAGCAGGACGACGCAGCCGTAACGGTCGACCGCGCGCCGAACGGCTTCGAGTCGGTGCGCGTCGACCCAGCTCGATTCCTCGCCGAGCAGCCGGCCGAGCTCGCCTGAATGGGGAGTGAGCACCCGTGGGGCGGGCCAGTCGGCAGCCTCGAGCTCGAAGAGAGCGTCCGCATCGACGACTGCCGGCAGCTCGACGTCCGCGAGCAGCCGACGTGCGAGCGCGCGCTCCTCGTCGCCGCGTCCCAGCCCCGGCCCGACGGCGAAGGCAGATGCGCGCTTCGCGAGCTCGTCCACCCGTTCGCGCGGAGCCTTCACCGCCTCGACGAGCAGCGTCTCGATGACCGGCAGCGTCGCCTCCGGCACCGCGACTGCGACGTAACCGGCATCGGCGCGGAATGCGGCCTCGGCAGCCAGGCAGACCGCGCCGGTCATTCCCGGCGAGCCCCCGACGACGAGCACGGATCCTGCCGTGTACTTCGTATCGCCTCCGCTCCGGTGGGGCACGAGCCGCAGAATCGCGTCGGTCACGAGGCGATGCTCTGTGTCCGCAGGTTCGAGCCCGATGTCCGCGACCTCGATCTCGCCCGCGTGGAAGCGGCCGGGCGCGACGACGAGCCCGACCTTGCGCCCGTGCATCGTCACGGTCACATCGGCGCGGACGGCGGCACCGGGAACCTCTCCACTCGACGCGTCGACTCCCGAAGGGATGTCCACCGAAACGACGGGGACGCCCGCGCCGTTGATGCGCTCGATCAGGGCAGCTGCGTCCGGGCGCGGCTCGCCGCGGAAGCCCGTGCCAAAGAGTGCGTCGATGACGACGTCCGGGGCATTGTCGAGTTGCTCGCTCGTCTCACGCCCCGATTCGGCGAGCACGCGCAGCGCGATCCTCCCATCGCCGCCATTCGCGCCCTTGCCGCAGACGGCAGCGATCCTCCAGGCTTCGGGAAACCGGCGAACGACCGCGTCGGCAACCGCCTGCCCCGCTCGCTCCATCATTGTCTCGACGTCGTGGCCTTGCTCGGCGGCCCGCATCTCATCCGCCGTGTACAGCGGCTCGAACATCAGTGCCCCTGCAGGTGATGTTTCCGAGCTTCTGGGTCGCGAGCACCAAGCCAGAGGCCGCACTCGACCGCAGCCAGGCTGGTCTGCCTGGCTAAGGGCGAGGGTGGACTCTGGCGTCGCGTGATCGCGGGCCAGAAGCCGGAAGGCATTGCCTGGAGGGGCACGGGCACTAACCTCGGTCGACGATGGCCACCGCGTTCGCCAGTTCGCGCGAGTGCGTCATCGACAGGTCGATAGAACCGGCGCCCTTGCGCTCGGCCCACGCCGCGATCCGGCCGCTGAGTTGCACGGAAGGCTTCGGCCGCCCGGCGATCTCGACTTCACGCCACGCGAAGGCGCGCGCGACGCCGAACCCGAGCGCCTTCCCGACCGCTTCCTTGCCGGCGAACCTGCCGGCATAGCTCTCCGCCGGGTTCGGCCGCGAGTCGCAGTATGCGCGCTCAGCCTCGGTAAAGCATCGCTCGCGAAAGCGGGGATAGCGGGCGAGCGCTCGGCGCACCCGCTCGATCTCGATCAGATCTACGCCGACGAAGGTCACAGGTGACCCAGCCGGTGGCATTGGTGGGTGCCTGGGTCGCGAGCACCAAGCGATGCAAGGACGCAGGGAGCACTCGGGCTGGTTCGCCCGAGTGCGACTGAGGACGCGGCAGCGCGCCGCGTGCTCGCGGGCCAGGCGCCGCCGAATGTCGCCGGTTGGGTCACAAGTGCTCCTCCAGCCAATCCGGTAGCTGCGCGATCGACGAGATGATCCCGTCCGGGCGGGTGCGGCTCGCCTCGACCGCGTCGGGCCTGAACTTTCCCGTGCGGACGAGAACGGTCTTCATGCCGTGCGCCGCCGCGCCGGCAATGTCCGCCTCGATGTCGTCGCCGACCATCCACGTAAGGCTCGGTTCTGCGTCGAGCGCCTTCAAGGCGGCCTCGAAGTAGGGAGTCGAAGGCTTTCCGAGGACGATCGCATCAGTGTCCGCGGCGTACTCGAGCCCGGCGACGAAAACGCCAGCGTCGAGGAGTGGGCCGTTCCTGGTCTGCCACCACCTGTTCTTGTGCAGCGAGTAGAGCTGCGCACCGGCCTCGAGCTCGTGAAAGGCCCGGGCCAGGTTCATGTAGCTGAACACGAGATTGGTCTCCGGGGTCTCGTCCGCGCCACCGATGAGGACCGCCTCCGCGTCTTCGCCGACGAGCTCGATCCCTTGGAGCTCGCCCACGATCGCATGCATCGTCAGCGCGAGGACGCGGCGCCCCGCCAGTGTCTCGGCGGCTGCCCGCGGCGTGGTCTGCAGCTCCTCCTCGTCGAGCTCGATCCCCATCGCGCGCAGCTCCTCCGCGAGCGTCGCACGCGACCGCGTTGTGTTGTTCGTGACGAAATGGATCCTGTGCCCGTTTGCACGAAGTCGCGTGACGGCGTCCGCCCCGCCGGCGATGGGCTCGCCCGAGACGTGGAAGACACCGTCGACGTCCAGCAGAATTGCGGCCATGGACGGCGAGTCTATTCGCGTGACCCGTTCCGTCGTTCTCCCGCTCGCGGAAGTGCAGCTTCGGTTCTCGCGATCGAGTGGCCCCGGCGGACAGCACGCCCAGAAGTCCGAGACGCGCGTCGAGGCGATCTTCGACGTGGAGGCCTCCAACGCTCTCACGGACGCCCAGAAGCGGCGAGTCGTCTCCCGCGCAGGGCCGGTGCTACGTGCAGTTGCCCAGGACGAGCGGAGCCAGCTCCGGAACCGCGAACTCGCCGTGGAACGGCTCGTCGAGCAGCTCCGGCGGGCTCTCCGGGTCGAACGCCGACGGGTGCCCACCAAGCCGACCGAGGCCGCTCGCCAACGGCGATTGGAGGACAAACAGCGGCGCTCCCGGACGAAGAGGCTGCGCCGCGAACTGGACGACTGACTGCCACCCGTACCCATCCGGGCCGGGCTCGCGTTTACCGTTTGAAAAGAATGGCGCCGATCTCCGTCACCCTAGCTAGGCGGGATCCACCGGCCGCCGTGGTCGCCCTTGTCGGGGAGCACGACGCCTACTCCGCTGAGCGACTCGAGAACGAGCTCGCCGTCCTGCTCGAAGAGGGCCGGCGGATCGTGGTCGACCTCCGCGACACCGAGTTCATCGACTCGACGACATTGAGCGTCCTCCTGGTCGCGCGCCACCGCGCCGAGCAATCGTCTCTCGGCTTCGCGCTGCTTCTGCCCGATCGAACGTATACCCAGGTTCATCACATCTTCGATCTGACCGGCCTCGGCCCGACCTTTGCCGTCTTCGGGAGGCTCGACGAAGCGCTCGCGGCCGTTCGGGAGGGCCGCGTCGCCGGCCGCCCCGTGCGGGCCGCCTAACACCCAACGTCCGCCCCTCCCCGTACCTTCCCTCCGCCATGGATTACGAGCCGCTCCGGCGAGGCGTCGCCGAGTTCGTCGGTGCCTTCGCGCTCGTCTTCGTCGGCGCCGGGTCGGTCCTCACGATCGCAAAGGCCCTCGCGCCTGCGATCGCGAATACGCAGGACCTCGACGTCTACGGGGGCCTGACACTCGTCGGCGTCGCCCTCGCCAACGGGCTCGCGATCGCCGTCATGGTCTCCGCTGTCGGACACATCTCGGGCGGTCATCTCAACCCTGCCGTCACGCTCGGATTCCTCGTCACGCGGCGCATCGCGCCGTCGCTGGCGGTCGTCTACTGGAGCATGCAGTTCGCGGCGGCCGCGGCCGCAGCGGCGTTGCTGCGCTGGTTCTATCCCGAGAGCGCGCGCCGGCTGACGCACCTCGGGGCTCCCGGCCTGGCGAGCGGTGTCAGCGTCTGGCAAGGGCTCGTGATCGAGATGGTGCTGACGTTCTTCCTCGTCTGGGTGATCTTCGCCACCGCCGCCGATCCGGGCGGCACGTTCAAGTCGATCGCGGGGCTGGCGATCGGCCTGACGATCACGATGGACGTCCTGATGGGCGGCCCGATGACGGGCGCCGCGATGAATCCCGCCCGAGCGTTCGGGCCCGAACTTCTGTCACGCCACTGGAGCGATGCCTGGGTCTGGTACGTGGGGCCGTTCGTCGGCGGAGCGTTGGCTGCGCTGGTCTACGACACGCTGTACCTGCGGACCCTGAGACCGCTGTTGCCGGTCGGACCGCCCGATTCCGGCGTGATCGAGCCGCGCCCCGGCGACACCGCCGTTTCCTGACGCACCCAGGGATTGCTACAACGCAGCGGTGCCCAAGCCGCTCGCCGTCGTGCCTGAGCTCGAGGCCGAGCTCGATGAGTTGTACGCCGCGCCGCCGGAGGACTTCATCCGCGCCCGTAACGACCTGGCGCAGCGACTGAAGCAGGCGGGCCAGGCCGACGACGCCGCGCGCGTCAAACAACTCCGGAAACCGACTGTCCCCCTGTGGGCGGTGAACCAGCTTGCGCGGCGTCATCCCAAAGAAGTTCGAGCGCTCCTCGATGCGGGAGACCGGCTACGGGCCGCGCAACAGGCAGCCCTCCGCGGTGAGACTCAGGAGCTTCGGGCCGCAACGGACGCTGAACGGATGCTTCTACGCAGCCTGACCGAGCGAGCGGCAGAGCTGCTGCGCGAGACGGGACATTCGGCCGACCCGAAACGCATCGTCACCACGCTTCGCGCAGCGGCAGTAAATCCGGCCGGGCGCGAGCTGCTCGATCAGGGCCGACTGAGCGAAGAGCTCGAAGCGGCTGGTTTCGACGCCTTCGCAGGGATGGAGATCCCGGCGAGTCCGAGGGCGAAGGAGCATGCGCAGAAGGGAGCCTCGCCCGCAGCGCAACGGCGGCAACAGGAGAGGCTCCGTAAGTTGCGTGACAACCTCGCGAAGGCCGAGAAGGAGGCAACGAAGGCAGAGCGCGCCGCGGCGCGAGCTGAGGCGAGCCTCGCCGAGGTCCGCGAGAAGGCCGCTCACGCGAATGAGTCGTTGCGACACGCACGGACCGAGTTGGAAGAGGCCGAGGCCGAGTGACGGCGACCTATCGTGGGCGGATCAGCTACTCGACGGTGACGGTCTTCGCCAGGTTGCGCGGCTGGTCGACGTTCAGGCCGCGCAACCGCGCGATGCGATACGCGAGCAACTGGAGGGGCAGCACCGCAAGCACCGCCTGCAGGAATGCAGGCGTTCTCGGGATGTAGATGACGTCGTCGGCATGATGCTGGATGTCCTCGTTCCCATCGGTCGCGATAGCGATCACCTGGGCGCCTCGCGCCCTCACCTCCTGGATGTTCGAGACGACCTTGTCGTAGACCACCTTCTGATCGATGGCGATGCAGACGACCGGCGTGTCGGAGTCGAGGAGAGCGATCGGTCCGTGCTTCATCTCCCCGGCCGAGTAGGCCTCGGTGGGGATGTAAGAGATCTCCTTGAGCTTCAGCGCGCCCTCGAGGGCGACCGGCAAGCCGATATGGCGGCCGAGGTAGAGGAAGAACGGCTTGTTGAAGTGCCGCTGTGCGATCTCCTCGATCGGATGGTCGGCGTCCAGGAACTGCTCCATCTTCTCGGGTAGGTCGAAGAGCTCCTCGAGGATGAACTCGATCTCCTCCGCGGGCAGCGTGCGCCGGATCTGCGCGAGCTTGAGCGCGATCAACGAGAGCAGCGCGACCTGCGCGGTGAACGTCTTCGTCGCGGCCACGCTGATCTCGAGTCCAGCGCGTGTATAGAGAACGGCGTCGACCTCTCGGGTGATCTGCGTTCCGAGCTGGTTGGTGATCGCGAGCGTGCGCGCACCCTGCTCGCGAGCGAGGCGCATCGCCGCGATCGTGTCGGCCGTCTCGCCCGACTGCGTGATCCCGATCACCAGCGTGTCCTTCGAGAGCACCGGGTTTCGATAGCGCCACTCGCTGGCGATGTCCGGCTCGACCGGAACACGCGCCCACTCCTCGATGATGTACCGCCCGGTGACGGCGGAGTGGTAGGCCGTGCCGCAGGCGACGATCACGATCCGGCGCAAGTTCTGGATCTCGAGCTCGTTGAGACCGATCCCCTCGAGCACGAGCTTGCCCCGGCGTGTGCGGTCGCCGATCGTCTCGCGTACCGCCTCCGGCTGCTCGTAGATCTCCTTGAGCATGAACGTCTCGTAGCCACCCTTGACGGCGCTCTCGTCGTCCCAGTCGATGGGCTCGACATCCTTGTGCTCGACCTCGCCTTCCTCGGTGAAGAAGCGGGCGCCGTCTGGAGTGATCGCGACGACCTCGTCGTCCTCGATCAGTTGCACCTTGCGCGTCTCGCGGAGGAACGCGGCAATCGACGACGCGAGGAACATCTCACCGTCCCCGACTCCGACCACGAGTGGGCATTGACGGCGTGCGCCGACGAGGAGGTCGGGCTGGTCGTGATGGATCACGACAAAGGCGAAGTGGCCCTCGAGCTTGCCATAGACGGTTCGAACCGCCTCGATGAGGTCGCCGTCGTAGTTGTGCTCGATGAGGTGCACGACCACTTCGGCGTCAGTCTCGGAGCTGAAGCCATGACCTTCTGCTTCGAGCGACTCCTTCAACTCGCGATAGTTCTCGACGATTCCGTTGAGCACGATCGCGAGCCGGCCGTCCTCGCAGCCCGTCAGCGGATGCGCGTTCTGCTCGGTGACGGCGCCGTGCGTCGCCCAGCGCGTGTGGCCCAGACCATGATTCGACTGCGAGCCGTTCGGGCCGGCTGCGTCTTTCAGGAACTGGAGGTTGCCGACCGTGCGTACGTACTCGAGGCCGCCGTTCTCGCGCAGCGCTATGCCCGCCGAGTCGTAGCCGCGGTACTCGAGGCGCTCGAGACCGTGGAGCAACAGGTCCTTCGCAGGTCGGCTACCGACGTACCCGATGATCCCGCACATCCGAAACTCCTCCCAGTTGCCGCCCCGTGCCTTCAGAGGTGGATCGAAATGCTGCAGCTTCGCGGTTTGCCGAAAACGGGTTCCCGGACGCCAAAAGCCCGGCTGAGCAATCCGCCCCTTTCCCCCGAGACGGTCAGCCGAGCTCTCGTCGCACGAGAGCAGCGATCCTACCACAGAGCCTTTCGGCTTCCTGGGCGGTTTCGGCCTCGGCGAGTACCCTGATCACGGGCTCCGTGCCCGACGCCCTGACCAGCACTCGCCCGCGATCTCCAAGCTCCGAATTGAGCCGCGCGACCTCCTCTTCGACCGCCGGACTGACCTCGCCATGCGGCTCGAAGGAGACATTCTCCTTCGCCTGCGGGAAGCGTGGCATGACGGCAGCCACTTCCGCGAGTGAACGGCCGTGCAGTGCGCTGCAAAGCAGGAGCGCGGCAACCAGGCCGTCGCCTGTCACGTGCCCGTCCAGCCAGATCAGGTGCCCTGACTGCTCTCCGCCGAGAATGCCTCCCTCGCGGCGAAGCGCCTCGAGCACGTAGCGGTCGCCGACGTCCGTGGTGACGACACGTACGCCGTTCTCGGCCAGCAGGCGGTGCAAGCCCATGTTCGCCATGACGGTCACCGCGACGAGGTCGACCTCGCGGTCGAGCGCCAGCACGGCGACGATCTGATCGCCGTCGACGACGTCGCCGTTCCCGTCGACGGCCAGCATGCGGTCGCCGTCGCCGTCGAAGGCGACGCCAAGGTCGAGCCCGCGTTCGGTCACGGTCCGCTGCAAGGCGCGCAGATCAGTGGCGCCGCAGCCGACGTTGATATTCGCGCCATCCGGTTCGTCGCCGATTGCGGTGACTTCCGCCCCGAGCTCGGTAAATGCTTTCGGTGCGAGCCCGGAGTAGGCGCCGTTCGCGCAGTCGACACCGATCCTCAAACCCGTGAGGTCGGAGCCGAAACGCTCGATCACATGCTCCAGGTAACTGTCGGTCGCGACGCCGACCTCGTCGATGTCGCCGCCGCCCGTCGCGGGCGCGTCGAGCAGCGCCTCGATTTCTTCCTCCTGCGAGTCGGAGAGCTTCTGGCCGTCACGATCGAAGAACTTGACGCCGTTGTACTCCGGTGGGTTGTGGGACGCGGTGATGACGCACCCGAGGTCGAGCGTCAGGAGTGCGACCGCCGGGGTCGGCAGCACACCTGCGACGACCGCGTTGCCGCCGGCGGACGCGATCCCACGCGCAAGCGCCTGCTCGAGCTCGGGGCCGGACGCGCGTGTATCGCGTCCGACGAAGATGCGGCCGCGACCCGACCACAACGTTGCGGCACGCCCGAGCCGCTCGACTAGTTCCGGGGTCAGGTCCTTGCCGACAACGCCACGGACCCCGTCCGTGCCGAAGTACCTTCGCGCCAATTAGTACTTACCGCTTGCTGAACTGTGGCGCCTTGCGCGCCTTGTGCAGGCCCGCCTTCTTGCGCTCGACGATGCGCGCGTCGCGGGTGAGAAAACCGGCGCGCTTGAGCGGGACGCGCAACTCCGGATCGGCCTCGACGAGCGCGCGGGCGATGCCGTGGCGAACGGCG
>WNGD01005404.1_pt1 | contig 12397 bp, 12 predicted proteins | sample 5400671 | NCBI WGS metagenome assembly WNGD01 (sample SAMN13153369, study PRJNA577476) | soil metagenome | isolation source: 40 cm soil or saprolite under grassland replicate 2 | place: USA:California | collected 2016-06-15
CGTTTGCGACCATGAATACTGCTATTTCCTGCCCCGATTTGGCCTCTTGCACAACACGACTCATTGGGGCAAAATTGAAGGGACGCGTTCATTGGTTCTTTGTCTGTTTTCATATTCAAAGCATGCCAACGGACGCATAGTTTTTCAAGTTCTCCTTCCCTTTTCACCAGTTCGTGGAGAGCTACCCTTTAGAAGAAGCATAAGAGATTATTCTTCCACAGCTATATATACATATTCTTCTTCTTCTTTTGACATGCTGAATTGTATACTTTATCTCCCAGCGCTACTATTATACACGTCATTTGCTCCTATTGCCAAGTTGAAGATATCCTTGTTCCCGCTGATAGGAGGCCACTCAAATTCGTGGCTATATGGATGTGCTAAAGCTGGCTGGTCGCGCGCCTCGTACAAGTACCTGGGCATGATGACAGTGCGCGGTAACTTTCTCGATGTCACCGCCAACGGCTTTATCGACCCCGCGCACCCCGAAGCGTCAACGGTTGACATCACCATCCAGGCAGCAAGTATCCATACCCACAACCCCCAGCGAGACAACGACCTGCGGTCGTCGAACTTTCTGGAAATCGACAAGTACCCAACGATTACCTTCAAAAGCACAAAGATCGAGGCAGCCGGACAGGATCGCTACACATTGACCGGCGATCTGACCATCAAGGGCACCACCCGGCCAGTGACGCTTGCTGTGGTGAAGTACGGAGAATTCCATGATCCAATGATGGGCCACCGCATCGGCTACAGCGCCGAGGGCAAGATCAACCGCAAGGACTTCGGCATGACATTCAACATGATGATGGATGGCAGGTGGATCGTTAGCGACAAGGTCCAAATCTCTATCGAGGGCGAGTTCGTTGAGCAAAAGTAAGGGCAGATCGCGATGTTCCTGGGGGGGAGCCATACCCCATCGTCTCAGCCTTGACAGGTATGTCTGTTCTTCGGAATAGAGTGGAGCGAACTATTCTCGAAGAACAGACATTCTTCCGAATATCACGCTCGTTCCTTATCAATATGCAGACGCGCGGCTTTGTCAAGACATCCGCTAACTCGCCTAACTCGCCCGGTTTCAGATGGAGACGTTTCTCCCACTTTTCCATCACCCCCATGTCAGGCGTGGTTTCCAGCACCCCACCGATATCAAAAACAATCACTCGAATGGCCATTCCAGCATTCCTTTAGGTAGCTCGTATAGATGTGATATACTTCTCCATGAGGCAATGCAACTTACTCCGGCGTTGAGATGAATCACCACTTACATATTTGATTGGAGGATTGGAAACCTATGCAGTCAACAAAACCACATGGATTGGTCACGGAAGCCAATGAGGACGAGGCTAGCTACCTTACGCAACAATTGCAAGATGTCCTATCGCTGGATACGACCACCGAGACGCTCGCCAATGTGGATGCTGGACGCCTGAAAGACGTCGAGGTGCTCATCCCATTCATTCATTCGAAGGTAGGTCCAGCCGAATTCGAAGCTATGCCGAAGCTCAGGTTGATCGCGACGCGCTCGACTGGGTACGATCATATCGATCTCAATCTGGCGCAGAAAAGGGGGGTTGCGGTCGCCAATGTCGCTGGCTACGGAGAAACAGCGGTCGCGGAGTACACGTTTGCTTTGATGCTCACCCTTTCACGCAAGGTGCACCTGGCATACGCACGCACCCAGCGCGGCGATTTCACGTTAGAAGGTTTGCGTGGCTTCGATCTCTATCATAAGACGCTCGGCGTCCTGGGCTCCGGCGCGATTGGCCTGCACGTCATCCGTATCGCTACCGGTTTCGGCATGAAGGTGCTGGCGTATGATGTTATGCAGAACCGCTTGTTGTCAGAGGTACTTGGCTTCAGCTATGTTCCCCTGAATGAGCTGTTGGCCCAGTCCGATATTGTGTCGCTGCATGCTCCGGCTATTCCAGCGACCTATCATATGATCAATAAAGAAACGCTCTCTCAGCTCAAACGCGGCGCGTATCTGATCAACACGGCGCGCGGTTCCCTCGTTGATACGTCGGCGCTGGCGTGGGCGCTCGATAATGGCATCCTGGCGGGCGCGGCGCTTGATGCACTTGAAGGCGAAGAGTTCCTGGAGCATGAAGAGGAACTCATAAATACGCCGGGTGCTGAGGAGAAGCTGAAGATGCTTGTACATAACCATGTTTTGCAGCGTCGGCAGAATGTAATACTCACGCCCCATAATGCCTTTAACTCTGAAGAAGCGTTGCGCCGTATCCAGGATACGACGATTGAAGGTGTGAAGGCGTTTCTGGCGGGCACACCACGCAATCTCGTGAAGGCGTAGTTGTCACCTATTTTTGCGATTCTACCTGGTTGAGGGAGGATATAGCTGTATGGCGGGTGGCAATAATCAATCGCTTGCAGGAAAGCGAGCGGTCGTCACCGGGGCGGGGCGCGGTATTGGCCGCAGCATCGCCCTGGCATTGGCTGAAGCAGGCGCCGATGTTGCGGTGACCGCCCGCTCAATGTCGGAGCTTGAGCGCCTGGCTGCGGATATTGCAACGATGGGACGTCGGAGCGTGTTTACTACCTGCGATGTCACGGACCCGGAGCAGGTACAGCGTATGGCCGCTACGTTTCTTGAGGGACTGGGCAGCATCGATATCCTGGTGAACAATGCCGGGAATGCCGGTAGCCATAAGTTTCTCAATCACTCAGACGAACTCTGGCACCGCATGTTATCTATCAATCTGACCAGCGTCTACTACGTTAGCAAAGCCTTTGTGCCACAGCTCGTGGAACAGCGTTCCGGGCGTATCATCACGATTGCCTCCATTGCTTCACGCGTCGGCGACCGCTATATCGCTGCCTACACTGCGGCCAAACACGGCGTACTGGGCCTGACTCGTGCCCTGGCGGTCGAACTGCTGCCGTATAATATCACGGTCAATGCGATCTGCCCCGGCTACGTCGCTACGCCGATGACCGATGCAAGTGTGCAGAATATCGTCGCTCGCACCGGCATGGCGAACGAGGAGGCACGAGCGTTCCTGGCGAAGACCAGCCCGCAAAATCGCCTGATCGAACCCGAAGAGATCGCCGCCCTCACCGTTTTCCTGGCGCAGGATAGCAGCAAAGGGATTACCGGACAGGCTGTCAACCTCGATGGCGGCGGCATTAAGTCATAGTCCGGCGACCTATGCGGACTATCAGCAGTAGCGCTGCAACGTCTGGGCGAATATCTCTGCATCAGGGAGGCATCGGGAGTCCGTTCCTGATCGAACGATGGAAATCTTTGAAGAGAAATGAGAGTTTCATATGGCAGACCTGAATAATCCAAAGGTTCAGAAACTACTTCAATCAAAGGGGTTTGCACACCTCGCAACCATTGGACCCGATGGGGGTCCACAATCCTCTCCTATGTGGTTTTTGTGGGATGGAGAGTATATCAAGTTCACGCACACGACTAATCGCAAGAAGTATCAAAATATTCGGCGGGACCCGCGTGTCGCTATATCTATCACGGATGTGGATAATCCCTATATCTATGCCGAGTTTCGTGGGATTGTGGAGCGCATTGAGGAGGACCCTACGGGAGCCTTCTATGACACACTGGCGAAACACTATGATGCGCCATGGCGCTATTCTGTGATTCGCGTGTGATCCTCTTTGTGAAGATCCGGCATGCCGTTGGTCAGAACCTCTAAAAATGTCCTGGAAAGGCCTTTCTATGGACTCGATAGTTGAGGCAGTATCCCATCACGCACAACAGCACCCACAGCGTCCGGCCATCTTTTTCGAGGGCCGCGTCATCAGCTATGAGCAGCTTTATAGAGATATCGAGCGCTTCGCCCATGCCCTCACCGCGTGGGGCATGCAGCCCGGCGAGCGCTTCGCCCTCTTCCTCGACAATTGCCCCGAGTTTGTCGTCGCCTACCTCGGCACGCAGCTCGCCGGTGGCATCGTGGTGCTGGTCAACACGCAGTATCGACAGGTTGAGCTGCGCCACATTATGACCGATGCGGGCGTGCGGCTCTGCGTAACCAATGCTGTGGGCAAAGAAGCATTGCAGCGCCTGGCGATAGCATCATTGACGGCACTGGTAGTAATGAACGATGCAGGCGAACAGACGTCTTCTTTAATGTGTATCACCTTCGCCGATTTCCTCGCACATGGAGCCCGTGCCATTTCTAGCCAACCATCCTATAGCATGCCTGCACCCACTGATCCTGCCGTTATTGGCTATACATCGGGCACCACGGGACAGGCGAAGGGCGCGCTCCTGATCCACTCCAATCTTATCTCCAACATTGCAGCCATAACGGATACCTGGCGCTGGACCGAGCGTGATCGTTTGCTCCTGGCGCTGCCCCTGTTTCACACGCACGGCCTGATGGTTGGTATGAATGGGACGCTCTTCAACGGTGCCAGCGTCGTACTGCGGCGCAAGTTTGATGCCGTCGATATCCTGACCACACTTCACAACGATGCCAGCATCAGCCTCTTCTTCGGCGTGCCGACGATGTATCTCCGGTTACTGGCAGAAGCGGAACGACAGGGCGTCCCACCACATCCCTTACGGCTCTTCGTCTCCGGGTCTGCGCCGCTCAGCCCACAGGTCTTCGCAGATTTCGAGCGTGTTTTCGGGCAGCGCATCCTTGAGAGATACGGCATGACCGAAACGATCATGAACCTGACCAATCCCTACGAGGGCGAGCGGCGCGCGGGCACCGTCGGGGGACCGTTTCCCGGACAGGAGGCGCGCATCGTGGACGTGCTCACGCGCCAGCCATTACCGCCCGACGAGATTGGCGAGATCGAGGTGCGCGGGCCGCATGTTTTTGTGGGCTACTGGAACCGACCGGAGGCCACCGCCGAAGCATTCAGCGTCGATGGCTGGTTCAAGACCGGTGATCTCGGCTGGTACAGCCGCGACGGATACTACACGATCACCGGACGCGCGCGGGAGCTGATCATCAGCGGCGGCTACAACATCTACCCACGTGAGGTCGAAGATGTGCTGGCGATGCACCCCGCGATCGCCGAGGTAGCGGTGATCGGGGTACCCGATACCGAAATGGGTGAGCAGGTCGTGGCAATGGTCGTGCCGAAGAAGAACGAGACACCTGACGCCGCCGATATCATCGCCTTCTGCCGTGAGCGCCTTGCCAGCTATAAGAAACCACGCCGCGTCGTCTTTGTGAACGAACTGCCACGCAACGCGCTGGGGAAAGTGCAGAAGCATCTGCTTGCTGATCGCGTAAAACTTTAGCAGGCAATTTCACACCTGCAGAAGCGCCCTCTTGATGACCAATTGCATGCGCGCGCAGTACTGCTCCTGGGACCAGCCACGCTCGATCGTGAGGTTCTCCCAGGTCACTATCGAGAGCGTGGCCCAGAAGAAGTCTGCCGCCTCCTCAATCGTCCACGTGGGGGCGAGCAATTCCTCCCTGGCAACGGTTCGAATCACGTATTTGCATCCATCATATAGCGCCTGCATCCGGTCGTTCCAGACCGCTGCCGCAGCTTCATCTCCCCGGCGGCATTCCGCTCGCTACCGGCGTGATGGTTCTTTACGCCGACGAGGAGTCCTTCACCTTCATGACCCCGCAAGGGCATACCTTTTCCGGCTGGATTACCTTTAGCGCCTATGAAGAGGAGAGCTGCACGGTTGTTCAGGCTCAGGTTCTCATGCGCCCGAATGACCCGGTGTATGAATTTGGCTATCGCCTGTTGAAGGCTGATCAGAGGTAAGGCTAGGATCACTGTAAAAACCGATCACGCCGTTCGACGACCAGAAACTCACGGTATTCGCTCACCCATGCACCAGAAATGCTACAGCACGATAAGCGTTGAGACGAAAAGTCGTTTTAGGCGTCGCACTTCTGACGTGCGAGACAGTCAGAATGGTGAAACCCTGGTAGTATAAGAGGTTATGATGAAACGGGTGCGCCACAGACACTGCAAAAGCGAGCACTGGGGGTGCGCAGTTCATGCCCACAGGGCAAAATGTTTGGAGCTTCAGAGAGAGTAGCAGGAGGCGTCAGAGAAATCGTTGGTGCAAAGAGATCGGGGAAAACTGTCGGTGCCGTTGGTTCTGGCGGCATGTTGGAGGGGGAAACAGGCACTAGTATACCCGCTTTCTCTGAGTTAGGAGAAAAATAATGATTGATCGCGCGGATGACCTGACTAAATCCTGCATTTCAATTCGCTTGCTTTCTGTCCACCGTTCCCTTTAGGATGCAGTATTGACCCACCTCTATGGCTCACACCTGGGCCATAGCACTTTCTGTGGGCAGGAGGAATGGTTCATGGCATCCATTGAACGAACCGTCTATCCCCGCTTTACTCGTGCTCCTTCCGTGAAAGAGTTACGTGAGATCTATACCCCAACCCCCACCGATGTTGCTTTTGTTGCGACTCATGCTCGTGGGCCCGCTCAGAAGTTCGCATTTGAAACCTTGCTTGCTGAACACTGTGAACTTCCCGCCTTTAGCACGTTGGATCGCCTGGCTTGGCGTATCCGCACCCTTGTCAATGGAGGGATCTATCAGCGCATTCTTGCGAAGCTCTCCGATGAGCAAAAGCAGGTACTCTCTGGTCTCCTGATTACCGAAGGTGCTTCGGCGTTTACCCTCTTCAATCGAGTCAAAGAAGCGCCCAAGAGTGCTACGCTCACGCATCTCGATGAGTGGCTCTCTCGCCTCATCTGGCTTCAGTCGCTCTTGCAGACCGCGCCTCTGATCGAGGGGATTCGCTCGACCAAGATGAGCCAAAAAAGCCGTATTGAATTCTGTACATCCTTATGCATCGCTGTTACCTTGCCTCCTCTGAAAGCCAATGGTTTTGAGTAGCATCCTGCGTGGAAGTCTATTCAAGCTTCCTCAGCGCTTGCAGCAAATAATCAGAGAGGAAGACTTAAATAGCTACTTTTTTGTGCATCTTTATCACTATGTCAGTGACTTCCTGTTCCCCCTGGCGTTTATACTTGAAGAAGTACAGTCAACCTCCACCAACAAAGGAGAATATTATGGAGACAACATCACATACACCGCACTCCACCTCGTCCGCACCGCAGGGCGTCTTCGCTCGTGGTCAGCACATGCTGGAAGGCATGCATATGCAATTCCCCCAGTTCAAACACGAACATCACGGCCCCATCGTCAACGTCAACGAGGTCGTCGACAATCAACTGACGATGGGACAGCGCATCGCCGACAGCGTGGCAACGACCGTGGGGAGCTGGCCCTTCATCATCATCCAGAGCTGCGTACTCGCCCTCTGGCTCATCGTGAACAGCCTCGCCTGGATCAACCACTGGGACCCCTATCCATTCATACTCCTCAATCTGGCCTTGTCTTTCCAGGCCGCTTATTCCGCCCCCTTCGTCATGATGAGCCAGAACCGCCAGGCTACTAAGGACCGTCTCACTGCTGAGAATGACTATAAGACGGATGTAAAGGGAGAGCAGGAGATCTGCCACATCATGGAGCACCTCGATCACCAGGACACCCTGATCCTGCAGATGGTCCAGCAGCTCCAGGTCCAGACTGAGAAGATCGCGCAACAGGAGGGGCAGATTCTACAGATCGTCCAGCAACTACAGATGCAGAATCAGTTGCTCACCAGCCAGGATAACATGATCCTCCAGGTAACCGAGCGCCTGGAAACGCAACACGAGCAGTTGAAGGAGCAGCGCGAAGAACTGATCCAGCGCATGAGCAACCTGTCACCCAATGTTTTGCAGGATGCCCTTCACGAAATGGATCACCTGGAGGACAAGTAGAAATTGTCATAATGGAGAAGAAGTCTTCAGGGCGGACCTTCACGAGATGGAATTGCGGAAGCAGACAGACGAATAGCATTCCATCACAAACATCAAAAGTGCCGCCCTGAAAGACGCTGCATAGCTCAGGTCCAGATTACGACGGCAATGTGTCAGCAGTAGTACATGACTATACGAATTCACATCTCTAACCTACCATAGCGAACGCCCCGTATAGCCTCCCCCAGTAAATTTCTTATAATTTGTCTTATACGAAAGAGCTATGCCAAAAGATATAACCTTTTCTGGCACCCTCCTTTCTTATACAGAGCCATCTTCCCTACTCCGTATCTGGCAGACATTCTTCATCCATCTAAAAATATTCCTCGCTGTGCATGATCTCTTTCATGGAAGGAGATTGGGAGATAGCGGCAAGCAGCGACGCGTACACTTACTCTCACAGACACCCACGATACACACTCAAATTTGGAGGAAGTCCTGATGAAAGAAACAGCCGTGACGGAGACCATCGAAAACCAGACGCTCATCAAGGCAAACCCCGAGGCGATGAACCTCGATGACTCCACCAGGTTCTACCGCTATGAAATCGGGCAGGTCGAGCTGCTTTCGACCGAGGAAGTTACGCGGCTCGCCCAGCGCATCGAACGCGGGAAAGCGGCGAAGCGGCAGCGTAACAATCCGTTACCGCGTTCGTCCAGGGACACCGAAGACGCCGCCGAGGCCAGGCGACAGTTGATCGAGGCCAATCTGCGGCTAGTGCTTCACGTAGCAAGGAAGTACAAAGGCTTCGGCGTGGACCTGATGGACCTCGTCCAGGAGGGAAATCTGGGCCTGATGCATGCCGTCGAAAAGTTCGATTACCGCAAGGGCTACAAGTTTAGTACGTACGCAACCTGGTGGATTCGTCAGTATATCACCCGCGCACTCGCCGAACAGGCGAACATGATCCGCGTCCCTTTGTATAAAGTCGAGGAGATGAAGCGCCTGGGCCGCATACGCCGACGTTTGCAGCAGGATGGCATTGCAGTAGGAGAGCCGACGCTGGAAGATCTGGCCAATCAGATGGAGATTAGCGTCCAGCAGGTCATCTCGTTGCTCTCAACGAATCAGGAGACAGTCAGTCTGGATATGCCGCGCAAGGGCGGCGACGAGGAGGTGTCCCTGTGCGACATTCTGGAGGATGATCCAAGCTATTCGCCAGAACGAGTCGTCATCAGCCAGACGCTCTCGGCCCATATTCACGACTTGCTGGATGGTCTGACGCCCAGAGAGAGGAGGGTTTTGCAGCTCAGGTATGGGCTGAACGGTGGAAGCGAACATAGTTTGACGGAGACCGGAAAAAAGCTAGGGTTAAGTCATGAAGCAGTGCGTCAGGTGGAGTTTCGAGCATTGCGGAAGTTGGATCATCCATGTCGAAGTAAAATGCTCCAGGATTTCCTGGGGTAGTCATCTCTCATGATGACCTTGTTCATGGATGAGTAAGCATGAGGAATGGTGAACACTATTGAGTCATTACGATGATGGGGATCAGGGAAACGCGTAATTGCTTCCCTGAATCATATGGTTCGGTATTCGAAGGGCGTCCTGTGCCAGGGCCGCCCTTTTTTGCCTTGCTTGACACTTGCCGCTTCTGTGGTTCATCATATCAGCAGGTATGATATATTTTTGTGGGAAGGCATGCTAATGGCTCGCTCTTTGCCTGTAATAAATGCTCCAACTGCTCACAAGGAGCACATTCGCCTGGGGATTGGCATTGAAGTTGTCACCATTGTCTGGATGGTGATCGAGGCGACGGTTGCTCTTATCACTGGTTTTGCTACCAGAAGTGTCTCCCTTGAGGGCTTTGGCATCGATAGCCTGATCGAATTGCTTGCTGGTGGCATCCTTTTGTGGCGGCTCCTGGTTGAAAGCAGCGGAGGATCAGAGGAGCGCATCGCACGCGCTGAGCGACGCGCTTCCTGGATCACTGCTGTTGGTTTGTTCGCACTGGCCTGTTACATCGTCGCTGACAGCGCCTGGACTCTCCTCACGGGCAGTCATCCCGCATCGACCTGGTGGGGCGTGGGCCTGGCTATTGCCGCTGCGATCATTATGCCGCTGTTATGGCAAGGAAAGCTCCGCGTCGCCAGACAGATTGGAAGCGCCGCCCTTAAGGCTGATGCTGCCTGCAGTGTTACCTGCGCTTACATGTCACTTACACTCCTCGTTGGTCTTCTGCTCAACCGCATTTTCGGCTGGTGGTGGGCCGATCCTCTAGCAGCTCTGGCTCTGGTATATTTCGTTCTGCGAGAAGGACGTGAAGCCTGGCACGAAGCCAGAACGGGGGAACAATGTTCTTGCTGCACCGATGAAGAAGATGCCTGTTGTGATATGAATACTAAACAGTGACGCGGAAAAACAGAAGGAACATGAGTTAGCCCGGTATCTGTTCAGGCCTCACCTTCCCTACTGAACAGGTACCGGGAAGTCTCATGGAGAGTAAACGTCTCTATGGCATACGCGCTACAACTACACTGACGTTATCGCGTCCACCCCCCTGCAAGGCCGCATTGACCAGGACATCGCTCACGCGCAGAGGATCGCGCATCGTGCGGATAATGCGCTCGATCTCCGGGTCCCGCACCATCTCCCACAATCCATCCGAGCAGAGCAGCAGGCTATCATTCTCACACAGATCGACCATAAACCAGTCCACCTCGATCACCTCTTTATTGCCCAGGCTGCGATAGACCTTGTTGCGCTCCGGGTGCGTGTACACCTCGTTGGGCGTGATCTCGCCTGCGGCAACCAACGAGGCTACCAGTGAATGATCCCGCGTAATCTGTGTCAGGCCAATGCTGGGACGAAAGAGATAGGTGCGGCTATCCCCAACATTGACGATATAGGCTTTTGAGCCAACAACAAGCGCAGCCGTCAGCGTCGTCCCCATCTCCTGCCCCCACTCGCTACCGCGCTGGTAGATCGCGTTGTTGGCCCACTCGACGCCGCCCACCAGCATCTCGACCAGGTAATCATCGTTGATCTCGTTGCTGGTCACGATATTTTGTAGCACCATCTGCATCATACTCTGGATGGCGATGCGGCTGGCCTCCTGCCCATACGCGTGGCCGCCCATCCCGTCGGCAACCACGAACAGGCCGAAGGGGACGAGGCGCCCGTGAAATGTGCATGTCCCTTGCAGCACCACCAGACTATCCTCGTTGGGATTGCGCTGCCGCGCGATCCCTGTATTCCAGCCCACACCGACCTCTAGCGGCTGAATCAGGCGTGGATGCTGTAGTGGATTTGGAGGCGTGAGGGGGCGACTGATGGAGGCATTACTCGCCGGGCGTGTTGGTATATCATGAATGCCTCTCACGCCGGTCGGTATAAGAGATGGTCGTGTCAACTGCGCCGATTGCTGAAGCCTTTGTGGTAAGTGTAGCCTGGGCATAGAACCCGTTTGCGTCATGGTATCATCTCCCGCTACTGTGAGCGCTGGCGACGGAGCCTCAGACAGCGAGCGCACGAGCGCCCAACGCTTCCCGTCATAATACTGCTTATAGTAATAAGACTTTTGCCGCTGTAGCCGGACCAGGAATAATACGACATACCCGAGCACGAGCCAGGCCACGAGCCAGGCGATAGACGCCACAGTAAGCGCCAGCACAGGAATAAGAGCCATCGCCCCCTGCGCGCTCCAGAGCCGGGGAAGTCGAGATAACGCCTGCACCAGTTGGAACCAGGATTGTGGAGGAATGCCACCCGCCGCCCAGAAAAGAAAGATAGCCGCGCACACGATCCCCAACCACGTAACGACGCGCGCCACCCGAGAGATGGCATAAAGCCCCTTGAACTCCTCCAACATACTATCGGTTCCTTGCCGAAATTTCCTTCCCGCTCCAGGGAGCACCACACTGTTCACCGCCCTACAATAGCGAACACTCCTTTTAGCACAAGAGTACTATGCACCGCAATACTCTTTCTGCTGAAAGTATACGGAAACATCCTTGCCATCGTCTCCCAATCCCCTTCCACAAGAAAGATCCGTTTGTTATAGTATTTCGGAAGGGCGCGTACGAACTTTGCTGGAAAATTGTGACGTTTCTTAGTATTGCCCTGTCTATCGCTACTCTAACCGATCACGCACGCATGTGTAGAAGACTTACGCACAAGTCTTATTCATCTTATACCGGTGTCTTCTAATTCCGCTTCGCTGGAGCCACGCTTCTGTGCTCGCCTCCCCACAGGGGAAGCGCTTCGTAGTTCGCTGGGAGATGCTTTTATACGCTCAAATTCGCCCGTGTGGCTACAAATCTGGCTACATAAAATGAGCGTATGAAAGGTTGAAAACACAGCCAACTGATGAACCAACTGCGAGGGTACTCACTGCGTAGTTGGTTCATCGGATGCATCAGAACTGAGAGTCTAAAAATCAGCAAAACGTAGTGGCACTTCTGCTCTTCAGGTCTATCCAATGGCTATAGGAATAGCGCATGATCTAATAAAGGGCGTGTCGCAAAAACGGGTAGTGACCCTGTTAAGAGGTGGTAGGAACACGGGAGGTCAACACTTCCAGGAACGACCAGAGATGGTCCGTCAGCCCCAGAGCCATGGCCGGAGACTGCTGTCGATACCGACGCACTCCTTGCTCAAACG
>WNGD01005406.1_pt1 | contig 12394 bp, 7 predicted proteins | sample 5400671 | NCBI WGS metagenome assembly WNGD01 (sample SAMN13153369, study PRJNA577476) | soil metagenome | isolation source: 40 cm soil or saprolite under grassland replicate 2 | place: USA:California | collected 2016-06-15
GGCGCGCCCGAAGGCTTCGAGAACGTCGTGGCGACGATCTTGCCCCGCGAGGGTGGCCCAGCGCGCTGGAGCGTGACCTTCGCCGTCGACGACGTGGACGCGATCGCTGCGCGAGCGCGTGAGCTCGGAGGCTCGGTCCTCGCCGAGCCGCAGAATGCGCCGTGGGTGCGATTCGCCGTCCTTGCCGATCCGGCTGGCGCGTCCTTCACCGCCAGCCAGTTCGTGGCGGAGAACCGCTAGACGATCCGCTTTCGGGATCGCCGTTGGGTACTGCGCATCCTAGTTGCTTCCTGCCCCATGACTGCGACATCAGGTGGCTCGGCTGGCTTGGGCGTCGTCCTAGGTCCCAGCCGGAAACCGATGTGAGCCTGTAACCTGGAGGCCGGACCCAATTACCCGCACCGATCAGGACTGATGTGCGTGCAGCGCCGGCATAGCCCTTCGCCACTGAGTCGGCAATTGTTTTGCCGAAATTGTCAATGGCGACGTCAGACCGCTAATCTCTGCGGCCGGTGACTGCTTCAACCCACAGCGTAGACATGCGGGAGATCACATAAGCATGCGTTCCTGCTACGCCGCTATTCGGCAGATCTGGTCGACCTCGGTGCACAGAGTGACCTGATCTCTGCACCTTGGCTGGTGACCGTCAAGGAGCCGCCAACCGCACCTAACGGCGGCTCGGCGCGCGTTCTACTCGACGTGGATCCGGACCACTCCAGCCCGTCGGCTGCGGCTGGGAACGAAGTGGGAATCACAAGCGCTCGCCAGGGCGCTCCACAGCTCTATTCCGCTCACTTGTGCGCGGGTTCACCTGCGGAAACATGGGAATGGCCTGGTAGCGGAGACAGGGATGCATGGCTGGGGGTCAAGGGGTCGCCGGTTCAAATCCGGCCGTCCCGACAGGGATTCTCGCAGGTCAGGGCCGCGTATCCAGTTGTGATTCGTGGCCCTGGCGGCTCTCTCAGAAGCCGGTTTCTCTCACGAACTCTCACACGAGCTATTCGAGCGTGCATGGCCCACCATGGCTACGGCCGGTCGCCAGACGATATTGAACGTGGCCTGGAGTGCCGCTACACCTCCGCCAGGAGCCGGGCAGGGGCCGCGCCCGATGGAAGACGAGGGCTCGAACTTCCCTTTGGACGAGCATAGGATGGCTTTGCCCTGCGGCACAGGGGGGGGCATCCACTGATCGTCGAAGTCGAGTTCGGGTCTGTCCTGGCAGGCTGCCGGATCGAGCGCCTGCTCGGCCGGGGCGCCATGGGCGCCGTCTACCTCGGCGAGGACCTCCACCTGCGGCGTAAGACCGCGATCAAGGTGCTGGCGCGGGAGTTCGCCGACGATGAACGTTTCCGGCGGCGCTTCCTGCTCGAGTCGCAGCTCGCCGCCAGCCTCGAACATCCGCACATAGTTCCCATCTACGCGGCGGGCGAGGAGGGCGATGTCCTCTTTCTCGCGATGAAGTACGTCGAGGGATACGACCTGCGCGAGCTCATCGAAGCGTCCCAGCGAGTCGGCGAGGAGCGGGCCCTCAACCTGCTGGCACAAGTCGGAGACGCGCTCGACACCGCGCACGGCCTTGGTCTTGTGCATCGGGACGTCAAGCCGGCCAACATCCTGATCGGCCCGGGCGACGGTGAGACGGCGTATCTCTGCGACTTCGGCCTGGCCCGGCACGCTTCCACAGTCGCGAGCCTCACCGGCGACCGCACGTTCGTCGGAACGATCGCCTACATCGCGCCGGAGCAGATCGAAAGGGGCGCGGTCGACGCACGTGCGGACATCTACGCCCTCGGCTGTGTGCTCTTCGAATGCCTCACCGGCGTCACGCCGTTCGAGCGCGACGGCGATCTTCAGGTCGTTTTCGCGCACTTGAAGGAGCCGCCGCCGCTCGTTACGACGTTCCGTCAGGACCTCCCGGCTGGAGTCGACCTCGTGCTCGGGAAGGCACTGGCAAAGGCACCGGACGAACGCTTCTCAACGTGTGGTGAGCTGATCGCCGAGATGAGCGAAGCGCTGAAGGTAGCCGCGCCGAAACTCGCCACACGATCGAGCCGCCGGACAATTGCGGGCCCCCGCACCTTCCTCATCACCGACATTCGCGGCTACACCCGCTACACCGCTGAACATGGCGACGAGGCAGCCGCGTCGCTTGCCATGAGCTTCGCCGAGATCGTCCGCCAGGTGGTCGAAGCCCGTGACGGAAGGCTGATTGAGCTACGCGGGGACGAGGCGCTCGTCGTCTTCGATTCCGCGCGCCAGGCACTGCGCTCGACGGTTGAGCTGCAACAGCGCGTGGCCGCCGCGGAGCTGCCGCGCGGAATCGGTGTCGGGCTCGACGCGGGCGAAGCTGTTCCCGTCGGGGACGGCTACCGGGGGGGCGCACTCAACCTAGCTGCACGCCTGTGCTCGCTTGCCGGGCCGGGAGAGGTGCTGGCCACCGAGACGGTGCTGAAACTGGCCGGCGCCGTGGACGGAATCCGCTATGGCGAGCGCCGAAGCGAGCGGGTGAAGGGGATCGCGCACCCCGTCACGGCCGTCGAGGTCGTCCCATCGCAGCGGAGGACGAAGCGGTGGGATCGCAAGCGCTTGCAGCGCGCGCTTCGCCGCCGCCTGCGCACCCGAACCGTTCGCGCCGTCGCCGCCGTCGCCGCCGTCGCCGCCGTGATCGCTGGTGCTCTCGTGGCCGGTTCCGGTTCCGTAGCACCTGTCCGCGCGATCGCGCAGCAGTCAGTCGGCTTCGTTTCGCCCACGGGGAAGGTCGAGGGCCAGCTGCCGGTGAGCGGCGCCGGCACGCTCGGGCGCATCGGTAACACACTCTGGTTCGGTAATTTCGACGACAAATCGGTCGAAAGGATCGACGCGCGGACGCGGAAGCTGGTGCATCCGTTCGTCAGCATCCAGGACGGAATCGCGGGCATGGCTGTCGGGCTCGGCGCCGTCTGGGTCGTCGACGGAACGGATCCTGTGCTGCTGAGGATCGACCCGCGCTACCTGACCATCCAGCGGATCCCGCTTCCGCACGTGCGGCGGAGCGACATCGACTTCACCGCGCCCACCGAAGCAGCCGTCGGCGCGGACTCGGTGTGGGTTGCGGAGGCGAACAAGGTCTTCCGGATCGACCCGGGCACTTTGAGCGTCGTCAGCACGATCGACGTTCCGTCTGCCGACCTCCTCGCCTTCGGCGACGGGGCGCTGTGGGTTGGGCGAAGCAACAGCTCGCAGATCAGCAAGATCGATCCCGCGGTCAACCGAGTTGTCAACACGATCACGCTCCGGGACTGGGTCAGCGCGATCGCAGTCGGCGGCGGTTACGTCTGGGCGACGGTAATCCCCGACGACACACTCTGGAAGATTGACGAGAACGCGACCCTCGACCAGACGGTCGGCCTTGCTCACGGCGCCGGCCCCCTCACGTACTTCGACGGCGCGGTTTGGGTCGCGTCGAACGGCGTGCTGCAGCGCGTGGATGCGCAAACCAGCGCGATCACTCGCTTTCCGGTGGTGGACCGGACCTCTGATCTGGAGGGCGGCCGCGGCGTCCTCTACGTGTCGACCGACCAAAGCCCGCCGAGGCTGCCGCCGTTGCCCGCCGACCAGGTCGCGACGTTCAGCCTCTCCGAAGACTGGCTCGACGACATCGATCCAGCGCACGCGTGGCCTTCGCCGACGTACAGATGGCAGCTCGAGTATGAGACGGGGGCGCAGCTGCTGAACTATCCGGACGCGGTGGCGCCGCGCGGATCGCAGCTCGTTCCGGAGGTGGCGGCCGCCCTGCCTGTGGTGTCGGACGGGGGGCGAACGTACACGTTCCGGATCCGCCCCGGCTTCCGTTTCTCACCTCCATCAAACCAGCCCGTGACCGCGCAGACCTTCAAGTACTCGATCGAGCGAGCACTGTCGCCGGGCCTCGGCCCGGCCGCCCCCGGGTACGGCTTCCTCCACGACGTGGCCGGGGCCGCAGCGTTCCATGCCGGGAAGGCCCGGCACATTTCCGGAATCGTCGCGCGCGGCGACACTCTCACAGTCCGGCTCGTAGCGCCGGCCGGCGACTTCCTCGCCCGGCTCTCCATGCCGTTTTTCGCCGCGGTCCCGATCGGGACGCCGATTGTCAACGGCGGCGTGCAGAGCCCGATACCCGCGGCGGGTCCCTACTACCTCAAGGTGGCCTGGCAGGACGATCTGCGCGTGCTCGAGCGCAACCCGAACTACCACGGGCCCCGCCCGCACCGTCTGGCACGGATCGTCTACGACATGGACAACAGCACGCACCGGACCATCGAGCAAATCAAGAGCGGTACGGCTGACTACGCCGCGGACGTCCTGCACGAGCCGGTCTTCGCAAGCGACGGCCCCCTGGCGGCCCGGTACGGACGCGCGGCGAGCGAGAGAAGCGGACCGCTCCTCGTTCAGACTGCGCAGGCCGGGTTCCGCTTCCTCCAGTTCAACACCGGCCGCGGCCCGTTCACCGATGTGCGGCTGCGGCGCGCCGTCAATTACGCGATCGACCGGCGCGCCCTCGCCGCGGTCCTCCACGACCAGCCCGCGGAATCCTACATCCCGGCCGGGCTGCCCGGCAGCCCGCACACGCACGTGTACCCGCTCTCCCCCGACCTGGCCCGGGCGCGAGCGCTCGACCACGGTTTTCACGGCAGGGTGACGCTCTCCGTGTGCGCCCGCGCCGACTGCACGGCGACGGCGCGGATCATCCGCGCAAACCTGGCGCGCATCGGCATCAGGGTCAAGATCGTTACGTTCGCGAACCCCGAGGCGCCGGTGTCGAACCGTGCGCGGTACGACATGCTGCTCAACGGATGGCTCTTCGACTATCCCGACCCATCGGAAGTCTTGAACGGGTTCCTCGATCCGGAGGGCCTCCGGATCGAGGGCCTGCCGCCGCCGCTGCCCATCCCGGCCTCCTACCGCCGTTCCCTTGAGCATGCCGCGCTCCTGCACGGGCCTGCGCGCGCCGCCGCCTACCAAAACCTCTCGCTCCAAATCGAGCGCAACGTCGCTCCTTTCGCCGTCTACTCGGTGCCGGTTCAGTCCGAGTTCTTCTCAGGACGGATCGGCTGCCGAACCGAGCAGCCCGTGACCGGAGCGGCCGACATCGGCAGCCTTTGCGTCCGCGGGCACTAACTGGCGCCGACACCCCCGGCGCTCTGGCGCTCAGGTGGCGCAGCTTGGCCCGGCGGTCTCCAGTGGCCCGGGCAGGCCGCGGCCAGCTCCGATCGACGTACCCCTGCGTGGCGGGCGCTGCCGGAGCAGCGGGCGGGGCTGGAACATGGGAGACCAGAACCGGCCGGGCACCGCAGGAGAGATTGTCTCTACCGGATGAATGTCATCCGTCGAATGATGTCAGTAAACGACTGCAAGGAGGCTGACGTCATGAGTATGGCCGATCGTCCGGCGGGCCAGCCTGAACGGCCGGGCCCTCGCCGACTGACCCGATCCAGGACCGACCGCATGATCGCCGGGGTCTGCGGCGGCTTCGCCGCCTACAGCGGCATCGATGTGAACATCGTGCGGCTGGTGATGGTCTTGCTGGCGGTGCTGGGCGGAGCCGGTTTGCTGCTGTATCTCGTCGCGTGGGTGATCGTCCCGGTAGACGACGCCGCGCAGGCGGCTGGCAACGGCGGGCAGTGATCAGCTTGTCATAGAGGCCAGCGCCCGGTGGCTGTACTCGCTGGCGGTGACGCCGACCGGCGGCAGCGACACGTTCTATGAGGCGGCCACCGTGCTGGCGGCGTTAGTTCTGCTCGGCCACTGGTCGAGATGTGCCGCGGCTGGTCGCCGTCAATGACAGCGTCCAGCGCTGTCCGACCTGACGGGCCCGGGGCGCTACCCTGGCGGGGTTCCCCCCGGCCAGGCGGCATTCGGCCGGTCGATGAAAGGCCATGTCATGGCGATCTACCAGCACATACGCCATCCGCGCATCGCCGCGCGGCGAGCCGACCGCCCGGTGAAGGTGGCCGAGCTGCTCCGCCGGGACTCGGCGGTCAACCGGTTCAACACGAAAGTCGCGATCGGGATTACGCGGGTGGTCGGCAGCATGTGGTGTGCCTACGCGTTCGCGCTGTTCGACCTGATCAGCCTGCCGGCCGCGATCCGTGGCGGCACCTCGACGTTCGTTTCCTGGGTGGCGCAGACCTTCCTGCAGCTGGTGCTGTTGTCGATCATCATGGTCGGGCAGAACGTGCAGGCTGACGCCGCTGACAAGCGCGCGGAGGCGACCTTCCACGATGCGAGCGCGACCCTGCACGAGGTGGCGCACGTGCAGGGTCACCTCGCAGCCCAGGATGAGCTGCTGACCCGGATCGCCGCGAAGATCGGTCTCGACCCAGTACCCATCATCGACAACCCGGTCCTCGACGAGACCGCCAACCCGGACCCGGAATGCTGACCACTTTCAGCGGTCACCGGCCAGCACCATCGAGTTGGCCCGGGCTCTTATGAGCACAGCCACGCCGCCTATCGCAGACCGCTACCTGGTCGTCGGGTACGACGGGTCTGCTCTCGCCCGCCGAGCACTTTACGCCGCGTAGCCATGCCTTCGATGAACGCCTGCTCGGCCGCCTCCAACCTGCCCGCGGCGAGGTTGGCCTCCCCGAGACCCCAGAGGTGCACCATGGTTCCCCGCACGTAGCCAAGGTCCCGGCATCTCGCCAGCCCCCGGGTGTGGAGATCGATGGCATCTTGGGGACGATGCTGCTGGGTCGCGATCATGGCTTGGATCCAGAGGTTCCAGGACATCGCATAGTGCTCGTCCAGCTGCTCGAGCGGGCCGTACGCCTGGTGGAGCAGCTTCGTCGCGGTGCCGGCATCTCCCGCCAGGAACGCACCGTACGCTCGCCAGTTCCGCAACCCGGCGGAGAAGAAGGGGTGATGCGCGGCATCGGCCGCGGCTATGGCCGGTTCTGTGCAGGCGGCCACCTCCTCCATCGGGCCCAGGTAGGAAAGCGATATCGCCAGGCACTGAACGGACATGGCGTATGCGGCCAGATCCGGGGAATCACGCAGAGTCTGCTCGGCGGCCCTGGCGATGGCTTCGCAGGCCTCCGGCTGGCCGATACGCGACAGGAACCAGGCTTGTGCGGCACCGGCAAGGGCCCGCAGCGTGACGACGTCTTCCCCGTCGGGGCGCTCGCCGAGGGCGTCGAGCGCCTCACCGAACAGGCCTATCGCGGCGGGATACCAACCGCGCGTCTCATAGAGGTAATAGAGCCCCTCAACGAACGGGCGGGCCGCGGCCGCATTGCCAACAGCCAGGTAATGGCGCCAGGCCAATCGCACGTTGTCGAGGTCCTGCTCGATCATCCTCAACGCGCGCGGCTGGTCGCTCCGGGTGAACAGAGAAAAGCTCTCCTCCATGAGCGCGGCGTAAAACGCCGCGTGTGCCTCGTCCACACGCGTGCTGAATTCGGGATCGCGCCGCAGCTCCGCCTCGGCGTACTGGCGCAGCAGCTCGTGCAGCGCATAGCGTCCGGTTTGGGGACTCGCCGTGACTAGCGACTTGTTGACCAGGATCGACAGGCCGCGCAGCGACGCTCCCGCGACCGCCTGAGCCGCCTCACGGCTGAAGCCGCCCCGGAAGACCGACAGAGCCAGGAAGGTGTTCCGCTGCTCCAGGCTCAATCGCGCCCAGGAGTAGTCAAACGCCGCCCGGAGGCTGCGATGCCGGTCAGGGACGTCGCTGATCTCGGTCTCGAGGAAGTCGAGGTTCTTGGCGATCTCGGCAGCGATCTCGCCCACCGCCAACATGTCGACCCACGCCGCCGCCAGCAGGATCCCGAGCGGCAACCCACCTGTCAGGCGAAGGATCTTCGCCAATGGGTCGAGGTCACCGGGCTCGAGAACGAATCCGGGCCGGACCCGCCGGGCGGCATCGATGAATAGCTGGACGCCACTAACCTGAAACGCCTCGGCCGGCGACTCCCACGTCGTCTCGAGGCCGGCCAGGGTGAAGACCGTCTCACCCGTCACGTTCAGCTTCGCGCGTGACGTGACCACGACCTTGACCTGCGGGGCGGCATGAAGGATGCCCGTGATGACGGACGCACCGCCGAGGAGATGCTCGAAGTTGTCGAAGACGAGCAGCTGGCGCTTGCTGGTCAGGTAGGTAAGCAACTGGGCCTTGACGTCTTCATCGGATGACAGGGCGAGCCCTAGGGATTCGACGACTGCCTGGACGACGTCAAGGTCTGCGCGGATATCGGCGAGGCTGATGAAGAAGACGCCGTCGGAGAACTCGGCCGCCATGTCGGCTGCTGCCTGGATCGCGAACCGCGTCTTACCGGTGCCCCCCGGCGCCAGGATGGTCAGCAGGCGGGTTCGGGTGAGGAGCTGTTCGGCCTCTGCCAGTTCTGTCTGCCGCCCAACGAGCTCGGTCAGCTGGATCGGGAGGTTGTTGGGGATGGCATCGAGCGACCGCAGCGCGGGAAACGCGCGCGGCAAATCCGGATGGACGAGCTGAAAGATGTGCATGCTGCCGGCCAGGTCGCGCAGGCGGTGCTCGCCCAGGTCCAGCAGGGTGGCGCCGGCGGGAAGCTCCGACCGAACCAGGGCCTCGGTCGCGTCCGACAGCAAAATCTGGCCGCCATGGGCGGCCGCCATCAGCCGCGCGCACCGGTTCAGCGGCCGGTTCACATACTGGCCGTGGCGGAGCACCGCCTGGCCGTGGCGGAGCACGGCCTCGTCGGTGTGCAGGCCCATCCGGACCTTCAGCACGCCGGTCCCGGCCGGCCACCGCGCCGCCATCAGCGCCCGCTGCGCCTCCAGCGCCGCCCTCGCCGCCCCTGCCGCCGAGGAGAATGCGACCGCCATCCCGTCGCCCATCGTGGAGAACACCACCCCGCCGTGGCGGGCGAACGCGGCGCGGAGGGTCTCGTTATGCAGGACCAGAGACCGCGCCATCGCAGCCGGCTCGGTCTCCCACAGCCGCGTGGAACCCTCGATATCGGTGAAAACGAAGGTCACAGTCCCGGCCGGGAGCTCACCAGGCCGGGCCTGCGGCGGCTCGTGGCTCAGCGGGGACATCGCACCACTGCCTTGCGGGTCCCCCATTCTCGCGGCCTCCCCCACGCCGACCACCACAGTGGATCCGTGCGCCACTATCCGGCCGATGTTAACCGACGGGGCGACCCGGGGCATCCTGCGGCCTGGGCCAACCCGGGCGGTCACGTTCGGCAGCGATGGCGGGCCCTGAAGATGCCCGTTTCCAGGAGCAGCTGGCGGTAGAACAGGCTCGCGAACCTCGACCGCCTCCGCATGGCTGCACGAAGGCGCGTGACGGTGAGTGGCCAAGGAGCCGGAGCGCCGGCTGCTATTCGATGAGGAGCTGGCCGGCCGCCGTGCCCACCGCGTGTCGATGGAGCGGCGACCAGAGCCGTCACGGACGGGCGCCTGCCTTGATCACCTGGGCCGATGCGGGTCGCTGTTGCGACTCTTATCCGTACCTGGGGGTCATGGGGTCGCATCGGCGCTGGCCGGGGACTGGGCGATCACGTGGCAGACGGTCCGGTAGAACGCTTCGACGCCAAGCCGCAGGTGCTCCTCTGGTGTGTCCTCCTCCCGGGCGTGGGAGATTCCCTTGATGGAGGAGATGAACAGCATCGCTGTGGGGACGGCTCCCGCCATTGGGGTGGCGTCGTGCAGCGCCCAGGACGGCAGTACCCGCTCCTGCCCGGTGAGTTCTGAGCAGACCCCGCGGACCACGTCCACGAGCCCGTCTGCGAACGGCTGCGGGCGCGCCCGGAAGACCGGCTCCCATCTGACGGTGCATCCCTCCGCCCGAGCCGCGTCTTCGGAGGCGCGCCGGACCTCCCCGAGCATGGCTTCCAGCGCACCAGCATCCGGATGCCGTTGATCCACGAGGATCGCCGTTTCCCCGGCGACTGCGGTAACGATGCCTGGCCGCAACCGGGCCGCACCCACCGTTCCCACACCCCGGTGGCGGACGGCCGAGTCGCGGACGGCCAGCGCCGTGGCTGCGGCGGCCAGGAACGCGTCCCGGCGCATGTCCATCGGGGTCGAACCCGAATGCGCCGTCTGCCCGCGGAAGGTCACCCGGTGACGTTCCACGCCGACCGTTCCGGACACGGCGCTGATCGGCAGGCCCTCCCTTTCCAGCACCGGCCCCTGCTCAATGTGCGCCTCCAGGTAAGCACGGGCGCCACGGATCTCCTGCTGCGCCTCGTCCAGGCGATCCAGGTGGACGCCGTGCTCGGCGACCACATCACCGAGCCGCAACCCTCTGGCATCGGCAAGCTCGCGCACTTCGGCCACGTTCAGCGTTCCCGCCACGGCGGAAGAGCCAAACAGGCTGTGCCCGAATCTGGCGCCTTCCTCGTCCGCCCACTCCACCAACGCGAGCGTGCAAGGCAGCGGCCCGCGCGCCGCCAGAGTGCGCAGGACCTCCAGCGCGCACATGACGCCGTAGGCGCCGTCGAGCCAGCCGCCGTCCGGGACTGAGTCCAGGTGAGAGCCGATGATCACGACCCCGCCGCCGCCACCAGGCAGCCGTGCCCATTGGTTGCCCGCCGCGTCCGTACGGACAGTCACTGGCAGCTCCCGCAGTTGCTCCCGCAGGAATGCGCGCGCCCTTTGCCAGACATCGGTCCAGGCGACCCGCTGGGCGCCCGCCTCGTCGCTCGTCAGCTCCGCCACTTTGCGCAGCATCGCCACGACGCGGGCCCCGTCAGGGCCGCTGTCTTGGTGAAGACCAGAACTCGCCATTGCCCGAGCTTCTCCCCGAACAGCACACTCGCACAACAGCCCAGCCCGAAGACCGCCAGATGAGTGCCAGCGCGGCGGCAAGCGTCCACCGCTAACGAGTGAAAGGCCCTCGCCGCGCTAGTCCAGCGGCTCGATCTGGTAGTTCCCGCCGTCCTCGATCAGCAGCACCCCTTTGCCCTTGCCCAGTGGCGGGACGAGGTGGCCGGCGAGCCCGAGCACGGCGGCCTCGCTGGTGGGGCTGTGGCCCACCACCAGCGCCCGGCCGCCCTCGGGCAGCCCATCAACCACCTGCCGCAGCGCGGAGCCGAGCAGCATCGACTCTCGCTCGACGAGGTCCGGGTCGATGGCCCGCATCGCCTCCAGGTCCGCCCCCTTCCCCGCAGCCATGGCCGCTTCGCGCCAGCGGTCCTCCACCGCTGACCGCAACCCTGTCGCCGCGGTCATCGGCATCTGCTCCTGGCCAGCCGCGTGCCGCAAGATTTCGAGCATCTGGGTGGCGCGTGCCGCGCCGGTGGAAACGAACGCCGCATACGGCGGGTGCAGCCGGTCCCGTCCGATCGCCTCGGCGTCTGCCACCCCCCGTGGGGTCAGGCGATCACCCTCGTTGTCGGTGTGCCGGCGCAGCTCCACGTACCGCATGAGCGGGTCTTGCCCCACTGCGGCGCCGTCATGCCCGTCTGCTGCTGAGATCATCCACGCCGCGGCACGCCCGGGAACGCTGCACGGGATCTGGCGCCGGGCTAGTGCCCGTTGCTGGAGAAGTGCTGGTAGTCCTTGGGCGTGACCCACCGGCCGCCCCACCCCCAGCCGATCGCGTCGAAGGCCCGGGTCACCACGCCGCCCTCGTGGATCAAGCCCGGCACCTGCCGGGAGCGGTCGGCGTTCGCCGCGCACCGCGGCGGATCGACCTGGCCCCCTTCGATGTAGACGTTTTCGCACGGGTTGATGTCCACGGCCAGCCCGTAGGCGTGCATGGACCAGTCATTGGTGCCCTCGACCAGGCGGCAGTTGAACGCCGAGGTGTTGTCGGCGTTGGTGGACCGCGAGTCTTTTCCCTGGTAGGCGTCCGGCAGCACCATCCGGCGGATCTGGTACCGCGCCCGGTACAAGATCGCGAACACCCTGATGATCTTCCCGGTGACAGCGGCGTTCACGATCAGGTCGCCGGTATGCGCCCGCCTGTCGAACCCCCAGTAGGTCAGGCGGATCAACGCCAGGCCCGACAGCGGCTCTGGGCAGCCCGGATGCCAGGTATACCGCAGCCGCCACCGCCACGACGAGCCGAGCCTGGTCACCGAAGCACGAAAGGCGGGCCGTCCCGCTCCCCCGGCGGCTGTCGGTGGTGTCGCCGGTGCCGACCGCGCGTCCGGCACCGTGGCCGTGACGGCCGGATGCGGCTGGTCGCCCGGCCCGGGCTCAGCACCGCCCGGTGAGCAGGCCGCCACGCACACCACCATCAACGCGGCGGCGATGACCGGTAGCGCGCGGCTCCTCACGGTTTCCGGATCATAGCCCTCCCCGTGGCAGCGGGTTCACCGGATGGAGAGGGCCCACGCCGCCTCGCGGGCGCCCCAGGCAGCGGAATTTACTAGCGCTTTACTTGCGTATTGCCAGCGCGTAGTGTGCCAGGCACGGGGTGCGGCAGCTTCTGCTGGGAGACCGC
>WNGD01005407.1_pt1 | contig 12394 bp, 11 predicted proteins | sample 5400671 | NCBI WGS metagenome assembly WNGD01 (sample SAMN13153369, study PRJNA577476) | soil metagenome | isolation source: 40 cm soil or saprolite under grassland replicate 2 | place: USA:California | collected 2016-06-15
CAGCGTGACCTCCTTTGTGGCAACCACGACATAGGTAGCGTCCTACTAATTAAAGGATATTACGCGCTCACCTCGCCATTATACGGCGGTTGAAACTGCTGCGTCACCGGATATGTAACGCCGGGTTCTGGCAAAAGTTTCCCTGACTCATTTTTTCCTGGCATGTGTATACTCGGTATACCTGCCAGGATAGACGGCGATTCGTACTGCTCATCGTTGATGGGCTGATTGAAGAGAGACTCGAAGAGAGGACCTTCCAATGTCTCCTCTTTAATCAAGCGCTCGCTGATCATGATCAAACGCGTTTTATTCTGCAACAGGGTATGGTAGGCCTTATCGAAAGCCTCCTGGATGATGCGCCGCACCTCTTCATCAACCTCGCGCGCTGTCTGTTCGCTATAATTGCGCTGTTCACCAAAGTCGCGTCCCAGGAACACAAGCTCCTCCTTATGGCCTAAAGCCATGGGGCCGATGCGGCTGCTCATACCATACTCGGTCACCATCGAACGGGCAATCTTTGTCACGCGCTCGATATCGTTTGATGCGCCAGTCGTAACCTGGCCGAAGATAATCAGTTCAGCCACGTGGCCGCCGAGCGCATAAGCCAGCATATCCTCAAACTGAGGCTTACTCCACAGGTAGCGATCTTCCGTCGGCAGCAACATTGTGAAACCGCCAGCCTGGCCTCGCGCCACAATCGAGACCTTGTGCACAGGATCGGTATTGGGCAGCATACGCGCCACCAGGGCGTGCCCCACCTCGTGATAGGCCGTAATCGCTTTTTCTCGCTCACTGATAATGCGGCTCTTGCGTGCAGGTCCAGCCACCACGCGGTCAATCGCCTCCTCAAGCTCGCTCATGCCGATGCTGCGCTTATTGCGGCGAGCTCCCAGGATAGCCGCTTCATTGAGCAGATTGGAGAGATCAGCCCCCGAGAAACCTGGTGTCTGTTTGGCCAGCGTCTCCAGCGAGATATTCTTATCCAATGGCTTATTTTTGACGTGAACCTGTAAAATGGCGATTCGTCCACGGATATCCGGGCGGTCAAGCACTACCTGCCGGTCAAAGCGGCCGGGGCGCAGCAAGGCAGGGTCAAGCACATCGGGCCGGTTTGTGGCTGCGATAACGATAACGTTGGTATTTGTATCGAAGCCATCCATCTCCACCAGGATCTGGTTCAGCGTTTGTTCGCGCTCATCGTGCGAGCCACCAAGTCCGGCACCACGCTGGCGACCGACCGCGTCAATTTCATCGACAAAGACGATACAAGGGCTATTGCGTTTGGCCTGGTCAAAAAGGTCACGGACGCGGCTGGCTCCCACTCCAACAAACATCTCCACAAACTCAGAGCCACTGATACTGAAAAACGGCACCCCTGCTTCACCCGCTACAGCGCGTGAAATCAGCGTCTTACCTGTTCCGGGAGGGCCAACGAGCAAAAGTCCCTTTGGAATACGTGCGCCAAGGGCCACGAACTTTTCAGGATACTTCAGAAATTCTACGATTTCCTGGAGTTCTTGTTTTGCCTCTTCAACGCCGGCCACATCTGCAAAGGTCACATTTGGCTTATTGCCCATGAACATGCGTGCCCGGCTCTTGCCAAAGGACAATGCCTGGTTATTGCTTCCTTGTGCCTGGCGCATCATAAAGATCAGCAGGCCACCAATCAGAATAAAAGGAACGAAGCTAATCAGAACATTCACCCATGCACCTACTGCACTGGGCGGCTCGTATTGAAGTACCAACAAATGATTTGTGTAGTCAATACCATTGTCCTTAAGAACCTTGGTTGTGTCAAAGGTATCGTTGATATTTGTCACTTCCTCAGGCGTATCCGCCGGGCCCCCTCTAGTCAACGTAATGTGATCATTGCTGACAGTCAGGGTATCTTGACGGTTTTTTTGCATATCCGTCTTAATATCGGCTAGGAGGGTAGATAGACTGACTGTTTTTGTATCGGACGGTGAACGGAACATGAACACAACCAGGACAATGGCCAGCACAAACAGGAGTAAGAAAAAGCTCGTTCTGACCCATTTCCCATTGCTCGACATCACGGTTCCTCTCTACTATTATGGCAAGCAGCACTTCTCCCGGTTCGCTATCTAACTTGAAGTGTACTACCTGGCATTCACCTCTGAATCTTTCGTGGCTTATTATAACACACTCGGTCACCAATCTCGCATAGGACAAAAGTCGCTCATGCAGGTCGTGCCAGTACCAATCCCCACACTTCTCTCACCCCGGCAGCAAAGAGTGGCACTGCGCAGGCCTCCAACGTAGCTCCTGTCGTATACACATCATCGACTATAAGTATTTTACGTCCATAGAGTGCACCAGTTGCAAATGCAGGTGAACAGCGAAAAGCCCCGGCAACGTTTTGCAAGCGTTCACTTGCCGTCAAACCCACCTGGGCAGGTGTAGCCCGGTAGCGTCCCACCATATCTTCATAGAGCGATACATTGACTTGCGCAGCACAAACCTCTGCCAGGAGATAGGCATGGTTATAGCCCCTCTGCTTTTGTCGCTCACTATGTAGGGGTACGGGGATAATAGCATCAGCTTGCAAGCCATAATACCGGTAGGCCTGGGCCAACAAGCGTCCTAATGGCTCTACCAGGCGTGTGTTCCCATCATATTTGAGCGCATGAATGCACGAACGTAATGGTTCTTGATAGCTACTGACCGCCCGTAATCCGCTCAGGCCCAGAGGATGGTACTGGCACATTCCCATCGATGACAAAGGCGAGCCACAACGTTGACACAGCGGCGCCATCGCCGGCACAAAATGCGCCATACACGATGAACATAGGACAGTCCCTCCTCTCTTGCAGCCTGCGCACTGTGGAGGAAAGAGAATATCTAAACCTTGCTGAGTAACGCGCTGGAACTCGCGCAGGATACTATCTTTATTCACTTACTTGCTCCAGTGCATTAGTTTATTTTCTGCACTCCAAAGTTTATGATATACTAAAGTAGCCATCATTATCAAAGGAGATCATAGACCATGGACGAGTCAACCTCAAGCCCTGAGAGATTACATCCGGGAACGCCTGCCGAAGAAAATGCCCAGATATTGGCAGAGAGATCAGGCCCTCAACAAACTGCTCGGGTACCAGCGACCTCAGCTACCGGGCCGACTCCAGGTGCTTCGACAAGCATAGCGGCACCCATTTCTCAATCGCCGGAAGTAACTGCCACGGAGCACAGACAGGTCTATGGCACGGCGAAAACGGAAAATCTGCGCGATTCAGGCGCATGGCGTATCATTCTACCTGCTTTTGTAATACTTTTATGTCTTGCTCTGCTGGCTGTGCCACTTATTATTTTGATACCACTTTTTGTCAATTCACTTGATGTCACTGCCCAGACACACAGCTTTGTCTGGTTGTGGATCGTCATGATCATTCTTGAGGTAGCTATTGCCGCTTTCATCATTAGAGGTCTGGTCAAAATATTCATGACTCAAGCCGGTAACTACCGGGGCTAAATTTCGATGAAAATTAGCCGCGTAACTCCTCTGCAAGCAGCGCAAGCACACGGTGTGGTCATCGTCATTGATGTTATTCGCGCCTTCACTGTTGCAGCATATGCCTTTGCTGGAGGCGCCTCTCGCCTGTGGCTGGTACGCACGGTAGAAGAGGCGCATGCATTACGCGCTAAGAACCCTCAGGCGCTGCTAGCCGGCGAGATAGGTGGACGCCTGATCGATGGCTTCGACTTCAACAACTCTCCATCTCTGATAGCTGCCGCCGATATTCGTGGACGTGTGATTATTCAGCGTACCGGTGCAGGAACACAGGGGGCCGTAAACGCTGTCTATGCCACTCACCTGCTGCTTTGCTCGCTGACAAACGCCCACGCCACTGCCTTGTATGCACGTAAATTGGCCGAGTCAGCAGAAGGGCTTGTAACGCTGCTGCCAACAGCTGCCTTTGAGGATTCCTATCACGACGAAGACGATGTCTGTGCTGACTACCTGGAAGCATTATTGCAGGAGCGAGACGATGCAGCAGAGGTGCTGGCCGGAGGCATTGCTTATTTACACGCCATTGAACGTTTCCAGTGGTTCGAGCCAGACACTTCAGATGCACCCCTCGCAGACGTTGCAGCGATTCTGGCTACCGATTGCTTCAACTTTGCTATGGTTGGCACACGCAAACAGTGGCGAGATATTACCTATGTAGATGTAGAGAAGAGATACCTCTAAGCACTCTTTTCTCCTGCGAAATTTTAATACGAATACGGGCAAAAAACTCTTGACTTTTGATAAATCTACGGGTACACTCATACCAGATTTACCGTCGGTTAGTTTGTAGCAGATATGATTAGACAAAGATTTAAAGGAGGTGAGTTCTATGCAGCAAGTGCTTATAAGCCTGGCGCGATGTGTACGAAGCAGTGGAACTCATCCGTTAAGCAACACTGGAGCGTAGTAGATACTTCTATGCTGGTGGATGTTGCTGCTCGGACAACTTTCTACATCCGGGCGTTTTCTTTTGCCCCCGAACTTCCTTACCCTGCGCTTGATTACCTCAACATGAAAATACCCAAACTTCACCTATAGAGAAAAGGCATGAAATATCCATTCCTTGTGCGTCTTATGAATGAGTCTACTTGTTCAGGACGTGTTCGCATAATAAAAGAAAGGCACAACGAACTTGCTTAGCCTATTACGTCCGTATGCCCACGTGCAGTGTATCCCTACCCCAGAGGAGAGGAGGTGAGAGCATGAGAGGGAAGCTACGTGATAAGCGCGCAGAAATGAGACGCGACAATTCCAAGCGTGAATTGCTGGAGCGCCGCCGTCCCAACAGGCGTGAGAATCGCAGTATGGCGCTGCTGAATCTGCAGCTAGATCAAGAAGATTACCTTTTAGATGAGGACGATGAAGTCCTGGCCAAAAAAGCAATAAAGTAAGATATGCTTGAGGTGAACAGGATGACCATCCTGTTCACCTCAAGCATATCTCATTTATGGGATGTCTACTTCTGGGAACAGGCGGCGAGCAATGACAACACGTTGAATCTGCGCCATTCCTTCAAAGATAACAAAGACTCTTGCGTCGCGGAACCACTTCTGAATAAACTGCTTATGCTCGGAATTTTCGCCAGGAGCCGAGATGCGCACCGCCGCTGCCGTTGCCTTCATCACCAATCCTCCGGCGTAAGCCTTGCACATCGAGGCCTCTTTTGAGTTGGGGATTTTCTTGTCAGCCATCCAGGCCGCACGCCAGACCAGGAAGCGGGCCATCTCTAACTCTTGCCGGATTTCTTCCAGTTCAGCCTCGATCTCCCGGCGCTTCTGCGCAGGATATCCCTTCGGCAGCTCCTCTTGTATCCACTGGCAAGTTGTCTCGTAGGCTGCCCGTGCAATACCTATTGCCAGCGCTCCCACCATCGGGCGCGTTGCATCCAGCGTTCCCATCGCCGCCTTGAAGCCTGCCTTCTTGCTGCTTTCGCGTCCACTAAGAAGATTATCCCTGGGGATGCGGCAATTCTCAAAGATCAATTCAGCCGTCTGCGAGGCGCGTAAGCCCATTTTCTCTTCGATACGCCCAACGATAAATCCAGGCGTACCTCTGGGCACCACAAAGGGGCGGATACCTTCTCGTCCCAGACTCTTATCAATGGTCGCAAACGTTACTACCAGGTCTGCCCGTGCCCCATTGGTAATGTAGTGCTTATGGCCGTTGAGTACCCACTCGTCACCGTCCAGAACGGCAGCTGTAGACATACCGGCCACATCAGAGCCAATGCCAGGCTCCGTCAGTGCCAGGGCGCCCCAGTGGAGTTGTCCATCCATATACGGGCCAAGAAATCTCATCTGCTGTTCTGGCGTTCCTTGTGAAAGAATGGGGGGAGCCGCCAACCCAGGGCCAGGAATCGCCGTGGAGAGCGCCGCATCCCCCCACGCCATCTCCTCCTGGGAAAGCAACGAAAGCACATTATCTTGCTTCTCATTCTCCTCTTGTCCCTGTGAACGTGCCTGAGCTGCTGCTCCGCCCCAAAACCGCCGCTGCATATTCCAGAAGAACGTTTCTGGGATTTTCTCAGTGCGGTCACACTCCAGCGAGATGGGCCGCATCTCCTCAAGAGCAACCTTGTGAGCGTAGTCACGTGCTGCCTGCTGTGATTTGCTGAGGGTAAAATCAATCATCGTACTTTACTCCATAGTTCGGAACTTCTATTACAATTTACTGAGGATGACATTTATTAAAACCTTGCACCAAGTTTAACCCAGGAAACCTCCACTTACAAGGAGGTAGGCAGAGTTTCACGGCACATTCATTATCTGCCCACTTAGGACAAGGATGTGGGCACTACATATGCTCAAACCCTTCAAGTCTCGATACGGGGGTTGGCGAGTGGCGCAAAACCCCTGACGTTCTATTGTATTTCTCTCATTTTGGGTGTAAACTTTGCTCCAGAGATGTACTGTTTCATCGCCGTCTCCGGCAAGCGAAAAAAGTGTTCTTATGTGAAGAATCATCGTGGTCGTTTTGAGGAAGCAATGCTTGCCTATCAACTGCGACCGTGCTACACTTCCCTTTGGAAATACCATGGTGCAAGCCTGATTGATAGTACTGTCCCTGTCTCCATGGACATATCTATCATCAGGCAAAGATAATAGGGTACAGTCTCAGTGAGGTAATTAAGGCAATACAGACGACTTGACTGCACTACAGAATGTAGAAAGGAGTATGGCATGGTTCCTTCCCATCTCTACTGTACTCTATGTGGTGCAGCTAATCAAGCAGAAGATGCTTTCTGCTTCGCCTGTGGAGGACATCTGCGATCTATCACGCCTTCCCCGCAGTATCCTGTATCAGCCCCGACTTTGAGCACCTCTACTGGGCTTCTCCCTTCCAATCATTTGCTCAAGCAGCGCTACCGCGTTGTGAGCCAGCTAGGCAAAGGCGGCTTTGGTGCTGTTTACAAGGCTGAAGATAAGCAGTTTGGTAATCGGCTTCTGGCTGTCAAGGAAATGAGCCAAAGCGGACTGAGCCCACAAGAGATCATCGAAGCTACTGCTGCCTTCAAGCGTGAGGCGCATTTGCTGGCTAGTCTGAAGCATCCAAACCTCCCCAGCATTTATGACTACTTCAACGAGGCTAAGCGCTGGTATTTAGTGATGGATTTCATCGAAGGCGAAACACTGGAAGAGCATCTCAACAAAGAGAAGGAAGGGCGTCTCCCGTGGGAGGAAGCCCTCCAGATTGGCATCCAGCTTTGTACGGTGCTAGGCTATCTTCACAGACGCCAGCCGCCCATCATCTTCCGCGACCTCAAACCTGCCAATGTCATGCTAACCCCCGAAGGTCACCTTTACTTGATTGACTTCGGCATTGCCCGACACTTCAAGCCAGGTCAGATGAGAGACACGATGGCTTTCGGTTCCCCAGGTTATGCTGCCCCGGAGCAGTATGGCAAAACACAAACGACTTCTCGTGCTGACATCTACAGCTTGGGTGCCACATTATACCACCTGCTGACAGGAGATAACCCTTCAGATGCTCCTTTCCAATTTGCACCTCCGCAACTATATGGACAATCCGCTCCTCGAGGAATCAAGATACTTATCATGCAAATGGTGGAGATGGATGAGAGCAAAAGACCTGAGAGTGTGGACACCATCAAGCAGAAACTGCAACGCATCGCTGCCACCAAGCAGAAAACGTCACGTCTTGCTCCAACACAAGCTGCGAGACAGATAAGCTTTCCACAGCCGGGAGTTCCCATACAGTCTGCACCGCCGTCCGATCCTCTGCCTTCAGCTCAAACAAGCACATCTGGGGTTTCTCAGAAGACGAAAAAGCAATGGCTGGATACGAGCAATGATCTCTACAACGCAAAGCGATACGAAGAGGCGCTTGCCGCTTTTGAGCAGGCCAGTCAACTTGATCCTAACTTTGCTGCCTACAAAGACGAGGAGGACATGCTTCGCGCCAAGCGATATGAAGAGGCCCTTGCCACCTTTGAACGTTCTCGACATGCACCTATAGTGCCCTCTTTGCAGATTTCTCCTCTCGTTCAAACAAGTTTTCCTGATTCATACCAGAAGAACCAACAGCAGCGGTGGTTAGATACAGGTTACGATCTCTACAATGCAAAGCGCTACCAAGATGCCCTTTATGCCTGTGAGCAAGCTCTCCGAAATGATCCCGACAATGCTTCTGTCTATAATTTAAAGGGGGATGTGCTCAGCGATCTGAAGCGTTACGGAGAGGCCCTTACAGCCTTTGAACGGGCTATTCAGCTTGATCCCAACAGTGCAACTGCGTATAAGAACAAGGGCATCACGCTCAAAAACCTCAAGCACTACGAAGAGGCACTTACCGCCTATGAGCGGGCCATTCAACTGGATCCCACTCTTGCTCCTACCTACAATAGCAAGGGTAGTGTACTTTTGGCCCTTAACCGCTACCAGGATGCCTTTACCGCCTATGAGCGGGCCATCCAACTGGATCCCACTCTCGCTTCAGCCTATGGTAATAAGGTTGTTACGCTTATGCACCTCAAGCGATACGAAGAGGCAATGGCTGCCTGTGAGCAAGCCTTCCAGCTTGGCCTCAATAGTGCCGTTGCTCTCGCTAACAAAGGAAGTATTCTTTTTGCCCTTAAGCGCCACAAAGGGGCGCTAGCTACACTAGAACAAGCCATTCAACTTGATCCTGGCAATCCTGAGATCTATAATCATAAGGGAATCATGCTCCATGAACTCAAGCGCTACGAAGAAGCGCTTACCGCCTTTGAGCGAGCTATTCAGCTTGGTCCTAACCTTGCCATAACGTACTCTAACAAAGGAAATACCCTCGTTATGCTAAAGCGTTATGAAGAGGCGCTGGCGGCCCTTGAGAAAGCGCTTCTACTCGATCCAAACCTCGTCGCAGCCTCTAATTTAAAGGCGAAAATCCTTGATGTCCGCAAGCAAATGGAAGACCTGAAAGAAGCTCTTGCTGTTAGTCGACGTAACCACGATATTGCTTTAGTCTACAGGACCAGGGGAAGGGAACTCAATAGTCGTAAGAACTACCTAGAAGCCCTTGTCGCCTACGAGGAATCTATTCAACTCAATCCTCGCAATGCTGATGTCTATAATTTAAAGGGGGATGTGCTTATTAACCTTAAGCGTTACGGAGAAGCGCTTACCGCCTATGAGCGAGCCATTCAACTCGATCCTAGCCTTGCTATAAACTACGCCAAAAAGGGATTTATGCTTTACAACCTCCGCCGCTTCGAAGAGGCTCTCGCCACCTATGAGCAAGCGCTGCAACTTGATCCTAATAATTCTTCTTTGTGTTTCAATAAAGGTCACACACTTCATAATCTCGGTCGCTTCGAAGAGGCTCTTGCCACCTATGAGCAAGCGCTGCAACTTGATCCTAACCTAGCTATAGCCTACTTTAAGAAAGGAAATGTACTAGAACATCTTGGAAGACGAAGAGAAGCTAAGCAAGCCTTCGAAAAGGCTAAGCAACTTGGCTATAGGGGCTAGCTGTCAAGAAAAGCTTAAAAGCCAATCTTTTAGCGAAGAGTGGCTCTAGTAATACCCGTTGTGGCCTCTTCATTTCCGCATTCGCGCCCATCCGATGGAATAGCAGAGAAAGGAGGCGTGCGGTGAAAAAGAGTAAGACCCCGACATTTCTCTTGGAGTTGCCGTTGGCCGTGGACTCAGGTCAAGCCAGGCGACTCCGTGCGCATTTTGAGGCGGCCCGTGCCCTCTACAATGCTCTGCTTGGCGAGGCACTCACTCGTCTGAGACGCATGCGTGCTGACCCACAGTGGCAAGTCGCTTGTGCTATTCCGCGTACTCAGAAACAGGAACGTCAAGCAGCCTTTTCTCGTTTACGGAAGGATTACGGGTTCTCTGAGTATGCCATGCATGCGTTTGCGAAAGAGGCCAATTGCATTTGGATTGCTGACCATATCGATTCGGTGATGGCACAAACGCTCGCAACACGAGCCTACCAGGCAGTCAACCGGATATGTCTGGGCAACGCCAAAAAAGTCCGGTTCAAGAGCAAGGGACGCGGCCTTGATAGCGTCGAGAACAAATCTACAAGGTCGGGGTTACGCTTTGTACTTGAGTGTCCCAAAGAGGGCAATAAGGGGTATCTTGTGTGGGGAAAGGACCACTTCTCCGCGATCATCGATTGGAATGATCTGGTAGTGAAGCACGGTCTTGGCCACCGCTTCAAGTATGCACGTCTGCTTCGTCGCAAGGTTTCGAGTCCACGAGCCAAGGGGGCAGATTACCAGGGCTACTGCTACTATGTGCAGCTCGTTTTGGAAGGTAAGCCGTATCAGAAACCCATGAACAAACCTGGTACCGACATCATCGGCCTCGACCTTGGTCCTTCGACGCTGGCTATTGTCCCGCGTGAAGGCAAAGCGCGGTTGCTACCATTATGTGAAGAACTCGCGCCTGATGCACGTAAGAAGCGACGCCTCGAACGCAAACTGGACCGCCAACGCCGTGCCAGCAATCCTGAGCATTACGACGAGAAAGGGCGTGTCAAGAAGCATGGCAAGCGGCGGCTTGCCTGGAAAGATAGCAAAGGGTATTTAGCAACCAGGCGTCGACTCGCTCACCAGGAGCGCAAGCTAGCCGCCCATCGCAAAAGCCTTCACGGACGACTAGTCCACGAGATCATACGAGTAGGGAATCGGGTTCATATAGAGAAAGTCTCCTACAAAGGTTGGCAGAAACGCTATGGCAAGAGCGTGGGTCTTCGCTCCCCAGGGATGTTGATAGACATGTTGAAACGCACGGTTGCAAGTACCGGCGGCTCCCTGAGTGAGGTACCCACACGCTCCACCAAGCTCTCACAATACTGCCATGGTTGTGGCAGGTATGAGAAAAAGCCACTGTCCCAACGATGGCATCGGTGTAGCTGTGGTATTGGCCCGGTGCAACGGGATCTTTATTCCGCCTTCCTGATTGCCTCTCTTGATTTGCCAGATACTATTCCCTCTATCGCCCATGACGAATGGGAAGGTGCGGAACTGCGCCTGCGGGCAGCGGTAGAGGTTCTCACACAACATGCGAAAGAGGGGCAGTTGCTGCCCCGAAGCGTGGGTATTCCCCGCGCCGGAGCGCGTCTGCCTCAAAGTCTTGACACTGCCCAACTAGAGCTAGTCTATCGACGTGGTAGGCTAGAAGCGTTGGAGTAGGAACAGGAACCTCCCGCCTTTGGCGGTGAGAGTTTCAGTCCATCGCTGCCGCGTTCCGCATCCACATCTCGGCGGGATGATCCTGCATAAAACCTGCGCCGCCCAGGATTTGAACGGCATCAATCGTTGCGGACTTCGCGATCTTGACGGCCTGGTTTTGTGCTGCCTCCGCTTCCTGGATGTAGGGGCTGCCCTTGTCGTCGCCTGTTTCAATGTCGCGGTCCCAGCTTGCTGCTGCACGCCAGACCAGCAGGCGGGCCGCGTCAAGCTTCATCGCCATCTCTGCAATCATAAAGGCGATGCCCTGGTATGAGACGATGGGCCGACCAAAGGCAATACGTCCCCCGGCATAATCCATCGCGTATTCAAGGGCCGCGCGAGCCGTACCGCAAGCAACGCCAGCACGCAGGATACTATAAAGTGTTGCAGCTCGTATCACTCCGCTGCTCCCTGGCTTGCCCAGCATACATGTTTCGGGGATCGTTACGTTCTCGAAGATATACGATGCGCTCGGGGCAGCGATCAACCCCAATTTTTGCACATCATTGCTGACACGCAGGCCTTTCGTTTCCGCCGGGACCATCAAGGCACATAACCCATCAGTTCCGGTTGTCCCTTCAAGGCGTGCCAGCACCACCTGTGGACTTGATTGTCCCCCGTGAATCACGTCGCGCTTCGTGCCATTGAGAATATAGCTTCCATGCTCTTCGCATAGCGTTGCACTAATTTCTCCTAAGGTGTAACCGCCAGTGTGCTCGGCAAAGGCCAGACTACCTCGTTTTAGAACCCCCTCGCGCTCATCACAAAATGGGGCAATGTAGTGTTCCTGCTGGCTCTTATCACCTGCCAGTAGCACAGTCAGTGGTCCCGCCAGCGAGCCGATAATATTCAAGGCCAGGCCCCCATCGCCAAAACCTAGCTCCTCAGCGATCAGCGTATAGGTAACGGCGTCGATAGTGCCCGAACCACCATAGGCTTCGGGAAATGGGGTGGTCAGCCCAGTTTGCACCAGCGTGTGCATAAGCTCAGGGGAGATATCGCCTCTCTTCTCGGCGCCGCGTCCCGAGATGCGCAACTGCTCGACAGCTATGCTGTGTGCCAGGTTGCGTATCTCTTCTTGCTCTTCGGTGGGAGCAAAATTGAGCATAGAACTAAATCCTTTCAATGATCGTGCCATTGGCCATACCGCCGCCTTCACACATGGTCTGCAGGCCGTA
>WNGD01014794.1_pt1 | contig 12394 bp, 14 predicted proteins | sample 5400671 | NCBI WGS metagenome assembly WNGD01 (sample SAMN13153369, study PRJNA577476) | soil metagenome | isolation source: 40 cm soil or saprolite under grassland replicate 2 | place: USA:California | collected 2016-06-15
GTACGGTAGCTGGCCATGGCTGATGGCTGCGCGGACTGTGGCGCGGTGCAGGCCCAAGTCGTGCTCGACGGCAAGCGGCTGTGCGAGCGGTGCGCCGATCGCCGGGTCGCAGCGCGCACCGGCTGGCCGGAGCTACCCGTCCCGCACCGCAGGTCGTCGTCGGACCAGACGGCCGTACCCACGCGATGCGGATTCGACTGCACCGGGCTCCCACCGGCGTGGCCGCCGAAGCCGTGGAGCTCGGCTGCGACCCCGGCGAGGGCTACCACGTACGGGTCATCGGCGCGCACGAGGTCGACGTGCCGATGCTGGTCGAGCAGCTGCGCCTGCAGGCCCGCAACGAGATCGGCACCACACACCGGGAACCAAACCCCTCCCGACCCGGATGGCTGCTGCGCGGCCATCAAGTGGCAGGCCGTCTGGTCTGGGCCGGCGAAGGCGCACCGTACGCGGTCGTCATCGACGGACGGACGCTGTCGTGGGAGGAGTTCGGGCGAACCCTGGAGTCGCTTGAGGGATGGCGTTTCCGGCTGATGATCGACGACATCGACGACGTCCGGCCAGAGCCGCGGCGCTGACCCAGCACCGACGATCAACTGCTTGCACACCCGCGACCTGCGCCGCCGGTAGGCCCCGTCACATCACCACTCGCGACGACCGCTTCAGACCGCCCACCCAATGCAATGGATATGCGGGTGTTCGGCGACCCGCCGGGTGCACGCTCATGCCGCGATGACGGTCGTTTGACCTTGCGTTGTCCCGTGTGGGTCTCCGGGCAGCCGCCGCCGGGTCGGGGGAGTCGGCGATGGGGGTGGGGCCGGCGGGTGATCGTGATGGCGGCGGGGACGGCGGGCTAAGCACGGTGGCCGGTGTCGGTCTACCGGCCGAAGCAGATGGTTCGGCCGGCTCGGACCTGCTTGGCCGTGTAGGCGACCTGGTCGACCGTGGCGCCGCTGAGGTCGATCAGGACGAGGCTGTCGCCTTGATTGCCGAGCTGGACCGCCCCGCCGGCGGTGAGCTGTAGGACGCCACCGGCGGGGAGGGTGCCGATGAGGTTCTGCCGGCCGCCGGCGGCGTCGGCCAGCGTCCAGCCGGCCAGCTCCACCGTGGAGGCGGTGGTGTTCACCAGGGTGACCAGCTCGTGGCCACGGTCGGCTCCGACTGGGTCGGTCAGCGCGGCCACGACCAGCAGGCCGCCGTCTGTCGGCATCAGCTGGGTCGGGCGTTTGCCCTGGTCAGGGCGGAGGGCGTGGGATTCGAACCCACGAGGAGCGCTAGGCCCCTAACGGTTTTCAAGACGGTTTGCGTCCGTTCCGCCTCGTTTCAACTGGTCCGCCATACCGTCCCTGCCAGTCCTGTTTCCGCAGGTCAGCCCGCCGCTGTCGGTGCCGACTGGTTCTCGTCGTCCCGGCAGGTTCCTCGCCGGCTGTTCCCATGGTGTTCCCATGTGCAAGATCGACGAGTTGGCTCGTACCGGGGCGAGGCGGCGTCCGTGCCGCCCGGTACGAAGCCGCCCGGGACCCCGCGGCGGTGCAACTACTCGCCATCGCCTCCGACCAGCCCCGTTGGGTGCTCGGGTTCGAACCCCGAACGGGAGTGGCAGAACAAGGGAAACGCCTATCGCCGCAGGTCAGGGCGGCTTGGTCGTCCGCTCGACGGTCAAGCTGGCTGAGGGCCGGCGGCGGTCTCGCGGTTCGTCGGTGACCAGTGGTGCGGGACGTGACGCGGCCGGGGCGTTGCTACGGCTGGCCTGACCTCGCCCCCGAGAGGCCAACTCCGATGATCACGACCGCCGACGACCGCCAGGCCTGCCGTCGCGGCAGCCACGACCCCGACCGGTGGATCCGCTGGACCACGACCATCAGCGTGCTCATGCTCGCCGCCATCGCCGCGGTGGTGTCCTACCGGCACATGCACACCCTGACCCTCGCGCACGGCGAATCCCGGTGGACCGCGGCGCTCATCCCGCTGTCCGTCGTTCTCTAGGCGGACGGAATGATCATCGCCTCGTCGATGACGCTGCTGGCCGACTCCCGCACCGGCCAGCCCGGCGGGCTGCTGCCCTGGGCGCTGCTCGCGAGTGGAAGCGCCGCGAGTCTGGCGGCGAACGTGGCGGTGGCCGAACCGACGCCGTACGGACGCGTGATCGCGGCCTGGCCGTCGTTCGCGCTGATCGGCGCGTACGTTATCTGGAGCCTCTGAGCCGGTGTCCTTGATGTGCGGGACGAGGGGTGCAGGCGGCCCGGTGTATGTGGTGGACGTGGTTACCTTCGGTCATCCATGACGCGGATGAACGGGGGAAGCGCGGTGCGGGTGCAGCGGGTGGTGATGCCCGGCTCCGGAGTGGAGTCGTGGACCGTGCTCGGCGACGACAGCGGTCCGGTGGAGCCGGTGGAGCGGTTCCTGGCCTGGCCTTCCTGGCGGCGGTGGAGCGGTCACCGAACACGGTGAAGGCGTACGCGCATGATCTGAAGGACTGGTTCACCTTCCTGGCCGGTCGTGGCCTGGACTGGCAGGCGGTGACGCTGGAAGACGTGGCGGGGTTCGTGGCGTGGCTGCGGCTGCCGCCGGGGCGCGGGACGGGCGGGTGGCGGTACTGCCTACTGTGGACAGTCACTGCGCCGAGTCGAGCGTGAACCGGAAGCTGGCGGCGCTGGCGTCGTACTGCGAGTTCCACGCCCGGCAGGGAGCACCGCTGGGTGGGCTGCTGGTGACGATGCAGCCAGCCGGCCGGAGCCGGGGGTCGGCGACGTCGTACAAGCCGTTCCTGCAGCATGTGGCGAAGACCCGGCCGCAGCGGACGGTCACGCTGCCCGCGGAGCGGCGCCGGCCGCGGGTGCTGTCGGTCGGCGAGGTTCAGGCGATCCTCGACGGCTGCGCGCACCTGCGGGACAGGCTGCTGTTCGCGACGCTGCTGGACACGGGGGTTCGGTTGGCGAGGCGTTAGGACTTCAGCACGAGGACATGGCGGTCGCCGAACGGCAGGTCGCGGTCACGCCGAGGGACAACGACAACCGGGCCCGGGTGAAGGCCGGCCGATCGCGGGTGGTGCCGGCCAGTGCGTCGTTGATGCGGCTGTATGCCGACTACCTCAACCGGGAGTACGGGGCGCTGGACTCCGACTACGTGTTCGTGAACCTGTGGGCCGAGCCACGCGGCCGGCCGCTGGCCTATCCGGCCGTCTACGACCTGGTGGTGCGGCTGCGCCGGGCCATGGGTGTCGCGTTTGGACCTCATCTTTTCCGGCACACGTACGCGACGTGGCTGCTGCGCTGCGGCGCGGGGATGGAGGCGGTGAAGGAACTACTCGGGCACGCCTCGGTGGCCACGACGATCGACACGTACGGGCACCTGACCGTCGAGGACGCCCGGGCGACGTTGGAGGCCGCTGGCTGGTTCACCGGCCGGGAGGTGCGGCTGTGACCCCGGCCGGCGGGTGGGCCCGCGACCGGCTCGCTGCCGGCAGCGGCGGCAGGCTGGTGGAGCGGCTGGTCGCGGTGGTGCGCCCGGAGTTCCGGGTCGAGGTCTACGTGCCCGACCCGGCCGACCCGGTGTTCGGGTTCGGGATGTGCGCGGTCGGCCGCTGCGGCGCGCCGGCGGCCGAGCGGGGACTGTGCGGCGGGCACTACATCCGTTGGCACAAGACCGGCCGGCCGGAGATGGCCAGGTTCCTCGCCGATCCGGGGCCGGCGGTGGTCGGGCGGTCCTCGCCGGCGTGCTGCACGGTGGACGGCTGCCGGTTCGGGGTGGGTGGCCAGGGCCTGTGCCCGGCCCATCTGTGGGCCTGGCAGCGGTCCGGCGAGCCGGACCCGGCCCGCTGGGCCGCCGCCCTCGAAGCTGTGACACCGGACGGGCAGACGGAGTGCCCGCTGCCGTTCTGCGGCCTGTGGGCTGAAGCAGGCAACCTGTTCTGCCGGGCACACACCACCCGGTGGCGGCAGGCCGGCTGCCCGGACACCGAGACGTTCATCACCGCCTGCGCCCAACGCGGCCAGACCCCGATCGACTTCCGGAGCCTGGCCCCGCAGGCCAGGCTGGAGTTGCAGTACGCGCTGCAGTGCCGCCGGGATGAGCAGGCCACCCGGACCCGCCCCGCGGTCGTGACGCAGGCGATCGGCAGGGTCGCCGCGGCCGGGGTCGACTCGGTGCTGGACTACCCGCTGCCGGCCGGGCCCGGGCGGCGGGCGGCGTTCGAGGTCTTCCTCGGCTACGCCGTCGGCGTGCTGGAAGTTCTGCATGAGGGCGCGGGCTGGCAGGCCGAGTACTCCCGCGACGTGTGGCGGCTTGACCGGCTGCCCGGTCTGGCCGACGCGCCGACCCGGGCCGGCTACCGGCTGCGGTTCGACCGGATCACCCAGCCGTGGCTGCGGGAGCTGGCCAAGCGGCTGCTGCGGCTTCGGCTCTCGTCCGGGATCGCCGCCGGCACCGCCGCGGCCCACCTGATCGCGCTGGGACGGTTCAGCCAGTTCCTGGCGACCGCCGTCGGCGACAACACGACGTTGGCTGAGGTGGACCGGCCGCTGCTGGAGCGATACCTGGCCTGGCTGGCCACCGCGCCGGGCGGCTGGGCCGTCAAGACCCGCGCGGTCAGCGGACGGCGCCGGTCTTGACCAGGTTGCAAGCTACTGAGTCGCGTCAGCGACGACCCACGACCAACGGCGAACTCCTCAAGTAGCTGGTGACGGGGCGAGCCCCACCTATAACGTTGCGATCTGGTGGGACTAGGCACCCTGGGCGGGTGACGGAGGGTATCATGCCCGAATCGGATGCCGCGGCTGTTTCTCCCCTGATCCGTGCCTTTATTTCCTACGCGCACGATGACGCCGAGCACGTAGATCGGGTCCGGCAATTCTGGAGTTTCCTGCGCGAAGCGGGCATCGACGCTCGGGTAGATCTTCCTGCGGCCGAGGAGCGACAGGACTGGCCGACGTGGGTGCTGCGTCAGATCCGTGCTGCGAGGTTCGTGCTGGTGATCGCCTCACGGGCGTACCGGCTGCGTGCGGAAGGTGACGCCCCGGCTGGTCAAGGCCGGGGGGTGCAATGGGAAGCGGCGCTGATCCGCGAGGCGGTGTACGCCGACCAGCAGGCAGCGCTGAACCGGTTTCTCCCGGTGGTGTTGCCTGGATGCTCGGCCGCCGATATTCCGCTCTGGCTGGGACCGGCGTCCACAACCCACTACGTGGTTGCCGACTACACGCTCAGCGGTGCAGAGAAGCTCCTGCGGCGGCTCACCGGCCAGCCGTTCGAGACCGTGCCACCGCTGGGCCGTGTGCCGGTGCTTCCGCCCCGGACGGGTCTCGCGGCAGCTGCAGAAGTAGGCGAGATGGGCCGCGAGATGCTCCTTCGTCGCCTCGCGGAGCGCGCCCCCGGCCGGAATGAGGCGATGGTCCAGGCGGATGTCAGGCAGTTGCTGCTGATTGGTGGGCTCGGGCTGGAGGAGGACGACCTCGGCGTGGGGCCGGGGAGCCAGGTTGAGGATCGGCGGCGGATCGACATCGAGGTCGGCGGCACGGTGATCGAGGGGTGTGGCGCGGGACGCGGTTCAGCAGTTGGCCGGCTACCTGGCAACTCGCGAGGAGCAGACCGGCCAGCGGTACGTCGGTGTCCTGACCGACGGCGCCGAATGGCGCCTCTACCACCTGGTTGACAACGAGCCTCGCCTTGTGCAGTCGCCGCTGACCATCGAGTCGTCTGCCCCTGCTGTGCATGAGTTGCTGATGTGGCTGGAAGGAGTACTTGGCACCGGTCGTCAGATCACGCCGAGTCCGCAGGAGATCGTCGGCAAACTCGGCGCCGACAGCCCGGCCCATGCACTCGACGCGGCAGAGTTGACCGCGCTCTACGCAAAGCACCGGGGCCAGCCGAGCGTAACCGTGAAGCGGCGCCTGTGGGCGAAACTGCTGACCACCGCGATGGGCAACAACTTCACGGACGAAGACTCGCTATTCGTCGACCACACCCTCCTGGTCGCGATGGCCGAGGTGATCGGCCATGCCGTGGTCGGGCTCCAACCCCAGGACCCGACAATTCCAGCCAAGACCATCATGTCCGGGGCGCTGTTCTCCCAGGCTCAGATCGGCGGCGTGGTCGAAGCCGACTTCTTCGACTGGATCGTCGAGGTTCCCGGCGGCGATCGGTTCGTCAAGAACCTGGCCCGGCGGGTGACCCGCTTCGCCTGGGACCAGGTCCAACACGACGTCATGAAAGTGCTGTACGAGTCCATCATTCCCCCAGAAGTCCGACACCGGCTCGGTGAGTACTACACACCAGACTGGCTGGCGGAGGAGATCGTCACCGAGGTTGTGGACCATCCCCTTACCCAGCGAGTTCTCGACGCCAGTTGCGGCAGCGGCACGTTCCTATTCCACGCCGTGCGGTCCTACTTGACAGCCGCGGAAGCCGCTGGTAAGTCCGCTCCCGACGCTCTCCGCGGGGCGATGGCGCACGTAACCGGCATCGACGTTCATCCGGTCGCGGTCACACTCGCACGGGTGACGTACCTGCTCGCCATCGGCATGACACGGCTGCAGGCCGACGACCGGCCACCGCTGGCCGTCCCCGTGTACCTGGGCGACTCACTGCGATGGGGCCAGGAATCCACCCTGTTGTCCTATGAGGGCCTGAGCATCCCGATCGCCGAGGACCATCAGATATTCGTCAACCAGCCAGAATCCGCCGATCAAACCGACCTCACCGACCGGCTCAGGTTCCCCGACCGGGTTGTCGCGGACGCCGGACGCTTCGACCAACTCGTCGCCGAACTCGCAGACAAAGCCACCGACCGGAATCGCGGCGCCGCGGCCCCATCGCTGGCTGGAACCTTTCGGCGCTTCGCGATCCACAAGGACGACCGCCCGGTACTGGAGCGCACCTTCCGGACCATGTGCGAGCTGCACGACGACGGCCGGGACCACATCTGGGGCTATTACGTACGCAACCTGGCCCGGCCGGTCTGGTTGGCACGCCCCGACAACCGGATCGACGTTCTCGTCGGCAACCCACCATGGTTGGCCTACCGCTACATGACCAGGACCCAGCAGCCGGCGTTCCGCGCAATGAGCACCGAACGGGGACTGTGGGCCGGCGCCACCGTAGCGCCCACTCAGGACCTATCTGCGCTGTTCGTCGCCCGCTGCATCGAACTGTACCTGCGGCCGGGCGGCCGATTCGGCTACGTCATGCCCAGGGCGGTCCTGTCCCGACGCCAGTACGCAGGCTTCCGTGCCGCCCACTACCCCGTACATGCCGAACCTGTGGATGTCGCCTTCGACCGGCCATGGGACCTTCACAAAATCAAGCCGGCGTTCTTCCCATTGCCGGCCTGCGTGGTCTTCGGCCGCCGCACCAACAATGCTCCCACCGCGCCTCTCAGCCAGGTACCTGAGGTGTGGTTCGGAAGATTCAATACAGCTACCGCCTCTCGAGCCGAGGCGACGAGCCGGATCGCGAGGACAATCGGCGAACCGCCCCCGACAGCCGCCGCACGAAGCTCGCCGTATGCCACCCGCTTCTCCCAAGGAGCGACCGTGGTACCCCGTTTCCTCTTCCTCGTCGAGGCTGGGAAGACCAGCCCGCTCGGCACCGGCGCCGGGCGGCAGTCCGTCCGAAGCCACCGCAGCGCCAACGAGAAGAAGCCATGGAAGGACCTGGCTCCGCTGTCCGGCACGGTCGAACGGCGGTTCATCCGCCCGCTGTACCTCGGCGACTCCATCCTGCCATTCCGCTGTCTCAACCCCCTTCAGGCCGTTATTCCCTGGGATGGCGAACGCCTCCTGGATGGCGAAGACGAACGCCTCGATCTGCACACCGGGCTTGCCAAATGGTGGCGCTCCGCCGAAGCCGTCTGGATCAAGCACCGCTCAAGCGAGCGTCTGACCCTTGCTGAACGGCTCGACTACCGTCACGGCCTGGCCCAGCAGTTCCCAGCCGCCAACCACCGCGTCGTCTACGGTGCGAGTGGTATGTATCTCGCGGCCGCCGTGGTGTCAGACCCGAACGCAGTCATCGAACATAAGCTGTACTGGGGGTCAGCGGCCAGCCATGACGAGGCCCGGTTCCTGACCGCGATCCTGAACTCGGCTATAGTCACAATGGCGGTCCGCCCATTGCAAGCCCGCGGGGAGCACAACCCACGTGACTTCGACAAGTACATCTTCCGCCTGCCCATTCCGGCATACGACCCCGATGACGCCGCCCATGACCTGCTGGTTAGGCTAGCCATCCAGGCAGAACAGGTCGCGGCCAACGTTGACCTACCAGCGATACGCTTCGAGGCGCAACGCCGCCGCATCCGCGAAGCGCTTACGAAGGGCGGAGTCGCCGCTGAAATCGACGCTATTGTCAAAACTCTGTTGGCCTAGCGATTCGCAACCATCCGCGCGGTCCTGCCCTTCGGTGAAGTCGCGGTCTGGTTGGCGTGAGGAGTTGGCCAGGCGCTACCGCGTCCAGCAGCGGCGGCTCCGCAGACGGACCGGGCGGCCGGGCTGTTCCCCACTGCCGTGATTCGAGCGTGATTCGAGACACCCCCGACCGCTGCGCCGCCGCGGTCGGGACAGCGCTCACGTTGACGAGCCTGGCCAGGCTGCATCGGCTGTCCGGTCGCGGCGACAACCGATCGTGAGGCGGTCGGCTGCCCGGACGAGGCGTTGCCAATGCCGTAGGGTCGCGGGGTGGACGACGCTGCGGACTACACCTCAACGCTGCCGGGAAAGCGGATGGCGGCCGGCGTGCTCTTACTCGATGGGTTCGGCCGGGTGCTGCTGGTGGAGCCGACCTACAAGCAGGGCTGGGAGTTCCCGGGCGGTGTGGTGATGGGGAACGAGTCGCCGTGGTCGGCGGCGGTCCGGGAGGTGAAGGAGGAGCTTGGCCTGGTCCTGGCCGGGCCGCTGCGCCTGTTGGTCGCCGATTGGGTGCCGCCGCGGGATGGGCGTACCGAGTGTGTGGTCTGGTTGTTCGACGGGGGTGAGGTTGGTGCGGCTGAGGTCGCCGCGATCCGGCTTCCTCCGGACGAGTTGCGGTCGTTCCGTTTCGTCGCTGAGGGGGAGGCGGCGGAGTTGCTGCCGCCGATCAGGGCACGCCGCCTGCGCGCGGCGTTGGCGGTCCGCGCGGGCGGCGGGAGCGGGCTGGGCTATCTGGAGGACGCCCAGCCGCCGCGATAGCTGACGCTCCCGGGGGTTGTCAGGCGCCGGGTTGGAAGCCGATCCGGCGGGCGAAGGCGGGCAGATCCGGCAGCGCGCGGCGGCGGTCGGCGCGGAGCAGGTCGTCGACCATGCGGTGTACCGGCGGCCGGTATCGGACGTCGGCGGGGGCGGTTCGTTCGGCGTGCAGCAGAGCGTGGTAGCACTGCTGGGGTTTGCCCCACTGGTGGTAGGCGCGGGCGAGGTCGATCCAGTACCGGCCGCGGCGTTCGGGGGTGGGTATGGCGGCGGTGCGGATGGTGCTCGGAACGGTCGTGGTCAGCAACACCGCACCGCGCTGCTCGACCTACAGGTGTGCGGCCAGCGGAACATCCCGGTGGTACCGGTGCTGCGCGGCCTGCTGATCCCCGGCCGGGCGCTGCGGGTCGTCGATCCGGACAGTCTGCGGCTGCAGGCCCGCGCTCCCGAACGCATGCCGTGGTCCAGGCTGGCCGCTGCCGCATGCTGGGTAGCGATCAGCCGGGCGGCGGCGGCATCGGCCGCTACCTACCTTCCCGACGGCGTGCCGGTGCGCGCCATCTACAACGGAGTCCAGCCTCGCCATCCCGCCGCGACCGCCCGGGACCGTTCGGCGCGGCGGGCCCCTGCGGTGCGTGGCGGTGGCCAGGGCGACCGGGTGGAAACGCGTCGATGCGGTCATCGCCGCGGTCAGCGCGCTCCCGCCGGGACTGTGCCGATTGGACGTCTACGGCGAGGGCCCGCAACTCGGCCGGTTGCGGTTGCTCGCCGACCAGCTGGGCGGCCCGGTACGGCTGCACGGCCACGTCAGCGATCTGCACCGTCGGCTGGCGGACGCCGACCTGCTGGTCAGCGGCAGCCAACAGGAGGGATTCGGCCGAGCCGTGGCGGAGGCCGCCGCCCTCGGCGTCCCGGCGGCAGTCCCGGCCGGTGGCGCCAGCGGCGAACTGGTGCTGCACGGGTTGACCGGCTGGGTCTACGACCCGGCCGACCCCACCACTCTACCGAGGCTGCTCGCCGATGTCGCGGCCATGCCCGCCGCCGAGCTGGCCGCGATGGGTGATCGGGCTCGTATCCGCGCCGCCGGCGTGTTCACGCCCGAGCGCTGTGCGGCCGAGTACCTCGACGTCTGCCACGCCGCGGTCACGGCACAGACAACGATCTGCGGCGCCGGGGACGCGGCATGAGGCTCACCGACGTCCTCTCCCTGGCCGCCGACGACCTGCTGGCCGCCTGGGGTGTCGCGGCCGCGATGGACACCATCGAAGTGTCCACTCTGGACCAGGCACGGCTAACGGGCTGGCGCCACGCCGCATCCACGGTCGACACCCTCGTCCATCCGACCGCCGAAGTATCACCGCATGCGGTGCTCAGCGATGACGTGATCGTCGGACCCGGCTGCATCATCCACGAGTTCGCCACCGTCCGGGACCGCAGCATCCTCGCGGCCGGCGTCGAGATCGGCCACGGCTGCGAGGTGGCCCGCTGCGTGCTGGCCTCCGGCACCCGGCTGGCCCACCAGGTGGTGCTCTGCGATGCCATCGTCGGCCGCGGCGCGCACCTGTCTGCGGCGGTGATCCTCGGCAGCGTTCACCTGTGGAACGACGACATGGCCCACCCGGACCGGCCGATCAGCATCCGCCTTGACGGGCGGACCCGCTACTCCTGCCGCCGGCCCAAGTTTGGCGGCGTCCTCGGCGACGCCGTCCGGGTTGGCATGGGCGCGCTGCTCGGACCTGGCCTGATCGTCGGCGCCGGCAGCGTCATCTACCCGCAGGTCATCGCCGGCGAGCAGGTCATCCCCGCCGACAGCGTCGTCCGCCCCGACACCCCTCGGCTTCGGATCCAACCGCGCCGAGACCGGCAACCCGCCTTCGGCGGTGAACCGGCCCCGGCAGCCCAGCAGCTCACCCTCGTCTCTCAGGTCAGTTGACCACCCAGGCCGGAAGGAACCACCATGCGTCACCCCGCGGAACGCGAACAACTCCTCACGATCATCGCCGACCTGCTCCGCTTCCAGCTGCTCGACCCGGCCGGCGGCGCGGTCAGCCTCCGGCTGTCCACAGGCGACATCCTCATGTCCACCACCGGCTCCGCGTTCCGCCGCTGGAACATCACGCCGGACGACTTCATCCTGCTCACCCCTGACGGCGCGATCATCGAGCGGACCGGCGGGCTCGGCGCCTCCGGCACCCCGATCCACCTCGCCATCTACCAGACCTTCCCCGGCTGCAACGCCATCATCCACGCCCACGCCCCGTACAGCCTCGCCTTCGCCTCCGCCGGCTTGGACCTGCCCAGCTGCACCAACCAAGCCGACACCCTCGGTCACATCCCCTGCCTTTTCGCCGACGAAACCGCCATCAAAGCCGACTACCAGGCCAACCCGATCCCCATCGACCTGCCCGAGGGAACGGTGCAACGGCCCGACGTCGCCGCCGTCAACCTCCTGCACCTGATCCCCCAACTGCGCCAGCGCCTGGCACCCCGCGCGGCCGAACTCAGCCGACACGGCCTCGCCTTCCTCGTTCACCGGCACCGAGCCTTCGCCTTCGCCCGTCACCCCGACGAAGCCTTCGACAACCTCCACCGCGTCGAAGCCACCGCCCGCACCGCCATCTACCGGGCCGCCCTTGACACCAGCGCACCACCCGCCGCCAACCGGATCGAGCCGGCCACCCAATCGGCCATCAGCGCATAGCGCTCCAGAATCCCCCTCGCGGGTATCCCGGGCGCCGGTGCGCCGCAGGACTCGCGTTGAGCCACCCGCACGCGGACCGGGCCGACGCCGTCCGAGCCAGACGCAGCGGGCGCCAGCAACACCATACGTCCGGCAGGACCCGCCGCCGACAAACAGGCCTCCCCCCGCAGCGGCGAGTCGCGCTACCTTCCGCCGTCCCAATCAGGCCACGGCGAGCCGGAGCCGCCCGCGGCCGCCGCCGTTCGCCGCGGCCGGCACCGAAGGAGACCGACATGGACCGCGGAGGAGGTGCGCGCGCTGGGCGTGCAGACCGACATCGCAACCGCCGGATCGATCTTCGGCCTGTCCAGGACGCAGGCGTACGTCGCCGCGACCAACGGCGTCCTCCCCGTCCCGGTGATCAAGGTCGGCCGGCGCTATCTCGTGCCAACCGCCCCCATCCTCCGATTGCTTGGCCTCGACCCGGATGACCGCGCCGTCGACCGCCGTAGTGGGGCCCACCGCCCGGACCCAGGGAACGCCGATGACCTCACCTGCT
>WNGD01014896.1_pt1 | contig 12394 bp, 13 predicted proteins | sample 5400671 | NCBI WGS metagenome assembly WNGD01 (sample SAMN13153369, study PRJNA577476) | soil metagenome | isolation source: 40 cm soil or saprolite under grassland replicate 2 | place: USA:California | collected 2016-06-15
GGGGTCGGCGTAGACACGCAGCGGCTCCTCGGGATCGCCGGAGCGGTCGTAGAGCAGCCGGGCGCCCAGCGCGAGGGCCCGATCATGCTGGGCGTCGAGGTCGTCTGCCGTGGGGACTGTCAGGTCCATGTGTAGTTGCTGTGGGACCGGGCCCGTCGGCCACGTCGTCTCCGGCAGGTCAGCGACCTGCTGGAACGCGATCCGGGTCGGGCCGGTGGGGTCCCGGAGCACCAGCCAGTCCCGGCCCCGCGGGTCCGGCTCACCGGCGGCCGGAGGCTCGTCCCCGGGCCGGTAGGTCAGGCCCAGAAGCTGACGGTAGAACTCCGCGAGCGCACGCGCGTCGGTGGAGTCGAGAACTACCTGCCGGAACTCAGGGAATCCTCGCCTCGCTCCCACCGGCACCTCCCGTGACGGCTAAGGCTTGCGGGCCACCCCGCACGGGTCCCGGCTACGGGCGGGACCGCAGCATGCCGCCGAGCTTGAAGACGCCGACGACGACGAGGGCCACCAGCGCGACCCAGAACAGGAAGTGCAGCGCGGAAACCGCCAGCGAGATCACCATGAACACGGCGAGCGCGGCGAGGAGGATCAAGATCAGACGTCCCATGTCTCCACGATATGCCACCGCGGCAACGTGTTCAGCCTGGGTCAGGGGTGAGCCGGCCGGCCGGGTGGCCGGTCCGTCGCGAAGTGCGCTGCGGCCACGCGCTTCGGCACGACCATGCGCCAGGAGTCGAGGACCAGTTCGGCCATCTCGGCGTGCTCAAGGGCGCCGAGTCTCACCAGTACCCAGTTGTAGCGCAGGTCTGACTGGCCCGGCATCATGAACTTGCCGGGTTCCGAGGCGACCAGCGCGGCGCGCTCCTCCTTCGGGAAGCCGAACCCCATGATCGTTTCGTCCGCGGAGAACGCGAGATAGACGATCCGCCCGACACGGAACTTCACCCGGTCCCTGACGAGGACCTCGTAGGAACGGGGCAGCCGGGAGGCGATCGCCCGCACGTCATCGATGGTCACCACGGTCGCGAGCCTAGTCAGCCACGGCGACAATCGGCCCTCGCCGCCTCCGCGTCACCGGCCGGACGCCCCGGGGCCGGCGGTGCGGTTCTCATGGCCCCGCGACGGCCCTGGGTACGCTGGTCGAACATCGCGCGGCGGCCAGGCTGGCGATTTCGGCCGACCCGGCGGCCGACAAGGCAGCAATCCCTCGGGTGGGGCGAACGGAGAGTGGTATGGCTGACCAGCCTGAGCCTGTAGAGCTGACCGTGGCCGACACCAACACCGCGGAATGGGTGAAGTTTCCCATCCCGGAGATCAACGCCGAACTGGATGCGTTGCCATTGATCGCGGATCCGGACACCGGCATGCAGGTGCTGAAGATGATCTACCGGGCCGGGTTCACGAATCCCTGGCACACCCACGATTGCGCGCACGGTATCTACGTTCTTGACGGCACGCTCACCACTCATCGCGGGGACTACGGTCCGGGCAGCTTCGTCTGGTTCCCCGAGGGCGGCTCGATGCATCACGGGGCCGGTGCGGAGCAAGACTGCACGTTCCTGTTCATCACGAACAAGCCCTTCACCATCCACTATCCCGCGTCCAGCTGAGTAGTTCCCGGCTGGAAGATCAGCGCAGGCGCGCCAGCAGATCGGCGTAGGCCTCGGTGTAGCGGGCGACGTTCGCGCGCGCCGCGGGGACCGGGACGGTGGGGCCCGCGCCCGGCAGCGCTTCCCACACGCCGCGGTTGGCGAGCCAGATCCGCATGAGGCGTGTGAGCTGGTCGTCTGTGAGCGCGTGCGCCTCGGCCCCGGTGCGTGGCCTGGGCCCATACCACTGTCCTGAGCGGGGCCCGAGCCGGATCACCGTCCACGGCAGGCCCGCCGAGCTGATCGCCGCCTCGATCCCGTCGGCGAGCTCGCCGCCGAGCGCGGAGGTGTGCGCATAGGCGCCGGGGACCAGCACCTCGGTCAGTGCCGCCTTCGCGGCAGCGGCCGACAGCGGGTTGCCGAACAGGGTGCCGCCGGTCGCGACGTTGCGCGCCACGTCCAGCTGCTCGCCCAGCTCGGCGGTGACCCCGTAGGCGCCCATCGGCAGGCCGCCCGCGACCGCCTTGCCGATCGTGACCACGTCCGGCAGCAGCTGCCACATCCCGGTCGCCCCGCCGGGCCCGACGACGTGGCTGTGGGTCTCATCGATGGCCAGCAGGGTGCCGTACCGGCGGGTCAGGTCGCGCAGCGCCTCGTGCCAGCCGGGTTCCGGCGGCAGCAGGTGGATGCTGTTGGTCATCACGGGCTCGGTCAGGACCAGGGCGACGTCGCCGGGCTCGAGCGCCCTGCGCAGGGTGCCGGCGTCGTTGAACTGGGCGATCCGCACCCGGCCGGTGACGCCCTTGGACAGGCCGCGCTGCACGACGCTGACCTGGCCGCCGCCGTCGAAGTCCACCAGGCCTTCCTCGAAGTGGCCGTGGTAGTGCCCCTGGAACAGCACGATCACGTCGCGCCCTGTGGTGGCCCGGGCCAGCCTGATGGCCTCGGTGTTGGCCTGGGTGGCCGACAGCGTGAACTGCCAGTGCGGAACGAGATAGCGGCGGGCGAGTTCCTCGGCTACCTCGACCGACGCCTCGGTCGGCAGCAGGAACTGCGTGGACCGCGCCACCTGCGCCTGCACCGCCGCCACGATCGCCGGGTTCGCGTGGCCGCAGAACATCGCCATGTCCGAGGCGTTGAAGTCGACGTAGCCGAACCCGTCGACGTCGGTGAACCCCGGGCCCTCACCGTGGTCGATGTAGACCGGCTGGTCGTTGTCCGACGCCATCCATGCCATCGGCACGCCGTTAGGCATGTGCGCGCGGGCGCGGCTGATCATGGCGAGCGACCGGGGCCGTACGTCACGGAAGCGTGCCAGTTCCTGGGCGTACAGCTCACCGATCCTTGCCCGGTCAAGATCACCCAGCGCGGCCATAGCACGATGCTAAAGGGCGGGCACGTCCCCCGATTGCCTAGCCCGGCCTGGCGGCGGCCTGGCGGGCGCCGGCGAGCAGGAAGGCGCGGGCTATCACCTGGTAGCCGGCCTGGTTGGCGTGTTCGTTGGGCCCACGGGGCGGTGCCGCACATTCCCAGGTCCACTGGCAGATGGCGGCGACGTTGCGCGGCAGCCTGCCGAGCCCGGGCAGGGTCACCTGCGGGGAGAAATCGGACGTGTGGAAGGCGACGAACACGTCGGCGACCCCCGCGCCGTGCTCCTTATAGACACGGGTCAGCACGGCGTTGTAGCCGGTAGCGGCCAGCTCGCTGAGCCGCGCGAACGCCCGGCCGCCCGGGCCCTGGCGCCATTGCGCGAGCGCGGGCAGGTAGTAGTTCATCGCGATGATGCGAGCCTTCGGGTCGGCCTGCCGCAGCCTCGTCAGGATCTTCCCGATATTGGCGCTGGCCTGCGGGACAAACTTGCCGACACAGGTCAGCAGCTTCGAGGCCGAGGGCTGGGTGATGCACGAGTTGGGGTCGTTGGCCCCGATGTCGATGGCGATCAGTGGCACCCGCGTCCGGTGCGCATGCAGGAACCGGACCGCGGCCGCCAGCTGCGACCCACCGGGATACGTGCAGATGCCGCCATTCATCATGGTGACGGTGGTCTCGCCGGAGCAGCCGAGCTTGACCAGGCGCAGGCCGGGCCGGCTGCTCCGCAGCGCCGCGAAGAGCTGGTTGGCGTAGCCCTGCTGGGTCCTGACGCTGGCACCCGACGCGTTCGGCTGCACGCCCTGCGCCAGGGAATCACCCAGCGACAGGTAGTAGCTGACCGGCGGCCGGGTGTGGTGTGGATGCGGGGGGCCCGGCGTCGCGGAACATCCGGCGACGGCAAGGCAGCCGGCCATCGCGAGGGCGGGCAGGACGCGGTACATGGCTCCCGTCTCGGTCGGGCCATCATTCTACGGACCGGGCGCGCCCGGCCAGGACCGCCGGAGCGCGCATCACACCTGCTCAGGGATGAAGCCGCCCGTCTGGGGCAGGGATGACCTGACGAGCACGCAGCCAAGCCATCCCATGGCCGGAGGAGTGAATCCGACGTGACCGCAGTACCCGACATCCTGCTGAACAGCGGCAGGACGATCCCCCAGTTCGGCTTCGGCGTCTTCCTGATCAACCCGGCGGACACCACAGAGGCCGTGACCAGAGCCCTTGAGGCCGGCTACCGGCACATCGATACCGCGCAGGGGTACGGCAACGAGAAGGAGGTGGGCGACGCCATCGCCAAGTCCGGCCTCGACCGCGGCGACGTGTTCGTCACCAGCAAGCTGGGCAACGCCGACCACCGGCCCGATGATGCCCGCCACGCCTTCTACCGCTCGGTGAGCGCGCTCGGCTGCGAGTACATCGACCTGTTCCTGATCCACTGGCCGCTGCCCACCAGATACGACGGCGACTACGTGTCGACGTGGCAGACCCTGGAGGAGTTCTACCGCGACGGGCGGGCGCGCTCGATCGGCGTCTCGAACTTCCAGCCGCACCACCTGCGGCGGCTGGACGCGGAGTGCGAGGTCCCGCCGGCGGTCAACCAGATCGAGGTGCATCCGTACCTGACCCAGGCCGAGGTGCGCGCGTACTGCGCTGAGCATCGGATCGCGGTCGAGGCCTGGTCGCCGCTGGCGCGGGGTGGCGAACTGCTCAGCGAGCCGGCGATCGTCTCGATCGCCGGGCGGGTGGGCAAGAGCCCGGCCCAGGTGGTGCTGCGCTGGCACATCGAGCGCGGCGACATCGTCTTCCCGAAGTCGGTCACTCCCAGCCGGATCAAGGAGAACATCGACATCTTCGACTTCGAACTGCCAGCGGAGGATGTCGCGGCGATCAGCGCGCTGAACAGGAACGAGCGCACCGGGCCCGACCCGGACACGTTCGACGCGGTCGGCTAGCGGCCCCGCCGCGCCGCCGGAGCCCGCCGGCGGGCCGCTACACGCCGATCGGGTGCCAGACCGTCTTGATCTCCAGGAACGCCAGCATCCTGGCCGGCCCCGGCGGCGCCGCCCAGTCGTCGTCGGCCGTGAACACGCGCTTCACGTTCCCGGCCGCGAGCCGCGCCAGCTCTGCCCGGTCGGCAGCGGCCGCCCCGGTAAGGTCGATCGCGTTCACGTCCATGTGCGCGGCGAGCACCGGCGCGAGTTCCGCCGCGCGGCCGGTCAGAATGTTCACCACCCCGGGCGGCACGTCCGAGGTCGCGAGCACCTCGGCCAGGGTAACGGCGGGCAGCGGCGCCGATTCGCTGGCCACCACGACCGCGGTGTTGCCGGTCGCGATCACCGGCGCGAGCACGCTGACCAGTCCCAGCAGGCCGGGGGCGGCGGGTGCGATCAGCGCCACCACCCCGGTCGGCTCGGGCACGCTGAAGTTGAAGTACGGCCCCGCCACCGGGTTGGCGGACCCGGTCACCTGGGCGACCTTGTCGGGCCAGCCGGCGTACCACACCCACCGGTCGATCGCCTCGGCGACCTGCCGCTCCGCCTCCGCCCGCGAGACTCCCTCATTCGCAACGGATTCCGCGACGAACTGCGCTGCCCGGCCCTGGAGCAGTTCCGCAACCCGGTACAGGACCTGCCCGCGGTTGTACGCCGTCGCCCCGGCCCAGCCCGCCACCGCCTTGCGGGCCGCCACCACCGCGTCGCGCGCGTCCTTGCGCGAGGCCAGCGCCACGTGCGCGAGCACGGCGCCGTCCGGCCCGGCCGCCGGGTAAGACCGGCCGGATTCCGAGCGCGGGAACGCGCCGCCGATGAAGAGCTTGTAGGTCTTGCGGACGTCGACCCGGGCGGACGCGCCGCCGACAGGACCGTCACCCCCGGCGTTCGCCCGGACGGCAGCGCGATCGGCAGGGCCGTCACCACGGGCCCTCGTTTTGCTGCTGGCCGGGGTTTTCCCGGGTTTCGCCGTTTTCGCGGCCTTCCCCGCGCGGGCGGCGGCCGGCCGGTCAGGCATCGAGGTACGCGGCGAGCCCGGCCCGGCCGCCCTCCCGCCCGAATCCGGACTCCTGGTACCCGCCGAACGGGCTCGCCGGATCGAACCTGTTGTAGGTGTTGGCCCAGACCACGCCGGCGCGGAGCCGCTGCGCCATCCACAGGATCCGGCTTCCCTTCTCGGTCCAGACCCCTGCCGACAGCCCGTAGGGGGTGTTGTTCGCCTTCGCTACCGCCTCCTCTGGGGTACGGAACGTGAGCACCGACAGCACCGGCCCGAAGATCTCTTCACGCGCGATCCGGTGTGACTGGCTCACGCCGGAGAACACCGTGGGCGGGAACCAGTAGCCCCTGGCCGGCAGCGGGCACGGGGGCGACCAGCGCTGCGCGCCCTCGGCCTCGCCGGCCGCCACCAGCCCCTCGATCTTGTCGAGCTGCTGCCGCGAATTGATCGCGCCGATATCGGTGTTCTTGTCGAGCGGGTCGCCGAGGCGGAGCGTGGCCAGGCGCTGCTTGAGCCGGTCGAGCACGGCATCCGCGATGGGCTCGGCGAGCAGCAGCCGCGAGCCCGCGCAGCACACGTGCCCCTGGTTGAAGAAGATGCCGTTGACGATGCCCTCGACCGCCTGGTCGAGCGGGGCGTCATCGAAGACCACGTTCGCCGCCTTGCCGCCCAGTTCCAGCGTGAGCTTCTTGCCGGTGCCGGCGACAGCGGCCTGGATTTCCTTGCCCACCTCGGTGGAGCCGGTGAACGCGATCTTGTTGACCCCCGGGTGGCCGACGAGGCCGGCCCCGGCGCTGCCGTCGCCGGTGATGATGTTCACCGTGCCGGGCGGCAGCTCCGCCTCCTGGATGACCTCGGCGAGCAGCAGCGCGGTCAGGGGCGTGGTCTCGGCGGGCTTGAGCACGCACGTGTGTTGCCCGTGGCGAGGGCCGGTGCCAGCTTCCAGGCGGCCATCAGCAGCGGGAAGTTCCACGGGATCACCTGCCCGGCGACCCCGAGCGGCCGGGGATCGGGGCCGAACCCGGCATAGCCGAGCTTGTCCGCCCAGCCCGCGTGGTAGAAGAAATGCGCCGCGGCGAGCGGGATGTCCACGTCGCGGGACTCCTTGATCGGCTTGCCGTTGTCGAGGCTCTCCAGCACCGCGAACTCACGGGCCCGCTCCTGGATGGCGCGTGCGATCCGGTAGAGGTACTTGGCCCGCTCCCGTCCGGGCATCCGGCCCCATGCCTGGTCATAGGCCTTCCGGGCGGACGCGACCGCCCGGTCGACGTCCGCCTCGCCCGCCTCCGCGACGCTGGCGAGCGGCTCCTCGGAGGCTGGGTTGAGCGTGGTGAAGTGCTTCCCGCTCAGCGGCGCGGCGAACTCCCCGCCGGTGAACAGGCCGTACTCGCGCCGGATCGTGACGATCTCGCGTGACTCCGGCGCGGGTGCGTACTCCCAGTCCGCACCCGCCGTTGTGGTGCTAACGCTCGCCACTGTGCGCTGGCCTCCGCTCGTTAGTCGAGGGTGAAGTAGTCCGGCCCGGCGTAGGCGCCGGTGAGCTGCTTGCGCCGCTGCATGAGCAGGTCGTTGAGAAGGCTCGAGGCACCGATGCGGAACGCCTCCGGCGTCAGCCACTGCGGCCCGGCGATCTCACGGACGAGCACCAGGTAGCGGATCGCGTCCTTGGCGGTCCGGATGCCGCCGGCGACCTTGACGCCGACCCGGCGCCCCGTCGCCTCGGCGAAGTCCCGCACGGCGGACAGCATCACCAGCGCCACGGGCGGTGTGGCGGCGGGCGTGACCTTGCCGGTCGATGTCTTGATGAAGTCGGCGCCGGCCAGCATCGCCAGCCAGGCGGCTCGGAGGGTGTTGTCCAGGGTGGCGAGTTCGGCGGTCTCCAGGATCACCTTGAGATGCGTGGGGCCGCACGCCTCACGCACCGCGCGCACCTCCTCGTAGACCTGGGCGTACCGGCCGGCCAGGAACGCGCCGCGGTCGATGACCATGTCCACCTCGTCGGCGCCCGCGTTCAGCGCGTCCGCCACGTCGGCGAGCTTCACTGCGAGCGAGGCGCGCCCGGACGGGAACGCCGTCGCCACGGAGGCGACCGCCACGCCGCTGCCCGCCAGTTCGCCGCGCGCCAGGCTCACGAGGTCCGGGTACACACACACGGCCGCGACCGGCGGCACGGAGGGGTCATCGGGGTCGGGCTGGCGCGCCTTGGCGCACAGCCCGCGGACCTTGCCCGGCGTATCGGCGCCCTCCAGCGTGGTGAGGTCCACCATGCGGACCGCCATGTCCAGCGCCCACAGCTTCGCGTCGCGCTTGATCGAGCGGGTCGCCAGGGACGCGGCCCGCTCGTGCGCCCCCACCTGGTCTACGCCGGGGAGGCCGTGCAGGATCTGCCGGAGCGCGGCATCGGAGCCGACCACACCCGTCCCGGCGGCCCCGGCACCCGTCACCCCGGTGCCCGTGACCCCGGCTGCGACGATGCCGGCGGCGCCGGTCGGGGCGTCGACGTTCATGTCCCTATTGTTACCCGATCCGCTCGATGACCGTGGCTGCCGGATCGGGGCCCTCCGGGCCGATCTCGATGGCGTTTCCCAGCGCGGCCAGCGCCGCGTCGAAGCGGGATTCGTCGTCGCTGCGCAGCTCCAGCAGCGGCTGCTCCTCCTCCACCCAGTCCCCCTGTTTGGCGAGGCAGAGCACGCCCGCGGCCGGGCGCACCGGGTGCTCCTTGCGCGCCCGGCCCGCGCCGAGCCGCCAGGCGGCGTTCCCGACCCCCCGGGCGTCCAGCCGCACCAGGAAGCCGGTGGCGGGCGCGGCCAGGGTCTTCGTATGCGGGGCCACCGGCAGCGGGGCATCCGGGTCGCCGTCCTGGGCGGCGATCATGTCGCGGTACCGGGTGAGCGCCGACCCGTCCGCCAGCGCCGCCGCGGGGTCGGCCTCGATCCCCGCCAGCGCGAGCATCTCGCGGGCCAGGGCGAGCACCACCTCGACCAGGTCAGGCGGTCCGCCCCCGGCCAGGGTGGCGACGGCCTCCTCGACCTCGAGTGCGTTCCCAACGGCGCGCCCGAGCGGCGTGTCCATCCGGGTGAGCAGCGCCGAGGTGCGCACGCCTTCCTCCTGGCCGAGCGTCACCATGGTCTGCGCCAGCAGCCGGGCGTCGGCCAGGTCGCGCATGAACGCGCCGTCGCCGACCTTGACGTCGAGCACCAGCGCCCCCGTGCCCTCGGCGATCTTCTTGGACATGATCGAGCTCGCGATGAGCGGGATCGACTCGACCGTCCCTGTCACGTCGCGCAGCGCGTAGAGGTGGCGGTCCGCCGGGGCTATGCCCGGCCCGGCGGCGCAGATCACGCAGCCCACATCGCGCAGGATGGCGAGCATCTCGGCGGGCGTCAGGGCGGCGCGCCAGCCGGGGATGGACTCCAGCTTGTCCAGGGTGCCGCCGGTGTGGCCGAGCCCGCGGCCGGACAGCTGCGGCACGGCCGCGCCGCAGGCGGCCACCAGCGGGGCGAGGACCAGTGAGACCTTGTCGCCAACGCCGCCCGTCGAATGCTTGTCCACCGTCGGCGCGGACAGGCCGCCGAGATCCAGCCGTTCGCCGGAATCCACCATCGCCGACGTCCAGCTGCGCAGCTCGGCATCGTCAAGGCCACGGAAGTAGACGGCCATCAGCAGGGCCGACATCTGCTCGTCCGCGACCTCGCCGGACAGATAGCCGCCGATGAGCCAGCGGATCTCGTCGCCGGTGAGTTCCGCGCCATCTCGTTTGGCGCGGATCAGGTCCACCGCCGCGTACGCGGCCCGGGCCGCCGGGCCGGACGCCGCCGGGGCCGGGCGGGCCGGTTCACCCATCGCCGTCACCGGCCGCGGCCAGGTCAGCCCGGGTGAACGGCGACGGCAGCAGGCGCCCGAGTTCGGTGGGTCCCGCGTCGGTGTCCAGCAACAGGCCGGGACCGCCCGCCTCGATCAGAAGCTGGCGGCAGCGCCCGCAGGGCAGGAGGCGCGGGCCGTCCCCGGCGACCACGCTCACCGCGACCAGGGAGCCGCCGCCGGTGGCATGCAGCGCGGAGACAAGCCCGCACTCGGCGCAGAGCGTCAGGCCGTAGGAGGCGTTCTCGACGTTGCAGGCAGTGATCACCCGGCCGTCGTCGGCCTGGCCGGCGGCCCCGACCCGCAGGCGCGAGTACGGCGCATAGGCCCGCCCGGCCACCTCGGCGGCGGCCGCCCGCAACCGGGACCAGTCGATCGGCACGCTCGAACCTCCCTGGGTGCGGCCGGCGCTTTGCCGACGAAGCTAGCAGGCCCGCGCCCCGCCGGGCGCTCCAGTCGGCGAGGCGTGGCCGGTTTCGATTTGGCAACTCCCCGCTCTGTGACTTTCCCCGGACACCCGGGCAGGTCTAACCTGCGGACATCCCAGAGCGGGCGGTGGGATCCCTGAGCCCTGCCGCGCTCCGGGCGGAGGGGGCTACCGGCGGCTCGCGCGGGCGGTGACAGCCCTCCCCGGAACAGGCGGCGACCGCCGCCCCGGAAGAGGAGGTAATCGTGCGACAGACCGTCCCGGCCGTCGCGGCATTGACCTTGCTGGCTCTGCTGGCTGCCGCGGCCCAAAGTTCAAGGCGTGCGTGGTGTCCGACACCGGCACCATCAACGACAAGTCCTTCAACCAGTCCGCGTACGAAGGCGCCACCCAGGCGGCGTCCGCTTCGGGAGGCAAGATCACCGCGCAGTTCCTGCCGTCCTCTTCGCCCTCCGACTACGCGCCCAACATCACCACGTTTATCAACCAGAAGTGCGGGATCATCGTCACGGTCGGATTCCTGATGGGAGACGCCACGGCCGCTGCGGCGAAGGCGAACCCGAACCAGAAGTTCGCGATCGTCGACTTCACCTACGCCAAGCCCTTCAAGAACGTGAGTGCCCTGGCGTACAACACGGTGGAGGACGGCTTCCAGGCCGGCTACCTCGCCGCGGGCATGAGCAAGACGAAGAAGGTCGCCACGTTCGGCGGCCAGAAGCTGCCCACCGTGACCATCTACATGGACGGCTTCTGGGACGGCGTCCAGTACTACAACCAGAAGCACGGCACGAACGTCCAGGTTCTCGGCTGGAACGAGAAGACCCAGAACGGCAGCTTCACCGGGAACTTCACCGACATCACGGCCGGCCAGCGGCTCACGAACACGTTCATCAGCGAGGGCGCCGACGTCATCTTCCCGGTGGCGGGGAACGTCGGCCTTGGCGCCGCCAAGGCCGTGCAGAACGCCGACGCAGCGGCGGGCACCCAGAAGGTGAACATGATGTGGGTGGACGTCGACGGCTGCATCAGCACGGCCCAGTACTGCAAGTACTTCATCACCAGCGTGAACAAGGGCATCACGGTTTCGGTCAGGAACGCGGTGCAGACGGCCGCCAAAGGCACGTTCAAGGGCGGAACCTACGTGGGCACGCTGGCCAACGGCGGCGTCGGGCTTGCTCCTTACCACGACTTCGCCGCCAAGGTGCCTCAGGCGCTGCAGGCCGAGCTGGCACAGATCAAGGCCGATATCATCAGCGGCAAGATCAAGCCGGCGACAAAGAGCCCGGCGTAAGCCGGACCGGTTCACCCGGGCGAGGCTGGGCCCGCCCGGGTGAACCGGACTGCCATCGCGGAGGAGGCTGCAGGTGAAGCTCGAGCTGACGGGCATCACCAAGCGGTTCGGCAGCCTGGTGGCCAACGATCACATCGACCTCACGGTCCAGCCCGGCGAGATCCGCGCGCTGCTCGGTGAGAACGGCGCCGGAAAGACCACGCTCATGAACGTCCTCTACGGGCTGGTGCATCCCGACGAGGGCGAGATACGGGTCGACGGCAAGGCCGTGGTCATCCGGTCGCCCAAGGACGCGATCGCCGCGAAGATCGGCATGGTGCACCAGCATTTCATGCTGGTGCCGGTCTTCACGGTGGCGGAGAACGTCACGCTGGGCATGGAGCGCACGAGGGCGCTCGGCCTGCTCGACCGGCGGCGGGCCCGCCGGGATGTCCGGGCGCTGTCCGAGCGGTACGGGCTTGACGTCAACCCCGATGCCTACATCGAGGACCTGCCCGTCGGCGTACAGCAGCGGGTCGAGATCATCAAGGCCCTGATGCGTGAGGCCAGCGTGCTCGTCCTCGACGAGCCCACCTCCGTGCTCACGCCGCGCGAGACCGAGGACCTGTTCCGGATCATGCGCGAGCTCAGGGCGGGAGGCCGGTCGATCGTGTTCATCTCGCACAAGCTGAAGGAGGTGCAGGCGATCGCCGACACGATCACGGTCATCCGGCGCGGCAAGGTGGTCGGTGAGCGGCCGCCAACCGCCACGGACGCCGAGCTGGCCGCGCTGATGGTGGGCCGGGCCGTGCAGCTACGGGTCAGCAAGACGCCGGCCGAGCCCGGCGAGGTCATGTTTGACGTGCGCGGCCTCACGGTGCCCGGCGAGCA
>WNGD01012062.1_pt1 | contig 12391 bp, 11 predicted proteins | sample 5400671 | NCBI WGS metagenome assembly WNGD01 (sample SAMN13153369, study PRJNA577476) | soil metagenome | isolation source: 40 cm soil or saprolite under grassland replicate 2 | place: USA:California | collected 2016-06-15
ATGATACGTAGGGCCTCACGATCACTCACCGCCAATTCGTAGTCTTCCGTCATTCGTAGTGCATCTGCCGGGCAGTGAGTAACACACAGTCCACACATGATGCAGCGGGCATAGTCCAGTGTCAGCTGCAGTGCTTCCTGGCTTGTACCACTGGTTCTGTGAACAGCCTCCGTCAGGCTCAGAGCAGCAGGGAGGCAGACCTGCACGCAGGCGTCGCATCCCTGATCTGCCAGGCAACGGTTGGCATCAAGCACTGGTTTGCCGCGAAAGCCTTCCGGCATGTGTTCCTGAACAGCAGGATAGCGCGTCGTGAGGACACCTGTACGTAATCCCCTGCGTACCCAAGAGAAAACCATCACTCGTTCCTCCTTGAAAGCCGCCCCTGCACGCTGCTAGCCCAGCTACAGTGCATGTCAGCAGGGGCGATGAGTCTCCTTTAGCAATCAGCTCCAGCGAACGAGAGCCCGAAGCTCTGCTCGATCACGGGAAAATCAGTCAGAATGTTATGACCGGGGATAGCGAGGGAAAATGCCTGCCAATTGGCAAACGATGCAGGGCGCACGCGATAGCGCTCAAGCGTTCCGTCTTCCCCAATAAGAAGCCAGTGGACGCACTCACCACGAGCTGACTCTGCCCAACCGAGTGCCGCCCCCCCAGGAGGAAGCTGCCCCATCGGAACACAAACTGGACCAGGAGGCAGGTGGTCTATCACCTGGTCAATGATAGACAATGCCTGCATGGTCTCCTCCAGACGGATGCGGGCACGAGCCAGGGCATCGCCGTCTTGTATCACCGGAACATCAAAGTTGACTTCTGCGTAAGCAGCATACCCATGGTCACGGCGCAGGTCACGATCCAGGCCAGAAGCCCGCCCAATCGGCCCGACAACACAATATGCTCGTGCTTCTTGGAGTGAGAGTATGCCTGTGGCCTCCAGGCGGTCCCGATGAGAGGCCGAGGCGAGGAGTAGTGGGCTCAAGGTCTCCAAGTCACGACGCAGGGCGACTACAAGCTCACGGAGAGCTTTTTGTTCCCATTCAGTGAGATCGCGACTCAAGCCACCCGGAACGTTCATGCCAAAGAGATAACGGTGACCACTGATAGACGCATTCAGGCGCAGCACACGCTCCTTCAATATGTCAAACTGTGCCTGCGCGACAGTCAAGCCGGTCGCCTGGCAAAGATCAGCTTGATACCCCAGGTGATTGTAGAGACGCTCGAGTTCGGCGAGCAGCGTCCGCAGAAAGCGTGCTCGAGGCGGAATTTCTATTTCGGTGAGGCTCTCCAACGCCTGGCAAAGCGCGAGTGAGTGAGCAAAGGCGCTTGTACCAGAGATGCGCTCAGCGAGCAGTGGGAGTAGTTCAAGCGCCAGTCCCTCGGCACGTTTCTCTACACCTCGATGCTTGTAGAAGAGCTGCAGGCGCATATCCACGATCTCCTCACCCACGGTGCGCAAGGTGTAGTGCCCTGATTCAACGACACCCGAGCGCACCGGTCCCAGTGGGTAGTCCACCACGCCTACAGGAGCCGGTTCCAAGCTAAAATAGCGTGGCTCTACTGCCTGAACCTTCTGAGTCCAACTAAAAGGACGTTGCTGGGGAAAGATTCCCTCCGGCCAATCGGGCGGGAGACGAAGACGGCGCAGTAGTGGATGCTCCTGCGCTATCAACCCCAGTTCCTCACAGACCTCACGCTCATACCAGCCAGTTGCTGGTAGCTCGTCTACCAGACTAGGAAACGCTGCTGTCTGCTCATCTAGGTCAATGTTCAGATGCAACCAGGTGTGCTCAGCATCTAAGGCAAAGATGAGATGGAGCTGGAAGACACCACGAGACGAACGCACATCCAGACCGAACATATCAACAAATACCGCACCAAACTCCTGGCGCAGGGTATGCACCATTTGTAGAAGGCCTTGTGGCGACAAATACACAGCAATTTCATCGGGAAGAAGCCGCACCGCTTTCAGTGGCTCAGGGCTACAGGCAGCGGAAAGCCGTGCGCAAAAATGGATCATATCCATCATCGGCTCGTTCCTCCTAGCACGGCAGAGGCTTGATGCAAGAGATCACTGAGCGGGTTAGGGATAAAGAATCCCAGACCTACAATCAGCAGAGCACTCAGGCCCATCGCTACTATGCTCAAGTAACTCACCTCGCCAGGTTTTATTGCCGGATTTACCTTCCCAAAGACCATGTTGTTGAGGTAAAAGAGAAAACCGACAAAGATGAGGGCGATCAACACGAGCATCGCAATCGCTGCCACCACATATCCCTGGCGAAATCCCGCACTCAGGATACTGAACTCGCTGATAAACACGCTGAAAGGCGGTGAGCCAGTTAACGCCAAGCCTCCCAGGAGGAGCATGCCCCCGGTGACAGGCATGAGCTTGATGACCCCAGAGACGCGGCCAATCTCTTTCGTCTCATACTTCAGCAGCACCTGGCCACTGGCAAAGAACATGAGCGACTTGGTGATAGCGTGATTGAGCACCTGTAGCAGCGCACCATAGAGACCGAGTGCGCCACCGAATGCGACCCCAAGGGCGATGATACCCATGTGCTCAACGCTGGAGTATGCGAGCAGGCGCTTGTAGTCGCGCTGTTGGAAGATGAGCAGTGCCGCGATCAGTAGAGAAAAGAGACCGAAGGTCAGAAGAAGTGCGGCTGGATATGTGTGTCCCAGTGAAGGAACTGCCAGGGCATAGAAGCGCAGAATGCCGTACATGGCACAGTTGAGCAATACGCCGGAGAGGAGTGCGCTGATAGGGCTGGGTGCCTCACTATGAGCATCCGGAAGCCAGGTATGCATGGGAGCCAGGCCAGCTTTCGTTCCATAACCGACCACGATGAAGAGGAAGGCCAGGCGCATGATGCCCGGGTTCAGGCGTGCTGCGACCGGGGCGAGCACCGACCAGTTGAGGTCATAGCTGGCTCCCAGCACCTGCACCGCTGAGTAGTAGGCGAGAATCGTGCCAAAAAGAGCCAGAGCGATCCCCACCGAACCAACGATCACATATTTCCAGGCAGCTTCCAGTGCCTCACCTGTTCCGTAAAAACTCACGAGGAAGAGTGAAGCTAGCGTTGTTCCCTCGATAGCGATCCACAACACACCCAGGCTGTTGCTGAGCGGCACGACTAGCATACTGAAGACGAACAGGTTGAACAGGACGTAGTACCGCCGCAGGTGCCTCAACCCTTCGCCTTGCGTCACATCCTGCTCGCGCATGTCTTCACGGAGATAGCCCACGGAATAGAGTGCCGTCGTGAAGCTCACAAAAGCGATAACCAGGAGCGTCAGAACACTGAGGGCATCAGCATAGAGCCAGTCTGAAAGTTCACTAGTATGTCCAGAAAGCATGACCTGGTGAGCCGCCAGCCCGGCCAAGATCAGTACGACGGCGGTACCAACGACGGTCACCAGTTCTAACCACCGGCGACTCGGTACGATGAAACAAAATCCGCTTGCCAGCAAGGGAATGAGCAGCACAATGATGAGCATCATGAAGAATCACCCCCTCAAGCGTCGTAGATCGGCAGTATCAGCGGTCACCAGTTCACGCTGGATGAGCGTGACTAGCAGACTCATGACAATGACAGCGACCAGGATATCGAAAAGGATACCGAACTCAACAATGAGCGGCATACCATATGCGATGGCGATAGCCCCCGAAAACAATCCGTTTTCGATCGTGAGCAGCCCGATCACCTGCACCACAGCATGGCGACGACTACTGAGGAGAAACAGACCGATCAAGACCATCGCGATGGAGATTGCCAGGGGCGGCTCATTCAAGAAGGTGCCTGGAGCTACAACCGCTGGCGAAGTAAAAAAGGCGAGCAACGTCAGCAAGGCACAGATGAGCAGCGAGGCGGGAATACTCAGATAGGGGCGCACCTCACGTTGCAGGTGAAGCCGATTGGTCACGTTGCGCAGGATCCAGGTAATAGCCCCGCACTTCACAACCACCGTCAGTACGGCAACGATGTAGAGATCACTGCTCTCAGTGAAGTAGCCGACGACTGCAGCTACCAGTGCCAGTACCAATGATTGGATCGCATAGGCTTGAATGGCCCCGGGGAGAAGTCGTGCTGCAACTGTGGCAAAAGCGGTGAGCAACAGCAATGCACCCAGTACCTGCAGAATCTGTACAGCTACGGAAGGTGTGCCATTGAGTGCCGCTATCAGTGTAAGTGAATCGAAAGGATGCATATGCTTCTTGATTCCTCCGATGCAGTTGGGCGCTACCAAGGTGAAACACCTCACTTTGGAACGCTGTCACACCGTTCAACAGATGACAATTCCTGTTAGACGGTGTGTGTCAAGTAAAATGAGACAATAGCCAGGCCTGCAAGGATCAGTGCAGCGCCGAGAAATTCTGGGATACGGAAAAAACGCCACTTGGCGATCGACGACTCGATGACGACGATCACGCAGCAAATCACCAGCATCTTGAGCAGTAATGTTCCCACGGCAGTGAGAACAGTGAATGCAGTAGTGCCTCCTTCAGGTGCCAGTCCCCAGGGGGCCGTTAACACATTGAGGAGGATGGTAAGCAGCACAAAGAAGCGCATTGCGCCTCCCCATTCCATGAGTGCCAACTCCTGGCCGGAATACTCCAACGTACGCGATGCCTCGATCATGGAAAGCTCGAAGGTGCTGGAGGGGTTGTCTACTGGAATGCGGCCGGTTTCTGCCAGGATGACCATGAACAGAGCGGCCGCTAGCAGCCAGTGGGCAGGATTGTACAGGTAGCTCGCCGAGATGAGCGTCTGATTGACTACGAAGGGAATAGTGGCATCGGGTTCCGCCAGCAGTGAGACAACGCGAGCCCGGCTGCTCCCCATACCGCCGAAAGCGCTGGCCGTGTCCATAGCCGCCAGTGAGGTAAAGAAGCCGCCCAGCGACAGGATAAAGCCTCCGGCTAACATATCTCCCATAAAGGCATACGGAAGGGGATAGGCGGTTAAGACTGGGATGAGCATAGCGACGATGAGCGGGGTGATGAAGCTGAAGATCGGTGCCGCGTGGTAGACCCAGGAGGCATGTTCCGAAACCACGCTCCCCTTATGCAGCAACTTCCATAAATCACGGTAGGGTTGCCAGATGCTCGGCCCACGCTTGGATTGCACGATAGCCTTCAGCCGGTTGATGATTCCACGAAGGAGCGGAGCGCAGAAGAGGACAGTTACTATCTGCAGCCCTTGGAGGATAGCTATTTGCACCATGTCGAGCTCTCCTTGAGAAAAACCGCTACAACAAAACAGGTCGCTACGTATGAGCAGACTTGGCAGGTAGTGGTTTGCAGAGATGCCCCAGTGCAAGAGGGGGAACCTCTCGATCAACAATTGGTGCCAACAGGACACAAAAAGACCTCTACCAGCCGGACTGTTCCTGCTCTTCGGTGGTAGAGGCTATTAGCACAAGGCGTTAGGCGAGCCTCATCGCCATAGGATGTGTACGATGCTTGGGTATGAACATAGTAGGAATACTGCCGTACCAAGTTCGTGTCCCTGTAACTGATTATACCTGCTTAGATTACTGCTGTCAAGGTCACGATCATGCCGGTTCCACCAAAAATCGGGGGCTAGTCGGCGAAGCTATAGGCACGCAATGAATTGCGCCTACCTCATGCCTTTGGGTGAGGTAGGCGCAAGACGTTTCAGCCGCCCAAGAGGGCGCAATGAATTACGATCCTACCTTCTGCCCGCCCGATTTTTGATGGAACCGCTCCTTCATCGGTGCAGTGCTGGCTCTCTCTGAGGTGCAAACGGGCATTATCTTAACCCAGAAGAGCACCACATGACTAGCTTGGGTCAGACATGGCGGCGAAGAGTCCACCAGGATCGCGGCTGTCGTCCACAATGATTGTACCAGGTGCTATAGATCGAGCATTGGCACCGACATTGGGGCCAGCATAGGAATTGGGTGCAAACGGATCGGCCCAACTACTTTTCGAGTCTGAGAAGACAAAGTAGAAGGAATGTTTGCCGTTTGGAAGCGTCAGGGTGGTTTGATAAGCGACGCCAGTGCTATAGGACGAGCAATTGGAGGCACAGGTGAGCTTGTAAGCCGTATTATCGACGTACACCAAAGCAGACGTTGGCTGGCCATCCACACTGGTGTAGATGGTCTTAAAGGTGAAAGGCGTCGAACTGGTACCTGACGTTGAAGACACCGATGAATTTGTCAATGTGAGAGGTGTCATCAGAGGGATATCAGAGCCATCGTAGACCGCGACGCCTGAACCATCATCGAAACGGAAACGGTGGTAGTGCTCACCCAGGCCTAACGCTGTAGTAGTATACATATACGTGACACCTTTGGTGTAATCACTCCCGCTCACAGGTGCCATGGGATAGGTTACGCCATCGATATCGACGACGGCCAGGGTTGGAGCCTTGTTTTGCGGTGACGTGTACACGGTGGAGTAGGTAATTTTCGTCCCTTTGATGGCAACCACAGGAGTAACCACATTCTTCACGGAGAAGGGATGGACTTCTGGACCGGGAAACGGTGCGGTGCCATAGGGCAAGTTGTAGGTTGTTTTCCCATCGGAGAAAGTGAAGGTAAAGCTATGGGTTCCCACGCTCATGCGATTGGTGGTGTACTCATAGAACATGCCTTTGCTAGGTATAGAGGTAATCGCGGTCATAGTATGGGCAACACCATCAATATTCACATTATGCACGGTAGGAGTACCCGGTAAAGTGTAGATGACCGCGAATTTGAAGGTGTCCAGTGTGCCACCAATTGATGGGTAAAGGGTGCCTTGCGGAATATTGCCTCCATTCGGGACGATCAAGGCGGTCGAGAAATTGAGCAGGTTGAGCACCAAGGGCCACAAAGGCTGCTGATTGAAGTTGAAGAAGTCCATGAGGTCGCTGGTTTGAGTGAGAGAGTCACGCTGACCTAAGCTAGGCAGGTTGAAGTTTTCTTCAACGAACTTCACAAAAGAGCTAAACTCGCCCTGTTGGTGGGAGATATAGCCCGCTTTGGCATAGGGGGAGATGACCAGCAAAGGTACTCGTGGTCCTAGACCCATATGATCTACTACTGGTGGTTTGACATGATCATAAAAACCGCCCCAATCATCCCAGGTGACGAAGATGGCCGTGCTGTTCCAGTAAGGGCTTTGCATGATCGCGTTGATCTGCTTGGTGACGAAGTTTTGACCACCTTGCAGGGCATTGGGTGGATGATCACTCGTCAGCCCGGTAGGAGGAGTGATCCAGGAGACGTTGGCAAGGTTGCCTGATTGTACATCGGAAACAAATTGAGCAGGCGTATGGTGATTGTTGGGCGAGTTATAGGTATCCTTGATCATCACAGGTGGATCCCACATGCCAGAGGTACTGTAGAAACGCCAGGTGAGCTTGGCATTGTCGAGTTCCTGAGCCGCACTGTTGATGGCATAACATGGAAAGGACCAGTAGGGCACGCCGGTATTCTTATTTCGAGAATACATCAAATTGTTGGCTGGAGAGCTACAGCCCTCTTCTGGATGCGTATCGTCAACGCCACCGGTCTGAGCAGCCACCATCATCATATGGTTGGGAGTGCTACTGGCAGCCACGGAAGTGAAGAAGTTGTCGCTCAAGCCGAAATGCTGGGCATAGCTCCAATAGTTGGGAATATCGTCTTTGGTATACTGAACATAGCTGCGTGGAGGAAAGCCGCCCTTGAGAGCCGCGATAGTAGAGGCGGAGCTATGGCTGAAATCATTCCGTAATGGATTGGAGGCATGCGCTTCTGTATATCCGTTGGCCCCAGGAAATTGCCCGAAGAAATTGTCGAAGGTGTGATTTTCCTGCATGATGACAACAACATGCTGAATAGGGGTTGTGGCCGCTGCTCTGTTTTGTGCCTGAGCATGATAGAGCGACGAGAGAGCAGGTATCCCTTGCCACAAGACTACCCCCAGCACAATTATGAGGCAAGCAACGATACTGTACCATCGTTTCATGTTACGCATAGGCTTCTCGCTTTCTCTCAATGATTGTTTTTCATTTGATGAAGTGTAACAGCAATCCCTTTCCTCGCTAATAGCGAAGGGGTGGAGATTTGGTAGTAAAAAGAGTAGCGAGGTTAAGCTTTTTGTGTCTAATTAGGGAGCAGGGCTTGTGAATTCTATCCTACCCGCATACTCCTGTTTGAGGGAGGCCACCTCACGAATACGTGTATAGGCAGCTAAAAAAGCCCGCTGGAGCTGCATGGTGGGAGCAGCAAGATCAGCAAGCGGGCCATGGAGATGCGAGACCCTTCCTTGAGAAGGAGGTGCGTTCTCAAGGGCGTGACCAAAGGTCGCACGGTCATAGTAACCAATGGTGCGAGTTGAGAAAGTCATGAAGACCGTTCTAAAGAGAGAACCAAAAATCACTCTCAGCAGAACGGAGAAACTTCATGACGACCGAAGACATTCTCATCCAAATGTTTTGTATTGTCGATGACGAGATGAAAGACATACCCGAGCACAGCCAAGCGAAACTCTATCCCAGCAAACTGGTGACGATCGGCCTGCTGTTTGCCCTCAAAGGCGGACATTTTCGGGCGTTTTATCGCTGGTTGAACCAGGACTATGCCGACCTGTTCGCTGGTCTGCCGGAGCGAACTCGCTTGCAACGATTGCTGCGCACCCACCAGGACTGGTGTCAGCGACTCTTGGCTGCCCCCAGTTTCTTCACCGTGATCGACAGTTATCCCATCGCCTGCATCCTGATGCTGATCCTTCTCAGATGAGCATCGCTGAGTTTTCCTTGTAATACTAGCACCATTGGTTGGTTATTAGGCCCGGCATAGAAATGCCTTTACCAGCAGTATCACTTGTCAGACAGAGCCTTGCTCCTCTAACGAGGTTTGCTTGGTCCTAGCTCATGCTTGCCTACTTCCAATCCAGACACTGGAACTCATCACAGGTCATGTCTTCTGACACGAATCCTGGCGTCTGAACCATGTGCCCATCAAAGACCTCTTCTGTCAATGTAACGGCTTTGTTGATCCTTTCTAAAGTACGATGGGAGGCGGCAAATGCTTCTTGCCACGTTGCTAAGGAGAGCTGCGAACCACTAAGCAAGGTTTGGAAAATCTTCAGCAAGGATTCAGCCTGCATCGCGGCTGTACTCAGATACTCTCTCATTCCTGTATCTGCCGTGGTAGTATCCACTCCCTGCACAATCGGTGTTTCCTGCATGACATCTCCCTCCTTTCGGGAAAAAGCCTCTTCAGTCTCAACTCTTTTAAGCATGGAGAAAATTTTGGAAAAATCAAGAGGTCTACAGGAAAAAACAGATTCTTTTGTTACTTGCCTCCTCATACCTCCTTGATTATTCCTCTTCCCCCCTACAACTAGTACTGACCCCTCGCGTAAAGTGCTGGCACATTGTAGAATGCGCTGAACCCGGCGTAACGTGCTCCTTTCTCACCGAGTTCATCTTCAATTGCAAGCAAGCGGTTGTATTTCGCTATTCGCTCACTGCGTGCAGGAGCACCGGTTTTAATCTGCCCAGCATTGGTGGCAACCACCAGATCAGCAATCGTCGTGTCCTCCGTCTCGCCTGAGCGGTGCGAAACAACCGTGGTAAAGGAAGCGCACTTCGCAATCTCGATCACGTCCAACGTCTCCGTTAAGCTCCCAATTTGATTGAGCTTAATTAAAATCGAGTTGGCTGATCGTTCCTGGATACCTCGCTTGAGTCGGCTCGGATTGGTGACGAAGATGTCATCACCCACAATCTGTATCCGATTGCCTAGACGCTTATTGAGCAGCGCCCATCCTTCCCAATCGTCTTCAGCCAGGCCATCTTCAAGCGTAATGATGGGATACTCATTGATCCATTGCTCGTACAGGTCCACCATCTCGTGAGCGTTGAGCGTGCGGCCTTCTCGTGCTAAAACATACTTTCCGCTGTCATAGAACTCACTGGCGGCAGGGTCTATCCCCAGGGCAACATCAACTCCAGGTTTGTAGCCTGCTGAATCGATGGCTGCTACAATGACCTCGAGAGCCTCACGGTTGGAACTGAGGGATGGAGCGAAGCCACCTTCATCTCCGACATTGGTGTTCAGTTTTTTGCTGTGCAGTATTTTCTTCAAACTCTGGTACACTTCCGCACACGTACGCAGAGCATCATGGAACGTATGCGCACCGACGGGCAGGATCATGTACTCCTGCATATCAGTAGAGTTGTCGGCATGTTTGCCTCCGTTCAAAATATTCATCATGGGAACAGGAAGCGTACGTGCCGCGACACCGCCGAGATACCGATAGAATGGCTCTTGCCGAACGTTGGCGGCAGCTTTTGCGACAGCAAGTGAGACCCCAAGGATGGCGTTCGCACCCAATGCCCCTTTGTTTGGCGTTCCATCTAGCCCGATCATGACCTCATCAATAGAGACCTGGTCAGTCGCATCAAGCCCGACGACAGCTCCGCGGATCTTTGTATTGACGTTCTCTACCGCGGTAAGAACCCCTTTCCCTCCATAACGACGCTTGTCTCCATCACGCAATTCTACTGCCTCGTGCGTTCCCGTCGAGGCACCCGATGGAACTGCGGCCACACCACGTTCTCCGCTCGTCAGCCAGACCTCAACTTCAATCGTAGGATTTCCCCGTGAGTCGAGAATTTCTCGTGCACGGAGGTCTTCAATTGTCGTAAATCCACTGTTGTTCATCGACATATCAAAAACTCCATTCTCAATTGTTCTACTTGCGGTAGTATTATATATCCGTAGAGTTACACGAGTACAAGCCGGAGCAGGAAGAACCCCAGAATGTACCGAGATGCGTGACTATAGACGTCATCTCACTGTGAGCAACAATACCACACCTAGCAAACTATATACGACTGCATACCCAAAACCTAGGAGTTGTCAAGAAATAACTGTAACAAATTAGGATGAGGGAAACGACGTCCATGACCTATTCTCACCATTTAATATGAGAAGTTTATTTCCTGACGACTCCCTACGAGCGGCGAGACTGCCGCCCATAGCACCCCAACAATGATGCTGGAGGCGAAATCCTGTTGTCCCTGGCTACTTGAATGAGATGAACTGATCCGACTGGCTACCTCACCTGCTGCATGACCACCCGCGCCATCAGCAAGGAGGTAGAGCCGCCCCAACTGTGCCAGCAGTGTTTGATGTGATGGTTCACACAGGGCAATGGCATCTTCATTGTGCTCACGCACACGTCCTGTATCTGAGCCACTGGCAGCGGTACTGTGCAGCTTCATCGCTTCAGGCGAAGGTTCTGTTGCTGCATACGCTTTCCACCTTGCACGCAAGGTCTTCACGAGACGAAACAAAGCGCCCCTACCGTAGAGATGACTCTATCGGCAGGGGCGCTCTGGTTCTCGAACAGAAGCAGGTCGGAGAGCTGACAAGTCTTAGAGAACAAAAACGCTTCTAACAGCCGACGATCTCTGGGGTCGGTCGCTAGAAGCTATCAGCACCAGGCGTTAGGCGAGCTTCATCGCCAGTAGTTTCCTACTTATATAAGTATATGACATGAACAGGGCCAATTGCAAGGGGCACCAGATGTCACTGATGTTTTGATATTAAGAGCTATTTGACTCCCATACGCAATCTGCCAGCAGCTACTGACTCATATACGCTCTGGTTAAGACAAATCCTGTCACAATGGAAAGAGCAAGAAACACGAAGAAGGCAAATACCGCCGCCTCAAGCGCCAACCGCAATGGCTTGTTCCCCACTGGATAATGTCGTACATACTCCTCATAAGTGATGAGGAAAGCCAGAAGACCAGCAAAAAGCCCAATCACACTACCAATGAGGAGAGATGTACTCATGTTTTACAGTCCTTTTCTGGAAGCTTCCGTTACTCCATGCTACGATGAGGGCGGTTAAACACCAGTGGTCAGCGGGCGGAACTGCCGTCTCACAAAGCCCATGACACCGATCAGCAAAACGAACCTGAGCGCTATAGTCGTTGCTCGTAATGGTTGCCTGGCTTCTTTACTTTGACGTATCTGTTTCCATACACACCCTCCTGACGAATAGTATTCCCTTTGTCTTGCGAGTACCCTACATGAATGAAAGCACCACAGCACTGATGTTGTCCTCACCTCCGGCCTCATTTGCGAGTCGAATCAACTCGGCACATGCCACCTGTGGCGTATAGCTCCTCACCACCCAAGCGATCTGCTCCTCGGGTAGCATGCTCCAGAGCCCATCACAGCAGAGAAGAACGGCGTCTCCAGCCTGCACAACACAGGTCGTGATATCAGGGTTTGGGCTATTCTGTTCCCTTCCCCCCAGTGCTCGCAGGATAATGTGGCGAGATGGCGAACTCTGCATCTGTTCGGGCGAAATGACGCCAGCCCGTGCGAGTTCTATCACCAGCGAGTGGTCCGTTGTCAGGCGAGTAATG